>WNFH01015702.1_pt1 | contig 16621 bp, 19 predicted proteins | sample 5400411 | NCBI WGS metagenome assembly WNFH01 (sample SAMN13153347, study PRJNA577476) | soil metagenome | isolation source: 200 cm saprolite under Douglas fir tree site 2 hole 3 | place: USA:California | collected 2015-04-18
CAGCGAGGCCGCCAGCCCACGATCTGGTCGCCTATGCGGCCGAGGTGGTGGTGCCGGCTGTCGTGGATGCGAGCCTCGCCGCCGGTCCCGCGATGCTGCGCGACTCCGTCGCGCAACGGCTCGAGACCACCGATCCTCGTGAGTTCATCGCCGGCTGGATTCAAGGCGACGAGCAGACGATGGTCGATCGGTTCTTGGCCCGCGCGTCGGTGGGCCCGGTGCTCGAAGCGCTCGGACCAGAGGGCGCTGCATCTTGCGCCGGAGTCCGCGACCATCTCCACTGCCCCAGCTGTGCAGGACCTCCGCAGCTCAGCTACTTCGCGCTTCCGAGTGAAGACCTCGCGTCCGGCGGCCGCTTTCTCCTCTGCGCGCGCTGTCACGGCAGCTGGGGATACGCGCGCATGACGTGCCCCGCCTGCGGCGAAGACTCGAGCTCGCGACTCCCGATCTTCAGCGAAGAAGGGACCGCGTCCGGTGAGCGTGGAAGCGTCGTGCGCGGGCTGGAAGGCAGGCTCGGCGACCATCGCGTGGCTGCGGGCAAGGCCGTCTTTCCCCACGTACGTATCGAAGGTTGCGAAACGTGCCGGCGCTATCTGCTCAGCGTCGACCTCGCGGCGGATCCAACCGCCGTCCCAGTCGTCGACGAGCTGGCCGCCCTCCCGCTCGACCTGTACGCCCGGGAGCGGGGCTTCTCGAAGATCATTCCCAATCTGATGGGATTCTGATGGCCACAAAGATCGAGCCCGGCAAGGCGTACGGCTTCTTCACCGACACGAGCATCTGCATCGGCTGCAAGGCGTGCGAGGTGGCCTGCAAGGAGTGGAACGAGCTCCAGGGCAACGAACCGAAATTCCTCGCTGACAGCTACGACAACACCGGGCAGCTCGACGACCAGAACTGGCGCCACGTGAAGTTCATCGACGACGTGCCCGCGCAGTCCGCGGATGCCGGCAACGGCAAGGCCTTCCTGATGATGTCCGACGTCTGCAAGCACTGCAAGCACGCGAGTTGCATGGACGTCTGTCCGACGGGCGCGATCATCCGCACGGAGTTCGACACCGTATTCATCCAGCAGGACGTGTGCAACGGCTGCAGGAACTGCATCGCCGCCTGTCCTTACAGCGTCATCGCGCTGAATCCGAAGACGGGCACGGCGCATAAGTGCACCCTCTGCTACGACCGGCTCCAGGGCGGCCTCGAACCTGCGTGCGCCAAGGCCTGCCCCACCCAATCGATCCAGTTCGGCCTGCTGGGCGACCTCCACACCGCGGCTGACTTCCGGCTGGCCTCACTGCACTCGCAGGGGGTCACCCAGGCGCAGCTGTACGGCCGCGACGACGCGGTCTACGGTGGGCTGAACGCCTTCTTCCTGCTCATGGACAAGCCGGAGACCTACGGGCTGCCGAGCGCCGACAACGCCCAGCTGCCCACGCGCAATGACGTGGGTGGATACCTCGCCGCCCTGGTGACCGGTATTCTCGGCGTGATCGCGGGCATCGTCGCCTTCAGGCGACGAGGAGCATCGTGATCTACCTCGCCGCGGAGCACTTCGTGCGAGCGCCCCAATGGACGTGGTACATCCTCGGCTACTTTTTCTTCGCCGGCCTCACCGGGGGCAGCTATGCGTTGGCGACGCTTCTGCGTTTGGTGGGCGATGCGCGCGATGAGGCGGCGGCTCGCGCCGGCTTCTACGCGAGCTTCGTCGCCGTTCTGGTCTGCCCCGTGCTCCTGACGGCTGACCTGGGAGCCAGCTGGTCGAAGTTCTGGCACATGCTCATCGACATCACGCCCGGCGACCAGGGCCTCAACTTCAAGTACTGGTCGCCGATGTCCGTGGGAGTCTGGGCCCTGTTGGTATTCGGCGCCTTCGCGGCGGTGTCCGCCCTTGAGGCCTTTGTGCTCGACCGCCGCGACCGCAGCGTTGCCGGCGATCCCAGCCGGCCGATCGGCGGCGTCCTGGGCGGCGCCTTCAACCTCGTCGGCGGGGTCCTCGCCTTGTTCATCGCCTCCTATACAGGCGTTCTGCTCAGCGTCAGCAACCAGCCGATCTGGAGCGACACGTGGATGCTGGGTGGCCTGTTCCTGGCCTCCGGCCTGAGCGGCTCGGCCGCCCTGATCGCGCTCCTCACGCGGTATCGCGCCGACGCTGTGTTCAGCCTCGGCCGTCTCCACGAGGCGGATGGGTATTTCTCGATTCTCGAGCTCGTCCTGCTCGTCGCGTTCTTCATCACGATCGCCGCGGCCGGGACCGCCGGCCTGACCCTGCCCTTCCTCCCGCTGTGGCTGCTCGCACTGGTCGGGATCGGTGCGTCACTGGTGGCGGCGAGGGGCCATATGCGCATCCGTCCAGGCGGTGGCGGCTCGGCGGTCATCGCCCGCGCCGGCGCCGACACCCTGGTCGTGTCCGTCCTCGTCCTGCTTGGGGTGTTGGCGCTGCGCGCGGCAGTGATCTTCAGTGCTCAGTAGGAAACCCCTGTGAGTTCGCCGCCCAGCACGGACCAGGTGCTTGCGGTGCTGGCCGCGATCCAGGACCCCGACCTCGGTCGCGACGTGGTCAGCCTCGGCATGATCAAAGAGCTGGTCATCGGCGCCGACGGCCGGGTGAGCTTCACCTTCGAGCTGACGACGCCCGCGTGCCCGGTCCGGGATCGGTTCCAGACGATGGCCAGCAAGCTGGTCGGCGACCTTCCGGGCGTGACCGCGGTTGACCTCAAGATGACCGCCAACGTGCGATCGGCCTTCAACCGGCGGCAGCCGAACCAGGTCATCCCCGGCGTCAAGCAAGCGATCGCCGTCGCATCCGGAAAGGGTGGCGTTGGCAAGTCCACCGTGGCGATCAACCTGGCGTGCGCGCTCGGCATCAGCGGCGCGAAGGTGGGACTGCTCGACGCGGACATCTACGGTCCATCGATACCGGGGATGATGGGCGTCCAGGACGAGCCGAAGGTGGTGGACTCCAAGCTCGTGCCGCTCGAAGCGTTTGGCGTCAGGCTGATGTCAATCGGGTTCCTGGCGGGCGCCGACAAAGCGATGGTCTGGCGAGGACCAATGGTCGCGAGGGCGATCGAGCAGATGCTGACCGACGTTCACTGGGGCGAGCTCGACTACCTCGTGATCGACCTGCCGCCGGGCACCGGCGACGCGTCGCTGACCCTGGCCCAGTCGGTGCCGCTGACGGGCGTCGCGATCGTCTGCACTCCGCAGTCCGCCGCGCTCGGGATCGCGGTCAAAGCTCTGCAGATGTTCCGTGGGCTGAACGTCCCGCCGTTGGGCCTGGTCGAGAACATGAGCTGGTTCATCTGCGGTCGATGCAGCGAAGAGCACTTCATTTTCGACCACGGCGGGGCGGAGCGCGCCGCGAAGCGTCTCGGGGTCCCTTATCTCGGCGGCATACCGCTGGAGAAAGTGATCCGCGAGGAGGCTGACGCCGGCGCTCCAGTCGTGGTGTCGAGGCCGGACACCGCGGGCGCCAAGGCATTCCGCGACGTCGCGTCAGCCGTCGCGGCGCGGGTCTCGGTCCAGAGCTTCCGGCAGCTCCCCGTGCTCAACGTTCGCTGAGGCCGGCGGGGTACTCCTTCTCGAGCTCCTGCCTCACCTCGAGGATGAACTCGGCCACTGCCGCGTCATCGAGGCCGCCCTTGGCCGCGCGGAGGCGTTCGGTCGCGACTCCGGCCATGAAGCAGGAAAGGGGTGCGAAGCGCCGTTCCTGGGTGTGGGCCGCCACGCGCGCCAGGTCCAGCAGCTCGAGCGCCACCTTGGCGTCTAGAGAGGGCGCTTCGATCCGAGCCGATCGCCGCTGTGCCGCCGCCACCCAACGCTCCCCCAGGTCATCGAAGAATCGATTCATGCCTCACGTATAGCACGCCGCGGGAAGCCCATCGAAGCAGTGATGGTCGCCTGAATCCGGTTCAGCGCCGCCTGGTCGCTTCTCTCGACCTCGTTTCCAGCACGGCCGCGGCTGCATCGTCGAGCGCCTGGAGTGCGGCCCGCACCTCACCCTTCGGCATCCCGAGCGAGCCTTCGACGTGCTTGCGCACCACCTCCCAGTGCGCGTTGGCGCGGGCCTGCGCGGCGACGCCTCTGGAATTGAGCGCGACGTGGACCGCACGCCCGTCATCCGGGTGGCGGATCCGCCGGAGGTGGCCGGCCTCGTCGATGGCTTTCAGGTAGTCGAGCACGGTGGAGAGCGGAAGGCCGAGCTGGTGGGACATCTCCGTCGCGGTCAGAGGGCCGTGCATGAAGAGGAGGCTGTAGACGGCGTACTCGTCGGCCCGCATCCCCGAGCCGGCCATGCCATCGGCCAGCACTCTCCGGATTCGCTGGCTGGCTACGAACAGGTCGAAGAGAAGAGAGACGTCGGCGCGGCGGGGCATCCGCAGCACTTTAGGCCGTTGCCACGACTCCGTGCCATATACCACGGATCCGTGGTAATCTGCGGCCGCCATGCGGCTGATGGGGGTGGCTTTCAGTGCGCTGGTCCTGGCGGTGGGCTGCGCCCAACCGGAAGCTACGTCGAAGACAGCGCCGGCACCCGCGGACACCCAGGCGCTGACGTCTGTGTCCGGCAGCTATCGAGCCGATGACGGCCGGGTTTTCGTCATCGCCCGCCTGGGCTGGTTCTTCGACGTGCGGGGCGCCGCCTACCGCACGATCTATTCAGGAGCCGCGCCCAACCACTTCAGCATCGGTCCCGCATTCGCCATCCCTTTGCCAAAGTACGCCGACCTCATCTTCGATGGGACGACCCTAACCGTCACCACCGCGCGGGCGACGGTTTCGGCGCAGCGGGTGCAGTACAGACAGACGGACGTGACCATCCCCGCCGACGGCGCCCTGCTCGCCGGCGCGATCACCGAACCGAGTGGAAGTGGCATGCATCCGGGCATCGTCATCGTCCACGGCTCGGAGCAGGGCGAACGGCACTTCTACGATGTCTGGGTCGGGGTCTACGCCGGCCTTGGCCTGACAGTGCTGACGTATGACAAGCGCGGGATCGGCTCGTCGACCGGTCGCTATCCAGGCGAGTTCCCGACCGACGAATCGCTCCGGATTTACGCCGATGACGCCGCGGCTTCGCTCGGCTTCCTCAGCAGGTGGCCCGGCGTGGACCCGAAACGTGTGGGGTTCCATGGCGGCAGCCAGGGTGGGTGGACGGTGCCGCTGGCAGTCCACAGACACGGCCTCGCCTCGTTCGCGATCCTCGTTTCGGCCCCGGCTACCACGGTGGGACAGACCAATCGATGGAAGGACTTCAGCGGGGGCGGCGCTTACGCCCCAACCGCGTCGCCGGCGGAGATGGACGCCGCGGTCCGCGCCGATCATTCCGGCTACGACCCGGCACCCGCGCTCACCGCGCTGCAGGTCCCGGCGTTGTGGCTGCTGGGCAGCAACGATCGGACGGTGCCGACCCGTATTTGCGCGGAGATCCTGGCCGGCCTCCACAAGCCCAACTTCACGGTCCAGATGATCCCCACCGGGCATGGCTTGCTGGTCAACCCGACCGGCCTCGATGCCGACGACCTGCGTTCCCCCGGGCTCGCGCCGGCGCTGGTGCCGACCATCACGGATTGGTTAGGCGCCCGATAATGAGCGCGAGCTGAGGCTCCGCGGCTCCACCTGAGCAGAAGGGGGAAGCAATGGCTGAGCACATCGAGCTGGGCATCATCCACCACATTCGCTTGACGGTCACCGACATCGATCGCAGTCGCGCGTTCTACACCGGGCTCTTGGGATTCGACGTGGCGGTCGCGGCTCCCGAATCCGACGATCCGAAATCCGATCCGAGCTACCCGGTCCTGTGGGGTGGGTGCGTGATGTCAAAAGGCAACTACCTGCTCGGGCTTCGACCCGTGGCCGCCAAGGGCGACCGCTTCGACGAAGACCGCGTCGGACTGGATCACCTGAGCTTCGGCGTGGAAAGCCGGGCGGCTCTCAACGAAGCGATCCGGACGCTCGACGAGCGCGGAGTGCCGCACGGGGAAGTCAGAGAGCTGACGTCCTTTGGGATTTGCGTGCTGCCCTTCCGCGACCCCGACAATATCCAGCTGGAGATTACCTCGCCTCTCTAACGCCCTGGGAGCAGGCGTAGAGCGCGTCGCATATTCGGCGCGTTTTGCGCCAACCGCGGCCCTCCTGGTTCCTCTTTGCGCACGGTTTGTGCTAACGGCGGAATGTCCGGAGGGTTAAACGGCTTCAACTGTTGAAGAAAAAAGGACTTGACGAGCCCAATGACGACTGACTTCGCCCAGCCGGCCTCGGAAGCAATGCTTCAGACCGTCGCCGAGCGCCTCCGAGAGCGAAACTTCGAGACCATCATCGTCGCGACCGCCGCCGAAGCCAAGGTCGCCGTGATGGAGCGCATTCCAGAAGGCGTTGAGATCCACTCGGGCAAGTCCAAGACGCTCGAGGACATCGGCGTCTTTGCGGAGCTGATGGGCTCCGACCGCTACGACTTCGTGCGCAAGCGGACGTCCAAGATGGATCGCAAGACCCAGGCGCGCGAGATCCGCAAGCTGGGCGCGGCGCCGGACGTAATGCTCGGGAGTGTCCAGGCTTTGACCGAGGCGGGCCAGCTGGTCGTGGCGTCCGCGAGTGGCAGCCAGATCGGGCCATATGCGTCGGGAGCCGGAACCTTGATCCTCGTCGTCGGCAGCCAGAAAATCGTCCCGGATCTCGACACCGCCCTTCGCCGCATCAACGATCACGTACTGCCGTACGAGGACGCGCGTCTGCGCGAGCAGATGGGAATGGGCACCAAACTGACCCGGATCCTGATCCTCGAGCGCGACTACAGCCCGGGCCGCACGACGGTCGTGCTGGTGCGCGAGCCGGTCGGCTTTTGAAGGTCCGAGGGCCGATTCCGGCGAACCCGTAGGCTAAGCTCCGATGCCGACCGAGCACCCCTGGGTCATGGGCGTTCAAGCGGACACCGCCGACGCCAACGATCGCGACGACCTTGCGCGCTCCGTGCGGGAGCGGATCGCGGCCCATTCGGACTGGATTCTGCTCAACACCTGCCATCGGGTGGAGCTCTACGGATTCGGGACAGCGCCAGAGCTGGACGCGCGCCTCAAGGTCGTCACCGGTGAAGGCGCGGTCCGCCACCTGATCCGAGTCGCGGCCGGCCTGGAAAGCGCCATCATCGGCGAGGACGAGGTCCTGCACCAGGTGCGGGAGGCGCTCGGCAACGCCCGCGCGGGCCGCACGCTCGACGGCCGGCTCCTACGCCTGTTCGAAACCGCCATCGCGGCCGGCCGGGGCGCGCGCGCCGGGCGAACGGCCGCCAGCGGCAACCTCGCGCAGAGGGCGGTGGCCTGGCTGGGCGAGAAATCGAGTCTGGCCGGCAACACGGTCCTGGTCGCGGGCGCTGGCCGGATGGGGTCGTCGCTCGCCCATTCCGCCAAGCAGGCCGGCGCCGATATCGTCATCGCCAGCCGCGACGCGACCAGGGCCCGCCGGTTGGCGCACGTCTACGGAGGCGACAGCACCGACCTCGCCGGAGGTGCGCAGCTCGCGCTGCAGGCCGCAGGTGTGGCGGTTGCGCTGGCCGGCGTGTGGCACGAGTTTCAGCCTCGCGATGGCGCGTTGCCGCCGATCGCGGACATCTCGGCACCATCCGCAGTGCCGGCCGCGGTGAGGTCGCGGTTGAACAGCGGCTTTCTCAGCATCGACGACCTGTACGTGCACAGCCAGCCCGTTCCGGGCGGATACATCGACGAGGCGGAGCGCATCGTGGCCTCAAAGACCGCTGATTACGAGCGCTGGCTGGAGCGTGCGCGGTGAAGACCGGTCAGGGCACCCGAAGCCAAGGCGACATCGCAGCCTGGCGCGAGCGGGCTGAGAAGATTTTCCCGGGCGGCGTCAACAGTCCGGTGCGTGCATACCGGGCGGTCGGAGGAGAGCCCCCCATCATGGTCAGGGGCCGTGGGCCCTATGTCTGGGATGCGGACGGCAAGCGCTACATCGATTACGTGGGCGCGTTCGGCCCGCTGCCCCTCGGCCACGCGCACCCGGCCGTGGTGGAAGCGATCCGGAACGCCGTCGAGGCAGGGGGTCCGTTCGGCGCGACCAGCCCGGCCGAGGTCCGCCTCGCTGAGCTGATCCGCTCAAGAATGCCCTCGATCGAGCGGCTGCGGTTCGTCAACAGCGGGACCGAGGCGGCGATGAGCGCGCTGCGGGTAGCCCGTGCCGCCACCGGGCGCGACCTCGTGATCAAGTTCGAGGGCGGCTACCACGGTCATGCAGATTCCCTGCTGGTGGAAGCCGGCTCCGGCGTCGCCACGCTGTCGATCCCGGGCAGCGCCGGAGTCGCCGCGCCGGTGGCGGCGCAGACGCTGGTCGCCACGTACAACGACCTGACGTCGGTCGCTTCGCTGCTGGACGCGCATAAGGCCGAGGTCGCAGCAGTCATCGTCGAGCCGGTGGCCGCGAACATGGGCGTAATCCTCCCCGCGCCAGGATTTCTGGCCGGGCTTAGACAGCTCACGCGTGACGCAGGGGCTCTACTGATCTTCGACGAGGTGATCACCGGCTTCCGCGTTGCCCCGGGCGGTGCGCAGGAGTTGTTCGGTGTGCGGCCAGACCTCAGCGTGCTGGGCAAGATCATCGGCGGCGGTCTTCCGGTCGGCGCGTACGGTGGCCGCGCGGACCTGCTCGACCTGGTGGCGCCCGCCGGTCCTGTCTACCAGGCGGGGACCCTTTCTGGCCACCCCGCGGTCATGGCCGCGGGCGAAGCCACCCTCATGCAACTGAGTCCGGATGTCTACGCAAAAATGGAAACGCGCGCGGAGCGCCTGGAAGAGGGCCTGCGGAAGGCAGGCGTGAGCGTCGCTCGAATCGGAACCCTGCTCACAGTTTTCTTCCGCGAGCGGGCGCCGGCCAACTTCCGCGAGGCCAAGGAGAGCGACACCGAGGCGTTCGCGCGTTTCTTCCACCTCATGCGGGGGTCGGGGGTATTGCTGCCGCCATCGCAGTTCGAGGCCTGGTTCGTCTCGGCCGCGCACGACGACGAGGTCATCGGCGCAACCGTGGACGCCGCCTCGAGTTAAGCGCCGTCCTTCCAGACCGGAGTTCGCTTCTCGACGAAGGCCGCGATCCCTTCCTGGCCGTCGGGGGCGACCGCGTTGCAAGAGATCGCTTCGCCCATCATCCGGTACGCCTCTGCCTGCTTCTCCTCCACCTGCTGGTAAAAACCTTCCTTGCCGATCCGCAGCGCGTATGGGCTGAGCTGGGCCAGTTCCTTGACGAGCGCCATGACTTCGGCGTCGAGCTGGGCCGATGGGACGGCGCGGTTGATCAGGCCCCATTTCTCGGCGGTCGCCGCCTCGACGAATCGACCGGTCAGCAGCATCTCCATCGCGTGCTTGCGGCCCACGTTGCGGGCGACCGCCACGCCCGGCGTCGAGCAGAAGAGCCCGTAGCGGACTCCAGACGTGGCGAACCGGCAGTCGTCGCTGGCGATCGCGAGGTCGCAGGTGGCGACGAGCTGGCATCCGGCCGCCGTTGCGATGCCGTGTGGCGCTGCGATCACGGGGACGGGGACCGACTGCACCGTGGCCATCATCTTGTTGCAGACGGCGAAGATCTCGCGTTCCTCGTCGAGGTTGCGATCCAGCATCTCCTTGAGGTCATGCCCCGCTGAAAAGGCGCGGCCGGCTCCTTTGAGCACGATTGCCCGCACCTCGGTCCGGGCAGCCTGGCGCTCGAGCTCGGCCGTCAGCTCCTTCATCAGGCCGGTCGACAGCGGGTTCAGCTGGTGCGGCCGATTCAGCGTGATGATCGCGGCCGGGAGCGCATCCTCCACGAGCAGATAGTCGAGCGTCGCTGTCATCTCGCGATCCTCCTTGCCCTGTTCAGTCTAGGGTTCGGCATGGGCAAAGGATTACAGCGCTTTCAGGAACGCGCGCACGATCCGGTCGAACAGGTCGGCCGCGGTGTCGATGCCGAAACCGAGGACGTCCTGGAGGTTGAATTTCTCGTCGGCTGCATCAGAGGTGATGCGCAATGCCGCCCACGGAACTCCGTTTTGATGTGCGACCTGCGCGATGGCCGCCGTCTCCATGTCAAAGCACGCTCCATCTGGAAAATCGGCCAGCAGGCCGTCTCTGACAGCTCGTGACGTGACGATCTGGTCTCCGGTCAGGACGACGCCTGACCGGACGATCTGTGGATCGTCGACGACAGTTTCGGCCGCGTCGCGCAGCTTCTCGGACAGCCGTGGGTCTGCTGGGAAAACGGACTTGCCGAGTGATGGAATCACGGCCTTCGCATCGGTGAAAGGTCGGGCATCCACATCGTGCTGCAGGGCGCCGGAAGGTACGATCAGCCGGCCGCGCTGCCCATCGCTCTCGGTCGCTCCAGCGAGTCCGACCGCCAGCAAGCATCGCGGAGCGAAGACGTCGCAGATGAACTGGGCCGCTATAGCGGCGGACACTTTGCCGACGCCGGTGACGACGAGAACGACGCCCTTACTTTCAACCACGCCTTCCCAGACAGGAATGTGCGGCGACGAGATCGTCGAGCGAGCAAGGTGCTGGACCAGCGCTCGCGCCTCTTCGTCGAGGGCGAGGAGGATCGCTACGGGACGGTCCGTTCGGTCGGGGGCCACTCCCCACTATTAAATAGACGCGCGGAGCGGCGCGCCCAGGCGCTATTCGTCCGCAGCCCACTCCGTCGCAAAGGCGCCCGGCTGGGGCGGGCTGAGCATCCGCCATGCGATTCGAACGGCGCCGAAGGCGACGATCGCCATGATCACGATGTTGCGCATCCAGGCCATCTTCGCGAAACCCGGCTGCCAGGTCATCGTGCAGGGCGAACGAGAGATCGCTGAGGCCATGGTGTGCTCGACCCGGGCTATCCGTTTGCCAGCACGAAGAGCTCGATCCTTTAATCACCCGGATCGACTCGTTAACAGGCCGCGCGCACAGTTTCAAGCAGCCCCCGAGCACCCATGGCGTATGTAGCAAATTTGTGCGAGACGCATGTTCTGATGAAACGTCCGTGTGCCTCAGGCTGTTTTAGTGAATATGCAACTCAATGAAATTTCGGATGCCCGGATTCCTCGCGTTGCGATCATCGCCCACGATGGCAAGAAAGCGGATCTCGTCGCCTTTGCGACGTTCAACCGCGAGCGATTGAAGCGGTGCCGCTTGACCGCGACCGGAACCACGGGGAGATTGCTGGTCGAGAAGGTCGGGCGAAGGTCGGGCTCGCGGCGGATTGCCTGGAATCCGGACCGTATGGTGGCGACGTTCAGATTGCGAGCCGAATCGTCGAAGGATTGATCGACGCGGTCATTTTCATCGTCGATCCTCTGGACAAGCACCCGCACGACCCGGACATCCAAACCCTCATGCGCGTCTGCAACGTGAGAAATGTGCCGCTCGCGACCAACATTTCCACTGCCGATATCCTCATCTGCTCCGAGCTGCTCTGGAATCTTGAAGCCGAAGGTAATGGGGTGTTGGCTGGATGAGGGTGAGCCGGCTGATCGACCAGTTCAGCTTGCGGCGCGGGCCTCGCGGCGGAGCCAAGATGGGCGCTCGATCGCAGCCGCGATCACGTCGAGGAGCTCCCGCGCGGCGTGGGCAGCCTGGCGCCGGATCGCGCTTGAGCCCATCGCCGTTTCGGCGCGACCGCTGAAGCTCAGCCTGATGTCGGGCTCGGTCGGATGAGCCACGAAACGTAGGTGGCCCGTGAGCAGGCAGCCGCCGGCGTCGACATCCTCGAGCAGCGAGACCGTGCTGAGCACGGCGCGGGGCGCGATCACCGGAAGGGCAAGCCTGAGCCTCGTGCCCTGCCCCAGCGCGGGTAGGTCGCGAACGTCGAGACGCACCGGGTTGGCCTGGCATTCGATGAGCCAGCGACACACGTCGTCGAGGTCGGCGGACGCTGAAGTCTCAGCTGAGATGTGAGCTGCGGTCAACGGAAAATCCACCTGCATGGCGTCGACACTAAATACACGCGAACTCCCCCGATAGGTGCCCTCCACACGAAGGCGAGCCCCACCGTTTGGTGGCTTTGAGCATCAGTTCTCTACAAAACCCGCCGATTCGGCTTCTGCCTGGTTGTCCTACGCTGATCAGCGCCACTGATGTCCAGTCCGCCGCCCAGCCCGCCCAGCGCGCCCAGCCCCACTAGGCCGGCCAAGCCCGCGCCTCCAAACCCGTTCCGCTCGACGCGCCTGTGGGTAACGCTCGCCATCGTGCTGCTGGCCAACGTCTTGATCACCAATGTCCTGTTTGCGCCAGCACAACCAACGACTGTGACGCTGCCCTACGACGTGTTCAAGCAGCAGGTCGTCGCCGACAACGTTCTCAGCGTGACGACCACCGGCGACGCGATCACTGGGGTGACCAAGACTCCGGTCAAGGAGTCGCCCACGAGCACGGTGAGCGCGACCCACTTCACGACGCAGCACCCATCGTTCGCGAACGACGGCCTCGAGCTCCTGCTCGAGCAGCACAACGTGACCATCAACGCCAAGCCGGAGAACCCGCCGCCTCCATTCTGGGAAACGCTGCTGTTCAGCTTCGGGCCGACGCTGCTGATCGTGATCGCGGTGCTGTACCTGATCCGCCGGGCCGCGAGCGCCGGTGGGGCGGGTGGGCTGCTCGGCGCGTTTGGTCAGAGCCGGGCGCGGCTCTACGACCCGGAGCGGCCCGGGACCACCTTCGCGGACGTCGCGGGGATCGATGAGGTCAAACAAGAGCTGGAGGAGCTCGTCGACTTCTTGCGCGAGCCGCAAAAATATGAACGCCTTGGAGGCAGCGTTCCTAAGGGTGTCCTCCTCATCGGGCCGCCCGGAACAGGCAAGACATTGCTCGCTCGCGCCGTGGCAGGGGAGGCGAAGGTGCCCTTCTTCAGCCAGTCGGCGTCGGAGTTCGTGGAGGCCATCGTCGGCGTCGGCGCATCTCGCGTTCGCGATCTGTTCACCAAGGCGCGGTCAGCCGCGCCCGCGATCATTTTCATCGACGAGCTCGACGCCATCGGGCGCAGCCGCAGCTCAGGCTTTCGCATCGGCGGCAACGACGAGCAGGAGCAGACGCTCAACCAGATCCTCACCGAGATGGATGGCTTCGAGCCCGGGAAAGGCGTCATCGTCCTGGCCGCCACCAACCGGGCCGATGTTCTCGATCAGGCCCTCCTACGGCCGGGTCGTTTCGATCGCCGTGTCACTCTGCAGGCGCCAGACCGCCGCGGCCGCGCGGCGATTCTGAAGATTCACACCGCCAAGGTGCCGCTGGGGCCGGACGTCGACCTGGACGCGATCGCCGCCGCCACACCTGGACTCGTGGGCGCCGATCTCAAAAACCTTGCCAACGAGGCGGCCCTCGGCGCGGCTCGCAAGGGCGAAACGACGGTGTCATCCAACGATTTTTTCGAGGCCATCGATAGGGTTCTGCTCGGAACCGAGCGTCACCTGATGCTGACCCCCGCGGACCGCGCCCGCATCGCCTACCACGAGTCGGGGCATGCACTGGTCGGGCTGCTGGTGCCGGGCGCCGACCCGGTTCGCAAGGTGACGATCATTCCGCACGGAGGGGCGTTGGGAGTGACGATCCAGCGGCCGGTCGACGACCGGTTCAACTACGGCGAGGATTACGTCCGCGCTCGCATCGTGGGCGCTCTCGGCGGCAGGGCGGCGGAGCAGCTGGTCTACAGCAACGTGTCCACGGGCGCGGCGAGCGACCTGCAGCAGGTCACGATGATCGCTCACGAGATGGTCGTGAGGTGGGGGATGAGCCCGAAGATTGGGCCGCTCGCGTTCAGGGAGGAAGGCTCCGGCGATGGGCTCGGGCTGGCGCGACCTTACAGCGAAGCGACTGCGCGCGAGGTCGATACAGAGGTGAAGCGCATCGCCGATGAATGTTTTGCCGAAGCCCTGCGAATCCTGACCGAGCATCGAGCCCAGCTGGAGGCCCTCACCCAGGCCCTGTTGAAAGAGGACTCTTTGGGCGAGGAGCAAATCCTCTCGGTCACCGGGCTGCAGGCGGCCGCCCCACTTAGTGATCGCGAAAGCTGACGGGCTGGGGTCAGATGGGTGGTCGAGAGCTGGTCTTCGCGACCTACCTCGCGCCGTGCCTCCAGCCCGTCTACGAGTTCGTCGCACGCAGGGTGGGGGAGAAGCTGCGCCGGCCAACACGCTTGATCGTGGGGGAGTCCTTCGACCAGGTGCGCAATGTCGAGGTCGACTTCGCGTTTCTCTGCGGCCTTCCCTATGTGCGGCTCAAGCGGGAGAGGCCGACGGCGGTGGAGGCCATCGCGGCGCCGATCGTCCAGGGTGAGCGCTACGACAAACGCCCTGTTTATTTCTCGGACGTGATCGTTCCCGCCAACAGCCGTGCCGCCGCATTCGGCGACCTGCGGCACCGAACGTGGGCGTACAACGAGCCGGACTCGCATTCCGGCTACCTGATCACCCTGTCCACTCTGGTCGAGATGGCTGAAACTCCGGCGTTCTTCGCACGCTGGGAGATGACGGGCTTCCACGAGGAGTCGATTCGCAAGGTGGCGGCGGCTGAGGTCGAAGGCTCGGCCGTCGACTCACACGTGCTGGGAGTCGAGATGCGCGACCATCTGGAGCTCGCAGACCGAATCCGCGTCATATGCACGCTGGGACCGTCGACCATCCAACCTCTGGTGGCGACCGCCGCCGTCCCGGCAAGCTTGCGACAGGACGTCACCGAGATCGTCACCGGGCTGGGGACGACCGAGACTGATCGACGGAGCCTCTCCGTGGGAATGGTCGAGCGCTTCGTCGCGGTCGATGATTCGGCGTATGGAGACATCAGGTCGAAGCTCGAAGCGGTGGAGGCGGCTGGATTCACCCTGGACGCATGAGTACGTGGGCCGAGGTGGCTGCGGCCGAGCCCGAGTTCGCTGATCGAGTGCGGCGCATCTTCGATGCTCGCCGCCACAAGGTTCTGGCCACAATCCGACGGGATGGCTCCCCGCGGGCAAGTGGGATTGAGGTGGAATTCGCCGACGGGGAAGTCTGGATGGGGGTGATGCCCGGATCGGTGAAGGCCCAAGACCTCAGGCGCGATCCACGACTCGCCCTGCACGCCGCATCCGAGGATCCCCCTCAGGACGACCCGAGCAACTGGCTCGGCGACGCCAAGATCAGCGGCCGCGCCGTCGAGGTGGTCGAGCTCGGCGATGCGGGCGAGGCGGTGGTTCGCTTCAAGGTCGACGTCATCGAGGTGGTTTTGACTCGAGTCGGCCGGCCTGCTGACCACCTCGCCATCGAATCGTGGCATGAGGGTCGAGGACTCGAGCGCCAGGAGCGCAAGTAGGACAACTGCGATCCAACTTGGTCCGACGATGGAGACACGCATTCAGGAGGTCGTTACGCGATCGACCTGCGATCGCGATTGGTACGATTCGAGCCAGGCCTCCAGATGCCAGCAGCCAAGAAACCAGTGCGGCGAAGCCGGGTCAAGCGTGCCGGCCCGAAAGCCGCAGATCCGAAAGCCATAGATCCGGTAGTCACCCAACCTGTCGTCCAGGCAGGCCCGGTGGCCGTGCACGTCGCTGCCGGCGAAGTCGCCGTGGTCGTCGCTCCTCCGGCTCCGGGCGGCTTCGACCGGCGGCTCTTCAGCGTGATCAACGGGCTGCCCCACTCGACGACCAGCGACCGCTACGTCAGCGTGCTTTCCGACCTGGGCGAGGGCCTTGGGTGGGTGGCCGGGGGAGCGGCGCTGGCCATGCTCGGCGGCCCCAAAGGACGGCGGGCGGGCGTGGCCACGGCGGTAGCGTCCCTGGCGGCGACCTATGTCGTCCAGCAGCGGGTCAAGCCGCTGTTCCGCCGCGTGCGCCCCTTTGTCAACCGCGAGGCGCGCGTGGTCGGGATCAGGCCGCCCGACCACTCCTTCCCATCCGGTCACACGGCCTCATCTTTCGCGGCCGCAACCGCCCTCGCGTTCTTCTATCCCCGGGCTGCTCCTCTCGCCTACACGGTGGCCGTGGGAGTGGGCGCGTCAAGGGTCCACCTCGGCGTGCACTTTCCCAGCGACGCCGCGGTCGGCGGAGTGATCGGCATCGGGATCGGTACGTTCAGCGCCTGGCTGTTCAAGAGGCGAGGCTGACGAGCGGCCGGTCCGCCCGCTTGGACGCAAACGCCCTATCCGCGATCCACCGGATCGACAATACGAAGGTCAGCCAGGCGGTCGCGATGAGGATGCCGGCGAGGACATCGCTCGGCCAGTGGGTCCCGGCGAAGATCCTGTCCAGCCCTACAGCTATGACAATCCCCGCCACAGCCGCCCAACCGATCGGTCGCACCCCTCGCGGCAGATACCTGTGGCCGATGCACAACATCAACACGGCTGCGCCGATCGTGACGAGGATGACGTGGCCGCTCGGAAAGCTGGTCGAGCCAGGATGCTCGGTTATGCGAAGGACCTGGCCGTCCGTCGGCCGCGGTCTGTTGACCAGGTTGACGATGACCTCGTACCACAAGCCGCCGGCGAGGGCGGCCAGCGCAAGGAGCCAGGCGCGTCGATTCAACAGCAGCGCCAGGAGGACCACGACCACCTGCATGTAGACGCCACCTGGTCCGCCGAGCCACGTGAAGAACGGGAACGTCAGCGTGAGCGGGCCCAGATTCGTGGCCTGGATG
>WNFH01001345.1_pt1 | contig 16585 bp, 17 predicted proteins | sample 5400411 | NCBI WGS metagenome assembly WNFH01 (sample SAMN13153347, study PRJNA577476) | soil metagenome | isolation source: 200 cm saprolite under Douglas fir tree site 2 hole 3 | place: USA:California | collected 2015-04-18
CGGCGACACGCAACGTTCTGACCCCTACCGGAACCCTCTAACCGCTCGAAAAAGGGCCATGCGAGGGACCGCTGCCGATCTCGCGAAGGACCGTTTGAATTACAAGTTGCGATAGGGTTATATTGCGACAGTAGTTTCTCGGCGCGGTGACCTAGGGATGGCCATCGGGTTCGTGCTCATTAGCACCGCTCCCGCCAAGGAGCACGAAGTGTACAATGAGCTCCTCAAGGTGAAGGAAATCGTGGAGCTCCACCCCTTGTTCGGTGAGTACGACCTGATCGCGAAAATCGAGGCCGAGGACTTCAACGTCCTCGGTCAGGTCGTCGTCGACAAGATCCGATCCATTCCGGGAGTCATCGACACGAAGACCTTGACCGGCATCAAGTTCTGAGGGATCACATGAGCGGCTTTTCCGCGTTTGACTGGTTGACGTTCCTGACCATCCTCCTCCTGACCTTCAGTCTCTTCTTGGTCATCACCGGTGCCTTCACGGCGTACTTCGGAAGCGGGAAGAGCCGGAAGATCGGGGTCGGACTGCTTGTGGGTGGTTTGGTCGTCGGCGTCCTGTGGGCGTGGTACGCCGGTCCGTTCAGCTCGAACGTGAACCTGGTCAACATCATCGTCGAGTCGATTGGCGTGATCCTCGCGGCGGTCATCGGAGCCGCCGCGGCTATCGGGCTCTTCCTCTTGGCCATCATGAAGAGCTAGGCCGGCCGCCGCGTTCCATCGGCGAAGTGGAAAGCCTTTATTCCAGGAACCCACCTTGTCCCAGCTGATGCCCGCTGACGTCCTCATCGTCCTCGGTTCGAAGAGCGATGCGGAGGTCGGAAAACAGGCGAGTTCGTTCTTGGACCAGTTCGGCGTCGGATACGAGATGGTCGTCGCCTCCGCCCATCGGACGCCAGACCTCCTTCGGGATTTGATCCGGAACACGACCGCGAAGGTGATCATCGCGATCGCGGGCCTCTCCGCCGCGCTGCCTGGCACCATCGCGGCCCACACGACGAAGCCGGTGATCGGCGTGCCGGTGAGCGGGAAATTGAACTTGGACGCCGTCCTCAGCGTCTCGCAAATGCCGCCCGGTGTGCCCGTGGCGGCCGTCGGCCTCGACCGAGGGGAGAACGCAGCCATCCTCGCCGTCGAAATCCTGGCCATCCGGGACGAGCGCCTCGTCGAGAAGCTCAAGGAGCACCGAGAAGCGTTGAAAAAGTGGGTCCTCGAAGACTCCCGGACGCTGGGTGAATGAAGTTCGACGCGAATGCTTTCATCGCCGAGCAGGTCGAAGCAATTCGCCGGGCCGTGCCGACCAAGGCGATCATCGCCTGCTCGGGCGGAGTCGACAGCACGACTGCGGCGGTCCTCGCGAGTCGCGCCCTCGGAGATCGGCTCCTCGCGGTCTACATCGACACAGGCCTCATGAGAAAGGGAGAGACCGAGGACGTCGCCCAGACCCTCAAGGAACTCAACGTGCGCCACCGGATCGTCCAAGCCGCCGACGAATTCTTCTCCGCCCTCAAGGGCATCGTCGACCCGGAGAAGAAACGGACGGTCATTGGACGCACCTTCATCGAATTCTTCGAACGGGAGGCACAGAGCTTTGGGGCTGACCACCTCGTTCAGGGGACGATCGCCCCGGACTGGATCGAGAGCGGGGGGCAGCTCCGGGATCGGATCAAAACCCACCACAACGTCGGCGGCCTCCCGGAGAACATGAAGTTGAAGCTCGTCGAACCGCTCCGCGACCTCTACAAGGACGAAGTTCGGGCGGTCGCCCGAGCCCTCGGGGTGAGGGTCTCCGAGCGGCAGCCCTTTCCCGGACCGGGACTCGCGGTGCGCGTGGTCGGAGAGGTGACGCCGGAACGGGTCGCGCTCGTGCGAGACGCGTCCGCCGTCGTCGAGGAGGAGATCCAGGCCGCGGCGGGCCGCGGGCTCATGCCGCTACCCTGGCAATACTTCGCCGTCCTCCTGCCAGTGCAGACGGTCGGCGTCCACGGGGACCTCCGGGTGTACGGCCACACGATCGCGGTCCGCGCGGTCGACTCGATCGACGGGATGACCGCGGGGTACTCGAAAATCCCCCACGAGGTCCTCGACCGCATCTCGATTCGCATCACAAATGAGGTCGCAGGCATCAACCGCGTCGTGTACGACGTCTCGAACAAACCCCCGTCGACCATCGAGTGGGAGTAGCCGATCTCCCGCGGGGAAATCTTTTTCTCATCCGGCCGCTACGGGAGTCCCATGCGCGTCTACGTCGTCGACAATGGAGGTCAGTGGACCCACCGCGAATGGCGGGTCCTGAAGTACCTCGGTGCCGAGACGAAGATCGTTGCGAACGACACGCGAGTCTCGGAGCTCGATGGCCTCGACGGGCTCGTGCTGTCAGGTGGCGCGCCCCGCGTCGGCGTGGACCCCGAAAGGATGGGGCGGAACGGCGAGTACCTGGACGCGTTCGACGCGCCGATCCTCGGGATCTGCGCCGGGCACCAGTTCATGGCGAAGCATCTGGGGGGCGACGCGGCCCCGGCCAAGGTGCCGGAGTTCGGCAAGTCGGTCGTGGAGATCCACCAACCCGACGTCCTGTTCGAAGGGCTCCCGAATCGGTTCGAGGTCTGGGAGTCCCACAACGACGAAGTCACGCAGCTCCCCAAGGACTTCGTGGCTCTCGCGAGCTCGGAGAACTGCGACATCCAAGCGATGCGGCACCGCGGCCGGCCTCTGTTCGGACTGCAATTCCATCCGGAGGTCGAGCACACCCAGTTCGGGGCCGACATCTTCCGTAACTTCCTGAGGCTCTGCGAGACCTCGAAGTGAGCCGGTGACGGGCCAGAGTTCCCGCTCCGAAGTCCTGAAAGAAGCGCTCCGGGCCCGCCACGACGAACCGTTCGAGAAAGCGCTGGGCCGCGCGATCCGGCATCTGGGAGGGCGGTATCCGGAATACGTCGCGCTCATCGCGGAGGTCCGCGAATATGCCCGTGCCCACAAGCTGGACCTGCGCACGGCGGCGAGGGCTCTTGCGAATCAGCCGTAGACATCCGGGTTGGCGAGGAACTCGGGACGGCGGCCGTCGAGGACTTTGATCACCTGGTCCGCGATGATCGACCCCGCCCTCGCCTGGGCCTCGTGCGTCGAAGCGCCGAGGTGGGGGGTGAAGACCGCGTTGGGTGCGCTAAGGAGCGGACTCCCAACCGGTGGTTCGCTCTGAAACACATCGGCCGCGGCCCCAGCCAACCTCCCGGATCGCAAGGCATCCACCAAAGCGGCCTCCTGGACGATTTCCGCGCGGGCGCAGTTCACAACGATCGCCCCTCGTTTCATCATCGCGAACTCGGCCGCGGCGATCATGCCCTTCGTCTCCGGGGTCAGAGCGGCGTGGACGCTCACGACATCGGCTTCCCGGAACACGACATCTTTGTCGACGAGCTGAATCCCGAGCGCTTTCGCCGTCGGTGGGGAAAGATACGGGTCGTATGCGATGACGCGCATCCCAAACGCCTCGGCGCGCTTGGCGACCTCTGCGCCAATCCGCCCTGAGCCGACGAGGCCGAGGGTCTTCCCGAACAGTTCGCGGCCTTCGAACTTCTTCTTCTCCCACTTGCCATCCTTGACCGACCGATCGGCCTCCGTCAGGTGGCGAAGGAGGGAAATCATGTGGCCGAGGGCGAGTTCGGCGACGCTGATCGTGCTGGCACTCGGAGCGTTCACGACGACGACCTTCCGGGCGGTCGCTTCCGCGACGTCGATGTTGTCGACGCCGACTCCCGCGCGACCCACGACCTTCAGGTTCGTCGCATGGGTCAGGACGGGCTTGGAGACCGTCGTTCGACTCCGGACGATCAGGGCGTGATATTCCGGAATTGCGCTGAGGAGGCCTTTTGAATCGAGCTCTTGCACGTCGACCTCATGGAGTTTTCGGAGTGTCGAGATCGCCTCCGATTCGAGTCCGTCCGTGATGAGGATTTTCATGATTGGGGCCCGATAAACGCTCTTGGGTAAAAAGGAGTCACGCGAACAGGGCGATGACGGTCAGGGCGACGAGCGCCAGGGAGAGGATTACGCCAATGAGGAGCATCGTGCGGGTCATTCGCGGGTCGGATCCGAAGATGACCGGGATCGGCCCGAGGAACAGGACGCCGCCCCACCGCCGGGCCGGCGCTGCGCCCTGCGGCGGAGTCGGCAAGGCGTCCTGATTTCCGGGATCCTCGACGAATCGTGCGGGCCACAGCAGGAACGTCAGCAGGAAACCTGCGAAGACCAAGATGATTCCCAAGAAGGCGAGGGGGCCGGTTCCGACGATGACCGGGATGACGAGGACCAGGTAGACGTTGGCCTGACGCTGTGCCACGGCGAGAGCCATCATCAAGACGCCGGCGACGAACGAGGCAGGTCCGACCCAACGGATCAGGCGCACGCACGAGACCATCCTCTGCTCTTGCTAAAGCTTTGCCGCCTGCTTCGCGGCCGTGCGCCGGTACTCCTGAAGCGGGACGACCGCGAGATCCCCGGTGGAGAACTCTTCGATCGCTTGCACCGCGGCCTCCGCGGCTTGGACCGTCGCGATGAATGGGATGTTCAGATCGACCGCGAGGCGGCGCATCATGTACCCGTCTCGCCGTGCCCCCGTCGAGTTCGTCGGCGTGTTGATGACCAGACGAATCTCCCCGCGCCGCATGAGCCCGAGGGCGTCCGGGAATTCGTTCTCGCTGATTCGGTACACGGTGGTCGCGTCCACGCCGTTCTCTCGGAGGAACTGCGACGTGCCGCGCGTCGCAAAGATCCGCAGGCCGATGCGCGCCAGCCGCTGGACCACAGGGAGGATGGCAGGCTTGTCCTCGTCACGAACGGTCACGTAGACGGCCCCCTGGGTCGGAAGCGGATTCCCCGCGGCAAGCATGGCCTTGTAGTACGCGCGGCCGAGCGACCGGTCGATCCCCATGACCTCTCCGGTGCTCTTCATCTCCGGACCGAGGATCGTGTCCACGCCGGGGAGGCGCTGGAACGGGAACACGGGAGCCTTCACCGCGACGTGTTTGATTTTCGCTTCGCCCACGAGGCCCTGCGAACGGAGCGAATGGCCGAGCAGGACCTTCGCCGCGACCTTGGCGAGGGAGACGCCAATCGCCTTCGAGACGTACGGGATGGAGCGGCTCGCTCGCGGATTCGCCTCGAGGACATAGACCACCTCGCCTTGAACCGCGAGCTGGAGGTTCATCAAACCCGTGATACGGAGGGCTTTGCAGAGCTTCCGCGTGATCGTCCGGATGTCTTTGAGGACGGTCGCCGAAAGCGTCTGCGCCGGCAGGACGCATGCCGCGTCACCCGAGTGGATGCCGGCCTCCTCGATGTGCTCCTGGATGCCTCCGATGAAGATGTCCCGGCCGTCGGCCACGACGTCCACATCGATTTCGGTGGCATGGGCCAGGTATCGGTCGACGAGGACCGGATGGTCCTTGGAGACGCGCACCGCGGTCTCCATGAACCGCGCGAGGTCGTCCTCGGTGTAGACGATTTCCATGCCGCGGCCGCCCAGCACATACGACGGCCGGACGAGCACCGGATAGCCGATGCGCGCGGCAAGCCCTCGCACCTCGGCGAAACTGTAGCCCGAGGCGGCGTCAGCCTGGCGGATCCCGAGGCGGCGCATCAAGGCCGCGAACTTTCGCCGGTCCTCCGCGAGGTCGATGGAGGCGGGCGGTGTGCCGAGGATCCGTGTCCGAGAACGACGTCGGCGCAACGCCCGCGCGAGCGGCAACGCGAGGTTGATCGACGTCTGGCCGCCAAACTGAAGAATCACCCCGTCCGGGTCCTCCTCTTCGATGATGTTCAGGACGTCCTCGAGTAGGAGCGGTTCGAAGTACAGGCGCGTGGAGATGTCAAAGTCGGTCGAGACCGTCTCCGGGTTGTTGTTCGCAATGATCGCGGCGACGCCCTCTTCCCGCAGCGCGAGGATGCCTTGGACGCAGCAATAGTCGAATTCGACACCCTGGCCGATCCGGACGGGTCCACTGCCGACAATCAGGACCTTGCGTCCTTTCAGCGGCGGCGTCTCGCCCGTCGCCTCGTACGTCGAATAGAAGTAAGGCGTCCGCGCTTCGAATTCGCCGCCGCACGTGTCCACCATCTTGTACGCGACCCGCGGTCGACTCCGACGGATCGCTTCTTCGGAGGTTCGAGTGAGCGCGGCGAGCGATTCATCCGCGAACCCGAAGCGCTTCGCCTCCGCCAAGAGGCTTCGGGACCGCCGGGATTCTCGAAGACGCGACTCGAGCTGCACGAGATGTCGTATCTTCTCGATGAAGAACAGGTCCCAAGCTGTGACCTCGGCGATCTTCTCGGGCGCGAACCCGCGCCGCAGAGCCTCGGCAATCGAGAAGATCCGCTCGGAAGTAGGCTCCCTCAACTCTTGGAGGATCTGGTCATCCGTCGCCGGACCCGAGTCGAGTCCGACTCGATCGATCTCCAGGGACCGTACGGCCTTCAGGAAGGACTCCTCGAACGTCCGGCCGATCGCCATGACCTCACCGGTGCTTTTCATCGAGGTGCCGATGCGCCGGTCCACCGTCGGGAACTTGTCGAACGGCCACCGCGGAATCTTCGTGACGACGTAATCGAGGGTGGGCTCGAAGGAAGCCAGAGTCTTACCGGTGACCGGGTTCGGGATCTCGTCGAGGCGGAGCCCGATCGCGATCTTCGCGGCGATGCGAGCAATGGGATAGCCGGTCGCCTTTGACGCGAGCGCGGACGAACGGGAGACGCGCGGGTTCACTTCGATGACCCGATACTCCCCCGTCCTCGGATGGACCGCGAACTGGATGTTGCAACCACCCTCGACGCCCAGCGCACGGATGATTCGCAACGCGGCCGATCGCAACGTCTGGTGATCTGTGTCGCTCAAGGTCTGCGCCGGCGCCACGACGATCGATTCGCCCGTGTGGATCCCCATCGGGTCGAGGTTCTCCATGTTGCAGATCGTGATGCAATTGTCTGAGGCGTCGCGCATCACCTCGTACTCGAACTCCTTCCAGCCGAGGACGGACTCCTCGACGAGGACCTGTTTGATCCGGGAGTAGGCGAGACCGAAGCCGACGATCCGCTCGAGGTCGTCCGGCGAGTGGGCCACGCCGCTTCCGGCCCCTCCCAAGGTGTACGCCGCGCGGACGATGACCGGATAGCCGATCTGGTCGACGAACTCGCGAGCTGCGTCGAGATCCGAGGCGGCACGGCTCCGGGGAATGGGCTCGCCGATCGTCCGCATGAGTGAGGCGAATCGCTCGCGGTTCTCGCCCGCCGTGATCGCATCGAGTTTCGTCCCGAGCAGCTCGACCCCGTGCCGTTGAAGGACGCCCGCCTCGGCGAGTTCGCTGCACAGGTTCAGGGCGGTTTGACCGCCCATCCCGCTCAGGATCCCTTGCGGACGTTCCTTCGCGATCACCTTCTCGAGGAATTCGACCGTAAGGGGTTCCACATACACCGCGTCCGCGGTTTCTGGATCCGTCTGGATCGTCGCCGGGTTGCTGTTCACTAAGACGACCCGAACGCCTTCTTCGCGGAGGGACCGACAGGCTTGCGTCCCGGAGTAGTCGAATTCGGCGGCCTGGCCGATGACGATCGGTCCGGAGCCAACGACCATCGCGGTCCTAACGTCCCCGCGCTTGGGCATCGGCCCCACCCCCTCCGCCCGTGCTACGCCCCCTTGAGCTCCGCGACGAAGTCTCGGAAGATGTACTCGTTGTCCCACGGCCCGGGCCGCGCCTCGGGATGGTACTGCACGGAGAAAATCGGGAGCTCCCGGTGGGCCATGCCTTCGACCGTGCCGTCGTTGAGATTCAGGTGCGTCACTTCGAACTCGGAACTCGGGAACGAGTCGGCGTCGACCGCGAATCCATGGTTCTGCGACGTGATGTGGACGCGTCCGCTCCGAAGATCCTTGACCGGCTGATTGCCTCCCCGGTGCCCGAACTTCAGTTTGTACGTCTTCCCGCCAAAGGCGAGGGCGAGCAGCTGATGGCCGAGGCAGATTCCAAGAAGAGGTGTGCGGCCCACGAGGTCTTTTGCGGTCCTCACAGCGGTCGCGCGGACCTCTGGATGGGCCGGATCCCCCGGACCGTTGGAGAGGATCACGCCATCCGGCTTGTGCGTCAGGATTTCATCCGCGGTCGCGTCGTAGGGTACGCGAATCACGTCCGCATATCGCTGGGCCTCGCGGATGATGTTCCGCTTCACGCCGCAATCGACCACGACGAGGGTCCGCTTCCCGGAACCGGGATACCGTTCGGCGCGCCGACAACTCACCTCGCCGACGAGGTTCCTCGTGTCGGGGTGCGGAGACTTGCGGACCTCGCGGGCGACAGCCTCGACGTCCTCGTCGGCGCGGACGAGGGCGGCCTTCATGGTCCCTTTCGAACGAATCTTGATTGTGAGAGCTCGGGTGTCTGCCTGCTCGATGGCCGGAGTCTCATAGGTCTTCAGGAATTCGGAAAGGCCGAGCGAACTCCGCGGATGGCTCGGAGCGGAGCAGGCCTCTCGGACGACGAATCCGGTCGGCTGGATCGTCTCGGACTCCATCGTCTCCGGATCGACGCCGTAGTTGCCGATCAGCGGATACGTCATCATCAAAATCTGGCCGCGATACGACGGATCGGTGAGGGCTTCCGTGTAGCCCGTCATGTTCGTGTTGAACACGAGCTCGCCGAAAACCCTCTTGCGCGCCCCGAAAAACGCTCCCCGGACGGCCGTTCCGTCCTCGAGAACAAGGGAGCCATCCATCCGCTAGACCCTCACCCCATTTTCGATTCGCCATATCAGGGTTTCCCTCCCGCGGGAAGATCCGCAAACGCACGGAGGCTATGGCGCTGGTGGGAGGTCGAGGTGGTGCAGCCGCTCGACCATCTTGTCCCAGTGGCTACCCTGCCAATACACGCGCTTGCAGGAGGGGCATCGCCAGAACTCCTGGTGACGGGAGCGTACGGCCTCCGGTACCAGACCTTTCACGTCTTGAGGCGGAACCGGAACGAGGACCTCGTTGCACAGAGAGCACCGCGACAGCGGATTCACGAGCCCCAGCCCGAGGACGCCCGCGACCTCGCGAATCTGCACCTCAAGCTCATCGCTCCGGATTTGGACCGCACCGGGGACGCGAGCGGCGAGCTCCTTGTCGCGGGTCAGGAGGATGCGCTCCTCCGTCCGTGCGCGATCAATCAGATCGCGGTCCGGACCCGGTTCCGGGTATGCCGTGTCGTACCCCATGAGACGCAGCCAGCGGGCCAAACTGCCCAGCATATGGTCGCACAGCAGTTTCATCGGATCACTACGTACTCCAAGAGGACGCCGTCCCCGAGTCGTTCGGCCCGGTCCAGTCGAATCCTGATCGAGTCATCGAGGGACATAACGCCGGGGCCCCCTGCCAACGTCGGCGACGAGCGACCGCCGAGCACCCGGCTGGCGACGAAAACTTTCAGTTCGTCCGCGAGGCCTTGATGGAGGAACGACCAGATGACTGTGCTCCCTCCTTCGACGAGGATCGTTCGAACCCCTCGCTCTGCGAGCCGATCGAGCAGCCGCGCCAAGTCGACTTCATCCTTCCCGCAGCGTAAGACCTCCGCGTGCGGGAACACCCGCGCGGATCGATCGGAGGTCACAATCACCGTGGGCGCGCTTCCATCGAGCACATGCGCGCCGACGGGCGTCTTGCCATTCGAATCAAGCACGACCCGTAGCGGGTTTCGACCTTTTGCAAACTCGGGCTTGATGGTGAGTTTCGGATCGTCCGCCAGGACGGTTCCGACGCCCACGAGAATCGCGTCGACCTTCGAGCGCAGTTGATGGACGCGCCGTACGTCTTCGTCGTTGCTCAGCCGAACGGCTTGAGCATCCGGGAGAGCAATCTTCCCATCGACGCTCATCGCCGCGTTGATGATGACGCGAGGTCGCACACCCGTGCCAAGGACCTACCGCATAACAACTTTGCGGGCTCGATGCAAGTTCATCTAGGAGAGGAGCCTGGCGATTCCGGCGACAAGATGAAGGCTCATCTGGTCCACGTCGAGGAGATGCGCTTTCGGGCTCAAGCCGAGGGATCCCCCGAAGTCCTATTCGATTCGGGGGACCAGCCGGCTCGCCGAGGCCCGAGTCCCATGCAGGCGACGCTCCTCGCGACGATGGCGTGCACCGCATCGGACGTCGTGTCGATCCTGCGGAAGGAGCGCGTGCCGTTCCGTACCCTGGAGATCGATGCGGAGGCCGAGCGGGCGAAAGACGTCCCGAAGGTCTTCACGAAGATTCGTCTTCATTATCGGGTGCGCGGGACCAACATCCAGGAAGCCGCCGTCAAGCGGGCGATCGACCTGTCATCCGAGAAGTATTGCACCGTCGGAATCATGCTTCGCCGCGCGGGCGTGGAGTTTGTCAACACGCACGAAATTCTCCCGATGGAATGATGTGTTCTCAGGGCATGGACTCGTGCCGGGTATGTTTAAGTAACCTGTCCGAGATGGACCGCGCCGCCATGGAAGGAATCCAGATTTACGAGCTCAAACGGATGGACCTCCGCGGAGCGACCGTGATCGATGGATTCCCGAGCGTGGGCCTCGTCAGCTCCATCGTGGCCAACTACCTGATCAACGCGCTGAACCTGACGCAGATCGGGATCATGGACTCCATCTACTTCCCGACCGTCGCACTGGTGCGGGACGGCCAGCCGATGAACCCGGTACGAATCTATGCCGGGTCGAAGGTGGACGATCATGATCAGATCGTCGTGTTCATCTCGGAGTTCCAGCCGCCGCCGAACTTGATCAAGGCGATCGCGGCGACGGTCCTCGACTGGGCCCAAGACGCGCGCTGCAACCTCCTCGTGTGTCCGGAGGGGCTCATCGTCGACGCCCGCGAGGACGAGGGCGACCGCCAAGTCGAGGTGTATGGGATCGGATCGACCGACAAGGCGATGGAAATGATCCGCAAGAACAACATCACGGTGTTCGAGGAAGGCGTCATCACGGGCGTTGCGGGCGTCCTCCTGAACGAAGGCCGCAAACGGGACTTCGATGTGATCACCCTGCTGAGCGAAGCCCATCCCGATTACCCGGACGCCCGAGCGGCGGCGCGCGCCATCGAGATCATCGACAAGCTGCTCCTTCACACGGAACTCGACGCCCGGCCGTTGTACGAGGAGGCCGAGCGAATCGAGATGCAACTCAAGTCGATTCACCACCAGACCGAGGCGGCGAAGAAACCGACGGAACCCGCGCGGCCGAACATGTACGGTTAGGCGCCGGGCTCGACGCTCACCTGCCACCCGCCGGCTTTTCGCGTCACCGCGAACCCGCACGGTACGAATTGCGGGATGAGCCACATCATCGTCTCCATGTGACCGGAGACCGCTCGCGCACGGAACTCCGAGGGGCCGTCGGCCCGGGCAAGATAGATCAGGAGTTGATCCGCGGCATGGACGTCGAATGTCGCCTGAGACTCGATCTCCGTCCTCAGGGACGCGGCGACTTCCTCTCCGATGCGTTCCGAGGGCTTTCCTCGTTCTGCGAGGGAGTCGGATCCGAGGAGGCCGGCATCGGTCTCCGCACACAGCACCAAGGCTCCTCCCTGCCCGATCGCTTCCTCGCCGTGGTACACCCGTTGCTCGATTTTCACGTCCGGAATGCCGTGGAGGCGGCGGAGCGCCGCGTGGGCCATCCGCTTCGGGACGTCCTCCGGGAGGTTCGAGACGTGCGCGATGCCGCGCACCCGCTGGGTTTCGCCCGCTTCCGAATTGCGAAGGGGTGACCAGGTCCGCGTCGGCTCGATGACGGCGTCGACGACTCCACCGCCTCGCGGATAGTACCCACGCCGGGAGACTTCGACATCGGTGTGGCCTCCGAGGGTTCGGAGGAGGGGCAAGAAGACCCGGCTGAAGTAGTCGATGGGCGGAGACCATCGCACGTCGGTTCCTCCAACGAGACGCACGCGAACCGGGGCCGGGGCCGCGGCGGCCACCGGGAGCAGGGCCTGCAGGACCAAAGTGACGCTGCCCGCCGTCCCCACGTCAAAGGAGAGCCGGCCCGGCGTCAGCTTCCCCGGACGGAACTCAATCGATGAGGCTCCAACCGCGACGCCCGTAGACTCGGCCGCGCACAACGCGGCAATCGCCTGGATTGCCGTCACGTGTTGCGCCGCCAAGCCCGGAGTCGGCCGGCCTGCCCGGATCCGGACGACCCGGACCGGCGTTTCGGTGAGCGCCGAGAGGGCGACCGCCATGCGGGCGAGCTGACCGCCTCCCTCGCCGTGGCTCCCGTCGACCTCGATCATGACGCCGCCGCCTTCATTCGATGCCGGATGACCTTGAGCACCTCGACGAACGCGAACGCCGTGAATGAGATGACGACCGTCTCGAGCCAGTCCAGGAGCGTGAGCGGCTCCGTCTCGAACACCGCGTGAAGGAACGGCGTATAGATCACCGCGACCTGGAGGGCCATCGACGCAAGGACGGCGAGAATCAGCTTCGTGTTCGTGAACAGGCCGATTTGCCAGATCGTTTGACGCGGGGATCGCATCGCGAAGACGAGGAAGAGCTCGAAGAAGACGATCGTCGTGAATGCAACGGTCCGGGCCCGGGTCGCGTCGGCGCCTTCTCGCAATTCGAGGAAAAAGACTCCGAGCGTGCCCACCGTCAGGATCGCTGAGACGACGACGATCAGGAAGAGGATGTCCCGGGAGAGCACGCCCTCCCTCGGATTACGGGGCGGGCGATCCATGATGTCCGTCGGGTAAGGGTCGACGCCGAGGGCCAGGGCCGGGAGGCCGTCCGTCACGAGGTTGATCCACAGGAGCTGTACCGGCACGAAGAACGGGAGGAAGTTGGGGTCCGCGATGGCCAAGGTCGCGATGAACATGATCAGGACCTCCCCTGCGTTTGCGGACAGGAGGAAGGCCACGAACTTCCGGATGTTCTCATAGATCCCGCGGCCCTCCTCGACCGCGGCCACGATGGACGCGAAGTTGTCGTCCGTCAGCACCATGTCGGCGCTCTCCTTGGCCACGTCCGTCCCGGTGATTCCCATCGCCACGCCGAGGTCGGACCGCTTGAGCGCGGGGGCGTCGTTCACCCCGTCGCCGGTCATCGCGACGATGTGCCCCGCCTTCTTCCAGGCGTCCACGATGCGCATCTTGTGTTCCGGGGCGACCCGCGCGTACACGCGGATCCGCTCGACCTCCTGCACCAACTCCGCGTCGGACAGTTTCTCGAGCTCTTCGCCCGAGAGGGCGCGGTCCCCCTCCAGGAGGATGCCCATCTCCCGGGCGACGGCCATCGCGGTGAGCTTGTGGTCTCCCGTGATCATCACGACCCGGATCCCGGCCTTCTTGCAACGGCGAATCGCATCGATCGCGTCGGACCGTGGTGCGTCCATCATGCCCGCGAGCCCGCGGAATGTGAGGCCCGCCTCGAGGGTTTCCTCCGTGAGCGGCGGCACCGCGCCCTGGAACTCGCGGACGGCAAATCCAATCACACGGAGGGCCCGCGTGGCCAACTCCTGATTCCGGAACAGGTACTGCTTCCGATCGTACTCGGACAGGGGCTTTCGCCCGCCATCAACGACATGGTGGGAACACGCCGCGAGGATCCGTTCGGGTGCGCCCTTCACGTGCAGGACCGCCCGCACGCCCGCGAGCCGCCGGAGCCGCTCTCCCTCGGACAACGCGAGAATCTCACGAAGCTCCGATTCGGACAGATGGGCGTGGAGGGTTGACATCTTCTTCCGCTCCGACGTGAACGCGATCTCGGCAACGCGCGGCCACTTCGCCCGTACCGCCTCTGGATCCATGCCCGCGCGCCTCGCCGCGACGAGGAGCGCGCCTTCCGTCGGATCGCCCTCGACGACCCAGCGGGGGCCTTCTCTCTTGAGGACGGCGTCGTTGCACAGGGCGCCGCATTCGAGAAGTTCTTGCAAGCCGGGATGGGCTTCGAGACTCGCGACCCGCCCATCCGTCCGGACGGTCCCGGATGGATCGAACCCCTCCCCGACCGCCTCGTACTCACGAGTGCCGACGACGAGCACCCGGACGTTCATCTCTCCTTTCGTGAGCGTCCCGGTCTTGTCGGAGCAGATCACGGAGGCGGCGCCCAACGCCTCGACGGCCGGGAGTTTTCGGATTAGGGCGCCTCGTCGGATCATTCGTTGGAGACCTAGTGCGAGACTAATCGTCACAATCGCGGGGAGCCCCTCGGGAATCGCCGCGACGGACAGTCCGACGGCGGTCAGGAAGAGAAGCTCGACATGGCCAGGGTCCCGGAGCACGCCAATCACGAAGATGAGGCCGGCGGCAAGCAGGACCGCGATTCCGATCTGCCTTCCGAGGCGATCCAATTGCTTTTGGAGCGGCGTCTCTTCCTTCGTTTCCTGCTGCACGAGTCCGGCGATCTTGCCGAGCTGAGTCGACATGCCGGTCTCGACGAGGACGGCCTTCCCTCGCCCGCCGTCGACCGTGGTTCCCATGAACACCATGTTCTTGCGGTCGCCCAGGAAAGAGTCGCGAGGCTGCGGCTCGACGGCCTTGCTCACGGGGAGCGACTCGCCGGTCAGGGAGGCCTCGTTGACGCGGAGGCTCGCGACTTCGAGGAGGCGGGCGTCCGCGGGGACCCGGTCCCCCGCCGCGAGGAGGACGACCTCGCCGGGCACGAGCTCGCGGGACGGCACGGCAACGACCCCGCCCTCCCGGAGGAGGTGGGCTTTCGGCGCAGCGAGGCTCTTGAGGGCTTCGAGTGACCGTTCCGCCCGATACTCCTGGACGAAGCCGAGGATCGCGTTCATGATCACGATCACGATGATCAGCACGGCATCGTACAGGTCGGCGGTCTCTCCCTGGAGGAGTCCCAGGGTCGCGGAGATCACCGCGGCGATGATCAGGACGATCACGAGTACATCGACGAACTGGCTCAGCAGGATGCGAAGAGGACTCACCCGCGCGGTCTGAACGAGCTCGTTCGGCCCGAAGCGGGACAGCCGCTGCGAAGCCTCGCGGCTCGTGAGCCCCAGGGGGGAAGAATCCAGTCGCTGGAGGACGGCCTCCGCCCGAAGGGCGTGCCAGTCGTCCGCCATCGTGCGTCCAACATGCGCATTCATAATAAAGCTCGTCCCGGACATCCGTCGGAGTGGACTCGCCGCCGAATGCGAGCCGGGAGCACTGCAGGTGCAACGATCTCATCAAGACGCAGGGGGCCTGCACCGGCTTCACGAAAACGAATTGTACTGAAGATGAATCGACTCGAGGTCGTACAGGGTGAGGCTCGAACTCGGCGTGACGGCCGTCCCATTCACATGCATGGCGGTCGGACTGCCGAACGACTTCCCCCAGACCCGGAAGAAATCTCCGATCGAGTAGAGGCGTGTGGTGTCGGACTCGAAGTGAATCCGGCCGGTCGCGTCGTGCGTGTGGAGAGGCTCGAGGCAGAACGTGCCAATTCCAATCCCTGCGGGAATCGAGACGGACCCCGCCGCCGATGAGATGCTCAGGTCTGTGTGCCAATGATACACGAGCCCGCCTTCCTGTCGGATGCACGGAAAGGCGGGTGTACCGGAGAGCAACGGCGGCAGGTAGGCGGCACCCAGACCGCCCAAGACAATCACCGCGACGAGGGCGACCTGCCACCCGCGAACGCGAAACGGCCGACCGGCCTGCCGCTTCGGAATCCGACCGGGTTCCTCCTTCAGCTTCTCCAAGAGACCGGGTCGATCCGGATGCCGCGGATGGTTGTCGTTCAGGTGGCGAATGAGGTTCTCGGGCTTCACCGCAACATTGCAGATGGGACAGCGGTCCATCTTCGGCATGGCGACCTCGTACGCGACTGGATGACAGAGAGTGGATGGGCTTGTATTAAGGGATGCCGCGGACGCCGGGCAGTTTCGTGAACGCAGCGCAACAACAGAGGGAAATCGGGTTTGTCAAGGGCTGCCCAATAATCAACAGCATCTTTTTGTAGCCTAGAGCGCGATTCGCGGCCGGGATGGGAAACTCGGTTCTCCTGCGGAGAGCGTCAGCGCCCGCAGTCCGTCGACCCACGGTCCGGGGTGCGTGCGCTCATGGTTGAGACGACCTCGATCATGTTCGACGTGGGCGTCATCGCGACGGTGGGTTTCATCGGAGCGGCCTTCGCATCCCGCGCGCGCGTACCGATCATCATCGGGTACATCATCGCGGGCATGCTGATCGGCCCGAACATCCACCTTCATCTGTTCGGCTGGTCGTACGATGGGATTCTGGCGGACAGCGTGTTCCTGCAGAGCATCTCGCAACTCGGATTGGTCCTGCTTCTGTTCTTCGTGGGACTCGAGTTCAGCATCACGAAGCTCATGCGGACGAAGGAAGCCGCCGCGGTCCTCGCGGTGACGAACCTGGCGGTCAACATGTTCGCGGGCTTCGTGATCGGGGCGTGGCTCGGATGGCCCCTGATCGACACGATCTTCATGGCCGGGGTCATCAGCATGTCGAGCTCGGCAATCACCGCGAAGTCCCTGATCGACCTGAAGCGGCTCGGGAATGCGGAGACGGAATTCCTGCTTGGCATGGTGATCCTGGAGTCGTTCCTCGCGATGTTCCT
>WNFH01003489.1_pt1 | contig 16576 bp, 14 predicted proteins | sample 5400411 | NCBI WGS metagenome assembly WNFH01 (sample SAMN13153347, study PRJNA577476) | soil metagenome | isolation source: 200 cm saprolite under Douglas fir tree site 2 hole 3 | place: USA:California | collected 2015-04-18
TATTCGAGAGGAAGAGGCTGCACGAGCGGGTGTTTTTTGCAAAAAACACCCGCTCGTGCAGCCTCTTCCTCTCGAATATAGAGGATGACCCATGGCAAGGACACACATGTACATTGACGGTCTGGGTACAAACACGCTACAATGGCAACTGAACCTGGTATTGCACAACAGAACAAACGATTGAAGGGGATATTGATGACGACAGGCCGAAAGATTCGCCTGACATCGCTGGCCAGTTGCGCTGGCTGAGCGTCGAAAATGGGGCCAGAGGCCCTGGCGCAGGTTCTGCGTCCACTGACAAGCCATGCTGCACCACCCGAACTTCTGGTGGGATTACATGCTGCCGATGACGCGGCGGTCTATCGTGTGAACCAGCAACAGGCGATTATCAGTACGGCGGACTTCTTCCCGCCTGTCGTTGATGACCCGTACACCTTTGGAGCGATTGCAGCAGCTAACGCGGTAAGCGACGTCTATGCGATGGGCGGAGAGGTCTTGATGGCGATCAACCTGGTGGGGTGGCCGGAAAACCTGGATTATGCCCTGCTCAGCGAGATTCTGCGCGGCGGCGCGGATATTATCGCACAGGCAGGAGGGGTAATCGCGGGCGGACATACTGTGACCGACAAGGAACCGAAGTACGGGCTGGCGGTGACGGGGATGGTACATCCAGAGCATATTCTGACGAAGGGCGGAGCAAAACCAGGAGACATACTGATCCTGAGCAAGCCGCTGGGAACGGGGTTGATTACGACCGCACACAAACGCGAACAGGTTGAAGAGCGTGACCTGCAGGAGGCTATTGCCTCGATGATGCAGTTGAATCGGAAGGCAAGTCAGGCACTGCGGCGGACAGGAGTACACGCTGTTACCGATATCACCGGCTTTGGGCTGCTTGGGCACGCCTGGGAGATGGCTTCGCAGAGCCTGGCTGGAATGCGTTTCGACTATGATGCGCTGCCATCGCTGCCCAATGTGCGACACTACGCGGAAGCGGGACACATTACAGGTGGAGCGTACCGGAACGCAGCATATCTGATGCCACATGTGTCTATGCATGAGCGGCTGACTGAAATAGATCGCGAGATACTTTGGGATCCACAAACGTCTGGCGGGCTTCTGGCGGCCATTGAGTCGGCGTTGTGGCCCAAACTGGCGGCATTGGCACCGGAGTTGAAATTCTGGCGCATTGGTGAGGTAACTGAACGGGTACCTGACGAGGCTCATGTGTTGTTGGAGGTGAGGTAGTGTCCGAATTGCTGGCGGAGGCCCTTGGGATACATTTCGAGGATCCAACCTTGTTACAACTGGCCCTGACACACCGCTCATATATCTACGAAACTCCAGGGGAAGGGCAGTTTTCTAATGAACGCCTGGAGTTCTTGGGGGATTCAATCCTGGCTTTTGTGAGCACGGATTACCTTTACCGTGCGTATCCCGATTTGACCGAGGGAGAGTTGACCGATGTACGCGCCGTCCTGGTAAAGACAGAGACACTGGCGAATTTTGCACGCGATATTGCGCTGGGCAATTTCTTGCTCATGGGCAAGGGCGAGCAAAACAGCGGTGGAGGGAAACGGGTGCTGGCCTCAGCATTTGAGGCATTACTGGGCGCCATCTACCTTGACCAGGGGATAGCGGCGGTACAGCAATTTTTACTGCATCGCATGGAGCCGATTGCGCAGACGATTGTAAAGAAACGCTTGTTCAAGGATGATAAATCGCTTTTCCAGGAATTGGCCCAGGCGCACGAAGGGATCACTCCATGGTATCGCCTGGCGAGCCAGGAGGGGCCGTCCCACAACCGGGAATTTACCGTAGAGGTGCTGTTGGGAGAAGAGGTGGCCGGGAAGGGGCATGGCCGCAATAAACAGACTGCCGAGCAAGAGGCTGCGCATGCAGCTCTGAAAAGTCGAGGCTGGATACGAATGATACCTGACCTGAATGGATGGATTGAATGAGAGGCATGAGGAGATAGGGGGGAATTATGCAACTACAACCAACGCCACGACCAGAACAAGTTTTACGGGTCAGTGCCAAGCTGATCACTTCAAGCACAATCCTGCATCTTTCATCGGACGAATTGGAGCGTGCGGTCAATCAAGAGCAGATGGAGAATCCCGCATTCGAGGTGGATGAGCAGCGTGTCTGTCTCTTTTGTGGCACCCGCATGTATGGGCAAAGCTGTACTGCCTGCGGCCACTTCGCGCAACCTGCAATGGCGATGAGCGAGGCTTCCATCAACTATGAGATTCCTACAGAAGCTGCCTGGAGTATTTCTCAGCAGTTGTATGATTTTGATAACTATGGCTTTGTCGAGATCGATCGCGACGATGAATTTGATCCATTGGCGAGTATTCCTACCGGGGAAACATTAACAGAGATACTCTTGCGACAATTGGAAGCACTGATTCCACCAGAAGATGGGTTGATTGCCGAGCAACTGGTGGGCAATCTTAATGATCGCGGCTACTTGGAGATGAGCGTGGCTGAGATTGCTGGCCATTTAGATGTGTCGGTTGAGCGCGTTGAGTATGTGTTGGGCCAGTTGCACACATTGGAGCCCCTGGGTATTGGAGCACGTACTCTGCGGGAATGTCTATTGATACAGTTACAGGCATTGAATGAGCAAGAGACTCCTCATCCATTGACCTATACGCTGATAGATCGTTATTTAGACAAGCTTGGACGCAGCCAGTTTCATGAAATCGCTCGCGAACTGAAGGTGCCTGAACAGGAAGTACGCCAGGGCAGCCTCTATATCCGTAGTAAGTTCTATCCTTTTCCGGCCCATACCTACCAGGCAGAGACGCAGTATACACGCATGGAGAATGAGGCAACCTATATGCGCCCCGATGTGATTATCCGCAAGGGCGAGACGGGATTTGAGGTGGAGCTTATCGAGGAGAAACGCTATCGCTTTCATATTAGCACCGATGCAACCGTACCGCTGTCGGCCAGCGGGGCAGCCAGCCAGGAAGTGCAGCGTTACATTCACCATCACAGTGATCGCGCCAAGTTCTTTATTGACTGTGTGCAGCGGAGATGGCGCACGCTTAAACGAGTGGCTGAACTGGTAGTGGACTATCAGCGCGATTTTTTAGAAAGGGGAGTGCGCTACATGCGTCCCCTGACTCGTGCGGAGGTGGCCACGCGCCTGAATCTGGACGAGGGAACGGTGAGCCGCGCTACGGCAAATAAATATGCACTGCTCCCCAATGGTCGGCTGATGCCGATTTCTGATTTTTTCGATGGTTCCCTGGGAGCGAAAGATGTACTGCGTGAACTGATATCGTCCGAGGAGCCTAAACGGCGCTTGAGTGACGAGGAGCTGGCAAGATTGATGCAGGCACGGGGGATACCGATGGCGAGACGAACCGTGACGAAGTATCGCGAGGAGATGGGCATCGGCTCGTCGAGGGAACGTTAAGTATTTTTACAGTGAGAAAGCGCAACAATATGGACGTTTGACAAAGTCAAACGTCCATATTGTTGCGCTTTCTCACTTATGGGATGGATTAATAGCGAGAGCGACGATCACCACCGCCTCGGCGGTCACTCGACCGACCGGAGCTTTGTGACTGGTAACAGTTGCTGCAATACACAGGCCTGTCTTCGCGAGGTTGGAAGGGAACCTGGGCCTCCTGGCCACAGCTTGCGCAGGTGGCAGTATACATCTGACGGGCTTCGCGGTAACCACCGCCGCCACTACTGCGGCCACCACTGTAGCCACCGCCCTGTCCCTTGCGTGCAGCTCGGCACGCGGGGCAGCGGGAGGGAGCATTTGTGAGTCCGCGACTCTCGTAAAATTCTTGTTCGCCTACGGTGAAGGTAAATTCCTGATTGCAATCGCGACAATACAGGGTCTGATCAGCCAATGCCATGTTTTTCTTTCTCAATTCCTGGGTTTAATACCCAACAAACAAACTATCGTGTATCGCGCGGCTTGCAATAGACAATCTACTCTCAGCTACAATGCACTCTACAGCGTTTACTCATTATACCACGGATTTCCCCAAATTGCACTCTTTTTTTACGAGTTTTAGAAAAATGAGGAAATTTCATCTGAAGCATCAACGCTGCGAACTCTCCGGCGCGACATAAATCGTCCTCTCGCGCTCATAGATCACCATGCCGGGGCCGCCGCCTTTCATGTGGCGGACATGGCGTTGGAAGGTGTAATCGACGGGGGCGGTGGTTGTGCCTCGTGCCTGGCTGTAGTAGGCGGCGAGGCCGGCAGCTTGCTCGATAGTGCTGCGGGGAATTTCGCGTCCGGCGGCTTTGATGATGACGTGGGCTCCTGGGACGCCGCGGGCATGAAGCCACATATCGTTGGAGGTAGCTTGATGGAAGGTGACTTCTTCGTTCTGGCGACTGTTCTTACCAATCAACAGGGTAAAGCCGTCGCGGCTCTGGATATGCAGGGGAACACCTCCTGCTGGCGGTACTGGTTTTCCCTTCAGTTGTTTGCCACCCTTGCCTTTTTTAGCTGCTTTCTGGGCTTTCTTCTCCTGCGATTTTGGCGCGCCGCGCATGTAGCCAGCCGCCTGCACCTCGGCTTTGACGAGGGCCACTTCCGCGGGAGTATCGGCCAGCATGAGATCGGCCAATAACTGTTCTATGGTCGCCAGTTCGCTGGCGTTCTGCTCAATTTGCGCAGGGATGAGGGCAGCGGCGCGGCGCAATTTATGATATTTGTTGAACAGACGGTTGGCGTTGCCTACAGCGTCAAAGCGGGGATCAAGCGCAAAGGTGATATTGGACTCACCACCTTCTGTCTCATCTTCAAAATAGTTGTGGAGAGTGACGCTGCTCAGTCCCTGTCGCACCTCGTGTTGATGGGCCAGGAGTAGTTCGGCCTGCAACCGGTATCGCGCTGCCTCTCCGAGGGCGGCTAATTCTCGTTGCAGCAGATCGGCTTTGCGTTTACAGCGGTCGCGCTGGGTCTGCAATATTTTGCGTATGGGGTTACGCACGCCCTCCATGGCGTCTCGCCACTCGGTACGGGCATAGAAGTCGTCAAGCAGGACGTTGATGGATGGAGAATGCCGTACGCGAATGCCCGGCGTCTGTGCGTACTGCTCCAATATGTAGGGAGCGAAGGCGATAGGAAACGCCTGAAATGAAGATGTAGGCATGGGTGTTTCTTCGCTAGTGGCTACGCGCTCTACCAGTTGGGGTTGCCAGCTATGACCGTCATACAGGCCAGCAAGCTCGCGAACATTCCAGGCTAGCTCATCCCAAATACCGGCCTCGACGCTGGCAACTGGTGTCTCGGCATTGCTGGTAGTGCGGTAGACGGCTTCACGAGCCATGAGCGGACTGAAGCCCAGCAGGTGCCTGGTCAGTAATTGCCAGAGTTTTGGCTCTTCCGCGGGTCGCTTGCGTGTTTTTGCCGGGGTAGACGGCGAAGCGATGGGAAGCTCGACCGCTGATTGGTCTTCAACTGCACAGGTAGCCAGTTGAGCCGAGGTTATGGTGGTTGGTTCTAATTTTGGAAAGGTTTGACCCGCAATGGTGCGCTGCTGCGGTGGAGGTGGAACATAGGGAATATGCGCGACGATAGTGCGGTAGCGATTGACCTCCGCGCCAACACGTTTCAGGCTGCCAAGAATCATGTCATGCTCATCACAGAAGATAATGTTGCTGAGACGACCCATGATTTCGATAATGAGGCGGTAGTGGACGCGCTCATCACTATCAGGACTGAGGCGATGGTCGGCTATAATTTCTATGACGCGCTCCCAGCGTGGCTGCTGAACTGTTTCTATGCGTGCGCCTTCGAGATACTTGCGCAACAACATGACAAATGCAGGTGGGTCGCTGGCTATTTTAGGCGGTTTGAGGGCGGTCAAGTGCGCTCGTGCCAGTTGTGGGTGGGCGGAAAGATAGAGCCAGCGGTTATGCCCGCCTTGTCCTGCTTGCCCGGTCTCCCTGCCTTCTCCCGCTATTGCTGGTGCATAACATTGTAAAGCGATAGCGTGCTCGGTAGGTTGAATGATGGTATCTATACGTGCATTGATGAGCAATATGCGCCATTCGTCGGCGACATCGGCCAGGGTAATCGCATCTGTATGCATTTGGTTTTCCAATCTATGGCTTATGCGCCAAAGCCTGATACTACCTAAATTGCCAGTTCATGTTGTACAATAGTAATAGAAAGGCATTTTTCACGAGTCGTTGTAGAGAGCGGCTTGCTGTATCCACCCTGAACCCTCCAGGAGACGTTTATCAAGATGAAGGACGAGACGCCGCAAGCTCTATACTACTACACGAACGGGATGATTGATTGTCAGTATAGCAAAAGAGTGATCTGTCGTATACTAACCAACTCTCTGAGAGCCAGTAGCGTCAGGAAAAATAACCATGCAACTTGAGACGGAGCAAACTGTGCCCCAGCAGTATCGCAAACCGCCCTCCCCGAAACAGGGACTCCTTTTTGTACTTTCGGCCCCATCTGGTACAGGAAAAGACACTGTCATCAACGCTCTGAAAGAGCAGGGCATGGATTTTTACGTGGTTGCGTCAGTTACTACACGCCCGCCCCGCCCCGGTGAAAGCGAGGGCAATCCCTATCACTTTGTCACTCTAGAGAAGTTCATGCAGTTACGCGATCATGATGAACTACTCGAATATGCGAATGTGCATGGAAATTGGTATGGGCAGCCGCGCCAGCCAATCAGAGATAATCTGCGTGCTGGGCGGGATGTGCTGCTCAAGATTGATGTACAGGGGGCAGCAACCGTCCATCGCAAAGTGCCAGAGGCAGTCTTTATCTTTTTAGTTCCCAGTTCCATGGAAGAACTGGCACAGCGTTTAACCAGCCGCCAGACAGAGACGGAATCAGAACTTACGCGAAGGTTGGCCGATGCGCGTGAAGAACTGGCGCAACAGCATTGGTACGATTATGTAGTCGTCAACCGGCAAAATCACCTGCAAGAGGCGGTCGATCAACTACGCGCAATTATCCTGGCCGAGCATTCTCGTACTCATCCCCGCAGAATAGATATTTGATGACAACCCAATAAGGAGGCGATATGATTGAGGAACGTTTTGAGCAATCGCGTACCCAGGAGCGTAACCTGGCAATGGAGCTTGTTCGTGTAACTGAGGCTGCTGCAATAAGTGCAGGACGTTGGATGGGCAAGGGCAATAAGGAGATGGTCGACCAGGCGGCAGTTGATGCCATGCGGCATGCCCTTGACGGTGTCGATATGAGTGGGATTGTGGTGATCGGTGAGGGTGAGAAGGACGAGGCTCCCATGCTCTATGTCGGTGAGCAGGTAGGTAATGGTTCTCCGCCTGAGGTTGATGTAGCCGTTGATCCAGTGGAGGGTACGAGGTTACTGGCTACCGGTGCCCCTGGAGCGCTGGCAGTGGTGGCTATCGCCGAGCGAGGGACCATGTATTCAGCTCCCCCAGGGGTTTACTACATGGAAAAGATCGCGGTTGGACCAGCAGCTAAGTATGTCGTTGATATTAATGCGCCTGTCGCCGTCAACCTGGACCGCATCGCTCGTGTACGGGATGCCCACATCGACGACTTGACCGTGGTTATCCTGGATCGCCCGCGACACGTGGAAATTATCCGCCAAATCCGCGAGGTCGGTGCTCGCATTCGCTTGATTACCGATGGCGATGTGGCGGCGGCAATTCAGGCAGCGATGGAAGACTATACGGGCGTAGACGTGCTGATGGGTACCGGTGGCGCGCCCGAAGCCGTACTCGCAGCTTCGGCAATCAAGTGTATCGGTGGAGAAATCCAGTGCAAAATTTGGCCGCGCTCAGATGAGGAGCGCGAAAAGCTCAAGGCTGATGGGATAGACCTTGACCAGGTGTTCCGGGTGGATGACCTGGTCAGTGGAAATGATGTTTCGTTCGCGGCCACCGGCATTACCAGTGGAGACCTGCTGGATGGCGTACAGTATTTCGGCTGGGGTGCTCGCACTTCCTCGGTGATGATGCGCTCGCATTCTGGTACGGTGCGCTACATTCATGCACGCCATAAATGGCGCAAAGGTCGGTAGAGGCCATCAGCAAAGCAGCCGCATTCGGGGAATGGTGAAGGCAGCGGAGCGCGTTTCAATACGCTCGCGCCCAAAGGAACTGTTATGAAAGCAGTGTTATGTAAAGAATATGGCCTTCCTGAAAACCTGGTAGTTGAGGAGGTTGAGTCGCTCAAGCCGGGCAGGGGACAGGCGGTCGTTGCAGTGAAGGCATGCGGGGTGAACTTCCCGGATACGCTGATCATCCAGGGCAAATACCAGTTCAAACCGAGCCCACCTTTCTCGCCAGGGAGTGAGGTCTCAGGGACAGTCAAAAAGGTAGGAGAGGGAGTAGAGCACCTTAAGGTAGGCGATAGAGTAATTGCCTTTACCAGTTGGGGCGGATTTGCCGAGGAAGTTGTCGCTGAAGCTGCAAAGCTTATCACCATACCCAATGAAATCAGTTTTGCTACTGCTGCTTCTTTTACCCTCGTTTATGGAACCTCTTACCATGCGTTGAAAGATCGAGCGCAGCTTAAACCCGGCGAAACGCTGTTAGTCCTTGGCGCAGCAGGTGGAGTAGGGCTGGCAACTGTAGAGCTTGGGAAGCTGATGGGAGCGCATGTCATTGCTGCCGCATCAAGCGATGAGAAGCTTGAAGTTTGCAGGCAATATGGTGCGGATGAAGTGATCAATTATGCAACGGAAGATCTCAAGGAACAGGTGAAGCAGCTAACGGCAGGCAGAGGTGTAGATGTAGTCTTTGACCCCGTAGGAGGTAATTATTCAGAGGCAGCTCTACGCGGTATGGCCTGGGGTGGTCGCTACCTGGTTGTCGGCTTCGCAGCAGGTGATATACCACGTATCCCGCTTAACCTGCCACTTCTGAAAGGATGTGCCATCGTTGGAGTATTTTGGGGCGCATTCACAGAACACAACCCGAAAGGCAACCAGCAGAATTTCCAGGACCTTATCACCTGGCTTGTAGGTGGGGAACTCAAGCCCTATATCTCAGCGACTTATCCACTTGAACACGCAGCGGACGCGCTAAACGACATGCTGCAGCGCAAAGTTACGGGAAAAGTCGTACTCCTGACGGACTAATAGTCCAGGTGGCAAACAAAAGATGTGCTGGGCAAAGTGCCACCTTTGCCCAGCACATCTTTTGTTTGCCACCATTTCCTCAACGCAGGTTGAACCAGACTGTTTTGGTCTGGGTATAGGCATCCAGGACGGCATGGCCCATCTTCAAGTTGCCTATGCTGGCCTCTAAAATCTTCTTGCCCACCTCGGTTGATCCGGTAAAAGCGATCTTGTCCACGTCGGGATGTGCGGCCAGGGCCGCTCCGGCGGTCTCACCAAAACCTGGGACGATATTCACCACGCCCTCTGGAAATCCGGCCTCGCAGATCAGTTCGCTCAGCCGCAGGGCTGTTAGCGGCGTCTGTTCGGCAGGTTTGAGAATAACCGTATTGCCACAGGCCAGGGCGGGAGCCAGTTTCCAGGCCGCCATCTGTATGGGGAAGTTCCAGGGAATGATTTGACCTACTACACCCACCGGCTCGCGCAGGGTATAGGTGAACATATTAGGAATGGAGACCGGTATGGTCTCTCCCTCTAACTTTGAGGCCCAGCCCGCGAAATAACGGAAGTGGTCGGCGGTCAGTGGTACATCTGCCGCCCTTGAGTATTTGATGGGCTTGCCATTGTCCAGCGTCTCTAGCTGGGCCAACTCTTCGGCGTTCTTCTCGATCAGGTCGGCCAACTTCCAGAGCAGCCGCCCCCTCTGTGACGGGGTTAGTTTGGGCCATGGGCCACTCTCGAAGGCTTTACGTGCAGCCGCTACGGCCCGGTTGATATCCTCGCTCTCGCCTTCGGCGACCTTCGCCAGCACTTCGCCGCTCGAAGGATTGATCGTATCGAAGGTCTTGCCGCTGGCCGACTCTACCCACTGTCCGCCAATCAGCATCTTGACCGGCTGCTGCTGCAAGAAGGCACTCTGCGTGTGATCTGTGACTGTTATCGCCATTGATGATAATCTCCTCGTTGGTACTGTTGAAGGTGTGAAATCTGAATTCTTCCTCTTAGCATATCATCTGAGGAGATGTAATACCAGGAATTGAGTTGGCCCGAAAATCGAGAGGTACACGCTGTGGCGCAATGCCATTGTGCCACAGCGTGTACCTCTCGATTTTCGGGCCAATGTGAATAAGTAGAAAAGCGTGGTACAATTGCAGCACACTATTTCGTCTGAGGGCCAGAGCCGTTCTCCAGGCCCCCAATGATTTTATTAAGGCGTGTAATGATTACGAAAACGAGAAGAACAGAGAAAGAGCAGCGGCGGGCATTAATGTTGGCAGATGCCTTGAGCGATGCAGTAGTAATTGTGACGGGTGCCAGTTCGGGCATAGGTGCTGCTACGGCCAGAGAGTTCGCCCGCCATGGCGCGCAGGTTATCCTGGCTGCCAGGCGTACCGAAGAGCTGGCAGATCGGGTACGCACCATTACCGGCGAGGGACAGCGTGCGCTTGCCATTCCCACAGATATAACTGACGCGGCACAGGTCACACAGTTGGTTGAGCAGGCCATTGAGCAGTTTGGACGTGTAGATATACTGGTGAACAACGCGGGTATAGGCAGCCTCAGACCATTTTTCAAGGAGTCAACAGAGTACATCAACCAGGCCCTCGATGTGAATCTGCGCGGTACCATTCTCGCGACACATGCTGTGCTTCCAGGAATGTTGGAACGGCACCATGGAGCAATCATCACTGTTGCTTCCGTCGCAGGTCATATCCCGGTTAGCCCTCTCTATTCGGGTACAAAGTTCGGTGTGCGGGGCTTTTCATTATCGTTACGCCGCGAGCTATCACGCTGTGGTATTTCGGTCTCGTTGGTCTCGCCGGGCTACATCAACACTGATATGAACAAGGGATCACGGTTCCCAATGCCAGGACCTGACCTTGTGGCCAGGGCAATTGCCGATCTCGTGGTCAAACCACGCCGCGAAGTTATCGTACCGGGCTATTACAGGCCGCTCATAGGCATAGCCAAGACGTTCCCCTGGCTGGTGGATCGTGCGATGCGACCGCGATAATAACTATCGAGAGGTTGTCAATCATGATGTAACGGGTGGCAGGCCTGCCACCCGTTACATCATGATTGACAACCTCTCGATAATAATAAAAACCCGACTCCAGTAGGGTCCCAATCACATCTCCAGACGCATCACTTCTCTCTTCAAAACAGGTATACTTGCCATAGTACTGTTACCTGGTGATTACAGAAGATACCCTACCCCGCCATTTAGTATCAGAAAGAAAATCGAAATGATTCTATCCAAAACCCACCACGACTATGGGTCATTAGCATCTCTACCCACCTACCGCAAGCTCCAATACGGTTTTTTTGCGTTATGCCTGATTCTGGGACCGTTATTGATGATCCTGGAGGTGATTTTCAATCCATCCAGAAATGCCGTCAATGGTACCGGGAGCGCGGTCATCGCCGCTAACATGGCCGCCGGTGCAGGCACGTACCAATTGCAAGTTTTCATCGCGGTGTTTGAGTTAATCCTTTTGCCGTTCGGTGCTCTGGGAATGACGCTGCTGGCGATGCGGCGTTCACCCTGGTTGGCGACCATCGGCGGCTTTCTGGCTCTGACGGGCTGTATCGCATTTGTCGTGTTCGCGGGCCAGGATGACCTGAGCTACCTTATGGCGCAGATGGGGGGCGGGCAGCAGTTGGTAACTCTCTGGGACCGGTTCAATACCGACCCAATGATGACCGCCTACCTGTTCATTTTTATCATCGGCCACCTGCTCGGCCCCATGCTCCTGGGGATCGCGCTGGGCCGGACGCATACGATCCCTGCCTGGGCGGCCTGGTTCATTATCCTGCGTACCCCGCTCCAGATCGCTGGCTTTATCACCCATATTGGTCTATCGATAGAGATTGTCACCTACGGGCTCCTGCTCATTGGGAGCATCCCTGTCGCTCTCGCACTGCTGAAGTTCTCAGACGAAGAGGAATCGGTTCATGCGAGTGAAGTACCAGCGTCAGACCTGACGTGAGCGAGAAATCAGCATCCTCCGTTTCAACAATGGCAGAAATAGAGCGGTTGGTGCGTGAAGTTCGCATTCTGCTTAAAACTTACAAGGCAGAGAGCTAGAAGAGGCTCAGTTGCGCTAATGGCCTTCTTCCATTCAACAGGATATAAGAAGATGCCTGTTCAGGCGCACGAATGCCAAGTTTCTGCAAATCAGTAAGAGTAGTCAGTTTCCCCTGGCGACGTGCCTTGAGAATGGCATCTGCTCCCACAGGGCCTATGCCTGGTATGCGGAGCAGCTGGTCACGTCTCGCAGTCATAATTTCAATGGGAGCCTCCTGTAAGTACCGCTCTGCCCACGCACGCTTCGGGTCAAGTGCAAGCTCCATGTTGCCGTCGGTCAGAAACGGCAAATCCTCCACTTTCCAGCCATAGTCGCGCAGCAAGAAACTGGCCTGGTAGAGGCGATGTTCACGGAGAGGATTCGTAGGGAGCAGGTTCTCAAAGGGCGTTTGGATGACGGGGCTGAAGCCAGAATAATACGCGCGGGTCAGCCCATAGTGTCGATAGAGGCGGTTGCTGAGCGAGAGTAATTCCTGGTCGGTATCGCCTACCACGAATTGCGTGACGGTACCAGCAAGCTTTTCATAGGGATGGGTGCGTCGTATCTCCTCGGCCAGTTGCAACATGCTCAACAGTTCTCTCTGGAAATCCTTTTTGGGAGCCAGTGCGTTCAATCGCTCCTGCGTCGGTCCTTCCAGGTTCACCGAAACCCTATCGGCCGGTTGCATCAGCCTATAAAGTTGGTCATATTCTATTCCTGGCATAACTTTAAGATGCAGATAGCCCTGGTAGTGATAGCGGTTGCGCACAATCTCAGCGGTGTCGAGGATTTTATCTTGGGTGGTGACGCTGCCTTTGATGATGCCCGATGAAAGAAACATACCCCCTACCCGACCAGCACGCTGCAGCGTGTCTAAACCACTTGCCAACTCGTCCGGTGTAAAGGTCATGCGCTTCGTCTTGCTGCGCCCAGCCCGAAAGGGGCAATAGAAACAATTTCTTTCGCAGGTAGTTGTGTTCAGCCTCCTCGGTTTCAACAATGGCAGAATTGGCGCGTTTTGTGCGTGAAGCTCGCATCATCTTGATGAAATTCGCATCCTAAAGTCACCGGAGTTGAAAGAAAGTTCTCATTCCGGTGACTTTTGTTTTGCCTTTTAGCTTATCAAAGGAGCATGAACAATGGCAAGCAAGCAAAGAGGAATCAATCACAACCAAAAACCAATTGAAGGATATTGGGGAGTACTGGTCTACAGGCAAGGGTATGGGTACAAGCTCATCACCATGATGATCGACCTGCACACCCCTGATGAACGAAGCAGCGTTATCAGTTGTGTGAACGATTTCGACATTCCAGAAGAAGCCGAATATCTCCCGGCAGGCTCACCACTCGCCGCCATAGACCTGTACCACTTTCCGGCGACCGATGGCATGGAGATAGACCTCACCATCAGGAGCCAGACAGGAGCGCATAAAGCTTACTACACTGTAGATGCTGCCAGCGTAGAGGAACATTCCTCTTTTCTCTGGTTAGATGTGGTGAAGGCCCGCGACGGCATCAGGGAGTGTGATACACGGCCCCATGATGTAGATTATGATGCAAGTCATAAGTAGGAGGGGAACATGAAGCAATTCAAGAGTATTGAGAACATCGATACCGGGATTCTGTATGCGCTAGAGTTTACTGCGAGCATCTCGGTGTTACTGTTAGCCTTCGGGCTGATCGCCAGTATGGCAAACGTGCTCACCAAAGGATCTGTGCTGACAGACAATCTGTTCATGCAACGAGTCTGGGCCTGGACGCAGTGTATCGCCATTGATGCCAGTGTTGCAGGCACGATTATCCGCACATTCCGCTACCATGCAGAAGGTGAGCGGGTGAAGACCTGGCTCTATGGGTTCTTGTCGGCCTTGCTCCTGTTTACTGCCGCGATTGTCAGCAATATTGAAAGCGTCCAGCAGACACTCAACATCGCGCTCGACAGAGCGTATCTGCATGTGCTCGTGCCTGTAGAAGCCCTCATCTGGATACGCTCCCTTTCGGTCGTGCTGCTGATTGTGGCCCATGCCATGCGCCATGTCCATCACGAGCGTGCCGAGATAGAAACACCTGCATCACCGCCGCTCCCACCATCCCCGTCTCTGGTACTGACACCCGAAGTGGTGGACGCGCTCCGAGCCTTGCTTGCGCAAACCACGGTTTCCGAGGAAGCGTCCGTGCCGTATGCCTTACCATCCCCACATGGCGCCAAGGAAGCCAACCTCACTCAGCAAGCCACAGGAGAGCGTGGCGATGAACAGGAGGCCAACAACTATGAACGAGTGAAGGCCTACCTGCTAGGACATCCAGACGCCAAAGTACGGGATGTTGCAGAGGCATTGACGATCAGTGTCAGTACGGCCAATAAATGGATGGTCCGCGTGAGGGACAGATGGTTACAGGGCGAACAACGCAAACACCAGGCTTAGCGTCTCCAAAGAAAGAGAGCGTAGATGATCCGTCTGCGCTCTCTTGCTGTTCTTCCTTGATCATTTCGGCAATGGACCGACGCTGAGCTCTTTGACCGTGTGGCCGTGCTGGCAGATTCATTGACCGAAGATGGCATGTCCACCCATTTGAAACCTTGCAGAGACTTCATGGGGATTGCATCGCTCTCACCGTTATTCTGCCACTATGCTTATCAACCTCAAACCGCTACAACGAGCCAGATCGATCAATGCTTCACTTCTCTCTCCGATTCCACTCCAAAATTACTTCCTACCCTCAACTGAAATGCCAGGCCCCTGGCGACTATATTTGATCCCAAGGTGTGGCTCAAGATAAGTAAGATTTCAATCTCAACTGAGATGCCAGGCCCCTGGCGACATCGGCGCACAGCAGCCCTCCTACATCTGCATCACTATTTCAATCTCAAACGAGATGCCAGGCCCCTGGCGACGGCTTCGTCTGGCGCGTCCTGCGCATAGAATGCATTGTTTCAATCTCAAACGAGAGGGTAGCAACTAAATCATAAGTGGAAAAACGAGGCTTCTTTGCATCACAACAGGAGCAAGTAATTCAGAAATCGAAATGGCCTGCCACATTTCGATCAAATCTGTAGCAAGTAATGCATAGCTCAAAGCGGTCATACATCAAAACAGGAGCAAGTAATGTATTGCTCAAACGACTATTCATCTTCAGGACAAACGTCCTATTCCCCTTGACAGCAGCAAAACTCCTTTTGCAGAGTATCAACAAAACACCCATTTCACCCAACAAAAGGAGTTGTTTGCTATGATACCCTCTTCTGACCTGTTTGACCACTCAGTGATGACCGCTCTGCTTGACCATGATCCCGTGGTTGAGCACTATCGCGCCTTCTTTGCTTTGCTTGATTGGTCGGTCGTTGACGACTTCCAAGCGAAGCACGCTGCTCGTGGACGCCCTGCTCATCCAGAGAGTGCTTACATCAAAGCCTTCCTCATCCGCCAAAACGAAGGCTTCGCCTACACCAGCCAGCTACGCCGCTTCCTGCTCAAACACCCCTTGCTCGTCATCGAGCTCGGCTTCCATCTCGTGCTTGATCCAAGCTGCCCGTATGGCTTTGATATCGAAGAGACGCTTCCGTGTCGCTACTGGTTCACCCAGAAGCTGCAGCTGTTGGATGCTGGCTTGTTGCAAGCGCTCTTGCACGCCACGGTGGCGGCTCTCCAGCACGAGATCCCAGCACTAGGTGAAGTCGTGGCCTTCGATGTGAAGCACATCTTTGCCTGGGTACGCGAGAACAACCCCAATGTCTACGTCAAAGGCCCCTTCAATGTGACCTACATCCCCAAAGGTGACCCCGATTGTCGCCTCGGCGTCAAGAAAAGCAGCAACCAGGAGCAGCCCGATGGCTCCAAGAAAAAGAAAAAGGTCAGCCTCTTTGGCTATGGGACTGGGGTCGCCGCCTGCACCGACCCCGTGTATGGCGATGTGGTGCTCGCCGAGTACACCCTGCCCTTCAACGAGGCGGACGTCACCTATTATCGTCCCCTCTTCCGGCGAGCCGTCGTGGCCGCCAATCAGTTCCCGACCTATGTGGCTGCTGATGCCGCTTACGACTTTTGGTACGTCTATGAGACGGTGGCTCACGGCCTTGGCATCGCGGCCATCCCGCTCAACAACCATGGTCACGAAGAAGTCCCTCGCGACCCCGATGGCACCCCACGCTGCTCCAAAGGCTTGCGCATGACTCCCACCTTCCAATTTCAGCACACCAATGGCTTTCGCGCGCAGCGCTTTCGCTGCCCGTTACTCTTCCCTGAGCGGACAGGCGAGGTCTGTGACCATGACCAATTCGCCAAGGGCAAAGGCTGTGTCAAAGACCCCAATTGGGAAAAAGGCGGGCTGATGCGGGCCCTGCTCGATCGCTCCAGTCCCCTCTACAAGGTCATCTACAACCAGCGCACCGCTTGCGAACGTATTAACAGTCAAGCACAAGCACTCGGTATCGAGCGTCCA
>WNFH01003309.1_pt1 | contig 16570 bp, 16 predicted proteins | sample 5400411 | NCBI WGS metagenome assembly WNFH01 (sample SAMN13153347, study PRJNA577476) | soil metagenome | isolation source: 200 cm saprolite under Douglas fir tree site 2 hole 3 | place: USA:California | collected 2015-04-18
GCCAGGACGGAAGTGAGACGCAATGATGCCATGGACCGATAAAAATCTCTGAGCGTGGCCGGGCGATTTGAAGCGGCGCATCCGCCGCTTCCGCTCGCGGGTGGGCTGATGCGAGTTCTCGGCGCGGTTGTTGAGCCCCTTGTGCTGGCGATGCTCGACTCCTGGCAGCAGCTCTGCTTTCGCTGACCCGTAGCTCTGGAGCTTATCGGTGATCGGGACCCGTGGGACGTACTGCAACCCCTTGAGCAGCTTGCGGTAAAACCGCTTGGCGGCGGCCTTATCCCGGTGCGGCTGTACCAGGATGTCCAAGACCAGGCCGTCTTGATCAACTGCCCGCCACAGTTACTGCCTCTGGCCATTGATTTTCAGAAATACCTCGTCGAGATGCCATTTGTCCCCAGGCCCGGGACGGCGCCGCCGCAAGTCATTGGCAAAGGTCTGGCCGAATTTCTGGCATCACTGGCGGATCGTTTCGTAGGTCACGCCGACCCCCCGGACGGCCATCATCTCCTCGATGTCGCGGTAACTGAGGCAGAAGCGAAAACAGAGCCACACACAGTGACTGATGATCTCAGCGGGGAAGCGGTGGCGACGGTACAATGTGGCGGGCGTGTTCATGGGAGGTGTATGCACCACCAACACGCTTGTGCGTCAACACATTGTTACCTTGACAATACCATCCGTAAGCATCGAGGCCGCCTCCGTGGGGATAGACCGAGACAGGGAATAAGAGGACCAAAAAGAACCCCGGCGAGAACCAAAGGCAGGATATGAGAACCGGCATGGGTACACCCAGGTTTAAGAGTGCTTACATGTTAGTTCGCTTCCGCTGCTTGTACATGCGGAGGCAAAGATCGTAGAGATCAGCGGGTAGGTGTTCTTCCTCTTTGTGACTGCGCTGTGCCGTCTCGTACTGGATTGTGAACAGCGCTACGGCTCCCGATTGTCTGGAAATCGCCAGAAGCTTACCCTCTTTGTGTTCGAGATAGTGACCAACCGCGCGTAGCAGTTGGGGCAAGCTCCTGAATTCCGGCATTCCCGAGGAGCTGCTACGCATTCCCTGACGTTGCCGGTCAACATGCTCTATATCTGCTGCACTGTACTGCGATTCAACGGGTTCAGGTGCTTCACCGTGACCTTGGATGACGTAGCCTTTCCCTTCGCTTTTAATGTCGAATGCCTTAACGCCCATCTCCTCAAGGTGCTGTCCGATAACGCGCAAGGCTTGAGCATATTTAGGAGTACGGAAAGGCATGGTTTGCTCCCTCCTTCGGAAATATAGGAGCCCGAATAAGTTGCACAACAACCTAGGACAGGCAGGTTTCCTCTTAACACCGGTGGTGAGTGGCTGTCAACAGAAAATTATGCGATAGTCCGTTTAAGCGTGGGCTCGACTGGCATTTTGGCTGCCCCAGAAAAACAAAACCCCGCTGGAGGCCTCACGGCTGATCCAACGGGGAGTAAATACTGAAGTCAATATACTGAGCGGCGTTGGCATTGTCAACAGCCGTTCAGCAGCCGTTCCGGGTCAAATCTTTACCTTTGATACGAGAGGCTTGATGCGACAGGCGAAATTATAAAAGGATGAAGGATGAAAATGCGAAAGAAGCCGTGTTCGTGTTCGTGAGTCGTGCTCGTGAGCAGCGCTGGCTTATCGGCTCATCGCGCTGGCGAGGAAAGATAGCACCTCAGCTCCCCAAACATCTCCGCCCTCGAAGCAAAAACCGCCGTGACCATCCGCGGCGGTTCTTCCGTATGGCGGGAAGATTGCCACCTTGTGAGGCGTGCCGAGTCTCTCAAGTTCTTTTGCGAGCGCACGGCTCGGACCGAGGTCATAGTCGTTTTCCGCTTGCACGAAGAGAATCGGTATGGTGGCCTTTCGCACGGCGCTGAGCAGCCGGTTGCGCATATTGGGTGCCCTCGCCCAAGTCATGGCCGCTCCGGCGAAATCAACGGCTCCTTTCAGGCCCAAGTTCATCTCCGCGTTGGCCTCCACGGCGAGGATCGTTTGAATCCCGCCGTAGGAACAACCGGCCACGGCAATCCTGTTCGTATCTACATAGGGAAGTCCTTTGAGATAGCTCAGCGCAGCGAGTTGGTCCTCCAGGTGAATCTCGTGAAGCGCGACCTCGCCGCGGACCCCCTGACTGTAAAGCGAATCAATACGGGAATCGTCCGGCGAGCGTCCGTGGCCGCGCCGGTGCGGGACGAAAAAGACGTAGCCCTTCTCGCTGAAAAGCTCTCCTAACTCCGGCTTCCACCCCGGCTTACGCTCGCTGCCGTGATTGTAGAGCACGGCCGGAAAAGGACCGACACCTTTCGGCTTGTAGATGAAGCCGCTTAAGGTGAGCTTACGGCTGGGAAAGGTAACCAACTCAGGTTGGGCAGCAAACGCGCTGCCGGAAACCAACGACATTAAGATCAGAACTAAGGTGATCATCGTCATACTCGCTCCTTAGTTTACAGCGCAACATTAGACCGTCAAATGGAAAATGAAGAAGGCGATAGGCAGGAGGGGCGAGGCGGGTTATGAAAATAAGGGATGAACGCGGAAGGAAGAAACCAATTTTGGCGCCGGACTTGGCCGACTTGCCTCGGACCCGGCGCTCAGGCTCTTTCCTTTATCTTGCTTTGAGCCCAAGCTCCCTTTGCGCCTCTCTGAGGATCGAGAGATCCGAAACTTCGGTGAGGGAGACCTCGCGGTCTACCTTGCCAAATCGTTTAGCCTCTTCAACCACAAGCCGCAGCCCATCTTCGGGTGCACCTCCATCCTCGTTAAAGGCTTTCGAGACGCTTGCATAGGTGGCCGTAGCCGTTTCTTTATCCAGCTTCAGCCACTCCATAATAACCTGAAGAGTGCCATCGCGATTCTGACGAATAAAGCGGTTAGCCTTGATCCCCGCTTTGATAACTCGCTTAACTTCATCCGGCCTTTCTTTGATCTTCTTCACAGTTGCGACGAGACCGCTGGCAGGGTAACTGAAAAGTTCGAGGGCGCGGGCGAGAACAACGAAGCCCTTCTTCATTCCTAGAAAATCTAACGGCGTAGAACCCAAAGTCGCAGCGGTTAACCCTTGGTTCATTGAGGCAATCCGGGCTTCGAACAGGCCTGTGGCGACGAACTTTACTTCCTTGTCCGGGTCAATGCCAAAATGTTTGAATATCAACCTTCCTACGACCTCAAGAGGGCTGCCGTAGGTGTTGATCCCGATAGTCTTACCCCTAAGTTCTTGAACCGATTTAAACTCAGGCCGGGCGAGGAGGACAAAGGGAGCGCCAGTCGTGTAACAGGCAACGGCCTTGACTGGAACTCCCCGGATCGTTGCGGCGACCCCGGGGCCAATCGCCGTATAATAATCGATTTCTCCGCTGGCTAACGCCGCCATCCCGACGGGTGGCACCATCCGGATGAACTCTGCCTGAAGTCCTTCCTCTTGAAAGAAGCCCCTCTTCTCTCCCAGAGGGAGAGGGAGGAATTGCACGGCGAGCTCCGGAAACCCGATCCTGATCTTATCTGCCGCATGGACCGAGGCACAGAGAAGAAAAACTGTGAGCACAGCCGCAAAAGTCACCTTCATGGGGAACCTCCCGTCGCTTTCGCTCTAGCGATCTCCTCTGCACTGTATCTGTACGCGCGGAACAACCGATTGTTTTGCCCGTTTGGTGCTTGTCCAAAATAAGGATTGACGAACTCCCAGACGAGTTCGCCGCCGGCCGTCGCTTCAAAGATCCGACCGAAATCGCCCTCGCAGATTAGCGTGTTGCCGTTGGCCAGCGGGGTTGGAGCGTGTTGGCCGCATAAGGGAGGAGCGCCGAGTTTCCAAATAATTTTGCCAGTTTTCCGGTCGATGATGACAACGGTTGAGATCGTGCGAAAGCTTACAACGATGTCCCCGTTTGGCAGTTCCGCCACGCCGTTTCCATGCGTCCACTCTTCCCGCCGCTCTTGTATCGCCGTGATGCAGTCTGTCTCCGGATCCAGATGCCCCCAACTCCGCCACTCCCAGGCGACCTTCCCGTCAGTCGTCATCTCGACCAGATAATCTCCGTACATTTCACCGTTGCGTTCCGTGCCCGGCATTCCCCGTTTGACCTTCGGTACGAGATCCCGTGTAAGCTGAGTCAGGCAAAGAAGCAGCACGTCGCCGTTGCGTAGTCGTATGCCGTCATGATGGTGGTCCGGATGGCGCACCTCCCAAAGGAGTCGCCCACTCCAGTCAACTTCGCGGGCGGCTCCACCCTTCCAGGGCTGTCGGGTGATGAAGCGAGCCGAATCCTCGGTGACGCTGCCGTTGTAGAAGAGAGTGCCCCGTTCGGTTAGGTAACCGTACAGGCCGGGAGGATAAAGCATCTGCCAGGTGTGGACGACGTTGCCCGCAAGGTCGATAAGATAGACGCTGCCACCACCAGTCTGGGGCGCGAACAACGTGAAGCCGGGTGAGGCTTGCTCGGGATCACGGGCGCGCAAGCCAGTTCCGGCGCGCTTGAGCTTGATCTGCTCAACAGGCGGCATGACCTCTTTGCTCCCCAATCGAAAATCTAAAATCGAAAATCCAAAATTTTTCTCTATCTTCCCTGAATCCCCATCTCCCTTTGCGCCTCTCTGAGGATCGAGAGATCCGAAACTTCGCTGAGGGAGATGTCGCGGTCCACCTTGCCAACTCGTTTAGCTTCCTCAATCCCAAGGCGAAGGCCGTTTTCGGGCACGCTTCCATCGTCATTATAGGCCTTCCAGACCGATTCATAGGTCGCGGTCGCGATCTCCTTATCGATCTTCAGAAACTCCGCCATCACCTGGATGGTACCTTCGCGATTCTGATGAATATAACGGTTGGCCTTGATCCCCGCTTTGATAACCCGCTTGATCTCATCCCGCCTTTCCTTGATCTTCTTCACGGTTGCGACGAGACCGCTCGCAGGGTAACTGAAAAGCTCGTGGGCTCTCGCGAGGACGACAAAGCCCAGCTTCTTTCCCAAGAAATCTATCGGCGGAGAGCCCAAGGTGGCGGCGGTTAACCCTTGCTTCACGGCGGCGAAGCGGGAGTCGACGGTGCCTGTGGCGAGAAACTTCACGTCCTTGTCCGGATCGAGACCGAAGTGCTTGAATATCAGCCTCGCTATGGACTCGAGGGCGCCGCCGTAAGTGTTGAGTCCGATTGTCTTGCCGCGCAGCTCCTGAACCGATTTGAACTCAGGCCGCGCGATGAGCGCAATGGGAGCACCGGGCAGGTAAGCGGCCACGACCCTGACCGGCAATCCTCGGATCGCCGCGCCGATCCCGTTGCCGATCACCGTGTCATAATCGATTTCTCCGCTGACTAACGCCGCCGGAGAAATAGCGGGCCTGATCCGAATGAACTCCGCTTGAAGTCCTTCCTCTTGAAAGAAGCCCCTCGCCTGTCCTAAAGGGAGAGGCACAAATTGGGCTGCGAGGTCCGGAAATCCGATCCTGATCCTATCCGCCGCATGGACGGAGGCATGGAAAATAAAAACAGTGAGCAAAGCCCAAATAATCTTTTTCATAGGATACCTCTATCGCCCTTCGGTTTGGAGCGTCAAATGGAAAAAGGCGTAAGGCGAGAGGCGTGAGTGAGGAAAAATTGCCAAAGGCATGAGCCGTGCTCGTGGATCGTGTTCGTGCAAGGACTCAAACCATAATCACGCGACAGCCCCGCAACCGAGCTAATTAAGCGCTATTCTACTCGCGGAAATTGGGGCGTCAAATGGAAAAAGGGCGTGGTGCGCCGATGTTAGTTTGACATGATAGATAGCATTCGGATAGGCTCTGCCCAAATTCCGGCGATCTTACCAAGAGAGGAGGTCGAGCGATGAATAGACCAAGCTGGAGGTTTTTGGTTTGCGCACTCCTTGTATTTCTCCCCATTTCGGCGGCGAACTCCGCCGAGGCTCCGAAGGCGGGCGGCGTCCTGAACGCGACACTCCTCGAAGCCCCGCCTAGCTTCTCTATCCACGACGAGACCACGATTTCCGCGGTCTGGCCGACGATGCCGTGTTACAACAACCTGGTGCTCTTCGATCCGCTGAAAAAGCAGGAGAGCCCGGACACGATCATTCCCGAGCTGGCCGAGAAGTGGACATTGCAAGACGGGGGAAAGAGCCTGGTCTTCTTCTTGAGGAAAGACGTGAAGTGGCACGACGGCCAACCCTTTAGCTCCAAAGACGTCAAACATACCTTCGATACCGTCCGCGAGACGCCGGACATCACGAGCAAGCTGCGCGTCAACCCGCGCAAGCTCTGGTACGAAAACGTGGAATCGATCGACGCCGTCGACCCGCAGACCGTAGCCTTCCGGCTCAAGCGGCCCCAGCCGTCGCTCCTCATCATGCTGGCCTCGGGCTACTCGCCGATCTATCCGGCCCACGTTCCGGTTCCCGAGCTGCGCACGAAGTGCGTCGGGACCGGTCCGTTCAAGCTCAAGGAGTATCGGCAGGGCGAGCTGGTCGAGTTCGTGAAAAATCCCGACTACTTCGTGAAGGGCCGGCCCTATCTCGACGGCATCCGCTACACCGTCATCAAGGACCGCAACACCCGCTACGCTGCCCTGCAGACGGGACGGCAGGATATCGCGTTTATCTGGGAAGTCGCCAAGACAACCGCCGAGGCGACCAAGCGCGCCTTGCCGCAGCTCGTGCTCGTCGAAACGAGCACGAACGTCAACGATCACATCATCGTCAACTTCAGGCGGCCGCTGTTCAAGGATCCGAGGATCTGGAAAGCGATCAATCTCGCCGTCGATCGGAAGGGCTACATCCAGGCCGGACGGCAGGGCGCGGCGATTCTCGGCGGCGTTTTGCTGCCGCGGCCCTACGGCGTGTGGGGGCTGCCGGAAGCTGAACAGAGAAAGCTTCCCGGCTTCGGGGATCCGGCCAAGCAGAAAGCCGAGGCGAAAAAGCTCCTGGCCGAGGCCGGCTACGGGCCGTCCAAACCGCTCAAGTTCGCCGTCTCGACCCGCGCCATCCCGACCTACGTGGACATCGCGAGCTACATCATTGACCAGCTCAAGCAGGTGGGGATCGAGGCCACGCTCGAGCAAGTCGAGACCGGAGTGTGGCACCCGAAGATGTCGCGGGGAGAGTTTGAAGTGGCCCTCAATTTGACCGGCATCGGCCCCGACGATCCGGATGCGAACTTCTACGAGAACTTCAGATGCGGCTCGGTGCGGAATTATCCTGAATACTGCAATCAAGAGGTCGATAGCTTGATCGAAAAGCAGTCGCAGACTCTCGACCAAAAGAAGCGCCTTGAGCTTGTCCGTGAGCTCGACAAGCGGCTGCAGCGCGACGGCGCGCGGCTGATGCTGGGATGGAACAAAGAATACGTCCTCATGTGGCCATACGTGAAGAACCTGGTTCCCCACCAGAGCATCTACAACTACGGTCGCATGCAAGAGGTCTGGTTGGACAAGTAAGGAGCCCGCAAGTCTATCTTCTCTCCCAAACTTAAAGACGCGGCCGGGGAGAGCCAGTCCAGGCAATGATGCAGGATGATGTGATCGGATCGGGTTACCCAGGCGTGGTTCGTAGGCACGGAGCGTGAATCGTGCTCGTGATCGAACCGAGCTAATTAGCCGCTTATTGTACTCACGCAAATGCAGGCGTCAAACGAAAAAACGTGAGGCGTGATCATGCTCGTGAATTGTTTAATAACAGTTCAAAATGTTCAAGTCGTTAAGTAAGTCCTAAGGTTCAAGACGTTTAATTCGTTCAAGAGGTTTAACTACTTCAACGGCTTGAACGGATTTGCTTGAACGGTTTGAACCGTATCTACGGTAGATTCGCAATGTCATACCGCTGGCTCACCCCGTTCCACCGGCAGATTATAATTATTCCAGTCCAGCATTCCTCCCTTGAGATTCGAGACGTGCTCGAAGCCGAGACCGGTAAGGATGGCGGCGGCCGTGGTGCTGCGTACTCCGGCCCGGCAGATAGCAATAATGTGCCTGTCCTTGTAGCTTTCCAGCTCGCCCGCTCGTGAGGAAATGTCGCTAAGGGGGATCAGGATACTTCCAGGGATGTGTCCAAGCTCGCCGGTGTATTCCTCCGGTTCGCGGACGTCGAGAAGGACGGGAGCTGGAAAAGTCCCAAGAAGCGCTTGTACTTGATCGGGAGTGAGCTGGCGGACTTGGTTCAATTCGGCCAAGGAAGGGAAACGAAGCCGATCGTCATCCAAAGCGGATTGATTCGGCTGGAGGACCTCCTGAATTTTATCCGGAAGCGGTAAACCCAGGTTGTTCATGAGATCAACGTATTCTCCTCGCGTCCGGCCTGTAATGCGCGGATTGAGACGCCTCTCTTCCCCAATGGTGGAGTGTGAGTTGCCCCTGTAATCATGGGCAGGAAAGACTAAGGTCTCGTCGGGCAGTACAAAGAGCTTCCGCGTGATCGAGTCGAACTGTTCCCCCGGGTCTCCACCGGCAAAGTCACAGCGCCCAGTCCCACGGATGAGAAGATTGTCACCGGTGCATACGCGCCCTCCGGTATAAAGGCTTATGCTATCGGGGGTGTGACCGGGCGTGTAAATCACTTGAAGCTGCGCAAGTCCGATGGGGATGCTCTCGCCATCTTCGACGTGCAGGTCGACGTGCGGAGCGGGTGCTTTGCGGTGCATGATGACTTTGGCGCCTGTCAGCTCTTTAAGTTCAAAGCCGGCGGTGCGGTGGTCGGCATGAGTGTGTGTGTCAATGACCGCTTCGAGTTTCAGCGTGTGGTAGGAGAGAAATGCAAGGTAGCGGTCTACCTTCTCTCTAATAGGGTCGACCAAAACGGCTCGGTGGCTCTCCTCGCAGGCGATGAGGTAGGTTTTGCACTTGCCGCGGTTGAGTTCACGGAAAAGCATTGGATGATCCTCTAACCCTCGCCGGAGCTTTTAGGACAACAGATAGTATTCCAGCTTAGGATCGAATTCAACGACGTCAGGTAAGTGTCAATTCGAAAAACTCGAACGGAGTACGTGATTTGTGTTGGGCACTCGTGATCGTCGTTCGTGGTCGTGGAGGAATCAAACAAAAAAAGGCGTGAGGCTTAACGCGGAAGGCTCCGCCACAACACACGGCGGGTCCGCCCCCGGAGGATCTGGCTGAAACAGGCACGAGAGATAAAGTAAAAAGGGATGCGAGAGACGGGAGGAAACAGGGGAAAGGATGAGGGATGAAAACGGAAAGCAACTATACATCAGTCTGGCACTTCTTCCAGCCTCGTAAAGCCTTTCTTTTCTCCCTCTTTGTGGGCGCGGTCAAACATGCGCTAAAAATCTTTATTCTGCGCGAGCAGAAGGCTCTCCAAATCCGTATCGTTAGTTACCGGGAAAAGCACAGCGCATGGCCGTCCGTTCTTAGTGATCACGACGGACCTGTCCGAAGGCAAATCCCTCACGATCTTGCTGAGCTTGGATTTCACCTCGCGAAGACTCTCAATCCTCATAATTTGAACTCCTTTCCCTCGATCACTACCACGTTGCCCCTTTTCCTCCCAATCAGCTCGACGATAACCCGAGTCTCCTGCACTCTGTAGAACACCCTCCAGGCTTCGACTCTGAGTTCGAAATCCGCTCCGGCTCTAGCGGAGCGCTCGGATCAGTCCGGAGAAAAGGTCGAGGTGACTTTCTGATGGCCGCCGTTCTCGCTCAGCGACTCCTCATAGTAGAGGCCCAGCGCCTGGAGCACCGGCGTGTCCTGGATCGAGAAGAGCACGGCATCTTCGCTCGTAGACGTGTTGGCGTGTTCGTGCAATGCCCAGGGAGGCAACGCGATGATGTCTCCTTTGCGCCAGACGAAGCGCTGGCCGTCGATGACCGTCTCCCCTTCTCCCTGGACGACGTGGTAGACGGCGCTGCCGGTATGACGGTGCGCCTTGGTACGCTCGTTCGGCCGGAGCAGTTGCGCCCAGCAGGCCATCGTCGGCATCACGGGGCCGCCGGTCTGCGGATGTTGATATTCGAGGGCGATGCCGTCGAACGGGCTTCCCTCATGTTGGCGCAGCGCATTGAGCGCTTCACGGGTGCGATCCCAGGAGTAAAGCAGCAGTGGCGAGGCCTGAGGCCGTTCTTTCACCCAGGTCGGGCTCAAGTGCGTGTGGCCGTGCAGCTGCTTGGAGGCGTTAGCCGGCCGGGTCGCGGGCACTTGCTGGGCGGTGTAGAACTGGAAGAACATCGCCTCCAGCGATTGGATCAAGGGGATGTCCAGCCCGTCCATCCAGACGATCCGCTCGTTCGTTTCGTTGCCGTGGTCGTGCCAGGCCCAACTCGGCGTCAATATCAGATCTCCGGGCGCCATATAGACGCGCTCGCCATCGACGGCGGTGTAGGCGCCGGCCCCTTCAATGATGAAGCGGATCGCAGTCGGCGTATGGCGGTGAGCGCGGGCGACCTCCCCCGGCAACAGCACCTGCACGGCGGCGATGAGGTTGTTCGTCGTCGCCCAGCGGCCGCCGAGTCCGGGGTTGAAAAGCTGCAGCGCGCGCCGCTCCTCGCCCACGGGCACCGCCGCGCCTGACTCATCGACAATCGACTTGAGCCGGGACCACTGCCACATGTGGGCGATCATTTTAGGCTGCGGATAAGGCGTCATCTGACTCGCCAGCTCCCAGAGGCCATACATGTGGTTCGCGTGCATTCGCTCGTGGAACGCCGCTCGCATCTGATCGTCTGCAGTGAGAGGAACTTTCTCTTGCGGTTTAGCCATAGAATACTCCTCAAGTGGCGCAGTCGTGATCGTCCTTCGACGGGCTCAGGACGCTGAGCAGAGCCGAAGCGTGGCTCGTGGGCCGAGAGCGTGATTTGTGTTCGTGGTTCGTGATCGGTGAAGACTCAACCACAAATAACGCTCGGGCCTTAGAACCGACTAATTAACAGCCTATTCTACTCGCGGAAATCGGGGCGTCAAACGAAAAAACATAGGCGTGAGGCGAGAGCCGTGAGGCAATAGGGAGGAACGTGTTTAACGGGGCCGGGTCTTGCGGTACGACAATGTGTGATTGCAAGACCCCGATGCTGCCAATGCTGACTGTCCAATGCTGACTGTCCAATGCTGACTGGTGACCCCAATGCTGACTGTGACCCCAATGCCTGCTGCAATCTTGGCAACGGGAAAAGGCTTTTAGCGCGCGGCGAGAGAACACCCTCGCGCCGGCAACTCCACGCCGACAAGATCGAGTTACGTCGGCCAGCCGTGCTGCGAGAGGTCGATCAGGTTGCCGTCGGGATCGGCGACGCGATACTCCGCCTCTCGGTTCGGCGGCCGCTTCTGGATCTCGGAGGCGGCTCCGAGCTCTTTACAAACCGGCTTCAAGGCCTCGACGTCCTCGATCTCCATGCCGAAATGATAAAGCCCTTCCTTGTAATGAGGTCTCTTCTGGATGATGGCCAGATTGATGTAACCGTCGGAAGCCAAATGGCGAATGCGTGCCATATGTTAAACTCTCCTTTCGTGCGCTATTTATACAATCGGTCGATATAGCCTTCTTCTTTCAATCGTAGAAGCGGAGCGAAATAAAAATGCTTCTTGATATCTATGCCGGCAAGCTTTGGAGCAATGCGATAAGTGATATCGAGCGTATTTTGGATGGCCTGATCGTTGGGGACCGGGACTTTATCCAGACCCTTGACGTAAACGTCGTATGAACTCTGTAGCCCTTTCAAATCTGTGGTCCTCATGTATCTGCGCAGTACATCTAACGTCTTCTGTCTATCTTTCACAATAGTGGCGATGCCGGCGATATAAGCTCTGACGACTCGGTTGATCACATCTGGATTGTCGTCGGCATATTTTCGCATCGTCCACAGAGCATCAATGATTAAAGGGATAGGTTCCACTTCCAAAACCTTAAGACCTTTGTCCTCCGCCATCGGCACAATACCTCTGGAAATAGGAGCCGCTTGAACCCTGCCGCCCGCGAGCGCGGCCAGACGCGACATCGTGCCGCCCACAGCAAGATAGTTAACGTCTCTGTCAGGATCCAAACCGGAATTCTTGATCACCATGCGAGCGATCTCGCCGGCGCGCCCACCGATTTGAGATACTCCAACGATCTTGCCTTTGAGATCCTGAAACCGTCTGATTTCTTTGGCGACGGCAAAAACGTACGGCAAGATGTTCTTTGCTGAAGCGAGCAGAACGACATCGACTCCACTCGCGACGGCAGTCAATGCCGATACGGCATCGCCGGCCATAAACTGCGTAGAGCCGGAGACCAGACTTTGAATGGACAGCCTGCCTCCTTCCATGTAAACGAGCTTGGCCTCGATTCCATTTTGCTTAAAAAAACCTCCTTCCTTCGCCATCCACAGACTGCAAGATTCTCCCGTCAAACCGGGATACGAGATCGCAATCTCCTGAGCCCAAACGTTCGAGAGTACAATCTGGAGGAGGACGATGACCGTGAACCAGCGAGCCAATCTTTCTTTCATAAATCACATAAAGCGAAATTGAAAGTGCTCAGAATGCACTCGATCCTCGGTCGACCTACGCCCTATCATTCCTCTTCCAACACGCTTGCGGGATGCCGCTCCATGATCTCTTTGATGTATTTTTCCAATTCTCCCTTGGCTTCGGAAGCATCCGCTTTGAACGCCTCGTGATGCGCTCCCAGAAGAAAGTTGACCCGGCCGTCGTTCTCGACTATCTCCAGGAAAAAGTCTGTGCCGAACAATACATTGACTCTCTTATATCCCCGCTCGCGATCCCCTTCGACAACGACCGCTCTTATTTTTGCCATTGGCCGACCTCCCTAAACGTTCTTATAGCATTCGCAGCAGCTTTCCATATCCGTTGATCTTTTCGCGCATGCCAATCGCTTTAAACGCCACGTACAACTGCGAAGTAATGTTCGAAATCACCGGCAACCCCAGATCGGTCTCGATATCCTCGATGACGTCAACGACAGGAAAGTTCGCGCACGGAATGAAGATCGCCGTCGCATTGGTCGCTTGCTTCACCGCCTTCTTGGCTGCCCGGTAGATGTCCGCAATGGAAGCCGCGCTCGACTCGGTGAAGGTCGTCCCAAGGCTTACAACCGACGCAGCCTCAAAGCCCCAATCCTTAAGGTACTGCACCATCTTGTCGTTAAGATCGGGAGGATAAGGATCGACTACGGCCAAGCGCGAAGCGGAAAGATCTCTGAAAGCATCCATGGCCGCGACGATGCTTGTGGTACAGGGCACACCCGTCAACTTTTGCAGAGTCTCCAACAGGTTGGCTTCAAAGCCTTTGCCCTGAGCCAATACCAGCGGCGCTCCGCCGTGGATGATGAAATCACACGAGCGCCTACCCAGTTCCTTCGCGCACCTTTCAACCTGCGACAGTGCTTCCTTGTACGCTTCCTCCTTCCATCCTCCGACCATGCACGCCACCGCGATAAGGCCGACTCCGTCGGGAACGATGCGGTAAAAATCATAGGCGTTCAGCTCAATCACTGACGGCGAGATGTAACCTATTCTGGCTCGATAACCGAACATGGCGCCTCCTTTCTTTTACGGCCTTGTTCCACGCATGAAAGACCGATCGCGTTGCTGTCGGGCTCTAACGCCGCTCATCTCATCGCTGCAGTAAAAATTCCTCCCTCAGCTGTTGGTACGGCTTTTCCAATTGCACGGCGTCGTCGGGGGTCAGCAGCAAGAGTCGCACTCCCTTGGCTTCCACGTCGAGCTCCGGATAGATCGGACGCACTCCTCGACGACCGGAGAGCCTCCCGAACTCCGAGAGAATCTTTTGCGCCGGCTCCGAGAGCAGATAGTCGAGCAACAACGCGGCGGCATAGGGTCGCGGCGCCTTCCTGGCGATCACCACAGGGCTCGGCGTCGAAGGCGTGGGATCGGGATAGGAAATTTCTACCGGACAGCCTTTGGCGTGCTTTAAGTCGGCGAGTCTGTAGGCATAGAGATCGATAGCGGCCTTGAATTCACCAGCGCAGAGCAGCTGGGCGATAAGCGTGTGACCTTTGCGCACAACCACCTCGTTCTTGCTGATCGCTTGCAGGTATTTTCGAGTCTTCTCCTGGCCCCAGGTTTTCAACCAACCCATGATCGACTTGTCCGGATCCTGATCGAGCGCAAAATTGCCTCTCCACTTGGGATCCAAAAAGTCGTCGTATTTCTTCGGCACGTCACTCGGCGGCACCAACCGGGTATTGTATGCGATCACGGCCACGTTGTGGTCCCACGTAGTCCAGTAACCTTGGCGATCTTTGTAGGCGTCGGGATAGAAGGATCGCTCAGGCGAGTCGTACCGGCCCACCAAACCGGCTTTGATCAGGGCGGCCACGTGTTCATTGCTCGGCCCGATGACGTCCGGAATAAATTTTCCTCCCCTGGCCTCCGTCAATACTCGGTTGGCGATTCTTTCACCCGATGCCCGGTAGGAATCGAGCTTTACCGGATAGCGCTTTTCAAAATCGGGCCTGAGCTTTTGCACATTGTCTTCACTGATGTTGCTGTAGAGAACAACCGTACCCTCTGCTTTAGCACCCGCCACGAGTCGTTTTTGTCTCTCTCCAGCCGGCAGCTTGCCTAGCTCTTGCCAGATCTCCTCAGGCTCTTTTGCTGAGAGATCCGTCAAGGCAAATTGAAAAACTCCCAGAAAGAGCAGAACGCAAGCGCTAAATCGCATTCTGCTAATTGTCTTCATCGCTCCAACCTCCATCATTAAGCGCATGGAGTTTGTCCCTACAGCGTTGTCCAACCCTATCATTTTTCACGAATCCGATCTCCCCTTGCGATCCTCAGCGCGCCGGTACCGCCGAACCCTCCTGAAGCTTTTTTAGCAGACTTAAGTCTTCGAGGTCATCGGGCGTGAAGGTCTTGGAAATTTTCAAAGTCTCGCGATAGATCTCGATTTCCCTCTCGATCGCCTTGCGCGGCTTGGTGCCGTCCTTGCTGAACGAGGACAGGATGGAGGCGAAGGCCTTGTCGGCGATCGGCGCATCGATTTTGTGAAATGCGGCGATGTACTGAACCACTTCCTTGCGGTTCGTCGGGTCGTGCAGATAGGCCAGGGTCTTGAGCAGCCCGGCGATCAGCGCCTGTGCCTTGATCGTATTCCTCGTCAGTGTGTTCGTCGAAGCCACCAGACCGATAAAGCTGATCGGCGCGTAAGTCTTGGCGTCGGCCAGGTGAGTGTACCCTTTCGCTTCAAGCTCTTCCGTGTAGGGCGGGATCATCATAGCCGCCGCGACGTTCCTGGTCGTCAACGCCTTGTAGGTGTTATCCGGGACCCCTGTGGCCAGCAGCGTAACGCGCGCGGGATCGATCCCGTTGCCTCTGAGAATCAACCTCGCCGCCATACCCGTGGCGTCTGTGATCGCATTCACGGCGACGACTTTGCCGATCAGCTCCTGAACGCTCTTAATCTCCGGCTGTCCGACGAGAACGTGAGCCGGGTCGGTCTGGACGTAGAAGATGCGCTTCAGCGGATGGCCCTGCATGATGGCGGAAGTCGCGGCCCCCAGAGTCGTGGAGAAATCCAGCTCGCCGGCCACCAGCGCGGCGATGGCCGTCGGCGGCCCCATGACGACGAGCTGCATGTCGATCACTTCCCTGGGAAAGAAACCTTTGTCTTTGCCGAAATAGAAAGGCATGAGCGAGAGGCTCTTGGACGGAATATGAATCGTGACCTTGGCCGGCTGCGACGCCGCCCGAGCGAACGGCGCGGAGAAAGCGAGGACGGCGGCTGCGAGTCCGAACAGCGCGATCCATCCGCGCAGAGATCTCTTCGCGGAACTTTCAGTGGCCATTGGATCGACCTCCCTGGTCAAGCCGACTTCCGACAGCGGATGGAGATTTTTACAGTCCGAGATGGCTTTTGCCGTCGCGTTCTTCGCGGTAGAGGCCGAAGGCGTCAAGCACCGGCTTGTCGTGCATCGAGAAGAGCAGCGCCTCTTCTGTTTGAGACCTGTTGCAGTGCTCGTGCCAGCTCCAGAGCGGGACGACGAAGCTGTCGCCCTTTTCCCAATGAAACGGCTGCCCGTTGATCACGGTGGTGCCGCTGCCGCGGAACGCATGGTAGATCGACGTGCTCGTATGGCGATGGACCTTGGTGCGCTCGCCCGGGCGGAGCATCTGCATCCAGCATGAAAGGGTCGGCAGCGTCGGCCCGCCGGTGACCGGGTTGACGTACTCGAGCGCGACGCCTTCGTAAGGATTCGCTTCTGTCTGCGCCAAATGTTTGAGCGATTGGTAAGTCTCCTCCCAGCGGTAATGAAGCGGGGCCTTGGCGCTCTGTCCGCCGGAACCGACCGGACGCGTCAAACCCGAGTGCGCGCCTGGATTGTAGTTTGTTTTTTTCAGCCCTGACTTATCCGGATAGGGCTGGAAAGAGATGACGTTGAGAGCCCGGATCAGCGGCACGTCCAATCCGTCGATCCAGATCATCGGTTCCGTGCCGTCGTGGGCGTGCTCGTGCCAGGTCCACTGCGGGGTGAGGATCAGATCGCCCTGCCCCATCATGACCTTGTCCCCCTCGACAGCGGTATAAGCGCCCTTCCCCTGCAGGATGAAGCGGATCGCCGCCATCGTGTGGCGGTGCGCGGGCGCGACCTCGCCCGGCTGGATGAGCTGGAA
>WNFH01001348.1_pt1 | contig 16569 bp, 14 predicted proteins | sample 5400411 | NCBI WGS metagenome assembly WNFH01 (sample SAMN13153347, study PRJNA577476) | soil metagenome | isolation source: 200 cm saprolite under Douglas fir tree site 2 hole 3 | place: USA:California | collected 2015-04-18
CCGTGCTTTCTCACGCGCATGCGCTTGCGGGCGATCGACGCCGACATCGTGGTCGTCAACCATCATCTGTTCTTTGCCGATCTCGCTTTGCGCAATGGCGCGTATGGCGCGGTGTTGCCGGATTACGCGGCGGTGATTCTGGACGAAGCTCATCAGATCGAAGACGTGGCGTCGGAATACTTCGGCGCGCAGGTCTCGACTTATCAGATCGATGACCTGCTAACCGACGTGGGATATTTGAAACTCGACGATAGCGAAGTGGAAAGGGAACTGGCGCGGATCAGCGCGCGCATTCAACGGTTCGCCGACGCGTTCTGGATTTCTTTTCGCGAAGGGCGGGGGTTGGAAGGGAGATTTTCGCTGGCGCCGGTAGCTCGGGGCAGTAGCCCGACCGTGAGGGAGGGCTTCGAAGTGGATGAGCCGCAGGCAGGGATGCCTGCGCAGCGCCCGCAAGATGCGGGCGCACCGGCAAACGATGCCTACAACGCGCTCGACAACGCGCTGAATCGGCTGGGGACCACGCTCGACGTTCTGAAAGATCCGCCCGCAGATGCGGAAAGTATCGTGCGGCGCTCGCGACAACTCCGCTTCGATCTCAATTTCATCGTCAAAGGCGACGATAAGAAATTCGTTTACTGGATCGAGCGGCGCGGCCGTGGCGTTTTTCTGCGCGCGTCGCCGATTGATGTTTCCGGCTTGTTGCAAGACAAGCTGTTCGAGAAAGTGCCGACCGTGATCCTGACTTCGGCTACGCTTTCCAGTGCCGGCAACTTCAATTTTATTCGCGAGCGTCTGGGGCTTGATTCTGCCGAAGAGATGATCGCGGAATCAATCTTTGATTTCCAGAATCAGGCCGTGCTTTATCTGCCGCCACAGATGCCCGATCCGCGTTCGCCGCAATGGCCCGGCGCGGCTGCCGCTGAAGTCGTCAAGATCGTCAACGCCACCGAAGGCCGCGCGTTCGTGCTTTCAACCAGCCTTTCGGGAATGAACGACCTTTATGATCGCGTCGCGCCTGAACTTGATTATCCATGCTTTGTGCAGGGCAGCGCGTCGAAAGGCGCGTTGCTAAGAACGTTTCGCACGACTCCGAACGCGGTCCTGTTTGCGACCTCAAGTTTCTGGCAAGGCGTGGACGTGCGCGGCGAGCAACTGTCTTGCGTGATCATCGACAAGCTGCCGTTCGCCGTGCCCAGCGATCCGATCGTCGCCGCGCGACAGCGTCACATCGAAGAGCAAGGCGGCTCGAGCTTTTATGAATACAGCGTGCCGCAGGCGATCATCAGTCTGAAGCAGGGACTTGGGCGTCTGATTCGCAGCACGACCGATCGCGGCGTGCTGGCGGTGCTCGATCCGCGCCTGCGCACGAAGATGTACGGGCAGACATTCTTGCAGAGTCTGCCGCCGTGCCGGATTACGTCGAAGATTGACGATCTGGCGCGTGTGTTTGAGACCGAAGTTTCAAGTCTCAGGTTTCAAGTTTCAGGTTCCTAAAACCGGATGATTATCATCGAGCGGCAAGAGGCGGAGCATTTGAACTTGAAACTTTAGACCTGAAACCTGAAACTAACCCCATGCCCGGACAATTCGAAGTCATGATCGAGCGCAACTTTTCCAGCGCGCATCAACTGCGCGGCTACAAGGGGAAGTGCGAAAACCTGCACGGCCACAATTACAAGATTGAAATCTACGCGCGTGGGCGCGAACTGAACAACATCGGATTGTTAGTTGATTTTGTCGAGCTGAAAGAAGCCGCGGACGATCTGGTCACGTATCTCGACCACAAGAACCTGAACGAGTTAGAGCCTTTTGTCGAGGAACAGAATCCTTCGGCTGAGAATCTCGCCCGGTTTATTCTGGAGCGCCTGGCGGTGCGACTCGACGACGATCGCGTGAAGATTTACAAAGTACGTTGCTTTGAGACGCCGACGAGCGTGGCGACTTATCAGGTTGAGTAGTCCCGGCCTATCGAAAAACCAGCCACAGATAAAGACGGATTAGCACAGATAATAAACACAGCCGAAACTTCCTACTTCTTAATCCGTGATATCGGTGTAAATCTGTGGCTGATTTTACGATTCATCACTGAGTTCCCGCAGATACTCTTCGAATAATTCCCGGTTGCGATCGCTCATCGCGCTGATGCGCGCGCCGATCAGGTATCCTTCGGCGTGCTTTTCATAGCGCACCGGTGTGGCTTGAATCTCGATCGACAAGCCGTTAGGCAAATCTAATTCAATAGCCATCGAACCTTCGCGGCCCAGCAGATACTGCTCGTCGATGTTCTGCGCATGGAGCAGGACCGCCAGACCATGCGCGCTAATATTCACCGTGTGACCTGCGCAAGCGCGCAAGTGCTGGATCCCACCCTCGTTGGCTTCAGCTTCGCGCAGCAGCACGCTGAATTCCAAACGGGCATCCAGAGTGGCATTGAGTCGCGGAGACTGGCGGCGGTCTTGCAGATTTGCAGGCACTGTCGGCGTTCCCTTGTTCCCTGGTTCTTCCTGAGCTGATCGTTTCCAACTCGACTTTGTATTTCTAAATCTTACTGTAAGGGTGCGGCCGATAAATGCCAAGCACTTTTTTCGCGGCCTCCTGTTTGGGGCTTCTAATCTCGCCTGGTGGCCAGGAATTGCGGATGCTTCCAATCCCAAATTCGTTCCGGGTGCTCGTCGACATTGACAGGTTTCTGGTTCCAGACCGCCGTCGCGCCGTTCATCGCGCCGCGCGCGTTGATGCCGACGCTTATCAGCAGCAACGTCGCACCAAATGCGATCTCGGTGTTCCATCTTACCGAACGACGCTTGATCTCGTGGTTCTCGTGCCACGCCAGTCTGGCCCTGATTGCCAGAATGCCGAGCAGCGCAAACCACGGCACCAGCCCGGTGGTAAATCTCGGCCCGAAGCAATGCCCCGCCCACCACTGGGCGAAACCTGAAACAACGATTAGATGCGCGACGATGATTGCCAGAGAAAGGATGGCCAGTCGCCGAGAGGGCAGCTCGTTCGCATAACGCACCAACAGGTAGAGCACGAAAATGATTACCGGCACAAAGATCAGGAGGCCTCGCGAAGGGCTGATGAGATTGCCCGCGAGCGCAATCCAGAAAGAACTAAAGTCCAGACGGCTGGCCAGAAAATAGCCCGGGAGCGCGTGGCCAAAGTGGTACCACGAATAGACGACGAACGCGGCCAGCCAAGCGAGGCCGACAACGATGTATCGAACGAATAGGGAACGATAAAAGAAAAATATGTACGCGGTTACTGCCATGACAGCGAGGCTGTTCGTAGGACGCACGAAATAGCTCCAGGCGAGTAGAGTAGCCAGCAACATTGGTCGAAGCTGGCGGCGACCGCACTCGTGCGCCAAAAGCAGGTAGACGACGAAACCAACCAGCAGGATTCCCCAGGTGTCCGACCATAATCCTCTTGAGGCCGTGCTCAAAACCTGGGTGCCCAGGGCAACGCTGAATGCAATCAAGGCACTCCAGCTCATTGGAAGCAGCAGGCGGCTGGTAAAAAACACAAGGCAGACAAACGCGGCCATCAGAATTGCAGCGAGGCTGGCCTGGATGATTCTTTCACCGCGCAGATTGTAGGCGCCATCCGAAGTCGACGCAGCAACACCCAGCGCGTTCATCACGGCGACCCAGGGAATCGACAGGATCGAACTACCCGGTGGCAAATAATAGTAGATGTGGCCGTCGACAGGCTCTAACTGATAAATCCCGCCCCAACCACCTGCGTTTTGTTTGCCAAAATCTTCAAAGCGATAGCGGTCAAGCGTGAAAGTGCCGTGGTGCAGCAAGCTTTCGCTGACCAGCATCGAATATTTCGAGTCTGCAATCTGGCGATTGTGAGAAAGAATGAAGATCGAGCAGGTGAGGATGAATATCACTAAACCCGCGAACAGATCAGTCTTAGCTTTCATCTTCATCAACGAAGCGATGATCCCGGAAAACTTTTTATAAGGCCAGCACGGTTATGATCGCCTGACCCGCCAATCCCAGCGCGACGCCGGCAAAGTATCGGCCCAAACCCATGCTGTTCCTTAACCTGATTAGTGAAGTCACGCCCAGTGGAATGAAAATCAACGTGCCGGTAATCACCCCCGCATCATAGCCACGGATGACGATGCAGTTGGTGATGTGCGAGAGCGCGTTCAGCAGGAAGATAGTGGCAAAAATGATCTCCAAGAGCTGCGGAAACCGAAGTCTGATTGACAGGAGAATCCCACCGACCATCAGCAAACAAGCGGCGGCACTCAGGATGAAGAACTGTTTCAGCGAAAGGTTGATGCCGTGGGAAACTCCTACGCCGCGGATCTCTTCGAGGATGTGCAGCGGATAAACCAGCGCGAAGAGCCAGAGCCGGCGGGATCCCGAGGGATTAGACCTGTTCATGTCAGTTGCTTGCTTTATCATATCGGACCGAAATCAAATCTCCTTTACTTGATGGCGGCCATCGGCCCGTCCGGTTTTTTTGCTGCAATGCCAGCCCGGATCGGCGTATCATAACGCCGCCTCGATAGATCAACTAACCACGCAGTTGGAGGAGATCAAGCTGAGCGTGATGGATTTCGGGTTCGTTGAGGAAACCCAATCCTCGTAAGCCGAAATTAGCGTTCTAGATCATCAAGCTGCCGCCGTTAATATCAAACGAAGCCCCGGTGATGTAACCGGCCGACTCTCCGGCCAGAAAACAAATTAGGTCGGCGACTTCTTCGGGTTTGCCGAGCCGCGCGACGGGCCAGGTTTGGCTCACTGCCTCCAGCCGTTCCGGCGTGGCATTGGCGTGCGTGAGTTCGGTATCGAACAGCCCGGGGCAGACGGCGTTCACTGTGATGCCATGCGCGCCCAGTTCTTTGGCGGCCGCGCGCGTCAGACCCAACATCCCCGCTTTCGATGCCGTGTAGTGCGCGCCTGCGAGGGTGCTGACACTGCGCGCGGCCAAAGACGAAACGTTGATGATGCGCCCGTAGCCGTGCTTCTTCATCGACGGAATCACGGCCTGAATGCAGAAGAAAGCTGCGGTCAAATTCGTGTCGATTGTCGCGCGCCATTCCTCTTCAGTTAGCTGCTCAATGCGGGTGGGCGAAGCGATGGCTGCATTGTTGACGAGTACGTCCAGTCGCCCAAAGCGTTCGACGATGCCGGCGATCAGGGCGCGCACAGTTTGCGACTTTCCGATGTCGCCGGGCGTGGGCCACGAGTTGCCGCCTAATTCACGCGCGAGAGTTTCGGCGCGCTCACGCGTGCGGACGTTGACTGCGACCTGAGCGCCGCGCTCGATAAAGCGCACGGCCGTCGCGCGACCCAAACCGCGCGCGGCTCCGGTAATTAACACGACGCGTTCAGTGAAGTCGTTGGTCATGTCTGTCCAAACGTCGTTGCTGCGATAAGGCCCGGAACGATTTGTTATGCGCGCCAGACGCTTTCGATGACGTCGACAGCTTGGCGCGCTTCTGGGCTGAATTGATCAAATTCCGCCGCAGTCAATAAGCCCTCGTGCTTAATATTAGCCAGCAAGATGAATGCGTTGGAGCGACGCGGATCATTGAAGGCACTAGCTATCGTCTTATCGCGGTCTCGGATTAATGCAAAGACCTTGAGGTAGCTGTCATGATAACCATCGGTGTGCTTTGCCGCAGCCGCCTGCACCTCTTTGAGCACGCGTTCGCAAAACCGTTCCAAAGCAATCTTGTGCAGCCGCCGGAACAGCTTCCAATCAGATTCTTTGATGTCAGTGGCCATAGAACAAAACCACAAAGCGCATAACGTCAGTTGACTGGGCGCGGCGATTAGCAACAACGTCGTTTCCAAACAATGAAGTTAAAGTACGCGCCATCCGCGCTCCGATCCAACGATTTGTTCGATTTCGCCGAGGGCTAATCGGATTCAGGTGGGTCCAACACCCACGGTATTTTGGTTTGGAATTCAAGTTGGACCACGTGCGCGTCGCCGAAAGATTTAGGCACGAGCGCCACATTGGACGTGAAACCAAATTCGAAGGCGTCGCCAATTGGCTCAAGATCAAAGGTGCCGTGTCCATTTACCATTTCCTTCGCATCTTTTCCACTCTCGATGGAGCCAACGAGGTGGAAGAAACCTCCGTAATGATGGAGGCCGGAATCTTCACGACAATAATGCCAAATCTCCGATTCTTTATGACTGTCGATTCCGAGTTGATTGAAGACCGTCAGAACCTCTGCCGGATAAGCGCGTTCACGAGCAGCCGCGAAGTTTAGACAGTCGGCGCATCCACAGGATTCAGGTGACCCGAGTTCTCGGTTAGAGAAAGCACTGCGGGTGGCGTCCGGGTCGCTTTGAAGTTTCCATCTGCGAATCGTTAGGGTCTCCATGATTCCGGGAAGAAGAAATCGAACCAACTAAAATATGCGTCACATCGCCGCCATAATACTCCGAGGAGCGGGATTATGCATCGCGATTGGGGAAAGAAAACTGCTCGACCAGGTGAGCGATGGAAAGCGATCCAGGAGCCACACGAAGCGCTCTGTTGGTGGGACTTGGTGTGGTTTCGTGGATCGTTCTTATGTAATCCAAAGGAACACATGAAACGAAGCTCAGGCACGACCCGACCGCTTCCGCGATTTACTATTCACGATTCACGACTTACGATTCATTGATCATGCGGAACACTGCGACTACTAAGCCCTCCCTCACGGCCCCACCCCAGCCGGGCTGCCCGTCTGGGGACCCCGGAGTCGGGCTACTACCTCGCTCGATAATCATCGGCACCGCGGGTCACATCGATCATGGCAAGACGGCGCTGGTGCGCGCGCTGACCGGCATCGATGCCGATCGTCTGCCGGAAGAAAAGCGGCGCGGAATCACGATCGACATAGGCTTTGCCGACCTGGATCTCGGCGACGTGCGCATCGGGTTTGTCGACGTGCCGGGTCACGAGCGTTTCGTCAAGAACATGCTGGCCGGCGCGCATGGAATCGATGTCGTCGCTCTGGTCATCGCCGCCGACGAAAGCGTGATGCCGCAGACGCGCGAGCACTTCGATATCTGCCGTCTGCTCGGCGTGCGCCAGGGTCTCGTTGTCATTACCAAAAAGGACCTGGTCGAAGAAGATTTGCTGCAACTGGTGCGCGCGGAAGCCGAAGGCCTGGTCGCCGGATCTTTTCTCGAAGACGCGCCTGTCATCACGGTCAGCTCGCGCACCGGCGAGGGAATTGATGAATTGAAGACTGCGCTGCGCGCGGCGGGACAGCAAGCTCCTTCGCGTTCGTCCGACTTTGTTACGCGGCTGCCGATTGATCGAGCGTTTACGATGCGTGGCTTTGGCGCGGTCGTCACGGGCACGCTGATCGCCGGAGAAATCTCGGAAGGTGAAGAGCTGGAATTGTTGCCGGCGGGTGCGCGCGTACGCGTGCGCGGCGTGCAGGTGCACGGCGCTCCGGTAGCCCGGGCATTCGCCGGCCAACGAACGGCGATCAACCTTGGCGGCGTTGAGGCGGCCGAGATCGAACGCGGCATGACGTTGACTCTCCCCGGCCGTTTGCGGCCCACGCAAATCGTCGACGTACAGGTTCAGATGCTCGCCGATGCGCCGCGCGCTTTGCGTTCAAGACAGAGAGTGCGCGTGCACCTGGGCGCCGCCGAAGTGTTTGCGCGCGTGCGCGTGCTGGCAGAGGGCAGCGAGATCAAGCCAGGCAAGAACGGTTTTGCGCAATTGCGTTTCGAATCGCCGGTAGTTGCTGCGCTCGGCGACCGTTTTATTCTTCGTTCGTACTCGCCATCGCGCACGATTGGCGGCGGCAGGATTCTGGATGCGTTCGCGATGAAGCATCGGACAAAAGAAGTGACGGCGGTCCGGGCGCGGCTGAAAGTTCTGTCGGGCAGGGATCGGGCAGCGCAGCTTTCATCATTCGTCGAGAACGCGAACGGGCTGCGCCGCGCCGACATCGCCGCGCGCACTGGCTGGCGCGACGAAGTGATCGAAGCGGCGGCGCGTGACGCCTTGGCGGGCGAAGCGATAGTCGACGCGGAAGGCGTGCTGATCAGTCGCGAGCGGGTGGATGAGCTGAAGCGCGCGGTGCTGGAAGCAGTCGCCGCGCATCACAAACGCGAGCCGCTGTCGCGCGGATTCGGAAAAGAGATTCTGCGCGAGCGCCACTTTGCGCATGCCCCCGCGGAAATCTTTCGCGCCGTTCTCAATCAGTTGGAGCAGTCAGGCGCGTTGGTTTCCGAGAAAGAGATCGTGCGGGCGCGGGCGCACACGCGCGAGCTTTCGGACGCCGATGCGCAGTTGCGCGAGCGGCTTGAGAAGGCTTACCGAAATGCTGCTCTGTCCGCGCCGAGCATGAGCGAAGCCTTCGCGAGCGCGGGCATCAGCGCCGCGGCCCAGCCCCACGGGCGCAAGATCCTACAGTTGCTGATTGATTCGGGCGTGCTGGTGCGCGTGGCCGGCGAGATGTTCTTTCATCGGAGCGCGCTCGACGATTTGACCAGGAAGCTGCGCGCCCAGGCGGCGCGGGGCTCAGACCGCTCGATCGACGTGCCGGCGTTCAAGGAACTCGCCGGCATTTCCCGCAAGTACGCAATTCCGCTGCTTGAGTATCTCGATCGTCAGCGAGTGACACGGCGGGAAGGGGATCGGCGGGTGATTCTGTAAAACAGCGATCAGAAGTCAGAGATCAGAGATCAGAGGTCGGCGTGCTCGACGTTAGAACCAAGCGCTCCGAACTCGAAACTCAATATGGCAGCCCTTTGCATCTGCTCGCCAAAGTTGTAAATTAGCTGCGAGTTCGGTAGAGAGCCAGCAGGAGAAGTCTTTATGCGTGTCGCTATTCTATTGTCATTCAGTTTCATCGTTGTGGTTGGCGTGCTGACGGCTTGTAACTCACAAGAAGCCGTCCTCCCGCAGGCTCCGAGCACCGCGGAGCAGAAAAGCCCGCAGCCGAAAAACCCCGCCGACGAAGCGCGGCGCATCAACGCCGAAGAGTTGCACAAGATCTGGGAAAAGAAGGACGTACTCATCATTGACACGCGCGGCGAGCCGGACTACAAAGCCGGCCACATCCCGGGCGCCATCTCTGTTCCCGCGAACCAGGTCGCGACTAAACTAGAGGAACTCCCGCGCAATAAAATGATCGTGGCCTATTGCACTTGACCGGCCGAACACACGAGCGCCGGTGCGGTGCTCACCCTCAAGTCAAAAGGATTCGATAATGCGGCCGCGTTGCTGGGCGGACTGAATGCCTGGAAGACCGCGGGCTATCCCGTGGAAGGAACGGCGAAGTAAGAAGTAAAAAGGTAAAAGTCAAAAGGAAAAAGGTGAGAGTAGGACCCGGTCTTACTTTTAACTTTTTCCTTTTTACTTTTGCTTTGGTCACGTTTGCGGCACTGGCTGTGCTCTCGAAAAAGCCGGCAGCGCTGTGACGACCCGGCCCGAGGGCACGCACAACACGGGACAAGGCGCGTTGCGCACGACGCGCTCAATTTCAGAACCCAAAGCCGGCGCGCCGCCAAACAATGAAGCGTGGACGCTGGTGCCGATGACGATCAAGTCAGCGTCAGTCTTTTCCGCAAGTCCGACAATCTCGGCGTAAGGCCGGCCTTCGGCGATATGGGTCGTGACGCGCTCGCCGTTTTCGCCGGCAAAAGACTTCATCCGGTCGTCTACTTCTGCGCGCATGCGTGAAAGCGCCGCGCGCGCGCCTTCGGGAAACATCACTGAGATCTGTTCGAAGTAATCGCCGATTACGTAAATCGCGTGCAGCTCGGCCTTTGTGCCGGTCGCCAACTCGCGCGCCAGATTCGTCGCTGCGATCGATGATGGACGAAAGTTCGTCGCGAGCAGAATTCGATTCAGGTTAATTTCGGTGTCGTGACCGCGATGCTCGACAAAGTCGCGCTGCGGCGGCCTGATGGTCAGCACCGGACAGGGCGCTTCCGCGATGATCTCTTCCGCGGTCGATCCCCACAAGGCGCGCGCCAGCCCGCGCCGGCCGTGCGTTACCACCGTGACCAGATCGATATCGTAATCGCGCACCGCGTTCGCGATCTCGTGCGCGGGCTCGCCGGCGACGATCACGGGTTCGACTTCCAGCCCGTCGAAAAGCGGATCAATGAGCAAGTCCTTGACCTCAGCTCGCAGTTGTTTCAGCCACTGGTTGTCCTGATCTTCCAGCACTCGTTCGGGCAGGGTCATCAGGTTCGCGGGCACGCTGCCGGTTTGGACGCTGAACAGGACGACTCGCCCGCGCCCATCACGCGCGAACGCGGCCGCGTACTTCAGCGCCGAACGCGCGTGCGGGGTGAAGTCGGTCGGGAAAAGAATGTTGCGGAAAGACATAAAGAGATTTCGGATTGCGAAATTCGAATTTCGAAATTGCTGTTCGGTTACTAACCTCCGAATCGGCGGCGCGAGCGTGGGAAAACAGAAATCCGCAATTCGCAATCCGAAATTCGAAATCTTCAGATCACTTTCGTTCCCGCAATGCGATCGAGCTGCGCTTGAAAACCGGAGCGCTTCATCACTTCCCGACGTTTGCGGGCAACCAGGGACAGATCCAGCGCGACTCTTTCGCGGACGCGCCGCGCGCGATCGCCAGTAGCAGTTTTGTCGACGATTCGGCGCAAAGCCTCGCTCAATCCGGCCACGTAAGAACTTATGGGCAACTCTTGACGCATCGTTGCCACCGAGTTTGAGTATTCCAGGCCCCCTGATGTCGGATCGAGAAAGGTGTAGTCGTCAGCCAGTTCCAGACGCGCGGCGCGAAACAATGAACTGAAGTCAGAGTTGGCGCCATTCAGAGCGCGCTCGACGCCGCCGATCAGTTCGCCGCTGACCTTCACGACATCATGCCACTCAACCATCTCTTCCGCTTCGGTCGCGACCGGAGGTTTGGTCGATGAAGTGCGCCCGCCGCTTTGTGACTCGTCAATCAGAGGCGCAGCACTCGGTGGAGTTACGGACAATTCCCCCGCGCCAGTCGTCGACCCGAGGTCTTCGGTTTTCACGGGGGCTGAGTCGTCGCGCACCGCGACCGCCTCGTCGGCGCCTTCAAAGACGCTGATCGTCCCCGGGGTTTCGCGCGCGCGCAGAACCAGCCGATGCATCGCCGCCTCTTCCAGCACTTCGGTGCCGGCCGCTCGATCCACCTCGCGCACCAGTGGCGTATTCGATCCGGTCAGGAAAACATCGGCGCTATAGTCATCCATCTCGACGTGCACGCGCCCGACGAACGCGCGCTGCGACAGATGACGCAGCAACGCCCACAAGTTGACGAAGCTGGTGTCCAGGTTCTCGTAGAGTACGCGCGACTTTGATTCTGAACTCATGTTTAGTGATCAATCGAACTCGACGCGGAGCATAACAAAGGCAAAGAGCAAAGGGCAAAGCGCGAGAGCTAAGGCAAAGACGAAAGAGAAATAGCGGCGTAGAGAGTACCAACTTTAGTTGGGCTTTCGGCGACATCCAGACCCGACTGAAGTCGGTACTCTGAACACCGTTCATGAACGTACTTCCTCCTTTGCCCTTCGCCCTTTACGTTTCGGCACTTCCATGCGAAACTCCGCGAAAATGGAAAATGCTGGTCGCTTGGAAACAATAAAAGACGAACGCCCTGCGGGATTGCGACGATCGGTCGGCTTCTACGGACTGATGTTCGTCTCGCTGGGCTCAATCATCGGATCGGGCTGGCTGCTAGGCGCGCTCAACGCGGCGCAAGTGGCCGGGCCGGCGTCGATCTTGTCGTGGGTCCTCGCGGCCTGCATGCTGGCGCTGCTCGCACTAACGTACGCGGAACTGGGCGCCACTTACCCTGTCGCGGGAGGGGCGGCGAGGTTTCCCTACTACTCGCACGGTCCGATCACAGGCTTCACGGCCGGATGGGCATCGTGGCTGCAGGCGGTATTCATCGCGCCCATCGAGGTGCTGGCGGCCATCACCTATGTCAACAGTGTTGGCTGGGTGAACATGCACTTCAACATGATTAACAAGGTGGGCGACAGTGCCGGACTCCTCAACGGAACTGGTCTCGCTGTGGCCCTCGTCTTGATGGTGCTGTTCACGGCGATGAATCTCGCCGGTGCCAAGTTCCTATCCGACAGCAACGTGATCGTTGTCATCTGGAAGACCGCCGTGCCCGTTCTCGCCATCGCGGTCGTCGCCTGGCTCCAGTTCAATCCCGCCAACTTCCACGCCGGCGGTGGCTTCATGCCGTTCGGCTTTCATGGCGTCTTCGCTGCCCTGACTGGTGGCGTCGTGTTTGCTTTGCAAGGGTTCGAGCAAGCGGTCCAGCTCGCCGGTGAGGCACGCAATCCGAAACGTGATCTGTCGCGAGCGATTCTCATGGCCATGGCAATCGGCGCGGTGCTCTACGCGCTCCTGCAAGTCGTGATGATCGGCGGGCTCGATCCTGCGAACATCGCGAACAGCTGGTCCAAGCCGCTGGGCACTGACCCGTCCGACTACGGCGCGTGGTATACCCTCGCCCTCGCGGTGGGCGCGGGCTGGCTCGCCAAGGTGCTCATCGTCGACGCCGTCATTTCACCGGCGGGAACTGGCGTCGTGTATGTCGCCACCACGGCGCGCCTCTCCTACGCCCTCGGCGAGGAGCGCGAGATGCCGAGGGCGCTGGCCACGACAAATCGCAAGGGCGTGCCCGTGGTGTCCATTATCGTGGGTTCCGTTATCGGATCACTCGCGTTCGGACCATTTAAAAGCTGGAACGCGCTCGTTAGCGTTGTCACTGGCGCCACCGCGATCATGTATGCCTTCGCTCCGGTGTCACTGGCGTCGCTCCACAAGGTTGATGGTGTCCGGCCACGATCTTACCGAGTGCCCATGCCGGCGCTCTTGCTGCCTGCGGCCTTTTGTTCGGCCAACCTGATCATCTATTGGGGTGGTTTCGAGACCACTTGGAAGCTCGCCTGCGCCATGGCGGTCGGGCTTATTCTGTTTGCCATTGGGGCGTGGCGCTTCGGCACCGGCGCGCAGCGCACGATCCGAAACGCCTTCTGGATCGGGCCGTGGTTCGCAGGTCAGGTGCTGATCGGGTGGCTGGGCCGTTATGGCAATGGCTCCAGAAACCTCCTGCCGGACTGGGTGGACATCGTCGTTGTAATTGTCTTTTCGCTGGCGATCTTTTACTGGGCCGTCAGCCTTACACTTACCAGGGAGGGGACCGCGGCGGCAGTCGCGAAGGACGCACAGCAGATCGCAAACGACACGGGGCGATGACTGCCGGCGGACACCGGTCGCACTCGCTTCTGGTGATCGCAAGGAGTTGATTCTTGGCGTTACTCTGCGGTTACGCTTTGAGGCGTTTCATCTCTTTGACGATTTCGCGGCTCGCATTCAATCCCGGCGCTCCCGTTACGCCACCACCCGGATGCGTGCCCGCGCCGCAGAGATACAATCCCTTAATCGGGGTGCGATACTGCGCCCAGCCAATCAAGGGCCGAAATGCGAAAAGCTGATCCAGCGACATCTCGCCGTGATGAATATGCCCGCCGCTGAGCCCGTAAGTCCGTTCGAGATCGAGCGGCGTGACGACTTGCCGGGCGACGATCGATTCTTTCAGGTTTGGCGCGTAGTCCGACAGAACCTTCACGACTGCCTCGCCAAGCTCTTCTCTCCGCGAATTCCAATCACCGTCTTTCAATTTGTAAGGAGCGAACTGCACGTGAATCGACATCACCTGCGCGCCCTTTGGTGCGAGTAACGGATCGCTGAGCGAGGGAATCGTGATGTCCATGTATGGGCGCGGTGAGAAATCTCCATACTTCGCCGCGTCAAAGGCGCGCTCGAGGTAATCGATGTCCGGGCCGACGTGTATGCGGCTGGACAGCTTCTCGTCAGCATCATCGTCACCCAGTCCCCTGAACTTCGGCAGTGCTGAAAGCGCGAGATTTACTTTCGCAACCGCCCCGTGGGCGCGGAGGTTGCGAATCTTCTGAATGAAGCCCGGATCAAGTTCTGTCGCATCGACCAGCTTTAGAAAAGTTGACTTCGGGTCCGCATTTGAGACGAGACCGTGCCCGGAGATCTCATCGCCAGTCGCCAGCACAACACCCGTCGCATATCCATTCTCAATCTGAATGTTTGCAACTTCTGCGTTAGTACGAATCTCAGCGCCGGCTTCGGTCGCAGCCTTTGCCAGCGCTTGAGTGAGCGCGCCCATGCCGCCTTTAACGAAAGCCGCCGGCGCGAGTGCGTGGCCATCCATCGCAGCTTGAAGCAACAGCGGCGCGGTCGTTCCTGCCGACCATGGCCCGGCAAATGCGCCGAAGACTCCCCTCGCCGCCACGATCGCGCGCAACAATTCATTCTCAAACCATTCCGAAGCGAGATCAGCAACGGCCATCGGTCCATAACGAAGCAGACGATACTCATCCTTCTTGCCAAGGCCGCGAATCTTCCACCCGAGTTTGCCAAGACTCCACAATTCAGATTTGGAAGGAGCATCGATGTTCGGCGGCGTCATCGTGAGCAGGGGTCTCAACGTGCGGCCGATGTTTGCAAAGCAGGAACCGAACTCAGAATATTTTTCGCTGTCTTTCCTTGAGTGCGCGGCCAGCTCACCGGCCGTGCGTTTCGCATCTTCATAAATGCAAAGCGGCGGCCCGTCGAGATTCAGCGCCGCAACGCGAACTGGCGAATCAATGAATTCAAGGCCATGGCGTTGGAGTTGAAGATCCTTGATGACTTGCGGCAAGAGTGGCCCAGCGCTGTGGGCGAGAGACGCGCGAAAGCCAGGATGGAATTCTTCAGTGACGCACGCACCGCCGACGATCGCGCGACGTTCAAGCACGAGCGGTTTGAGTCCCGCCCTCGCGAGATAGAAAGCAGCGACGAGGCCATTGTGGCCGGCGCCGATGATGATGATATTTCTCGTTTGCATCAGAAAAACGGCCACAGATGAACACGGATTACACGGATCAAAACGACTAAGGTCTACGTTGCTTTCTTATCCGTGTCTATCCGTGTGAATCTGTGGTTAATTGTCTTTCAAAATCTCCATCGCCGCATTGCGTCCGCTGGCGCCCATGATTCCGCCGCCCGGATGTGTCGCTGATCCGCACATGTAAAGACTCCTGATCGGCGTGCGATATTGCGCCCAGCCCGGCGCCGGCCGCAAAAAGAAAAGCTGCTCCAGAGTAAGCTCACCCTGGAAAATATTTCCCTCCGACAGGCCGAACTCGCGTTCGAGATCGAGCGGCGTTAAGACCTGTCGATGAAGAATGATGTCTCTGATGTTGGGGGCGTGCTCGGCGATTGTATCGATGACTGTATCGCCAAACTCTTCGCGTTTTTCGTCCCACGAGCCTTCCTTCAAGCTGTAAGGCGCGTACTGCACAAAGCACGACATCACGTGTTTGCCCGGCGGCGCGACTGAAGGATCGGTCAGCGTGGGGATCACCATGTCGATATATGGGCGCCGTGAATAGCGTCCATACTTCGCATCGTCATAGGCTCGCTCCATGTATTCGACGCTGGGCGAGATCGAAATGGCGCCGCGCAGATGCGGTCCGGCTCCTGGCATACATTTGAAATTGGGCAAAGCGTCGAGTGCGAGATTTACTTTGCCGGACGACCCGCGAAACTTGTAACGCTGAATGTCTTCGACAAAATCCGTCGGCAAATGCTCGGCGCCAACCATCTTCATAAACGTCAAACGCGGATCGACGCTGGATGAAATTACGTCGGCATAAATCTCGTCTCCGCTGGCCAGCGCGACGCCTTTCGCCTGCCCGTTCTGCAAAATGATCTTCGCGATGGGCGCTTCCGTGCGAATCTCGGCGCCGGCTTCGCGCGCCGCGTCAGCAATGGCATTCGAGATCGCGCCCGTTCCGCCTCGCGACAAACCCCACGAACGAAACGCGCCGTCAATCTCGCCCATGTAGTGGTGCAACAAAACGTAGGCCGTGCCGGGCGAACGCACGCCCAGAAATGTGCCGATGATTCCCGACGCGGACATCGTTGCCTTGAGCACGTCGGTCTCGAACCACTGATCGAGAAAATCAACCGCGCTCATCGTCATTAACTGCACCTGGTTGTACTTGTCGTCCGCCGAAAGTTTTTGAAAGCGACGGCCCATCCCGAGCAGATCGAGCAGGCCTTTCGGATTCAGCGACGCGGGATCGGGGGGCGTCATATTCATTACGGGTTTGATGAAGTGGGCCATCTCGATCATCGCCTTGCCATATTCGTCGTAAGCTTCGGCATCCAGCCGGGAATGCCGCGCAATTTCGCGCCGCGTCTTCGCATGATCGTTGACGCGCCACAGGTAGTCGCCGCTGGGCATCGGCGTGAACGTGCCGTCGAGCGGGAGAATCTCAAGGCCATGCCGCGGTAGATCGAGTTCGCGAATTATTTCAGGGCGAAGCAGGGAAACGACGTACGAGCAGACCGAGAACTTGAATCCGGGAAACACTTCTTCCGTCACGCACGCACCACCGAGCACGTGTCGGCGTTCGAGCACGAGTACCCGCTTGCCCGCGCGCGCAAGATAGGCGGCGTTAACCAGACCATTATGGCCACCGCCGATGACGATGACGTCGTAGTTTTGAGTCATGCGTTCAGAGTTCA
>WNFH01004106.1_pt1 | contig 16542 bp, 16 predicted proteins | sample 5400411 | NCBI WGS metagenome assembly WNFH01 (sample SAMN13153347, study PRJNA577476) | soil metagenome | isolation source: 200 cm saprolite under Douglas fir tree site 2 hole 3 | place: USA:California | collected 2015-04-18
TTGGTGACGCAGCGCAACAAACGATTTTGCAGATGCACAATTCACTCAACCGAATTCACCCAACCGTGAGTGCTATCTATCTTGCTTCAATCGCGCTAGACTCACCGGACAGGTCGCGTCTGGTTTCGTCCGGCGAAGCTGCTTTTCGGCGTACTTGGTTTGCCGCACTCGGCTCGATCGCGATTTTCGCACATGGGAGCGGATACGCGGGACTTGAGGCTCATCGTTCTCATCGCTGCGCCCACGAGCAAGGGAGGCTGCGGCCATGGCCACACCGTATTCCGACAATATCGTAACACCTGAACCACAAGCGGTCGGCATCATCAGCCCATTTGTCATTCGCAAAATCAGCCTGTCCGACTTGAGCGACGCGCTGCGCCTGGGCTGGGAAGATTTCAAGGCCGTACCAAGTCACGCCATTATCCTGTGTGTGATCTATCCCGTTCTCGGCCTCGTTCTGTTCAGGATGATCCTTGGCTATTCGGTGCTGCCGCTGCTCTTTCCGCTGGCCGCCGGCTTTACGTTGATTGGTCCTTTTGCCGCGCTCGGTCTCTACGAACTCAGCCGCCGCCGCGAGCGCGGCGAGGAAGCCGCTGCGTGGGACGCTATCCACGTGCTGCGCGCACCGTCTTTCGGCGCCATGCTCGAACTCGGCACGCTCCTGCTCATTCTGTTCGGGACTTGGATCGCCGCCGCGGACGCGATCTACATTGCAACCTTCGGCCATACTCCGGCTGCAAGCATCCCTGATTTCGCGACGCGTGTATTGACGACGCCGGAAGGATGGTCGCTCATCATCGTCGGCTGCGGCGTCGGCTTCCTGTTCGCCGTCGTGGCCCTGTGCGTCAGTGTTGTGGCGTTTCCGTTGCTGCTCGACCGGCATACGACCGCGATAGACGCAATCCGGACGTCGCTGCGGGCTGTGATGAAAAATCCAATTACCATGGCCGTATGGGGGCTGATTGTTGCGGTGCTGCTGGTGATCGGTTCGCTACCGTTCTTCGTCGGCCTCGCTGTCGTTCTGCCGGTGCTCGGTCATGCCACCTGGCATCTTTATCGGAAGGTGGTGGAGCCAGACCCGAATCCTCCGCAGGAACAACCCCACCCGCCGAAAGGACACCGCTATGCGGCGGATTTGCGATACTTGACTGCGGAAAACATCCAATACGATGTGATCCCGCATGACCCTACCATGTCATCCGCGCGTACCGCCGAGGCGTGTCGGATTTCGGGGGATCGTTTGGCCAAGGCCATCGTGCTGCGGCGCAATGCCGGCTATATGCTCGCCGTCCTGCCGGCGTCGCATCACCTTCGCCTTTCGGATTTGAGGGACCAGCTCGGCGATAATGTTGAAATAGCCAAGGAATCCGAGATCGATCCTCTGTTCCCGGATTGCGCGCACGGGGCTGTTCCGCCCCTCGGTCACTGTTACGCGCTGCCTCTCATCGTGGACGACAGCATCGAGGCGCAGCCGGAGATCTATATGGAGTCGGGCGATCACGAGACGCTGCTCCATATAAGTCATGCGCAGTTTGCTCGCTTGACGGAAAACGCACGACACGGCCGCTTCAGCGAGAAGCTGCCGCACAGCATAAGCAGTTCCATTGTGTGGGGGTAAGGTGCCTAGTGCGGCCGCGTCACATCGCCGTACGAAGCTGCGACAAAGGAAATTTGACAGATTGCTATCAAAAATCTTGCCGGGGCTTGCGTCCGAGGGAGGATCCGAATGACTACGGTGCGACAGTTGCTTGATCAGAAAGGCAGGAACATTTGGTCTATTCACCCCGATGCTGCCGTCTTCGATGCCGTCGCGAAAATGGCTGAAAAAGACGTAGGATCGTTGGTCGTGATGGAAGGTGAGGAACTCGTTGGCATCATCACCGAAAGGCACTATGCGCGGAATGTTGTCCTCAAGGGTAAGACGTCTCCCGCAACGCCCGTGCGGGACATCATGGAAAGACACGTCGTCATTGCACAGCCGGAACAATCCGTTGACCAATGTATGGCCATCATGACTGAGAAGCGGGTGCGCCATCTGCCGGTGTTTGAGGGAAAAAAGCCAATTGGCATTGTTTCAATCGGCGATCTTGTCAAAAGCATAATCGGTGATCAGAAGTTCATGATTATTCAGCTCGAGCGCTACATCCACGGTGAACGGGCCATTATGGACGGCTGAATACGAACCGGAACGACCGCAGCGCTCGGAAGCATTGCCGCCGAACACCACCGCGCCGCCAGCGCGCGCGCTCGGCGCAATTTCTTGAACTGCTCGCGCAGGCCAAAGCGCCATCAACCTTCGATTTCGAGCAAACCCTGCTTGGCTTGGGCCCGCGGACCGGCCGAAGCCGAACCAGCATGAGGTCGCGGCAGTTAAACCGCGACCTCATGATTGGCTTTCTCGGCCTATCTTTCGGCTCTTTGGTCTATGTCTGCTGTTCCGAATATTGCAATGCATCCGGTCAAGCAGTTGGGAAACACATTATTTGCACCAAGCGGAACAAACACATGGTTGTTACTGGCATTGGCGGCAACCGAATGGGCGGTGCTCGCCGCATGAGCGAGGGGACCCGTTGTTACCGCAGGCACGTTGAAGGTGGGTACCAGTTGCTTGAGGACCTGATCGCGCGCGTCGATTACGCCAAGGATCGCAGCACCCTGAGCCGTCAGGGGCGTGCCGCCGATTACCTCGGTCGGACGCAACGGGCTGGTCGAGGAGGCAGTGTAGTAATTTCCGTCACCTGAATTGTACCATACCTCGTCGCCAACACCGACACCGGGCACGATAGCGTCGATCTTGCCTGTCCAGGCGTCTATAATCACCTGAACCGGCGCCGCGGTCACGTCCTTCGTCGAATCCCAGATATTGCCCGCGGTGTCAAAAAGCGTGTTGCAGCCCACGAGCAGATCGACCTTGGGGCCCAGGGTAAGGCCTGCCGGCTGGCAGAACTCGATCGGATATTTTACTTCTACCGTGCCGGCAGTTGATATCCGAACGACTGCGCCATCCTTAACGTTTGGGCCAATCTGCGGAATCGAGAGATAGAACTTACCCGAAACCGGATCCCACACCGGCTGTTCGGCTCCATTGGTCGCGTCGACCCCGGTATGTATGGTATCAAAAGTTACTCGCTTTACGACGGTGAGGGCACCGGTCGCCTTGTTGACGTTGATTAACGTCGCAAAGGGTGGCGTGTCAGCGTTGTTGACGGCAAATAGCAGTCCGTCTTTGGGATCATATGCCAGTTCGTCCGCACGAAGGCCGGTCGCGCCGCCGGTAGACACGTCGCCCACCGTCTTGCCGTTGCGCAGATCGATCGTGACGACGCGTCTGTTGGCGTCGGTCACAAAGAGCCAGGGAAACGCCGCAACGACGCCGTTAGGCCCGGAGGTGGCGTTGGTCCCGGTAAAGCCCTTGAACGCGGGCGTGGCACTGATCTGGGAAACCAGCCGGTTGGTTCTTGCATCGACGACATCGACGACAGCGTTGGAGCGATCAGCAAGATAATACGTCTGCGTCGTCTGATCGACGAAGCTAATGTCGAACACGTACATTTTTCCGCCAGTTGTGTTCGCCTTAGTTGCAGGGATGGGGACCGTGCTCAGCAATCGGACCGCCCCGTCCTTTCCCCCGCCCTCCATTGAGGATGCGTCGGTTGCAAGCATCGCTGCCGCCAAGATGCCGACCGCGGTGCACAACAACGTTCGGTTTCTAATCATTTCATGCCTCCCTTTTTTTTCGAGCCGGTTCTCGCGGCTCTCGGATATCATTTGCCGTTTTGGCGAAAGTTTTAAGACGATGACGTCTGTCGGGAAGGTTGTGGAATTCGGCGCGAAACGGTCAGGGATGGTTTCGTCAGTTCGCCGACCCGGCGCGGCCCAAGGTTCGTCCGAACCGGCCCAAAGGTTTACATCCACGGAGATGTCTGGGATTACGATGCTGGCAGTGGCGCTTGGAGCCGCTCTTGTTCGGCATCGGTATTGTGGTTTACTGCAATTCCCCCGGTACTGCCCGCGGCGTGCAAGTCCGTTGCTGGCCCTTTGAAACGTGCGGAGGATAAGGCGGCTTGAGTAGTAATCGACTATAAAATAATTCCGAATTGATGGCGCGGAGACTACATTAAAAGCGAGTTGCCACTTGGAGGGCGTCACATGAAAGCACTCAGTCTTGGATTCTTATTGGCTATCACCACGTTATCGAGTGTCCACGCGCAGCGCTCTCCTGAATCGCTGCCTGCCGTGACGGTTGATTGCTACCAGTCGTTTGCCGCAAAGGCGCCATTGCCAGAACTTCCTTCCAAAGAAATTGCAATCGACGGCGGTAGTTTGGAAACGCCGTTGATACGCTACAGACTTCAAGTCGCCGATAAAACAACTCTCAAGATAATCAAGGATCCGGCTCGCCCTGCGTTTCGAACTGAATACGGCAAAAGCGTTTGGGAGATGAAACGGGATTTTACGAACAGGCATCGGATTGTGGGTTGGCGAGAAGAATTGCCGGGTGGAATCGTCAGGCTTTTCACATTCGACTTTGAGGATCTCTTGCTTAGTACAATTGACGTCTCACCAGCGAGTTCGTCCGCCGCCGGGGTCGAGCTTCATGTGATGAAATGCAGTAAATCGATTTAGCCCGATTGCGATTGCGCGGCTATCGAGTTGATCGGCAATCGTTCGCGCTTGACGCCGACCGCATCTGACACCGACCGCATCTATTGAGTATTGCGCCGCGACTTAATTCAGCGGGCGCATCGGTCACTTTGACAAGGTGATCGAGCGAGGGACCATGTCCGTTCATGGCGCGAACCCCCGAGATGTGGCTGGAATCTCTAGTCTGAGAAAAATAGAATGCAATAAATTAGTCGCTACGCGACGCGCAAAAAACAAGGGCAGGAAATGGCTGAGCCGACAGAGCAGGACAACATGCTTATCGAGTGGGACGCCGAGATCGTTATGGACGACGGCTTGGTGTTACGCGCGGACGTGTTCCGGCCGAAGGCGGAAGGAAAATGGCCGGTCCTGCTCACATATGGTCCATATGCAAAGGGACTCGCTTTTCAGGAGGGCTACCCGAGTGCTTGGCAAAGCATGATCGCAAATCACCCTGACGTTGCTTACGGCTCGACCAACAAATATCAGAATTGGGAAGTGGTCGACCCGGAAAAGTGGGTACCTTACGACTATGTCTGCGTACGAGTCCCGGATACATCGATCATTTTTCTCCCCGGGAGACGCTTGATTTTTATCAATGCATCGAATGGGCCGGCGTCCAGAAATGGTCGAATGGCCGCGTCGGCCTGAACGGCATCTCCTATTACGCAATTAACCAGTGGCAGGTAGCTTCTCTGCAGCCGCCCCATCTGAGGGCAATGTGTATCTGGGAAGGTGCGGCCGATTGGTATCGGGACATGACCCACCATGGGGGTATTCTCTCGACGTTTTGGGCAAACTGGTACGACATGCAGGTGAAGACCGTACAATTCGGCTTGGGAGAAAGAGGCCCTCGCAGCAACGTTACCGGCGTATTGGCTTGCGGCGACGAAACAATGTCCGACGATGAATTGGCGCGAAACCGTTCAAGTTTCGGGGAAGAGATTCTGGCTCATCCCCTCGACGATGGTTACCATAAAGCGCGTTCGCCGGACTGGGACAAAGTTGTGGTGCCGTTTTTGTCAGCGGCAAATTGGGGTGGCCAGGGCTTACACCCGCGAGGAAATTTTGAAGGTTATGTTCGCGCAGCGTCAAAGGAGAAGTGGCTGGAGTGTCACGGTCTGGAGCATTGGACGCATTTTTACACCGACTACGGGCGCGAACTGCAGAAGCGATTTTTCGATTTCTACCTCAAAGGCGAAGCCAACGATTGGGTTCGGCAGCCGAAAGTTCAGCTACAGGTCCGCCACATCGACGATTTCGTCGAGCGGCATGAAACTGACTGGCCGCTGCCCGCTACGGTCTGGACCAAGTTTTACCTTGATCCCACCGATCAGTCTCTCTCCTCGCAGCCGCCTGCAGAGGACGCGGAGATCAGCTTCGCGGCGATGGGCGATGGACTCACTTTTATTTCCAGGCCGTTGACGGAAGAAACCGAGATCACGGGCCCACTGGCGGCAGGCCTGCGGATTTCTTCCAGCACCGAGGACGCCGATATCTTTGTCGTCTTCCGAGTATTTGGCCCGGACCTGCGCGAGGTGACGTTTGCTGGTGCGATCGATCCACATACCCCAATTGCACAGGGCTGGCTGCGCGCGTCTCATCGCAAGCTCGACGCAGCCTTGTCTCGACCGTACCGTCCCTATCATAGCCATGACGAGGTGCAGCGATTGCAGCCGGGGCGGCCCGTTGATCTCGCAATCGAAATATGGCCGACATCGATCGTCGTCCCGAGAGGTTACCGTATCGCACTTGGCATTCGCGGAAAAGACTACGAATGGCAGGCGACGACGGGGATGAAACTCTCAAATTTCAAGAACGAATTGTTAGGATGCGGACCATTTCTGCACGACGATCCCCACGATCGACCGCACCGGCTGTTCGCGGGAACGACCACGCTGCATATCGACGGAAAGGGCTTCAGCCACGTCGTAGTGCCGATTGTCGCAAGCCGTTAAGAAAAATCAAAATCAGTCCCTCGATTTGCGGCCGCTTTTGGCGCAAAGCGGCCGTTCATACGCGGACCGCATCTCGTGACTGATAGAGAAGAAGTAGAGAGCTTATCGGTTCGGAATCAAGCTCGGGGAGAGTGCGCTTCGCCACATGCCGACGACAATTGAATTCTTCTTCTGCCATGGCGAGCTCCTGGTCTTTGGTGCCCTGCACAAGAAGCGCTTGTTTGTGGAGCGGGAGCACGGCCGGACCATCCCGCTAACGGACATCGGAGCTTGCGGCGGGAGAACGGGGCTAAGTGCCGAATTACCGGTTCGCCCAGAGGACTGACCTATGCTATCGTTCATACGGTCGGAAGGTAAGTTTGTTCGCTGTGTTGTCTTTCGGGTGCGATTAGGGCCAAGTCAGGAGACCGTACAGTCTTCTGGTTGGGGTCCACTAGGACATTGGTCGATTTGGTCTGTTCGCTCTCGAAGGGAGCATTGCGATATCCCAAGCGCCGAGCATTGTAGCCAATTACGCGCGAGACGCTGCAAAATCACTTACGGTGATTGTTGCAGCGAATTTGATCGCCCTGGTCGCCGTCATCGCCGGTTGCGAAGGCGCCTTCGCGCTCTCGCTCGAGCAGGCCCGCGCGAGCTGCCGCGAGACCGTGGGCCACCCGATCGTTCACGCCTGCATGCAGGGATTGGGCAAGGGCGGCGACCGGGAGGCTAATCTTGCAAAATGCCGGGCCGGCGTGCAGCCGCAAATGACGGCTTGCGTGCACGCAGCGCTCAACGCCGCCAACGGCAGGGCCAATGTCGCCATCGAGCTCTACAAAAACGGCAAGCCGAAGGCCGATGTTGTGGCTCCCGGCAATCCGCTGCCGGCCGGTTTCGTCGCGCCGCCGCGCACGATTGCCGATATCACCGCCGTTCTCGACAATGAAAAGCCCGATCCCGCGACGCTCGCCAAGTTGAAGGCCGACGCCGATGCCGAGCCGGCGAAGGGGATGTCGCAGGGCGGTCTTGCAGACTTTTACAACGATCGCGCCCTCGCTCGCTCGCAACTCGGCCGCAATGCCGAGGCGATGGTGGATGGCGAGAGGGCGCTCAGTGCCGCAAAGGCAGCCGGCGATTTTTATTTTACCCAGCGTATCAAGATACTCATCGCAAGCCAGAAGCGCGCGCTCGGCGATATCAAGGGCACGCTGCAGATGAATCGCACCATGGTCAGCGAGGCCGATCGGCCAGGCGCCAAGGGCTATCTGTTCGGGGCGCTGCAGTCGGCCGCGAAAATCCTGATCGAGATGGGGGACATCCCGCAGGCCGAGGGATATCTTCGCCGCAATGTTGCGCTGCTGACCGAGGCCCGCACCAGCGGGCTGCCTGGTTGGCGAGCGAACTACCCAACCAAGGGACGCAACTGGGAAGCCATCGTGGAGATGCACCATGCCCAAATTCTCGAGGCGCGTGGCCAATTCCGTGAAGCGGAAACGTCCTATGCAAAAGCACGGGAATGGAGACTAGTCTCAATCCCGGACTTCAAGAATCAGGAACACGCTCCGCCCGAATCTCAGCTTCGCTGGATCGCGGATCTGAACCTGCTCGAGGTCGCCCGGATGAAGGCGAAGCAGGGGCGTCTTGCGGAAGCGGAAGTCAATGCGCGGAGCGCGTTGCTGGCGCGGTTGAGAGACCAGGGCAAATACAACCCGCTCACTGTTCCGTTTATGTTGGAACTTGCGAACATTCTTGTCGAGGAAGGCCGCTACGAGGAGGCCGAAAGGCTCACGCGAATCTCGCTGGAAATTCAGCGAACTGTTGGGATCGGTGATGACGCGCAGACCAGCGCGCAGATTTTGTCGCAGCTTGGCGCTGTGCTGACGTTCCAGCGCAAGCTTGCCGAGGCGGCGGCGGTCTATACGGAACTCGACAAGGCGATGGCCAATTGGGAGCCACAGCGCCGCGAGGTCTTGGAGCTGAACGGCTCCCGTATCAACGCCATGTTCGCCTCGGGACAAACGCAGGCCGGTCTCGCGGCGGCACAGGCGCTGTTGAAACGCGAGATCGCCCGCGTCGGCGAAAAGCATTTTGATGCGGCGTCTGCGCGGGGAATTCTGGCTGTCGGGCTGATGCGCGCAGGCAAGGACGCCGATGCGATCCGGGAGTTCAAGATTGCCCTCCCGATTTTGTTGGCCGCCTCGCGGGAGAATGCCGACGATGATGATGCGACGGTCGTGGCCGGGCGGAGCCAGCGGCTGCAGGGCATTGTGGAAGCCTATATCAAGTTGTTGGCGAACACGCAGTCCGCGAGCGGCGACGTCGCCGCCGACACCTTCAGCCTCGCAGATTCGATCCGCGGCCGTTCGGTCCAGCAGGCGCTGACGGCCTCCGGCGCCCGCGCTTCGATCAAGGACCCGGCGCTCGCCGAACTCGTGCGCAACGAGCAGGATCTGGGCAAGGAGGTGAGCGCGCAGCTCGGCCTGCTCAACAACATCCTCGCTTTGCCTTCCACTGAGCGGGATGAAAAGGGCGTCAAGGCTGTCAACGCCTCGATAGAGAAATTGCGTTCGGACCGGGAAAAGGCCCGCGCTGAGATCAACAAGCGCTTCCCGTCCTATGCTGATTTGGTCGATCCCAAGCCGCCGAGCGTCGACCAGATCAAGGCGACGCTGGCCGAGGGCGAGGCCATGCTGTCGTTCTACTTCGGACGGGAGGCGAGCTTTGTCTGGGCCGTGCCGAAAACGGGCGCGGTGGCGTTCGCGTCGATCAACGCGACATCGGGTGAAATCGAGAGCAAGGTGCGCAAGCTCCGCGAAGCGCTCGAGCCGCAGGCCGCGATGATTTCCGACATCCCGCCGTTCGACCTGAAGCTCGGCTATGAACTGTATTCGCTGTTGCTACAGCCGGTCGAGGCCGGCTGGAAGCAATCGAGGAGCCTGATCGTGGTCACCAACGGCGCGCTCGGCCTGTTGCCGTTGTCGCTGTTGCCGACCGCACCGGCCGAGATCGATCCCAACGACGATCCGCTGTTTTCCAGCTATCGCAAGGTGCCCTGGCTGGCACGGAACTACGCCGTCACGATGGTGCCGTCCTCTGCGGCGCTGCGCACCTTGCGCCAATTGCCGCCGGGCAAGCCCGGACGTGGCGAGTTGATTGCATTCGGCGATCCCTTCTTCAGCGCCGAACAGGCGGCCGAAGCGGAAAAGGTGGAAGTCCCGATCAAGGTGGCGGATGCCGCGACGGTCACGACCCGCGGCATGCCGCTCAAGCGCCGCTCAAGTCCGAAGCTCGAAGGCGTCGACAGCGCTGAACTGGCCATGCTGCCACGGCTGCCGGACACCGCCGAGGAGTTGAAGTCGATTGCGCTGGCGTTGCAGGCGGACCCCTCGAAGGTTCTCAAGCTCGGCAAGGATGCCAATGAAGATGCCGTCAAGACCATGGACCTGTCGGGGTTCAAGGTGCTGGCCTTTGCGACCCATGGCCTGGTGCCCGGCGAACTCAACGGACTGACGCAGCCGGCGCTGGCGCTGTCGGCGCCCGCGGTCGCGGGCGTCGAGGGTGACGGCCTGCTCACCATGGAGGAAATCCTCGCTCTGAAGCTCGACGCCGATTGGGTGGTGCTGTCGGCGTGCAATACCGGCGCGGGATCGGGCGCCGGCGCGGAAGCAGCTTCCGGCCTTGGCCGCGCATTCTTCTATGCGGGCACGCGGGCGCTGCTTGTCACCAACTGGTCGGTTCATTCGCAATCGGCGCGGGAACTCGTCACGGATCTGTTCAAGCGGCAGGCGGATGATCCGAAACTGACCCGCGGCGAGGCGCTGCGGCAGGCCATGATGGCGCTGGCGGACGGGACCGGCTACATGGGCGCCGACGGCAAGACCGAATTCGCGTACGCCCATCCGTTGTTCTGGGCGCCGTATTCGATCATTGGCGACGGCGGCGCGCGCTGATTTCATGCAAAAGGGGAAGGAATGATCGTGCGGATGAGGTATGTGGGATTGCTGATAGGCTTCGCCGCGGTCGCAATGTCCGCGTCGGTTCCGGCTTACGCCGCCCAGGTTTTGATTACGGAGGACGAAGCCAAATTGCCGCCACCACGAGGGGCAGTTGCTGCCGACCGGCGAGGCATCACCCGGGGTCCGAAAATCGAACTGGTCGCCGACAGCGAGCCGGTCCATTCGCCGATGCATCTTCAACTCAAGTTTGAATCGTATGGCGGAGCCAAGATCGATCCGGACTCGGTCAAGGTCACTTATATGAGAACGCCAAACGTTGATTTGACCGGCCGCGTTAAGCCCTATGTGCAGCCGGTGGGGATCGATATTCCGGATGTCCAACTTCCGGCGGGCGACCACATGATTAGGGTCGATATCAAGGATTTGGACGGTCGCATCGGCAGCACGAGTTTTGTCTTGAAGGTTGCGCCCTGAGGCAACGTCGATGATGTGTCCTTTTTGTCTGAAGGAGAATGCTTCGAAGGCGCTGGTCTGCGATTCCTGTTCCCGCGACATTGCGGTGCCGGAGCAGCTCATCGCCGAGCGCGATGATCTGGTCCGGAAGCGCGATATCGTGAAGAGGGAACTCCTGGCGGCGAGGGCTGAACTCGAACAGCTGAGCCGCCGCAGAAAACGCCGATCAGCCTGATGGAGTGTCCGTTCTGCGCTGAAACCATCAAGGATGAAGCCATCGCATGCAAGCACTGCTCGCGGGATTTGCGTGTGGCGCGTCCGGTCATTCTCGAAATCCAGGAAATCGTTTCCGAACTCGACCGGCTGCAGCGCGAGATCGATCGGGTCAACGCTAGGCTGGGCCGGCTTCGCTTTCCGTTCCGTTACTTTGTCCTGCATGCGACCGGCTATGTGCTGGCGCCGATCGTTCTGCTGGTCGCCGCCCATATTCTTGTCACGATCGAATTGAACGTAACGCCGCTCTATCTGCGGCTGGCATCAGTCATCATTCCATTGCCGTTCGGTTTTGCGCTCTATGCACGCCAGAAAATCGGAGTTGGCGGAGCTTTCCTTGTCGGCGTTCTGACGGCGGCGCTCGCCGTGACATGCATGCTTACGGTAACCGGATTTAACGATAACGTCCCGATCGTTCCGGGCCCCTGGGTCGAATGGCGCGAGGTTATCGATTACATCGCCAGCATCGTCCTTGCTTACGTGACCGGCAACATTCTCGGCTTCCTGATCTTCGACGTGTTGCCGAAAACGATGACGCAGGGCGGAAAGCCTAACGCGCTCGCCTACAGAATCGCGGGGGTGCTTGGTCAGCACGTCGGCGAGGAGCAACTGCGTCGGCGCGCGCGCACCATTCAGGATCTCCTAACTACGGCCGGCCCGTTGGTGGGCATTGTAGTCACAGCAGGCGGATCGGTTTATGCAGGCCTTAAAGGTTTTTTTGGGTGGTAACCCCTGCCGGACGCCGTTCGCGGCGTTCTATTGAAGGAAAGGCCGCATCGCATTTTTCGGACGTGCCTAGCCGGGCTGACGATGTCGGTTCATTGGGGTGAAGCGGACATGCCGCGGGTCGCACTTCACGTCTGTGTTTGACAGCGGACTTCCAACCCAGAGACCCGGCTGGTCCAGTCTAGGTTCGCTTTGCGCCAAAAGCGCCCGTCTCACCGCGCGAAGATCGGCGAGGCGCTTGAGCAATTGCTCTCGCCGTTTTGCGGCCAATAGCGCTCCCCTTTGACGAGACTGCTGCTGTATGCTCAGTGCAAGGCGCGGTAACACCGCGATGCTCTTGTTTCACACCTCGCAGAGGCTACGTCGTGAGTGGCAGCCAGAACAATTCTCGTGCTCATCAGGCGCTTCAACAAGCCTCACTGGCGCTGCGGATGCAGCAGTTCAGTCGAGCGGAGCAACTTGCAACCGAGGTCCTGAAATCAAACCGCACGGACAAGAACGCGGTGCTCATTCTGGCTCATGCCCTGATCGCTCAAAATCGTGTGGGTGAGGCGATTGTGCCACTCGAAAGAGCTGTTCGCCGCTCCAGCGATGCGGAAATCGAGACACTGCTTGGCGCGGCACTGTGCGGTTCGGGGCGCTCGGCGGATGGGATCGAGCAACTGCGGCGCACCGCTGCGCGGCGTCCACCATATTTGCCCGCGTTTCAGGAACTCGCAGGTCAGCTTGCCAAAGCTGGACAACTTAACGAAGCCATCAGGACCGTCGAAGATGGCCTTTCGTTGGCCCCCGAGAGCATCGACTTGAAAGTCGATCTGGGGCGCCTGTTTCTACAAAACTATGAGTGCGCAAAGGCTCGCACTATCCTGATGGTCGCTCACGACGCGGCGCCGGGACGCCCGGACATTTTGACAGAACTCGCTCTGGCCCTGCTCTCTAACGGAGAATACGCCGCTGCTGCCGATAAATTCCGCCACGTGTTCGGTCTGCGTCCGGAAGACGCTTTGGCCCGCGCCAACCTCGCCAGGTGCCTCCTGGAGATGGGGGACCGCGATGGCGGCGAGGCGGCCCTACGTTCTGTGATGCGCGGAAGACCTCACTTGCTCGGCCGCGCCGCCTACGTGCTTGCCGCTTCGTCTCATGGCCGCTTCTTTTTCCGTCCGAGTGCCGCGGCGAAATTCCTGGGGCGAGAACCGGTCTGAGGGGCTACGCTCTGAATTTCCGCCTGTACAATCCAGACTCGTGTCTCATCGCGTTTCGGAATTCGTGAACCTGCTGCGTCTCTTCTGGCGTGAACGAAGAAGTTTGCCCAACCCAGTTTTCTCGCTTGACTGGAATGCACTGAGCTATGGGTGTGCCCTTCGGGAGGGTACCCCGGAAATTTGTGTTATGCCAATGCGCCGGAAAATGTATCCAGGTGTCAGTATAACGGTCGCAATCGACCAACCCGCTTAGAGTGGTGAATGGCAGATCAAAGCGATTGACGGGATGCGTGAAGAACAGCGCGTAGCCTTCCGGGGCTTCGATGGTCCGTAGGTTGTGGAATTTGATGATGAAGCGATCGGAGTCGAAAAGCGGCGTACCGGTGACCTGTCCCTTATCGTGAAACCCGATTGGCGAACGTGGAAAATCGAGTGATCCGCCCGGTGGGAGTTCGTTGTCCCAGGTGATCTCGCCGTTCTCGATCCTTAGGTCGCAGATCAGCGGGATCAGAAAGCCGCAGGTCATTGCGTCGACGAAGGGCGGGCACCGCTTTATCGTTTCCTCGTCGTTCAAGTTGATCGCGCTGAAGGCCTTCGTCGGCATCGTCTTGAGCCAGTCGGGAACACCCAGGGTCGCCGGTACGGGCCGTGGCAGCTTTCCTTCAAGTTCTTCCGGACAGCGGAATTTAAGCGTCAGCTGTTTCTTATTGGTGGACATTGGGCGCTCCAGTCTGAGCCTCTGATTGATTACATGGAAATTGCCGTCAATTGAAGTCCAAGATAGGTCCTGATCACCACTCAATCTTCATCCGCCCAACGATTGAGATGCGAGGCCGCGATATCGGCGGAGTAGCGGTCCACGCTGCCGCGCGGGTAATGGCGCAGTGCCAATCCAGCGAAGTCCTTGTTTCAAGAGTCGTGACCGATCTGGTCGCCGGAGCGGGTTTGAAATTCTCAGAGTGTGGGTCGCATGAACTCAAGGGCATACCCGGTCGATGGGATTTGTTTGCTGCGACCGCATAGATGTCTCTTCGGCACCAACCGGACCAGTTGGGCCGGACTGACGATGTCCGTTGATCGGGGTAGACCGGAAACGGCTGGCAAAGGGTTAAAGCGGCGAGATTGACCCTAAGCAGAAGTGTTCTGCGTGACCATATCGACCGTCGCTTTTGACTCTGAGCTGCCCTTAACGAGGCAGCGTGCTATCGGTTCGCGACAAACGGGGAGATTGGAATTGGTGGTCCGGACGCCGACGATCGTTCGCGATCTTCCAGCCGCCGGCCGCCCTCTGGGGCATCGCCATCGCTGATGCACCAGTGGGCGTTTATGAGGCCGCTAGACGGGGGTCACGACGGTCCTCGGATTAACCATATCGCGAGATAGGCGCTATCGGATGTATGGACTCCTCCAGTTTCCCAATATTTGCCTAGCTTGTGCCTTGTTTGACGTCTGAGTTCGTGGACAACCAATCCAGGTGCGGGTTCGCCCCCAAATAAAAACCGAGGGAGACGTGTCATGTTGCTGAAGTTACGCAGGATAACCGCCGTGCTCACAGCGGCCCTCACACTCGCTGCTGCCTCCATTCCCACCAACGCCGAAGCACAAGGCTTCTATGGTCCTGCGTACGTCGGTGCGGGTGGCTACGGTCGCGGCGCTTGGGGTGGCGGTGGCGGTTGGGGCGGTGGCGGTTGGGACAACGCCGGTTGGGGCGGCTGCGGCTGCTGCTGTCGTCGAGTCTGGGTTCCGCCGCCTCCGCCGCCGTGCTGTTGCTGCGGCGGTTATGGTGGCGGCGGTTATGGTGGCGTCGGCTATGGTCGCGGCGGTTATGGTGGCGGCGGTTATGGTGGCGGCGGTTGGGATGGTTGGTAATTTGTGGATCAAAAGCCGGCTGCCGTAGAAATCAGTTTCTTGGCCAAGAGCCAGCACGCGAGTCGGCCGCCGGGCTGTGTCCGTGATCCAATCGATGATATTGCACAAAGGGCACGGCGCGCCGTCGCATCGGTGCGCCTCGCGCGGGCGCGGGCGATCACACTGGCTCACTTCCGGAGTCATGGTCAGAGCGGACCTAGTCTAATAGGTTTCTGGTACTTCGGAAGTCGGGGCTCACCAAACAGTGTAATGTCGCGATGCAACGGCATACAGCGCGCCGCGGGTCTGGCCATCGATTTGCAATACCCGGCTGAGCTGTTTTGACCAGACAGCTCGCGGCTCACTCCGCTATAGCAGCGTTTTCGAACAACGGGGTTTGCCAGTAAGGGGGATTGTCATGAGCGGGAATGATTTTCGAACAACGGGGTTTGCCAGTAAGGGGGATTGTCATGAGCGGGAATGATTCGAAGCAGCCCTATAATTTGATCACGGCTGCATATCAGGGGGACGTCAAGACGGCGATAGCCCAGCTTGACGAGGGAGCCGATGTGAATGCGCGCGACTGCGACGGCGACACGGCACTTATGCTTGCCGCCGAACGAGGCCACATCGAGCTGATGAAGGTGCTTCTCAAGAACGGAGCTGATGTCAACGCCGAGAACCTCAACGGCGAGACCGCGCTGATGCGAGCGGCGGAGAACGACCGAGCGGCAGCGGTCAAAATTCTGCTTGCCCATCACGCTGACGGCGACGCAGGGGACATCGTCAACTGTACGCCTCTGATGCGGGCCGCGTATCGCGGTCACGTTGATGTGGTGAAAGAGCTGCTTGCCTATGGAGCCGACGCGAATGCTCGCAATGCATTTGGCAACCCGGCCGCGACTCTCGCAGCGCACAATGGTCACAGCAAGGTCGAAAGCATGCTGCGGGAAGCCGATGACATCAGTTTTGTTGACTCGGTCCAACCCAAACTCCGCGCTGCGCGCCGCTAGACCCTCACCGAGGAGCATCGCATAAGCGATGCGTCTCGAGGGACGAGGGCCCAATCGTGGCCTCATGATTCTCTCGGCGAAGCCAACGGGTCGCGCGAATGCGCGCCCGATGACAGGCTCCGCTTCGTCCGGCGCAAATCGGGCGAGGCGATGCCACTGCGGCGTCCGGGACACGAGCGGAATTTGCTCTCGCCGCAGTCCGGTGATTTGCCCGTCGGGCGGTTTGCTGACAGGGCTGTCCAGTCCCCTTTGCAAAAATATTTCTGTTTTCACAGCCCCCAAATCACATCTAGAACTTTGGCCATCCCGTCCCACACAGAGGGGCGTATCATGATCGTCACGAACGCGGGGTGGGATGCGGTGGACGCGGCAGCGTTTTGCGCGCGATGGGATCGCAGGGCGGGTTCTTTGAATCCGTGAGCGGTCAACAGCACGCCGACGAGAGATGTTGCTGCGGACGGCAAAATCGTGTGGTCCTGACGCCCCGACG
>WNFH01001353.1_pt1 | contig 16529 bp, 15 predicted proteins | sample 5400411 | NCBI WGS metagenome assembly WNFH01 (sample SAMN13153347, study PRJNA577476) | soil metagenome | isolation source: 200 cm saprolite under Douglas fir tree site 2 hole 3 | place: USA:California | collected 2015-04-18
CCGCCCCCGGCCTTTGCTACCCGCCCGCCACCGCCGGCGGTTCTGACACTCGAGCAAAATCTGCCAGCGTATCTTTCAATCGCCCTGCCTGTCTTTCCCGGCGCGCGCGCTCGGCATAAATCACCGCAGCCAGTTGGGCCGAAGCCCGGTTAATGTCGTCATTCAGAATCACGTACTGAAAATCCTTGTATTGCTCAACTTCTGCCGGCGCTCCGCGCAAGCGGCGTTCGAGATCCGCCGGAGAATCGGTGCCGCGCGCGACCAGTCGTTTATGCAACAACTCAAACGAAGGCGGCAGAATGAAAACCGTTACCTCATCAGCAACCAGTTGCCGAATACTGGCTGCGCCCTGGACGTCGATCTCCAGAATGATGTCGTGGCCGGCGGCGCGCTCACGTTCGACCTGAGCCCGACTGGTGCCGTACAGATAGCCGTAAACCTTTGCCCATTCGAGCAGTTCGCCCCGGCCGCGCATTGCTTCGAATTGCGCCGCAGAGACAAAGAAATATTCGCGACCATTCTGTTCGCTGGGACGCGGCGCGCGCGTCGTGTAGGAAATCGAGTAACTAACGCCCGGTACGGTCTTCAAGACCCGATCGATCAAAGTACCCTTGCCGCCGCCCGACGGCGAGCTGACCACAATCAGCATTCCGTGACCGCTGATAGCGCTCGAATCACAATCGCTTGCTTTCGTCAGCTCATTCGACATTTTGCACTTGTTCCCGCAGTTTCTCAACCTCAGCTTTGATTGCGAGCGCCGAATCTTTGATCGCAATCTCAGTTGATTTCGACAGCACGGTGTTGGCTTCGCGGTTCAATTCCTGCAAGAGAAAGTCGAGCCGCTTGCCAACTTCGCCATCGGCGTCGATCGACGAGCGAAACTGCTCCAGGTGGCTGCGCAGGCGCGCCAGCTCTTCGCTGATGTCGCTGCGGTCGGCCAGATACGCGACTTCCTGCGCCAACCTGCCTGAGTCGAGTTCGATCGCCTGACTTCCGCGGGCGATCAATTCCGTAACCCGCTTTTGCAGACGCTGGCGATAGGCGTCCGCCAATCCGGCTGCGGCTGCTTCGATGATTGGAACTTCAGCCTCGATCTTGGTTATGCGGACGCGCATCTCAGCGGCCAGCGCGGCGCCTTCGCTTGCGCGCATCTGCTCCAAACTGTCGAGCGCCTGATCGAGCGCGCTCTCGAGGCCGGCCATGTTGCCTTCATCGAAACCGTCACGGGCCGCAGTCAGCGCGCCCGGCACGCGAGCCAGTGAGTTCACGTCAATCTCTCCGGCCAGACCTAGCTCCTCCTTGATTTCGCGCAGCGCCTGGACGTATCCGGCAATCAGGGGCCGGTTGACTTCGTAGGTCGCCGCGCCCGTCCGATCGAAATTGATATTGAGGTCAACCCGGCCGCGCGAAAGGCGCGCGCCAACGCGCTTCCGCACAATCATCTCGATCGCCGACAGTTCCTGACCCAGACGCAGGTGTATGTCGAGATAGCGATTGTTGACGGTCTTGATCTCAACCGTGACGCCGAAGGCTTCGCTGCTGAAAGCCCCGCGGCCAAATCCAGTCATTGATTTCATAAGAAGTAAGCAGTGAGCAGTAAGCAGTGAGCAGCAAGAACAGGCTGTTCACTGAAGGCTTCTGCGAAGACCATAGGTCACCGCCAAACACTCGTCAACCAGCGCTTCCGTTTCGGTGACTGCGGCGGCGTCGACATAGCCGACCCGCCGAGCGATCTCAAGCTGGGTATCGAGTTCGTTTAGCGAGCCTATCGCAACACTTAGATAGTTTCTAAACTGCACGGAAGATCGACCGGCGGCCCCCTTCTGCTATATTCGAAGGCACGGAGACCGCAGCTCTACGTACTTGTGAAGTAAGACCGTAAACTTCGTCTCGGGGAAATCTCTTGCTCAGTTCATAAATCTTTTCAACCAGATCCATGCTCTTTTGCCAGGCGACAAGTTTTTTGTGGGGTTTGCTCATTTTAGTTTCTCCTTTTGTTCTGTTTACTGCTTACTGCTCACAGCTCACTGCTTACTAATTCTTCTTCATCTGCAAACTGCATTTCGTAAAGCCGTTGATACTGGCCGCCGCGCGCGAGCAGTTCGGCATGAGTACCTTGCTCGCTGATCTGCCCACGTTCCATGACCACGATAATGTCAGCGCGGCGCACCGTTGACAAACGATGAGCGATAACAATGGTCGTCCGGTCGCGAATGAGATTACCGATGGCGCGCTGGACTAACTGTTCGGACTCAGCATCAAGTGCGGAGGTGGCTTCGTCAAGCACCAGCACGGGCGCGTCGATCAAGACCGCGCGGGCGATTGCCAGGCGCTGCCTCTGCCCTCCGGAGAGAAAAGTTCCGCGTTCGCCAATTACCGTGTCGTAGCCACTGGGTAACTCCAGAATAAAATCATGAGCGAAAGCGGTGCGCGCGGCTGCCTGAATCTGCTCCTCGGTGGCGTCCGGCCGTCCATAAGTAATGTTGTAGCGGACTGTGTCGTTGAAGAGCACCGTCTCCTGAGTCACCAGCGCCAATTGGCGGCGCAGGCTGGCCAGCCGCGCGTCGCGCAGATCAACTCCGTCCCAGAAAACTGCGCCCGCGCTCGGATCGTGAAACCGCGGCAACAGTTTTGTCAGTGTTGACTTTCCCCCGCCCGACTCGCCTACGAGCGCCACCATCTTGCCGGCGGGAACAATCAAGCCGACGCCGCCCAAAACGGAACGCGTTTCGTTGGCATAGCCGAAATGCACGTCCCGAAACTCAATCTCTCTCCGCAATGGCGACAGCTCAGTGGCGTCAGGCTTCTCCGGCATCTCGGCGCGCTCGTCCATAACTTCCCAGACGTGACGCGCCGCCGCCAGCGCTTGTGACATCGAATTTTGCAGCCGCGAAAGCTTGCGCATCGGATCGTAGCTGCGAAACAGAAGGATTAGGAAGAGGAGAAACTGCGCCTGGTCCATGCGGCCCAGGCGGATTTCGCGCTCGCCAAAAAAGAGCAGCACCGCAATGAAAAAGATGCCAATCAATTCGATAATTGGCGGCGACATGCCCGCGATGCTGGCCGAGCGCAGGTTAGCTCGCAGCACGCGCCGAGCGACGGAAGTAAAACGCTCTCGCTCGCGCGCTTCCGCTCGATAGGCCTTGACGATGCTCTGATTGGCCAACGCCTCCTGCGCGGTATCCGTGAGATGCTTGCTGCCTTCGAAAGACTCGCGCGCCAGTTTTCGCAGCGACCGGCCAAAGCGCATCGTCAATCCGGCGACCGGCGGAGCAATCAGCAAAGAGCCCAGGGTCAGTCTCCAGCTCACATAAAGAGACATGGCCATAAAGAAAATCAAAGTGAATCCTTCGCGCAGCAAGTCGCGCAGCGTGTTAGTCACCGCGGCTTCGATCGCGGCCGCGCTGGAAATCAAGCGCGAGACCAGATAGTTGGTGCGGTGGCGTTCGAAGAACGCGGCCGACTGGGAAAGAAGGTGGCCGTAAAACTCCTGGCGCAGCCGCAGAATCGAAGACTGGCCGATGTAGGCCATCAAGTAGGTGGATAAATAGTCGGCTACGCCTTTCACGACCGTGAAGACAACCAGCAGTAGCGCGATCATCCGCCACGCGGCCAGGCCCGAGTGCGGGATTATTCGTTGCAGGGCGAATGGCGTGGCAGAGGCGTGCGCGCCGCCCTGAGCCAATGCTTGATCGTAGATCGGCACTACTAACGCGGTAATCGCACCTTCCAACAGTGCCACGACAATCATCGCAAAGGTGGCAATGATGAAGGTGCCGGTGTGAGGCAGAAGATATCTTAGAAGCCGCCGCAGATCACGCATCACATGGTATTTAGATCGTTAATCGGGAAGGAACCTGAAGTCCGGCGCACGATTACAGTTACGGAATATACTGAGGCCAAACGTTTGACGTCAAGGCAGAGGCTGTACATACTAAACACTGCAACCCGCATGAGAACGAAACGAACCGGGGTTTTGGCCATACCGAGATCGCTGTAATCAAGATCGGGTTTGCTGAACTCGAGAATGAGGAAAATCACTGTGGATCCCCAAGCTGCTGCCAAGAAGTTATTGATTGCCGACGATGAATTCGAGCTGCGCACACTATTAGCCGCGTATTTCCGGCGTCTCGGGTTTGAGGTTACGGAAAAGGAGAACGGCGCTACCGCGCTGCACATTGCGGCGACCGAGCGCTTTGACTGCTTTATTTTGGATGTCTCAATGCCCGAAATGTCGGGCGTTGAACTGCTCAAGAAGTTGCGCGACCGCGGCGTGCAGACGCCGGCGATTTTCTTAACGGCGCACGACCAGCTCGCAGACAAGATCGCGGGGTTCGAAGCCGGCGCCGACGATTACCTGTCAAAACCATTCGACCCGCAGGAGCTTGAATACCGGATCGGGGCTCTGCTGCGACGCGGCCAGCTTTCCCCCACCGCAACGGACGACGATCGAATGGAAATCGGCGATCTGGTGGTGGATCGCCGCCGTCATGAAGTCTCGCGCGCCGGAGCTAGAATCGATTTGACTCCCCTTGAGTTTCAAATTCTGGACTTGCTTGCGTCTGAGCCCGGGCGCGCGTGGAAGCGCAACGATTTGCTCGACCGCGTCTGGAGCACCGAGTATGAAGGCTATTCGCGGAACATCGATCCCCACATTAACCGCCTGCGAAAAAAGCTCGAAGCCGATCCGAAAAACCCCCATTACGTGCTGACCGTCCGTGGAGTCGGATACAAGCTTAACGAAAATCCGTGAGTCCGACGCCGGGTTGGCCAGGGAACCGCTCCTATTCGTCGTTTATAACTGGACAGCAATGTTCTGTCAGCGCCACTTGCAGCTCTCGATCCTGACGGCGGCGACGCTGCTGCTCGCCGGACTGCCGGCCCTCAGCTTTGGCTCGCCCTTCGAGCGCAATCCATCCCGTTCACCGACGCAAGGGGGACAACTCACGAACGCTCATCTGCGCTGGGGCGCCAGGCCCGGAGTATTCCGTTATCGTTTGCAGTTGGCCAGCGATCGCGAGTTCAACGACATCGTTTTCGACCGCGTCGTTTCCGGCAATGAATATGAGGTAGGCGACCTCGTGCCGGGCAGATACTTCTGGCGAGTCGCGGCTCTTTCCGACAAGCCGTTGCAGTTTTCGTCGGCCGGCGTCATCGATGTCAGCCCGCCGATCCAGAAACCAAACCCGCGGGCCGATCTGACGACTCCGCTTCAACCAGTCAACGCGCGGACGCCCAATCCCGCAACCGCTAATCGAGTGGCGACTGGCGATGGCTGGCGCGCGCTGATTGGTGAAGTCTCTGGCCCCGCACTGGCACACCTGCGTTCAGCGAACGCGCTCGATCTCGTTGTTGTCAATAACGCTGGCGTCGTGTATGCGCTGGACGCCGAGAGCGGAGTTGCTTTGTGGAGTGCGCGACCGCGCCCGCCACAGACCGGATTGCCACGCGTCGGAACCGCGCCGATGGCGCCGCTCCTCGTAAAGTCGCGCCACGGTCTCGACAATGTAGTTGTGCTTGCCAACGGTACGGCGCGCGCGCTTGATGGCGCCAGCGGTCGCGAGCTTTGGCGCACTGCGTTGCCCGCACCAGCGTCCAGCGGAGTAGCTTTGGATTCCGAACTCTTCATCATCGACAACTCGCTGCAACGATTGTTTCTGATTGATAGCCTCACGGGAAAACTGTCTGCGCAGACCGAGCTTCCGTCGCGGGCGTTTGGCGCGCCGGTAGCTTTCGACCACGCGGGGCAGCGCGCGGTCATGATTGCTTTTGAGAACGGCGGCCTTGAGTTTCGCGACCTAAACGGCAAGACGATTCGCTCAGGCAATGCCGGGAGCCCCGTAACCACGAAGCCTCTGTTTGTCAGCGGACCTCGCGGCGGCCTCGTGTTGCTCGGCACCAGGGGCGGATTGACGGCGTTCGACAGCGAGGACCTGCGCGCGCTCGGGAGAGTTGCGCTGAGGGACGACGCGCCCAGGGGTACCCTCTCCACAGCGGATCTGTTTGGCGACGGCGTGGCCGAAGTAATAATGCTGACTGAGCATGGGCGCGTCGTCGTGGTTAATGCTGTCGACGGCAAGATTCTTTGGGAATCATTCAGCACCAATGACGCTCAGAGCGTAGCGTTTGCGGACCTTGACGGAGATCACGTTTTAGATATTCTGGTGGCGGGTGGCCCGTCATTTGCGATGGCCTTATCGGGCCGCGATGGTTCGGTGATCTGGAAAGACGATGGACCGGCGGCTCAGGCAGCGAATCATACGACCTCGCTCGCCGCGCGTTCGGTGCTGGCCGCACCTCACGGTTCTGGCATTCTCTTAATCGGCATCGATCCCTCCAGGATAGGGCTGCGAGCCATCGCATTTCCCAAGGGATCGGTGAGGGCTGCCTCTCACTGAAGACCATTCAGAGGTGATGTCCTAATCCAGAGATGCTTACGCACGCCGGGACGATTGACGGCGTATCGAGTACCAACTTAGTTGGGCAGTTTCTCGCCTAGCAGAAACCCGACTAAAGTCGGTACTCTGAACACCGCTTATCAGAGTAGACCTTGCGCATTCCGAAGGCTCAATTCCAAATTTACGGTTTCCACAGCATAATACCGCGATGCTTTGGATTGCAGGCGCGCTCACTCTCTTTGTCTGGTTCATCCTAAAAGTTCTGTTGCATAAAAGCAGCGGCGTTCATATTCTTCTTTTGTTCGCCATTTCGTGTTGTGTCACGCAATTCGTCCAGGACCGGCGCACCCGAGCGTACCGCGCTGACCGCTGACCTCCAACAATCCTTCTTCTTTCTTATTGCTTGCCACTTCGCCGACCTTCGGCAACAATGGCCTCAGGTTTCGGCATCCATTAGCCCAGAACGGCGTCCCTGGCGCTTTCTGACGGAGTTGAATCTCAGCGTCTTTAGGAGTTCAAGTAGATGAATAGAGTTTTAAGACTAAGAGCGGCGTTCGCGATCCTCGCTTTGCTGGCCACTTTCGCGGCGGGCGCCCAGGCTCAGAACGACCTCCGGCGATCGACCGTCGCGATCACATATCCGCTGGATCAAACGATCGAGGTAGCCTTTCACGGAACGACGCGCTTGCCGCGCCTGAAAGGCACCGCGAAAGTCCGCCGGCAGGGCCGGCGGGGCACACGTGTCGAGTTGAACCTGAATAACCTGCCGCGCGCGTACGAACTGGGTGGCGTCTATACGACCTATGTGCTGTGGGCCATTTCACCCGACGGCCACGTCGACAACCTCGGCGAAATTAAACGCAGCGGCAGCGGGTTGGTAGATTCCAAAATCGATGTCACAACGCCGCTCCAGACTTTCGCGCTGATCGTTACCGCCGAGCCGCACTTTCTGGTGCACGTGCCGAGCCGCATGGTCGTACTCGAGAACACCCAACCAATAGTTCAGCGCGACGCTCAGGTTGAAACGGCGAACGTGCAGTACATCGGCAACACCAGTGACTACTTTCGCGATCGGAGCGTGCCGGCGATCGCCGAGTCGGACTATCGTGATATTCCGACTGCGCTGCTCGGCGCGCGCCAGGCGATTAACCTCGCGCGCTATGCGGGCGCCGAGCGCGATGCGCCGAACGAGCTGCGCGCGGCGCAAGCGGATCTCGAGCAAGCTGAAAGCGCTCGCCGCATGCGCCAGCCCGAACGCGAGATCGACATTCTCGCTCGCACTGCGATTAGCAGCGGCGCGAAAGCGGAAGACATGGCGCTGGCGCGGCGCAGTTCCCGTGAACGCCGCGAAGAACTCGAGCGCCGTGATCTCGCCGTGCGCAGCGCCGAAGAGTCGACCGCCACCGCCAATCAGGAAATCTCCCGCTTGAAATCAGAGCTGGATAACGAACGGCACGCCCGCGATCTGGCCGAACGCGATGCGTTGAATGCTAACGAGAAACTGCGCGACGCGCGCACCGAAATCGCGCGGCTGCATGAAGAGATGCAAACCGTAAGGGCTGAATCCGAAGACGCGAAGGTCAGATTGGCGCGTCTGGAGGGCGAGAAACAAGCTGAGGATACGCGGCGCAGCTCTGAGAAACGCGCGGCCGATCAACGCGCGGCTTTCGAAAATCTAAAGCTGGCGCTAACTAAATTCGTCACGGTGCGAGACAGTAACCGCGGCATGACGCTGGTGCTGGCTGAATCGCTGTGGGCGAATCCGAGATCCAGCAATCTGGTCGCCGCCTCGGCGGCGAAGCTTGATCAAATCGGCGCGCTGCTAGCCAACAATCCCGATTATCAAATCTCAATCGAGACGTTCACCGATAACGTAGGCAACGAAAGCACGCTGCAACAGCTTACACAGGATCGCGCGCGCGTTTTGTCTGAACGCCTCGCTGCCGCGGGGGTCGACGTCACGCGCATACAAGCCACCGGCATGGGGGCAGCGAATCCCGTATCGCCGAACACCACGGTCGCCAGTCGCGCAAAGAATCGAAGGACGGAGATCACGTTGACTCCATCGGGGCAGTAGGTCTTTGGCCGCGCAGCGGACGAATTCAATAGCCGGTGGCAACGCCACCGGTGGAGTCAGAAAGAGAATCGCGACCCTGCAAGGGGTCGAATCGATGCCACGCGAAATTGTTCGACCCTTTCAGGGTCGGGCTCCTCGCGAATGATCCGTGGGCGTTGCCCACGGCTATTGAATTCAACCGCTTCGCGGTTTGTCGTACACCGTGTCCCTTCTCGAAGCTCTCCAACTCATCGGGTACAGCCTCGGCGCCGTGTTGCCGCTCGGCATGGGCTATCTGCTGTTCAAGCAGCGGCTCAGCCTGAAGAGCGTTCACGGCATGCTCCTGGGCCTGGCGGCGTGCATGGCGGGATGGCACGGCAGCAATCTGGTGATTACCTTGCGCGGACTCCTTGGGCTCGACGTCGTGCAATGGGCCAACGTCCTGCGAGCCGCAGATTCAGTTGCCGTCATCAGCATCACCGTTTGTTACTCACTCCTGCTGCACGTTCATCTTCACCTCTGGGCTCGCGCGCACAAGCGCCCGCTGACTCGTGCTGAGCGCGTCCGGGTTTACCTTTCATATATTCCGTGTCTGTTCCTGGTTCCCGGTCTGTGGCGAATCTGGATGGGTCCTTACCAGCCAATGCTGACGAAGCTGTCGAGCTTTGTCCTGCCATTCGCGGTTTGGATCGCTTACTCGCTCGCTGTGGTGGCCATCACCGAGCTACGCGTCGCGCGCGGACCGGTGTCGCCGGCCGAACGCCGTAATCTGCAAACGCTGGCCGTTTCGTTCATAGGCATCGCGATCCTGGTGATGGCTGCTCTGGGGCTTGGGCTCGGTCGTGGGACGACGGCCGGTCTTTATCTCAATACCTTCGCGAATCTCGGATCGCTCTTGCCGTCGGCGTTGCTCGCCTATTACATCTACCGGTACCGCTATCTCGAGCTGATCATCAAAGAGAGTTTGATCGTCGCCACGTTTGCGGCGGTCGTGCTGGCCGTTTATCTCTACGGTATTCGCCGCGTCGGCGAATGGACCAGTTCGCGTTTTGGCCTGAGAGCCGGAGTTGTCGAAGCGATTCTGATTCTGGCGCTAACGCTCGCCGCGGCGCCTTTGCGCGGCTGGCTCGACCGTAGTTTTCGCGCGTTGTTCGAACGCGAAACTGCGCTCTATCGCGAGGTGGTCGCGCGCATCGGCGCTCAGGCGGGAAATTACCGGCAACTTCCGGAGCTGCTTGGATTCATCGAGACTGAAACCGCGAACGCACTTTCTTTGCGTCGCGTGAAGATTGTTCTGCGCTCTGACGACGAGCATGAAATACAGGAAGACTCAGTCTGGATCGAAGACCTCTGGCGGCAAACCGGGGCGGAAGACCTTGCGTTTGTCGAAGACGCCCCGGAATTGCGCGAGCATGGATACAACGTGGCTTACGCGTTGCGCCGCGAGGATCGGAACGAGGGGCTGATGCTGGTCGAAGCAGCGGCGAACGCCCTGACGAATGACGTGCGGGCGGTGCTTGAAGTGCTTGCCGGCCAGGTTGCGATTGCGGTGGAAGACTGCCGGCTGGCTAACGCGAACGTCCAGCTCGAACGCCGCCTGGCGGAAGGGGAGCGGTTGGCCGCGCTGGGTCAGATGGCCGCGACCGTCGCGCATGAAGTGAAGAACCCGCTCTCGGCGATTAAGTCGATTGCACAAGTGATGAGCGAGGACGAGGGATTGAAGACGCAACACGCGCGCGACCTCAGCTTGATCGTCGGCGAGACTGATCGTCTGAGCAACAGCGTTACCCAGTTGCTTAGCTTTGCGAGCAAAGCGCCGCCGGCATCTGTGCCTTGCCGCGCTGACGAGTTATTGCGAAGCGTGGCCGGACTGTTTCGCGCCGACGCCGACGAACGCAAGATCGTGCTGCAATCCTCGGCAGTGGGCGATGCCGCTTTGGACGGAGTTCAGACTGCGGCGGTGCGAGACGCGCTGTCAAACCTTTTGCTGAATGCTCTGCAGGCCACGTCGGCTGGCGGCCGCGTCACCATCGAATCATTTTGTGATGGCGATGGGATTCACTTCGCCGTTAGCGACAGTGGGCCAGGAATCGCGGCTGAGTTACAAGCACGAATCTGGGAACCATTTTTTACGACCAGACAACGCGGCACCGGCCTCGGCCTCGCGATTGTGCGCAAACGCATGGAAGAAGCGGGCGGCACGGCCCGGCTGGCACCATCGCGCAACGGCAAGGGCGCGCGATTTGAATTGCGTCTGCCGGTACAGAGCCGCAGACGGTAGTCAGCGCACTCCAAAATAGAGCGCGAAATATGGAGTGCGGTAACTTGTTACCGCTTTCATAGGCCGCGACTTGTCGCGGCCACCCGACGGGAAGGCACGAGCATCGCGGCGACTAGTCGCCGCGGTCCAAAGCGCTGACAAGTCAGCGCACTCCAAAACAACCGACGGCTTTGGCACGCAACGCGCAAGCAAAACGCCCGGAAAAGTATTAAACTCTGGGGAGTTCAAGATGGAAACCAAGAGCTTGCGTCTGTTGATTGTCGATGATGAAGAAGCCGCGCGCTATGGCATGCGCCGCGCCCTGGAGGCGTTTGGTTGCGAGATTGCAGAGGCTGACAGCGCGGAGAAAGCGCGCGCCCTGACGAGCGATTCGAAGTTTGATCTGCTTTTGCTCGACGTGAATCTGCCCGGCATCAGCGGGCTGGATTTTCTGAAAGAGTTACAGAGCGATCCGTCCCACTCGCCGCTGGTGATTATCATCACGGCACACGGCTCTGAGCGCGTCGCGGTCTCGGCGGTCAAGGGCGGCGCCTACGACTATCTCTCAAAACCTTTCGAGCTGGACGATCTCCGCCTGGTGGTCAAGAACGCTTTCGAAACCATTCAGCTGCGGCGCGAGAATCGTTCGCTCCGTCGTCGCATTGAGATCGAGACTTCGCAACGCGGGGCGTTGCTCGGTAATTCCGCGGCGATGCAGAACGTGCGCGCGATGATCGAAAAGGTCGCCGACACCGATGCGACAGTGCTGGTACGCGGCGAGTCGGGAACCGGCAAAGAGTTGGTGGCCCGGGAACTTCACGAGCGCAGCGCGGCGCGAAGCGGCGGAGCTTTCGTGGCCGTCAACTGCGCGGCGCTGCCGACCGAATTGATCGAGTCAGAGCTTTTCGGCCACGAAAAGGGCGCATTTACGGGCGCCGCCGCGCGACGACAGGGAAAATTCGAACAGGCCAATGGCGGCACGTTGTTCCTTGATGAGATTGGCGACATGAGCGCGAACGTGCAGGCGAAACTCCTGCGGGCGCTGGAAGAACGACGGATTGAGCGCCTCGGCGGCAACGATTCTATTCCGGTTGACGTGCGCATCATCAGCGCGACGCATCGGGCGCTCGAAGAAGAAATCACAGCGGGAAACTTTCGCGCGGATCTTTTCTACCGCTTGCGCGTCGTGACGATTGACATCGCGCCGCTACGCGAACGGCGCGAAGACATTCCATTCCTGGCAGAAACATTTGCGTGCGAGGCTTGCGAACGTCACGGGTTGCCGGAGCGACGGCTGAGCCGTGATGCTTTGCGAAAGCTGATGGAATACGAATGGCCGGGCAACGTGCGCGAACTGAAGAACGCGATCGAGCGCGCCGCGATCATGTCTGAGGGCGAAGAGTTGAGCGTGAGCGACCTGGAACACTCGCGGCCCGGGAAGACGACCGCTGGCGAAATAGAAGCCGCCGCGAATGGCAATCTGTCCGTGCCCTATACTTCCGATTTTCGCGACGACCGGCGCGAGTTCGAGCGACGCTACATCGCCCGGTGTCTGGAAGAATCGGGCGGCAACGTCACCCGCGCCGCGTCGATCCTGGGCATGCATCGACAGTCGCTTCAGCACAAGCTGAGAGAGCTGGGACTCGGCCGGCGGTATGTCGCTGTGACTACAGGAACGCAGGATAAATCGGACACGTGAAAGGAAAGGACGTATAACCGCAGAGGACGCAAAGGATGACGCAGAGGAACGCAGAGGAGTTTTCCTCTCCGACCTCTGCGGAAACCTCTGCGGCCTCTGCGGTTAATTCTGAATGAATTGTCACTTCGCTTTGACGACTCTTGGAACTGGTAGGTTGACCAAATGAAAGCACGTATCGACGCAATCATTCAGCGCGAACAGGCTGAGTATCTTGAGAACCTCCATCCGGCGAACACTGGTCTGTTTGCCGAGATCGAAAGCTACGCCGCCGAGCATCGCGTGCCGATCGCTGATCGCGAAGTAGCTCTGTTCCTTGAAATCACGGCGCGGGCGATCGAAGCGCGGCGCGTACTGGAATGCGGGATGGCGATTGGCTATTCGGTGATCCATCTCGCGCGCGGGATGGCGGAAGATGGGCTCGTTATCACCATCGATCCCAGCGACGACATGATTAAGGCGGCGGAAGGCTATCTTTCACGCGCCGGCGTGCGCGAGCGGGTACGAATCGAAAAGGGATACGCGCTCGAAGTCATCCCGCACCTCAACGAAGCATTCGATCTCGTTTTCATCGACGCGGTGAAAGAAGAGTATCGCGGCTATCTCGATCTGGCTTTGCCGAAGCTGCGCAAAGGCGGCGTCGTGATCGTCGACAATCTTTTGTGGGGTGGCCAGGTGGCCGGCGAAATTCGCTCGCCGGATCAGAAAGCATCTACGGAAGCGCTGCGCGAATTCAATCAATACTTCGTCAATCATCCGCAATTGCGCGCGGAAGTCTTGCCGGTGGGTGATGGGTTGGGTTATGGAGTGAAGATCTGATTGACCTTCTTCAGCTCCGTTAGGAGCGTGATATTTATAGCACCGAGCATGTTTTTGGGATTCAGCTCCTTTAGGAGCGACATAACATTGCGCTCCTAAAGGAGCTATGCATTTGAAATTGAATCGCCTTCTATAAATATTCCGCGCCTGACGGCGCTAGGAGCCGGTGATCATTCCGCAGACAACCGAATCTCTTCCGCGAATCGTTGAAACGATCGCGCGCGGCGGCATCATCGCCTTTCGCACCGACACGTTCTACGGCCTGGGCGCGAACCCGCTCAATCGCAGCGCGGTCCAGAGAATCAAACAACTGAAGGGCAGGGAAGCGACCAAACCGATTCTGGTCGTCGTCAGCGACATCGATCAGATCGAGCGCTTCATCTCTGTGCGTTCACGCGCATTCGAAGCTCTGGCGGAACGGTTCTGGCCGGGCGCGTTGACTCTGATCGGCCAGGCCTCGCCGCAAGTTCCAGATGAGGTAACAGCAGACACAGGAACGATTGGCGTGCGCTTGCCCGACGATGATAAGGTGCGCGCGCTGGTGCGAGCCTGTGGTGGCGCGTTGACGGCGACGAGCGCGAATCCCTCCGGCGCGGAACCGGCGCGGACCGCGGAAGAAGTTGCCAGCTATTTCGCCGCGGCCGTTGATTTGATTGTTGACGGCGGCCAAGCGCGAATAGATCGTCCTTCAACTGTCGTCGATGCCGCAGGCCCCGACCCGAAGTTGATTCGCGAAGGCGCGATTGAATGGTCAGAGATCCAGAAAGCGCTTTGATTAATGTTCCTCTCCCTTTGGGAGAGGTTAGGTGAGGGCGTTAGTGCGCCGCCGATAATCCCTCACCCCAGCCCTCTCCCAGAACGGAGAGGGAGTTGACCTGCTAACGCATGGGAACGATCGAACAGCGCAGACATCCGCGCGTCAACGTTGAGTTTTTCGCCGACTGGGGTTGGGGGCCCGAGTGTGAGTTCTACGACCGGGTTACCAGCTTGAGCGTTAGCGGCTGCTTCCTCAACACGAAGCGAGAACTTGTCGCCGGCCAGGAAATCTACCTTAAGTGGACTGCCGAGGTCGCCGGCGCGATTAGTCTGAAGGGCGCGGTGCGAAATCTATTGCGAGTGATGGAAGGTGCGCCTCCCACCGGAGCGGGTGTTGAGTTTCTGAACCTGTCGGCGGAGGGTGAGAAGAAGCTGCAAGCGGTTATGGACAGTTATCGATGAGATTTAGCCGCGGATTTACGCAGATGAACGCGGATAAATTAGATATCTTCCTATCTGCTCCGCGCGGCGTTGCCCAAAAAAGTCGATCCAATCTGGAACGAACTGGTTAGAACTGGGAACGCGGGCGCCCTCGCCCGCTATGAGCGCGAAGCGCGAAACAGCTACAGCATCAAGAAGCTTGAGATTGAGCGTGCTTGCGCACGCTGTGCGGGCGAGGGCGCCCGCGCTCCCAGTATGAGCTTCTCTCTTCCTGCCACACCACTTTTTGGGCAAGGCTACTCCGCGCCGATCCGCGTTAATCTGCGGCTTCATTTTCCTACAGTCAAATCCTTCACAAATCCCCAATCACCACTCGCGTTAATGTGAATGTTGCCGACGCTTTTCTTAGCGATGACCATGTTCGCCTGATACCACAAAGGGAGCACAACTACGTCACGGCTGACGATCTCCTGCGCGCGCGCGTACAAGGGCGCGGCCTTGGCGTGATCGTAAGTGTTAGTGGCTTCTTCGAGGATCTTGTCGAGTTCGGGATTGCTGTAACGGCTGCGATTGCGCGCCGCGCGAGTTTCACTGGGAATCTCAGACGTGGCAAACAGGTCGCGATAGAAAATGGGATCCTGATTGCCGCCAACCCACTGGCCGTACGTCATTTGAAACTGGCCGCGCCGCAGGAATTCGAACAAGGTGTTTAGTTCGGAGGTCTCGATTGAAACCGGAATCCCAACCTCTCGCAAATAGTTGTAGATCACTCCGGAGTATTGCCTCGCGGCGCCGCTGCTGCCAGAGATGCGAAAGATGATTGGCTTGCTGAAGCGCATCTGGGGCCCGTCGCCGTCGGGATCGCGAAAGCCCGCATCGTCCAGGAGCTTCTTGGCCATCGCCGGATCGTAATGATAGGTTTGCCCCGGCGTGTAGGCCCAGGATTCTTCCGGTAGAATTGAGTGCGCGATCTTGCCCTGGCCAAGGACGAGATCCCGAATCATACTCTCGCGGTTGATCGCGTAGGCGATTGCCTGCCGCACCTTAACGTTGTCGAGCGGCGGCTCGGCAGTATTAAAAGTCAGCAGATTCAAATTCGAGCCGGCGAACTGATGTACGGTCAGGTTCGAATTCGCGCCGAGTCCCTTGATTGCATCCGGCGATAGACTGGTTGGCAAAGGGGCGATGTCCACGCGGCCACTTTGCAGCTCAGCCTGCAGGGCGTTCGAGTCACTGATGACGCGCGCCCGCAGTACCGGAATTTGCGTCGGCCCGTCCCAATAATTCGGGTTTGCTTCCATATCGACGACCTGCTGCGATTGATCGTAGCTCTTGAACTTGAAGGGCCCGGTCCCGAGCGGATGCGTCTTCTGCGATTCATAACTGTCTTTAGGGATAATCGCGATGGCTACGAGGTTGGCCAACAGACCAGTCCACGGACTATTCAGGCGGATGACCAGCGTGTGCGCGTCGGGAGCTTCGACGCTCTTGACGTAGCCCTTACGATTTGCGCCTACGCCCTCGAAGAAGCTCGCGGCCTTGGCAAACGTTGAGGCCAGTACCGTATCGAGCGTGTACTTCGCGTCGGCGGATGTGAAGGGACGGCCATCATGAAAAGTCACGCCATCGCGCAGCGTGAACGTGAACGTCAGTCCGTCTTCGGATCGATCAATCTTTGAAGCGAGTTCCGGCACATAGTCAAACTTCTCGTCCTTCTTCACCAGCGAATTGAACATCAACGAACGGACGCGTTCGCTGGCGGCATCTACAGACGGCGAGCCAATCGGATCGATCGTCTTGACGTTGTCTGAGAGCGCAATAACGAAGACGTTGCTCTGGCGTCGACAAGAAGAAGCCATCGACGACAGAGCGAGCACGAAACACGCGCCGAGGGCGACGCATTTTCCCAGACGCGCGTTGGCCAGTCGCGGTGCGCGCTCGCGGGATTTAATTGACATGTGATTCTCCGGGATAGCGATAATCCAGCGTCTTATTCATTTCCGTGATTTCCGCGCCGAGTTCTTTGTACTTGTCCATATCGAGCGGTGTCGGCAGCTGCGCCAGGGCCTTGGCCGCGGCGATTCGCTTTAGCGAAGCGTGAAT
>WNFH01001364.1_pt1 | contig 16492 bp, 10 predicted proteins | sample 5400411 | NCBI WGS metagenome assembly WNFH01 (sample SAMN13153347, study PRJNA577476) | soil metagenome | isolation source: 200 cm saprolite under Douglas fir tree site 2 hole 3 | place: USA:California | collected 2015-04-18
GATCGGCTCACTGGTGCCCGTCGACCGCGCAAATCGCGATGCCGGCATCTCTGCAGTGCGCGAAGCAGTCAAAGCAATCCAGGAGGGGCTCAACATGACGATCTACATTGAAGGCAAACGTTCCTTCGATGGCCGCCTGCTGCCCTTCAAGAAAGGCCCGTTCTATCTCGCGGAGGAGTGCAAAGTTCCGGTGATTCCGATCACCATCTCTGGCACGCAGGAAGTGATGCCGAAGGCGCGTTTTGCGATCCAGCCGGGAACGGTGACGGTGCAGTTTCATGATCCGATTGAGCCCGCGGATTTCGGCGACCGCGAGTGCCTGATGGCCAAGGTGCGGGATGTGATTAGCGGAGGCTTGCCGCAGGAGCTAAGGACAGTCAGTAGCGAGTAGCCGATAGACTCCCTAAAAGTTAATGGCTGGAACCCAAGCGGGGTGCGGCATTCCCATGCCCACAGTCTGGGAATACATTTGCAGGAAGCTCTTGACAATCTGATGCGAGAGTAGCAGGATTCCCCGCAATAACCCGCGACCAAAGCCCTCACACACCACAGGAGGAACAAGATGATTGTCCCAGCCGTACGCACCCTCTTTCTTGCAATCTTGCTGGCGCTCCCTTTGGCGGCAGCAAATGATCAGAACGTTCCAACCCAGCACAACGAAGCGACGGTGGCCCAACTTCAGGCGGAGATGGCTTCCGGCAAACTCACCTCGGTGGAGTTGACCAAGGAATACATCGCGCGCATTATCGCGCTGGACCAGAACGGACCGGGAGTCAACTCGGTGATCGAGTTGAACCCCGACGCGCTGGAAATGGCGCACACCGCCGACGTGCTGCGTAAGCATGGAGTTGTACTCGGCCCGTTGCACGGAATACCGGTGCTCCTCAAAGACAACGTCGAGACCGGCGACATGATGCAGACCACGGCGGGATCGTTCGCGCTGCTGGGTAAGCCGGCGGTTCAAGACTCCACGGTTGCCGCCAACCTGCGCGCGGGCGGCGCGGTGATCCTGGGAAAGACGAACCTGTCGGAGTGGGCGAACTTCCGCTCCTTCGAATCCATCAGCGGATGGTCGGGCCGCGGGGGACAGACGAACAATCCCTACGGCATCAATCGCAATCCATGTGGCTCCAGTTCCGGCTCAGGCGCCGCAGTGTCGTCCAACTTCGCCGCAGTGTCGTTCGGGACGGAGACGGATGGCAGCATCGTATGCCCTGCCAACGCGAACGGCGTCGTCGGCCTCAAGCCGACGGTCGGCCTCACGAGCCGAGCGGGCATTGTGCCGATCTCCCACACGCAGGACACTTTCGGTCCGCACGGGCGCACCGTCGCGGACGCCGCGGTGGCGCTGGGCGTAGTGCAGAGTCGCAGCTTCGACGGCCGCGATCCTGCGACCGCCGGCGTTCCCCTGGGATGGCAGGGTCGGTTCACGCGGCCGACAAACATCCCCCTCGAATACACGCAATTCCTTGACAAGCACGGGCTCCAGGGTGCGCGCCTCGGCGTGACCAGGGTGGGACTCAACGGATTCGACCCATTCGTGCCTACGCCGCCGCTCGTGCTCGCACAATTCGAGGCCGCTCTCGAAGCAATGGCTAATGCGGGAGCTACGATCATCGACCTTGACGCCGCAGGTTTCACGTTCGCTACAGCTGACGGCGAGTTCCTGGTGCTGTGTTTCGATTTCAGGAATGACCTTAGGGCCTATTTCGCCACCCGCGTAGGAGTACCCATGGCGGGCAAGACCTTGACCGACGCCATCGCTTACAACAACTCCCATGCGAAAGCCGAGATGCCGTTCTTTAATCAGGATATTTGGGATCTCTGCGATTCGCTGGCGCCGGGACCCGACGACCCGCAACCGGCCTTCGGCGGAATGACCTATAACCAGGCGCTCGCCATCGACCAAAATGCCGGGGTGAACGGCATCGACGCCGCACTGAGTCAGTTCCACCTCGACGCGGTGGTCAGCGCCACCGACAACCCTGCCTGGGCCACTGATCTGATCTTCGGCGATCACTTCATTTTCGGCACCTCGGGACTCGCGGCCGGGCCGGGTTATCCCATCGTGCAGGTGCCTGCGGGCATGGTGTTCGGAGCGCCGCTCGGCGTCAGCTTCTTCGGAACCGCGTTCAGCGAGCCCACCCTCATCAAGCTCGCTTCTGGGTTTGAGGCGGTCACCCAGGTGCGTAAGCACAACTTGCCTACGTTCGCGCAGACTGTGCCGTTCGACCACATCTCAGGTACAACGTTGCAGCCGCCGCATCTCCGCAATGTGCCACCGGCAGAGAGTCGAAACCCAGCGGCTTCGACCGGAGAGAGGCGGCTGCCAGGGAAGGAGAACAGGCGGCCGCACCACTTGTAATTCTTCCTGGGGTCTAACGATCGAAAGGGGGGCGCACCTCTAAAGTGCGCCCTCCGCCTCCGTTCAACCAACGTCAGATCACGCGCTTTCAGGAAGCGCGTAGAGCACCTCAACCTCGATCAGAAATCTTCCTCACCGCCTTAGCAATCTCTGGCAGCTTCGAATATGCTGCCGAGCACTTCAACCACAACTTGAAGTCAATGGCTGGTGCCCCGCTGATCATCTTCCCGGCGGGAACGTCGTGCGGGATTCCGCTCTGCGCGATGGCGATCACTCCGTCGCCGATCTTGCAATGGCCGGCCACGCCGACTTGTCCAGCGAGGACGACATTGTTTCCGACATCGGTAGTTCCGGCCAATCCGACCTGCGCGCAGAGCAGAGTGTCTTCACCAACGGTGCAGCTGTGTCCTACATGGACCATGTTGTCGAGCTTGGCGCCGCGCGCGATGCGAGTCTCTCCGATGCTGGCACGGTCGATGCACGTGTTGGCTTGCACTTCGACATCGTCTTCCAACACAGCCGTGCCCGACTGAACAATCTTGTGCCAGTGGCCGGAATCGTCCTTGGCAAAGCCAAACCCATCGCAGCCTACGACCACTCCGTTCTGTAGCAGCACATTGTCGCCAAGCTCGCAGAATTCGCGAACCACGGCATGAGCGTGCGCGAAGAAATTGTTACCAATATTCGCGCCGCGATAAATAACAACATGCGCGAGCAGGACGGCGTTGTCCCCAATCTCGACGCCTTCGTCGACTACCACGTAAGGGCCGATGTGGGCATTCTTTCCAATCTTAGCGGTGGGATGGACGACCGCCGTGGGATGGACGCCGGCGGCATACTGCGGCGGTTGGTAAAAGAGTTCCAGCGCCTTCGCCCACGCAAGGTAGGGATTCTTGCTGCGCAACATCGCTGACGGGATAGCGGGGAAGTCCTCCGCGACAATGACGGCGGATGCTCTTGTGGTCTTCGCAGCCGCGGCATATTTCGCGTTGGCGACGAAAGTCAGTTGTCCGGGGCCGGCTTGTTCGATGCCGGCGACGCCGGTGATGTCGATGTCGGGCGAGCCGTTCTCGACGCGGGCATGGAGAGCAGTGGCGATGTCGGTGAGTTTCATGGCGGAGTCTCGTGGAATTGTAAAGGATCAGGTCGAGGTGCAGGTCTGAGGTGTAAGGTCTCAGGTCTTAGGAAAGGCTTCCAACTTGTGCCGCCCTATGAGAGACGCGACGGAAAGCCTTTGACCGCAGAAGTAGCAAAGAACTCGCAAAGGACGCAAAGAAGAGGGTTTGGTTTTCCTGAGACCTGAGACCTGACACCTGACACCTGCTCTTTACTGCTCGAACAGCGTCACTTGGCGCGTATCCGGGGGACCTTTGCGGCGGCGTCGAGCGGCGCCAATCACCGCGATCACCGTCACCGAGGTCAATGAAGCGCGCGGCACAAAAACGCGCTGCGTGTTCGAGCGCAGGTCGGGAGGGTTGATCAAAAATCCTTCGGCGGGATTCTGGGCTAGATCGTTGGGCATGATGCCCTCGATTACCTCGTTGTCCTTGAACTTCAGGCGCACCCACAAGCCTTCGGTTCTCGGCCGGGTTGTGAAAGTCTTCCGGCTCATGACCTCGGAATCGGAAAACTCGCGGACAAAATAAACTGCCTTAATGTCCCGCAGGTCCACCGCCACCACATTGCCGGACGTGTTCAGCAACTCCAACTTGCCGTCGACAACAAAATTCGACGGGGACACGTAGCCGCTGACCGAATCGCGGTCGGCCTTCCGTACGATGACTTTCTTGTGGGTCGAAGGCATAGGGGCCCGGGACGCTTTCAAAGTCCGCGCGGAGAGCGGAGTCCGCTGCGCAGATTGAAGGCTGCCAGTGGGATTCTCGCACTTTCCTGCCGAATTGGGCGAGTTTGTCCGTTCACAGTAGCCAAACGGTAAACCTTTGTGTTATTTTCTGTTGCTTGCCGTAATTCAGGGCTCACTGTATAACTCTAATGTCTAGAGAGAGTTAGATTCTGCTGGCAGGGCGGTCTCATCAGGCCACAATACGCCCGCCTGTGGAAATCTTGTGAATAACGCCCCGCTCCAGCCCCGGCACGGCGACTAGGAAGGCATGGCCGATTACATCTACACCCTGGAGACCCGGCTTTCGCCGGAACAGCAAAAAGCAGTCACCCTGGTACAGGACATCGCCAAAGCAGCGGACATGAACCTTTACCTGACCGGTGGCGCGATTCGCGACATTATTACCGGCTTTCCCATCCGCGATCTGGATTTCACGGTTCAAGGCAACGCACTCAAGCTACAGAAAGACCTGGAGCGCGCCGGCGCAGTCGTCGGCGATGCCGACGATGAGACCAAAGCTCTCTTGCTGACGCTGCCGGGCAACGTGCGAGCTGAGATCGCCATGGCGCGCTCGGAACGCTACGAAAAGACTGGCAAACCTCCGCACATTTTGCCCGCCACCATCATCGAGGATCTGCGACGGCGAGATTTCACCGTCAACGCGATGGCTCTGTCGCTCAATGAGGGATCGCGCGGCCTACTCATGGATCCGTTCAACGGCGCCGCCGATATCGAGGCCAAGCTGGTGCGCGTGCTGCATAACTACGCGTTCCTGGAAGATCCGTCGCGCCTGATCCGCGCCACGCGCTTTGCGGCCCGCTTTCACTGGCCGCTGGAGGAGCGGACCCAGCAGCGTTACGACGCCGCGAAAGAAAACGGCTACATCGAATACCTGCGAAATTCGGCCATCGGCCACGAGATCGAGCAATTGGCCTATGAGGACGATCCTCTCAACATCCTGAAGGTGTACGAGAAAGAGGGATGGCTGAAGGTGCTCAACGCCCACTGGAGTTCGGCCAAGGCGGACACCGCAGGACTGAGCACGCTGATGAAGACTCGTCAGCAGATGAATGAACTGGGCTATTCGCCCGATGTTGCCCCGGCTGTCCTTCATTTTCTGAGCGCGCGCCTGGGCGACAAAGATGTAGCCGAGATCCGCAAGGCAATTCCTCGCAAAGATCTGGTTGAGTCCTGGAAGGATCTTGAGGATCACGCGAAAGACCTGGCCAAGCGGTTGTCGGGCAAGGAGGCGGCGACACCGTCGCGCACCTGGCAGCTGTTGTCGTCGGCGCGGCCGGAGATGGTTCTGTTCCTGGCAGTCACGGCGCGCCAGCAGGCAGTCGTCCAGAAGATCAAGAACTTCTTCACCAAGTGGCGACAAGTGCAGCAAAAAATTCCGCTTCCGGAGATGACCGAGCTGCGCATCACTCCACAGCTGCCGTCCTATCCCAAGATCGCCAACGATGTCTTCCTCATGCTGCTGGACGGAAAGCTGCGCTCGCGCACCGAGACTCTGAAGTTCCTGAAGCCGCTCGCTCCACCGCCACCGCCTCCACCGCCACCGCCTCCTGCGAAACGAGGACGGGGCAAAGCAGCCGCCGCTGCCGCCGTAGTACCCGTTGCTCCCGCCAAAGCGGGCGCCAAGGGCAAGGGCAAAGCTGCCGCCGTTGCGCCTGTTGCGAATCCGGCAAAGCCGGAAGCTGCCACCAAGCCCCAGAATGTCGCGAAGGGCAAACCGGACGAAGCACCGGTCAAGCAGGAGAAAGCACCAGCGAAGGCACCAGCCAAGCAGGAGAAGGCTCCTGCTAAGAGAGCCGTGAGCAAGCTTGCCAAGCCTGCGACAAAAACAAAGAGCAAATCCCCGGCCAAGAAAAAACGATAGCGCAGCAATGCTGGAGCCGCGGAGCGGCGGAATATGAAAGCCCGGCACGTGAGTGCCGGGTAGCCGCTGCGCCGGAGGCTCGAACGCACAGCGGTCTACCGCTCGGAATTCTTTACAGCAACGAAATAATCTTCCGGGTAGACATAATCCTCACCCAATTCGTCCACGACACGTATCAAATGATTCTCGGCAGCCTTGCCATCCGGGATGACCTCATAAGTCTTTCGCAGTTTGAGCGCAGAAGGATTCTGGTCGTTGCGCACGCACATAACGAATCGTCGAGGGCGCTCCTTCGCCTGCGACGTGGTTACACGCGATTTTGATCTCCTGCGTGCCATGGCCGCGCGATTTTTACTTGTCAATTTCACTGAGAGGCATCCTACCACCGGCTCGGGATTGCACCATTCTCCGGCGTTGCGCATCCTCGCCAAGCCGCTAGAATAGGAGGATAGAAATGAGCGATCAATTCGTCCACCTGCATCTCCATACCGATTACTCGCTCCTTGACGGCGCCTGCGACGTCGAAAAGCTCGTCCATCGCGTGAAAGAGCTCGGGATGCCGGCCGTCGCCATGACCGATCACGGCAATATTTTTGGCGCCGTGCATTTTGTCAACGCGGCACAAAAGGAAGGCGTCAAGCCCATCGTCGGATGCGAGCTTTACATCTGCAAGAAGGACGATCACAACATCGAGCGCACTCCGCCAGAAGGCGACACCTACAACCATTTGCTGGTTCTCGCCGAGAACGACGAAGGCTATCGCAACCTCGTGAAGATCACGTCGGAAGCGTCGCTGCACGGCTTCTATTACAAACCGCGCGTCAGCAAGAAGTTTCTGGCCGAGCATTCCAAGGGATTGATTGGACTCTCCGGCTGCCTCAAAGGCGAAGTTGCCGAGCGCCTGATGGAGAACAACTACGACGCCGCGCGCGAGGCGGCTGGTTTCTATCGCGATCTCTTCGGGAAAGAGAATTTCTTTCTTGAGATCCAGGACCAGGGGCTGCAACAGGAGCATCGCATTCGTTCCGGGCTGCTCCAGCTAGAGAAAGACCTGGCGCTGCCGCTCGTTGCTACTAACGACAGCCACTATCTCTGCGAAGAAGACGCCCACGCACAGGATGTCATGGTGTGCATCCAGACCGGAAAGTCCATTCAGGACACGAACCGGATGAAGTTCGAGGGCACGCAGTTTTTCGTCAAGAGTCACGACGAGATGTACCGCGTGTTCAAAGACTCTCCCGAAGTGCTCTCGCGCACTCTCGATATCGCCGAGCGTTGTAGTCTCCGCCTTGAGAAAGTCCCGACTCCGTTCCCGCATTTCGAAGTTCCCGATGGATTCACAATCGACACTTACTTCGAGCACATCACCCGACAAGGGTTCGCGCGGCGGTTGGAAGTCCTGCGCGCCGTTTCCGAGCAGGGCCGGCTGAAGCATCCCCTGTCTGACTACGAGCAGCGCCTGGCGCGCGAGCTGGCGATCATCCAGCAAATGAAGTTTTCCGGCTATTTCCTGATCGTGTGGGATTTCATCCGCTATGCGAAGGAACGTAACATCCCTGTTGGGCCGGGGCGCGGGTCCGCTGCGGGCGCTCTGGTGGCCTATTCACTCGGCATCACCGACATTGATCCACTTCAGCACGCGCTCCTGTTCGAACGCTTCCTCAACCCCGAGCGCATTTCGCTGCCCGACATCGACATCGATTTCTGCATGAACCGGCGCGGCGAGGTGATCAATTACGTCACCGAAAAATACGGCCGCGAAAACGTGGCACAGATCATCACTTTTGGCACCATGGCAGCGAAGGCCGCGATCAAAGATGTCGGCCGTGCGATGGATATGCCATACACCGACGTGGATCGCATCGCCAAGATGGTTCCGACCACGCTCAACATCAAGCTGGACGACGCAATCAAAGAGTCAGCCCAAATGCAGGAGGCCTACGACAAAGATCCGCAGGTGCGGCAGCTGCTGGACACCGCCAGGAAACTGGAAGGGTTGGTCCGCAACTCGGGCGTGCACGCAGCGGGCGTAGTGATTTCGCCGCGGCCTCTGATCGAACTGGTGCCGCTGCACAAGACCAAGAACGACGAAATCGTCACCGCTTTCGACATGGTCGCCATCGAGAAGATGGGCCTGCTCAAGATGGACTTCCTGGGGCTGACAACGCTGACTATTCTCGATGACACCCTCAAGCTGATCGCCCAGACTCAAGGGAAAGACGCGGGCGGGGGCGCCCGCGCCACACTCGCCACGCTCGACGACATCCCACTCGAAGACCAGGAAACCTACGAAAAAGTCTTCCACAGCGGACTCACCTCTGGCGTATTCCAGTTTGAATCTCACGGCATGCGAGACGTCCTGCGCCGCTACCGCCCGAACTCGATTGAGGACCTGACCGCTTTGAACGCGCTCTACCGGCCCGGCCCGATCCAGGGCGGCATGATTGACGATTTCGTCGAGCGAAAGCACGGACGCAGGAGAGTTGAATACGAACTGCCCGAGTTGAAGGAGATTCTCGAGGAGACGCTGGGCGTCATCGTCTATCAGGAACAGGTAATGCAAATTGCCAACCGCCTCGCCGGATATTCCTTGGGAGACGCGGACTTGCTGCGTCGGGCCATGGGCAAGAAGAAGCCGGAGGAAATGGCCGCCCAGCGCGAACGCTTTGTGCAGGGTGCGGTGAAGAATGGTTACCCGCCCCGGAAAATCGAAAAAATCTTTGACCTGATGGCGCAGTTCGCCGGCTATGGCTTCAACAAGTCGCACTCCGCCGCCTACGCACTGCTGGCCTATCACACTGCCTATTTGAAGACGCACTACCCGTTCGAGTTCATGGCAGCGCTGCTCACCTCGGTCACCGGCAGCACCGACGATGTCGTGAAGTACATCAACGAGTGCCGCGAGATGGGGATCGCCGTCGAGCCGCCAGACATCAATGTGAGTGATGCCAACTTCACTCCTCATGGCCAGGCGATCCGTTTCGGACTGGCGGCAGTGAAGAATGTCGGCGGGAATGCGATCGAGTCGACCGTCGCAGCACGTAAGAAGCTTGGCCGGAAGTTCCGTTCGCTTTTTGAATTCTGCGAAGAAGTGGACCTGCGGCTTCTCAACAAGCGCGTGCTCGAGTCGCTGATCAAGAGCGGAGCCATGGATTCTCTCGGCCGCCGTGCGCAACTCATGCAGGCGCTCGACAAAGCCATCGACCGTGCCCAGAAGACACAGCGGGACGTTGAATCGGGCCAGCACGGCCTCTTCGGCGTGTTCGCGGACGAGCCCGCTCCTCACGACAACAACGCTCTTCCCGACACTCCGGATTGGGATGAGCACACGCGGCTGGCTGCGGAGAAAGAGATTCTAGGATTTTTCATCACCGGGCACCCGCTGGAAAAATACAAAGACAAGCTGCTCGATCTGAGCGCGCTTTCCACCGAAGACATCAATGGCATGAAGAGATCGACGAACAAGGATGAGAACATCACCACTGCCGGTCTGATCACGAATCTGCGCGTCGCAAAATCAAAACGTGGAGAGCTGTGGGCGCAGGGTGCGCTCGAAGACATGTCCGGGAAAGTGGAATTGCTGATTTTCCCGGAGTCGTTCCGCAAACTCGGCGAGAAAGTAAAACTGGAGGTTCCAGTCCTGATCCGAGGCGGAGTGCGCATCGAAGACGGCGCCAATGCCAAGTTGACAGTCAACGAGATCATCCCGTTAGACGAGGCCAAAGTTCCGCTGCCCAAGGCGCTGCGCATCCGCATTCCTCTGGAGAGCGCGTCCGAAGATACAGTCGGCGCTCTGCAAGCCCTGTTTCACGAGCGCCCGGGCGAGGCCAAAGTGCTGTTCGACGTGGAACGGCAGGGCGATTTCATGGTGGTGATGGAAGCCGAAGGCTATAATGTGATGCCGGACCGGAATTTCATCGGCCGCGTGGAAGAGCTGTGCGGGCGCGGCAGTGTGCGCGTTATCAGTTGATCCCTACCCGTTAACAGGTTCGGCCAGTGAGTCGAGCGAAAATAACCCGAGCGCAGCGTTCCGACGACAGCGCCGGTAATCCCGCCATCATTGGGACCGAGTTTTTGCTCTCGATGGTGGAAGCGCATAACGTCGGCGGGAATGGGAACGTCATCACGATGGATTCTGGATTCAAAGCGCAACAGGAGCTGGAAAAAATCGAGCAGCAGATCGAGCGCTTGCAGGCTCTGGAAGGGCAGAACGAAGAAACCCGCCGCCAGGTCCAGCAGTTGCACGATCGCGTGAACGACTTACGCCGCGAAGTTTCATCCCATCTAAATCCCTGGGAGCGCACCGAAATGGCGCGCCATCCTCAGCGCCCCTACACATTGGATTACGTGGAGCGCATCTTCACCGACTGGAGCGAGATCCACGGCGACCGCGGTTTTGCCGACGATCCGGCAATTGTGTGCGGCATGGCGCGTTTTCACGGGGAAGACGTCCTAGTAGTCGGGCATCAGAAAGCTCGCGACACCAAGCAAAAGGTCTATCGCAATTTCGGCATGCCGAATCCAGAAGGCTACCGTAAAGCGTTGCGGGTGATGCAGGTCGCAGCCAAGTTTCGCAGGCCGATTTTTACATTCATAGACACCCCAGGTGCCTATCCTGGTTTAGGTGCGGAAGAGCGCGGACAGGCCGAAGCCATCGCCTACAACCTACGTGAGATGGTCAGGATCGAAGTTCCTATCGTGGTGACAATTACCGGGGAGGGTGGCAGTGGAGGAGCGCTGGCCATCGCCGTCGGCGACCGCGTCCTGATGATGGAGAATTCGATCTACTCGGTAATCTCGCCGGAGGGATGTGCCTCCATCATGTGGCGGGACCCAACGAAGCGCAACATCGCTGCGGCCGCCATGAAGATTACCCCCAAGGACCTCGGCGAATTGGGCATCATCGACGGGATTGTGACGGAGCCTCCCGGCGGCGCTCACACTGATCACGCCCAGGCTGCCGAGTTGCTGGACGGCGTGTTGCAGGAGCAGCTAGCAGAGCTCAAGCGATTGTCCGTGAGCGATCTCCTCAATGCCCGCTACGCGAAGTTCCGGAACATGGCGCAGTTCTTCCAGGTGGAAGGGTAAAACGTCGGTAGTTTATCTAAAGCCAGTAGTTTCAATAATATATCACCAGTCTCCCAATTTGGTATCATACATGATTTCATAAATAGATTGCTATAATGATATCATCTTATGATATCGGGAGACGCACCAATGCCTGCCACATCACGCAAGTCCACCTTGCAGACAACCACTGTGCGATTGCCTCGCCGTCTTTACGAGGAAGCTCGGCGCGCGTTGGAAAAAGGCGATACCGAGGCCAGCAGCCTTAACGATCTTCTCGTGCAATCTCTTGAAGAACGGCTCAAGCGATTACATCGTGAACTCATCGATCGAGAGTTCGAGCACATGAAAAACGATCGAAAATATCAGCGAGAATCTGCAGTCATCGCCCGGCAGTTTGCCGCCAGCGACCGTGAGACTCTGCGCGTGGCGGACGAAAGCAAAAACTCATAGCTCGGCACATTCCATCCCGTGGCGATGTCTTCTTCGCATTGCTCGATCCTACGCGAGGTTCTGAGCAGGCAGGCTCCAGGCCGGTTATTATCGTCAGCCGCGATGCGATCAATCACAACAGCAGCGTGATAGTGTGTGTCCCCTGTACGGACGCAGCCAACTGCAAGAGAATCTATCCCAGCCAATTGTCGCTGCGGAAAGGCGCCGGTGGACTGGCTTTGGACTCGGTCGCGATGTGCGAGCAAGTGCGAGCGATCACAACCGATCGGCTCGGCGTGCACCTGGGCAAGCTGGACCAGCTGTTGCTGAATGCGCTCGACGAGAGACTACGAGTTACTCTAGACCTCAGCTAGGAGAGTCCCTACAGCTTTGCGTTCAGCGGCTCCCTCCGCACGGGCGTATAATAAAGGGTTTCCGCCCTTCATTCCGCGAAAGCGCCGGACGAAATAGGTTCGTTCCGGCCACGATCAGAAAGGCACGGGGATGGCCACAATTGATGTCGTGCCCCAGGAATCATCCGGCCACTTGGGGCAAAAGCGTGTCGTCAATGACATGAGTATTCAGGTTGCGACCGTGAATGGTTCCGGGTCGCAGAGTTCCAACACTGTCCTCCTGCGCAGCATTTTCCAGATGGGCGTGCCGGTCTCCGCGAAAAATCTATTCCCGTCGAACATCGCGGGACTGCCGACCTGGTTCACGATCCGCGCCAACAAAGACGGTTACATCGCGCGTAAGAAAGAGATCGATCTCCTGGTCGCGATGAACCCGGAGACCGCCGAGGAAGACACGAAGTCACTGGCGCCTGGAGCCTCCGTTCTGTACGACGAGCCGCTCGCGCTCGATAAACTGCGCAACGATCTGATTTTCTACTCCGTTCCCTACGACAAACTGGTTGCGCCCGTCTGCCCGGAAGCCAAACTGCGGAAGCTGGTCAAGAACATGATCTACGTCGGGGTCGTGGCCCAGCTGCTCGAGATTGACCTGAATGAAGTGGAGAAAGCAATCCGCAAGCAGTTTGCGAAAAAAGTGAAGGCCGCCAACCTCAACCTGGCGGCTGTCAAGGCGGGCTACGATTACGCCGCCGCGAATCTCACCAAACGTGATCCATTCGTGATCGCGCGCATGGACAAGACTCAAGGCAAGATCATCATCGACGGCAACTCGGCCGCAGCCCTGGGCTGCATGTTTGCTGGTTGCACGGTCGTGACGTGGTATCCAATCACGCCCTCGTCCTCGCTCGTCGAAACCATGATCGAGTACATGAAGGAGCACCGCATCGGGCCCGATGGCAAAGCGACCTTCGCGATCGTGCAGGCCGAGGATGAACTGGCGGCGGTTGGCATGGTAATTGGCGCAGCCTGGGCGGGAGCGCGCTCCATGACTGCGACTGCTGGTCCAGGCATCTCGTTGATGGCGGAGTTCACCGGACTGGCTTATTACGTCGAGATTCCCGCGGTCATCTGGGATATCCAGCGCGTCGGGCCCTCCACCGGCCTGCCCACGCGTACTTCGCAGGGCGACATACTGTCCACCGCGTTTCTGAGCCATGGTGATACCAAGCACATCCTGCTCTTTCCGTCGTCGCCCGAAGAGTGCTTCACGCTGGCACAGGACGCGTTCGATCTGGCAGAACAGTTCCAGACGCCCGTGTTCGTCATGTCGGATCTAGATCTGGGGATGAATAACTGGATGGCCGATCCATTTCCCTATCCAGAGAAGCCGATCAAGCGCGGCAAGGTGCTCACAAAGGAGGATCTGGAGAAGTTGGGTAGTTTCTCCCGGTACAAAGACATCGACGGCGACGGCGTGGGTTACCGCACGTTGCCGGGCACGGATCATCCGGCAGCAGCGTACTTTGCACGCGGCAGCGGCCACAACCAGAAAGGTCAGTACAGCGAACGTCCGGACGATTTCGAGCGCAACATGGAGCGCATCAACAAGAAGTTCGAGACGGCGCGATCGTTCGTGCCGCGGCCTGACGTCGTCGCAAACGGCAAATCAAAAATCGGCATCATCGCGTTCGGTACCACGCACTGGGCCATCACCGAAAGTCGCGACCAGTTGCGCAATGAACACAAACTGGAGACGGACTATCTGCGGCTGAAGTCCTATCCCTTCACTCGCGAGGTGCACGACTTCATCGAGCAGCACGACCGCTTGTACGTGGTGGAGCAGAACCGCGATGGACAGATGGCCACTCTGCTCAAGCTGGATATCAAGCCCGAGCTGACGCCGCGTCTCCGTTCGATCTGCCACATTCACGGATTGCCGATCGATGCCCGTTCCGTAACCGACGAACTCATGATGATGGAGGGTAAGTAAATGGGAACCACCCCCACCAGCACGCCCAAACCAAAAGTAAACCGCATTGGATTGCAGGTCGCTGACTATCGCGGCGGCAAGACGACTCTCTGCGCCGGTTGCGGACATAACGCTATCTCCGAGCGCATCATTGATGCCATGTACGAAATGGGCGTCAAGCCCGAGAGCGTAGCCAAGTTCAGCGGGATCGGCTGCTCGTCGAAGAGCCCCGCGTACTTCATGAACCGCTCGCACAGCTTCAACTCCGTGCACGGGCGCATGCCGTCGGTAGCAACCGGAGCCATGCTCGCCAACAAAGACCTCATAGCGCTCGGAGTCACGGGCGATGGCGACACAGTTTCCATCGGTGCCGGACAATTCGTCCACCTCATGCGCCGCAATCTGCCAATCATCTACGTGATCGAGGACAACGGTTGTTACGGCCTGACCAAGGGACAGTTTTCCGCGACCGCTGATCTGGGATCGACCCTCAAGACCGGCATCGTGAACGACCTTCCTCCGGTCGACACCTGCATCATGGCAATCCAGTTAGGAGCGACCTTTGTAGGGCGTTCATTTTCCGGCGACAAGAAGCAACTGCACGCGATGCTCAAAGCCGCCATCGCCCACAAAGGCACCGTCATGCTCGACGTCGTCTCGCCCTGCGTGACCTTCAACGATCATGAAGGCTCGACCAAGTCCTATAAGTACGTGCTCGACCACGAAGAACCGTTGCACGAAGTGGACTTCGTGCCGGTGTTCGAAAACATCAGCGTGGAGTACGATCCTGGCACGGCGTTTGAAGTAACCATGCACGACGGCTCGCACCTGCGGCTGCGCAAGCTGGAAGAAGAGTACGATCCGACCGACAAGATTCAAGCGGTGACCCGCCTGATGGAAGCGCATGCCAAAGGCGAAGTGCTGACCGGACTGTTTTACATCAATGCCAATGCCCCAACCTTCATCGATCTGTTAAACGTCACCGACCAGCCCCTGGCGACATTGCCGGAATCGGCCACGCGCCCGAGCCGGGAAGCCCTCCAGCAGTGCATGGAGGAATTGCGGTAAGACGACATCCGGCGCGTTCGTTTTTGGGCGGAGCAGCGCTTGCACAGGTTGTGAAAACGCCCAGATTCGTATCAGGGCATACCTTCAGCGATGCCGAAAGTGGGCTACTGTTAATGCCCCTTCAGGGGCTGAGGTTGGCGCTCTCAGCCTGCTAAATTTCCGTCGACTTGCCCTCCGCCCGCCGCAACTCCTGCCACATTCCCACCACTCGCTCCTTCAAATCCGCCGTCAACTTCTCATACGTCGCTTCGCTCGCCTCGCTCACCGGAGGCGGCACAATCGGCTTGCCGAACACGAGCCGCAGATTCGCCAGCTTCGGCCATTTCTGATGCCGGGGCCAGGCATCATAGAAACCTTCAATCGCGACCGGAACGATCGGCGCCTGTTCGTGAATGGAGAGAATCGCCGCCCCCTTCCGGAAAACTCTCGGTTTGCCCGTGTCCGAGCGTTCGCCCTCCGGATAAAGCACCAGCACGCTCCCCTGACGCAATCCGTAAGCCCCGGCGCGCATTGCGGGAATGAGGTTGGCATCGGGATCGAGCACGACGATGCGAATCCATCGCGCCAGCCGCCGCATCAATCCCTGGCCAAAAATATCGCTTGTACCCAGAGCAAACGTATTGCGAAACAGACGCCACGGCAAAACCGATCCCATCACCACCGGATCAATGTAACTCTGGTGATTTGAGCACAGCAGAAACGGCCCCTTCGCAGGCAGGTTTTCAAGTCCCTTCACCTTCAAGTGGAAGAGATCGAGCGCAACCAGGTAGAGGACCCGTCCCAGTAGAAAGAAAAATATTTCCGTAAGCCATTGATGCCGCGTTAGCCCCAGCACCTCGGGGTCGGTGACCGGCTCCGCGAGAATGGTGGACCACGGCGGCGCCGCTGCTTTAGCCCCACCCTCGCCGCGGCTGGCGCTCTCCAGAACGGCATCCACCAGATCGCGCACCGAATAGACTTCCGCCAGATGCGTCTCTGGGACATCGCCTCCGATTTGCTGTTCAAGCGCGGTCAGCAGTTCGACCCGCTGCATGGAGTCGAGTCCCAAATCCAGTTCCAGGTTGTGTGTCGGACGGATCTCCGCGATCTTGTTCCGCGCCGACTCTCGCACAATTTCCAGTGCCCGCTTCACATCGTCGCGTTCGAGCCACGCCCGCTCCTCGTCGGTCAGCGACTTTTCCGTTCCGACCTCCGCCTCGCCCGGGCCGCCCCTCTTTTGCAGCTCCCGCACCTTTTTTTCGATCTGAAAACGTTTCAGTTTGCGGGTCGTTGTGCGCGGCAGATCTTCTTGCCAGATTTCATAACCACCCAGTCGCTTGGTCGACGCGATCTTGTGCGACAAGCCCTCGATGTCAAAACGAATCGCCTCTTTCGAGTTCACGATCTTCTGCTCACGCAGCACTTCGAAGTTCGGCACGATCACGCCATACAGCCGCTCTGAAGTCGGATCACCCGGCCGCGCTTCCAGAGCCATCGCGCAGATTTCCTTGATGAACGGCGATTTCTGATAATG
>WNFH01001367.1_pt1 | contig 16488 bp, 11 predicted proteins | sample 5400411 | NCBI WGS metagenome assembly WNFH01 (sample SAMN13153347, study PRJNA577476) | soil metagenome | isolation source: 200 cm saprolite under Douglas fir tree site 2 hole 3 | place: USA:California | collected 2015-04-18
TTTGGAGATTTCAGCCAACCCATCGAGCCAGCTCTGCTGCACGCCTTTGTATCCGTACTTGGAAAAATCCTCCGCGATGGAAGCGGCGAGCTCCGGACTTCCCGAGAGTGACAGAACTTTTTCTCTCTCTTCGACCGCTTCCTTGTATTTGCCCGACTGTGCGTAGACTTCCTCGAGCATGCGCCGCGCCGGAGTGAATTTCGCGTCAATGTCGAGAACCCGGCGCAGTTGGTCGACGGTTTGGTCGCTGCGGCGGGCCAAATAGAACTGCCAACCCAGCGTCGTGTTGATGATCAGCGAGAGTGGGTCCAATTCCTGGGCACGTTTTGTCTCTCGCAGTCCTTCCTCCGGCCGTCCCATATTTGCAAGGTAGTCCCCGTACCAGTGGTGTGCCGTGGCTGAATTTGGATTCAGCTCAATGGCCCGCCGGAATTCTGTTTCTGCTCCAGTCCAGTCCCACTCAAAATGCTCCTTCACAAGCGCGAGAGAAGTGTGAGCTTCCGCCAGCGTGTCATCGATTTCCAACGCCTGCATGGCCGCCGCCTTTGCCTTCGGCCATGCCTCCGATGGCGGCAAATACCCTGCGTCACCAAGCAAACTATACGTGTCGGCCAGCCCCGCGTAAGACAACGCGTATCTCGAGTCCTTTTGCACCGCTTGCGTGAAATAGTCCGCCGCCTTCTTGAAGTCGGCTTCGGTCCACTTGTTCCAGTAGAACAAACCCTGCAGATAAAGTTGATACGCCTCGACGTTTTCCGTAGGCCGCTTGGCCAGCAGTTTTCGATCTTGGCCCTCAAGTTTGGGGCGCAACCGGCCGTAAATGTCGGCGGCAATCTCCTGCTGCACCGAAACCAGGTTGGAAAGCTTGCGGTTGTACTGCTCTCCCCAGATTTGTCGGCTTTCCCGCACGTCCTCCAGGCTGACACTGATCATCAGCTCATCGCCAGTCTGAATCAGCCTACCGGTAAGAATCGCTGTCACTCCGATGTCGTGCCCCAACTTCTGCGGATCCGTCGGCTGCCCTTTGTATCGAAATACCGTATTGCGGGCCGTCACGGAAAGGTTAGGCAATTGCGAAAGGCTGTTGATCAGGCTCTCCGTGATCCCGTCGCTGAGATATTCCGTTTTCGGGTCATTGCTTGCATTTGAAAAAGGCAAGACGGCGATAGAGTCGATGCGCCCCGGCGCGGAGCCATGCAGCATGCGGTCGCGCAGGCCGCCAATATTCAAACCAAACAAGAGTAGCGCCAGGGCCAAAATTCCAGCCCAAACGAAATGAATCCATTGGCGTTTCGTCTTCTGCCCGGAAGACGCACCCGAGGTAACTTGGAGAGCGCGCGCGGAGTCCGAGTCTCGCTTCAACCGCTGCAAATCCGCGCTGAGATCCGCCGCCGTGCGATAGCGCAGCGCGCGGTCTTTTTCCAGCGCCTTGTTGATGATCTGTTCGAGTTGCGGAGAAATCGCGGGATTCAGACGCGCTGCCGGCGCCGGCGCGCGATTCAGAATGGCCTCAAACACGACTCCCGACGTATTTCCCGCAAAGGCCTGCTTGCCCGTGGCCATTTCGTACAGAACAAGTCCGAGGGAGAACAGGTCCGTTCGCTCGTCCAGCTCTTCCCCGCGCACCTGCTCCGGAGACATATAGGCCACCGTGCCCATGGAAACGCCGGTGCTGGTCAGATGCGGATCTTGCGTCGTGCTGTTGAACGCGGTTCCGGCATGGCTCAGTGACGCCACCCCCTTGCGTTCCGGCATCAACTTGGCGAGACCAAAGTCGAGAAGCTTTATCTGGCTGCGTTCGGTAAGAAAGATATTCGCCGGCTTGATGTCGCGATGAATGATGGCTTTGGCGTGAGCAGCCTCCAAGGCGTCCGCCATCTGATGTCCGTACTCCGGCACGCGCTCAATGTCCAACGGCTTACCCGCTATGCGATGCTTGAGCGTCTGTCCCTCGAGAAACTCCATGACAATGAAACTCTGGCCTTCGTATTCGTCGACGTCATAGATAGTGCAGATGTGCGGGTGGTTCAAAGACGAGGCCGCTCGCGCTTCGCGTTGAAATCGCTCGACGGCAGGATGATCCTTGGAAAGCTGCTCGGAAAGAAATTTCAGGCACACGTGGCGGCCGAGACGGACGTCCTCGGCCTTATACACGATCCCCATGCCGCCGCCGCCCAGCTTTTCCAGAACGCGGTAATGGGAGATGGTTCGCCCGGTCATGAGAAGGAAACCGCCATCCGCGGTTCATCTTAGGGTGCGTCTACCGGCAAGTCAACGCGCACTCAACCGTCCGTGTTTTGCGCGGCGAACCCGTAAAACTTCAGGACGTCCTGTAGCGCGACGATGCCCTCTAGTTTGTGCACGTCAGCGCGACTGACCACTGGCAGCGCGTCCACACCCGCCGCGCCCATCCGCTCCAGCGCGACGGCTAGCGAATGGTCCGAATGCAGATGTGGAAACTCACGCCTTTCGATCAAATCAATCAGCTTGGTGTTCGCAAGGCCGTCGGCGGCAGCCTTTTTCAGCGCATCCATGGTTACGATGCCCACAACACCTCGTTGATCGCTCACCGGCCAGGCTTGCTTTGCGCTCACGCGTACCTTTTCAAGTGCTTCTTGCGTCGTCATTTCTGCCCGTAGTATTTCGTCTGCCGGACGCATGGCGTGAATCACGCGACGCTGGCCCGAACTGATGCGGGATTCCGCCGTAGGTAAGTGAATGTCGTCCTGATAGGCAAGAACTTCATAAATCGGCTGGGGTTGGAAGCGCGACGAAATGAAGAAGCTAACCAGATTAGAGATCATCAGCGGAACGATCACAGCGTAGTCTCGGGTGGTCTCGAAGATCATGACCACGGAGGTCATTGGGGCCCGCACAATGCCGGCGAAGGAGGCGCCCATGCCGACCAGCGCATAGGCGCCTCGTGCTGGTTTGCTCCTTCAAATCCTCGCTATCCACGCTTTTCTCGCTTCGCCGAAGACTTCTTGTGATTTGCTTGCGGCGGCTTTTCGAGCAATTGATTGATGGCGCGAACCAGCGCATGCCCGTTCGAGCGCAATTCACCGATGCGATGCCGCGCTACCTGCTCCAGGATGCGCTCCCCGCGTGGCAGCAGCGAGACCAGCACGCGGCGCCGGTCATCGCGCCCGCGCGTGCGCCGCACATAACCGTGCATCTCCAGGCGGTCGATCAATTCCACCACGCTGTGATGTTTCAATGCCAACCGCTCCGCCAAGGCCCGGATCGTCGCTTCTTCTCCAGCCGGCAATCCTCGAATCGTAAGCAACAGCAGATACTGTTGAGGCTCCAGACCCACCGCCTGTGCAACCACATCTCCTTCGCGCAGGAAATGGCGGATGCGATAGCGCAACTCGGCCAAAGCCCGGTATTTGTCGGTAGTAATCTCCGCCGTCATGCCTCTAGTATATCGTATTGCGATATACCATGGCAGCGCGACGCGTGGTAGGTTCGCGCGAGTAAACCCGCAGGTAGGTGTGGGACAGCCAATCCTGGCTTTCCTTATCGTCTTTTGCGCTCTTTATCGTGCAGACAAGCTAAAGCGCCTTGCGGAACGCCTTCTGCGTCTTGTAATGCTCGTAGCCGTGCCGTTCGTAAAACTTGTGCGCACGCTCGCGGATCACATTCGACCGCACATTCATCCCTCGGCAGCCGCGCCTTCGCGCCCATTCCTCGGCGGCTTCCAGCAGCTTCGCGCCCGCTCCCGCGCTCCGTTGGCCCTCCGCAACGATCAGCCCATTCACTTCGGCGCGCACGTCGCTTTCCAAAAGGTGAGAGACGCTGACGTGCACCCAACCGATCAAGCCCGTGGCTGCGTCGGAGGATTCCGCCACAAACACAGCATGCTTTGAAACGGGAGTGAGCTGCCGCAATCTTGTGGCGACCTGGGCCGCCGTAGCCGGATATCCCAGCTCTCCGGAGAGCTGCGCGATCCGCTCAGCATCGCCCCGCCGTGCCCTACGAATTCTTATGGTGGTTCGATCCATGATGGGACGCCGCTTCTAAAAATTCTTATCAGAGTCGAGGAGGATTGTGACCGGGCCTTCATTGACCAGCTCCACCGACATCATCGCCTGAAAAATTCCGGTAGCTACGCTAACGCCAAGCCCGCGCAGGGCTTTATTGAATTCCTCATACAGCGCAACCGCAAGCTCCGGCGGCGCCGCGGAAATGAAGCTCGGGCGGCGCTGCCCGCGCGCGTCACCGTACAAAGTGAATTGTGAGACAACGAGGGCTGCGCCTTTAGCGTCCAGCAGCGACCGGTTCATTTTCCCCTGTTCATCCTCAAAGATGCGAAGGTTTGCGACTTTTTCAGCCAGCGAAGCAGCTATAGCGGGAGAGTCGTCCCGGCCCACGCCGAGCAGCACCATCAACCCAGCGCCGATTTCCCCGGTCACCCGTTGTTCGACTGTTACACGCGCGCGACTAACCCTCTGTACCACAGCTCGCATAGATGAAGTATTGGCGCTCCGCCTGCCGCAGGCAAGCTACTGTCCTCAACCGCAGGTGCTTCCCTAAGCGCAGCTACTGATCGGCTTTTTTTTCTTTCGCCGGCTTCCTCGGCAACAGCTCCGGCAATTGCGCCACATTGTATGCAAATACCGCCAGCACCTGCGCGCCTTCCGTCAAGTCATCCCAGCGCACGTGCTCCAGCCTGTCTGCCTGCGAATGATGCATTTTGTCGTAGTCCGCGACGTCCTGCACGCACCAAAATCCCGGCACGCCCGCATCATCAAATGGCACGTGGTCGGAGCCGCCCTCCTTGCGCAGGCTCGGCTCCACTAGTCCAATTTCCTTCGCCTTGGCGAGAGGATACACCACGTGGTCAATCGTCTCACGCGCGCTGTAGTTTCCCATCAAGCCGATGGTAAGCACTTTGCCCGTCCCAGTGTCGTGCACCAGCACTCCGGAAATCTTCGGCAACTCGTCCTTGTGTGCCTTCACATAAGCGCGCGAGCCGTTCAAACCCTGCTCTTCGCCGGTGAACAGCACAAACCGGATCGTGCGCTTCGGCTTCACTCCCACTTTCTGCAGAGCCCGCGCCGCGGCGAGCACCGCCATTGATCCTGTGCCATTGTCTGTCGCGCCGGTACCCAGATCCCAGGAATCCAGGTGCGCCCCGATTATGACAACCTCATCGGGCTTCTCCGTTCCGCGAATCTCCGCCACGGTGTTGTACACCTGCACCGGCTTCCCGCTAAGGCTCCCCTCGATGCTTACCTCCGCCTCCGCGTGCCCCTCCTCCTGCAAATGCCACAACTGCTCGTAATTCTCGCGAACCGCGTATGCCACCGGAACTGGCGCGGCTTGATAGTCGCGGGACTGCACGGACATATTCAGCAGTCCGAACTCCTTCTCCGAAGCGAGCAGTACAGCACTGACTTTCTCGTCGGCAAACATCTTCATGGCCGCCAGCCGGGCCTGCCGGTACGCGGCCGGGTCGATGGGCATTTCATTCACGGCGTGCGCCAGCGGAATCGTGCTCTTGTCCCAAGGAGTCGCCAGCGGGAATTCCGGGGCTTCCATCGTTCGCGGGCGGCCAAACAAGATGATCGCGCCCTTCAGTTTCCCTTTGTATGGCTCCAGGTCCTCGATTTTTTCAAACGTAACGCCAACGACCGGGCCGCGCACCGGGCCATTCGTGCTGGGCGACCATCCTGCTGAAGCCAACGTCAACGTCTGTTCGGTCGGGACGATTAGCCGGCCGGTCGCAGGCCCGCGCGTCCAGCTATTCGCGATCGTCCAGTCCTCGAGATGCACGTTCGAAAGACCCGCCGCTTTAAATTGGTCGGCAGTCCAGTGGTTCGCCTGCTCGAGTTTCGCCGAACCGGTGAGTCGCGGGCCGATGTGCTCGGTCAGATAGGTCAGGTCCGCCTTCAATGCTGGCGCGTCGACCTTCACCTGCTCCAGAATTTTGGTGTCCATTTCCACAACCGGATCGGGCTTTACCGCTTCTTCTTTCTTCGCATCTTTGGCGGGGTTGTAGGGTAGCGGCCGTCTTGGCAACATCTCTGGCAGGTTCGCCGTGTTGTAGGCCCACGCGGCCAGCACTTCCGCGCCCTGATTCAGATCGTCTTTCCAGACTTTGTCGAACATGTCCGATTGGCTGTGGTGCGTCAGGTTGTATTCCGCGCGTTCCTGGATGCAGAAGAATCCTGGCACGCCAACCTCGTCAAAGGAAAGGTGATCGGTCCCGAAGGAGCGCGCCATGCGCGGCTCGAGCAATTTCAATTCGTGCAGCGGCGCAAGAACCTGGTCCACTAGCTCGCGGTCCTGATAATTGTCGTGCAGACCCAGCGTCAGCACGCGGCCGGTTCCCGTGTCGTGCACCAGCACCGCGGAAATTTTCTCCAGATCGTTTTTATGCGCCTTCACATATTCCTGCGAACCATACAGGCCCTGCTCTTCGCCCGAGAACAGCACAAAGCGAATCGTGCGCTTGGGCTTCAGGTTCAGCTTGGCTAGTGCGCGCGCCGCTTCCAGAACGGCCATGGAACCAGTGCCGTTGTCCGTCGAGCCCGTGGCCAGGTCCCACGAATCCAGATGCCCGCCGATGATCACCACTTCGTCCGGCTTTTCCGATCCGCGAATCTCCGCGACCGTGTTGTATACCTCCATCGGCTTGTCGCCGATGGTGTTCGTCATTTCGATCTCGACCTGCGCTGGCAGATGCCGCTGCAGCATCCTGAAAATTGTGCGATAGCCCTCTCCGGTAATGAACGCCGTGGGGATCGGTCCTATGTCGTAGCGCGCCAGGCTGACGTCCGTCATGTTTAGCAGTGCATGCGGCTTGTTCGAATCGCGCAGCACAGCCCCGACGCCTTCCTGCTTCCAGAATTCGGTCTGCTCTTTCGCTGCTTTCTGAAACGCTTCAAACGGATCAGCAACGGGTGGTTCTCCAATTCGCGCCGGAGGCTGCTGCATTGGCCTGCTCACCTGCGCGTAGGGATCGTCCGGCTTCGGCGGAGAAAGGCTCGCCGGCTCCTGGTAAATGACGATGGCGCCCTTCAGCTTCCCGTGGAACTTCGCAAAATCTTTTTGCTCTTTCGCATCGAAGTACACCACCGGGCCCGTAACAACACCAGGCGTGCTCGGCGACCATCCCGCCGCCGCGATCGTCAAGGGATGCTCGGTCGGACTCACAATGCGGGCGCTGCCTTTCCCACGCGTCCACGAACGCTCCATCGTCCAGCCCTCCAGATGAGCGTTCACCGCGCCGTACTTCGCGAACATGTCCCGCGTCCACTCGTTCGCCTGCTCGAGCTGCGGCGAGCCCGTCAGCCGCGCCCCGATGCTGTCCGAGAGGTATTCGAGGTTTGCCGCCGCCTCGCTGTGCTCGCGAATCTCGCCGAGAATCTGCGCATCCGCTGCCGCAAAGGGACTCTTCTCGTCGCCAGCCGGTTTCGCCAAGCCGCCGCGCACCGCCACCAGAACCAAAACCACGCCGCACACAAGCACACTGAATCGACGCAAGCTCATTCGTCTACCTCAAACGCAATCTGGATTTTTGCTACTGATTCCACCACGAGGCAGCAAGCTCCCGCCGCCTCCCACTCGCTTCTTAGACGCTCGCTACCCGCTCAGCCGTTTCGCGCCCGCCTGCGCCGCTTGCCCTGATTCTGAAGACGCGGCGCTGGCTGGCATTTCGGGCAGAAATAGCTGCTGCGGCCCGCAACAATCACTCGCCGGATCGCCGTCCCACAGCGGAAGCAGCGTTTCCCTTCGCGTCCATACGCCCGGTGGTGCCGCTGATATTCTCCCGGCTGGCCCTCGGCGTCAAGAAAATCGGAAATCGAAGACCCGCGCGCCAAAATCGCTTTACGCAAAACGCCCTGCAGCACGCGTCGTAACACCTGCGCCTGCTTTTTGCTCAGCTCTGTTCCCCGGCGCATCGGATGAATCCTGGCACGCCACAAACTTTCGTCCGCATAAATGTTGCCGATGCCGCGCAACACGCTTTGATTCAGCAACAACGCTTTAATCTGCGCGTTCCGCGAGCGGATTCGCGATGCGAACTCCTCAGCATTCACCAACAGCGGGTCCGCGCCGAATGCTGTCAGCTCCTCGGCCAGCAGCGCCTCAGTAAGATACGCCATGCGCCCAAACCGGCGCGGGTCCGTGTAGCGCAACTCGCGTCCATCGTCGAGCGCGAACCATACATGCGTATGCTTTGCGCAAGGCTGCGCCGCAGCACATGGCGCAAGCTGCCCGGTCATTCCCAGGTGCACCAGCAGCGAAGCCGCTTCCGCATCTCCATTCTCCGAATCCCTGCTCGCATTCGTGCGCGCAGAAAGCCGCAGCAGCATGAATTTCCCATACCGCTCCACGGCCTCGATCTGCCTTCCAGGAACGTGCTGCTCCACCGCGGCCGGATCATCTATGAAATCCGTCTTCCCCAGCCGTACCGACAGTATTCGCCGCCCGGCGATGGATCTTTGCAGCCCTCGCGCAACAGTCTCAACTTCAGGAAGCTCCGGCATAAGTCTCGCCCACAAAACGTAGGGGCGCAGCACCGCTGCGCCCTATGTCCGCACGTCGTATGAATTCTACATCCCCTTCGTAATCGCTTGCGAGGCCTGTCCGCTCACAGGCGATACGCCGTGACGCGGGTCGCGGCCCACGAATCACTTCTTATGATAATTCGGATACGCCGGATGATCCGGAATCACCACGGGATTCTTCTTCAGCGCCTCCAGCGTAATCTGCACCGCCTTCTCCAACTGCGCGTCATGCCCCGCCGCCACCGACGCGGGATCATTCTCCACTTCGATGTCCGGCGCGATCCCGTGATTCTCCACTTCCCAATCGCCGTGCAAGCCGTAAATCGCCCCGCGCGGCGCGGTCACAAAGCCACCGTCCAGTAGCGGCGGATAATTCCATATTCCCACCAAACCGCCCCAAGTCCGCGTGCCCACCAGCGGCCCGACCTTGTCCTGCTTGAACATCCACGGCAGCGCATCCCCGCCCGAACCCGACATTTCATTGATGATCATCGTCTTCGGGCCGTAGATTTGCGCCAGCGGCGAGCAGAACTTCTCGCCTTCCCGCGTAATCGCGCAGTTCCGCAGCGGCCGTTCCAGTTCATCGATAATGTAATCCGCGATCGCTCCGCCGTGGTTATAGCGTTCATCGATGACCGCCGCCTGCTTGCCGACCTGCGCAAAGTAAAAGCGGTTGAAGTTTAAGTATCCTCCGACCGCTGTGTCCGGTACGTGCACGTACGCCACTTTCCCGCCGCTCAACACATCCACCTTGCGGCGGTTATCCTCTTCCCAAGCGCGATTCCGCAGCGCAAACTCGCTGGCCACCGGCACCACGGTCACTTCCCGCGCGTCCTTCCCGTCCGCATTCGGCCCCACCTTGATGCGCACCTGCGCGCCCGCGGTGTTCTCCAGGAATTTGCTCACATCCGCTGGCGGCCGCACATCCACGCCGTTCACTTCCAGCAGATACTCCCCAACCTTGACTTCCACGCCCGGCTGCGTCAGCGGCGCCCGCAAATCCGGATTCCAGTTTTCGCCGTTGAAAATCCGCGCGAATCGGTAGCGGCCATTTTCAATCTTGTAGTCCGCGCCCAGCAGCCCGCCTTTCACCTTAGGCGCCTCCGGGATGTCGCCGCCGGCAATGAACATGTGTCCGATGGTCACTTCGCCGAGCATTTCATCGAACAAATAATTCACGTCGCCGCGCCCGCCCGCGCCTTTCAAGTACGCCGCATACTTTTTTTCCATCGCGGGAATGTTCAGTCCATGATGATTGGGGTCGTACAAAAAGTCGCGCTCGATCCGCCAAACCTCGTGGTACATCTGGTTCCACTCCACGCGGGGATCGACCAAAACTTCCATCGCCCCCGTGTTCAGCGCGCCGTCGCCCGGCTTCGGTGCTCCGTCCGTCTTTGCGATGAACCACCCCGGCCCCAGCCGGTACAACACCTTCTCGCCATTCGCCGAAACCCCAAAGCCATTGATCCCGGCCAGAAATGCCTCGGTCTTCCGTGTGGTCGCATCAAATTTCGTCACCGTGACGGGCGTGTTCGGCTCCAGCCGCGGAACATCCGGTATCTCCGACAGGAGCAGCGTGCCTGCCTTACCGGCATCCAGCGAAACGTAGTTCGCTGGCTTGATCGGCAACGCCACGATACGTTGCCCGATCCCATCCAGATCGATCGTGACTTTAACGCCCTCGTCCTTCTTCTCGTCCTTCTTTTCGCTCTCCTTGCCCTTCTCTCCTTCTTTGCCTTTGTCTGCGTCCTTGCCCTTGTCCGCGGCGTCCTTCTTCTCCTCCACTTTTTCTTCGTCGCTCTGCGGCTCAACCGGCGACTTCTCGCCCTTCTTCAGCACCGCCGCGTAAATGTTCCGTAGCACCGGATGCTGAAAACTGGAAAGGTCCAGCCAGCCCGACGACAGCCCCAAGTCCGTGCTGGCCGCGAAAATCAGTTCCTTGCCGCCTTTGTCAAACACCGGATAGCGCGCGTCGCCCAGCCCATCCGTAATCTGCGAGACCTTCCCACTCTCCAGCGAATACACAAAAATCCCGCGCAAGTGGTTCTCCAGGAATTTTGAGTACGTCAGCCACTTGCTGTCCGGCGACCAATTCACCGCCAGCGTTACGCTCGGATCCTCGAAGCGGTCCGCGTCCACCCTCGCCGGCGCGCCCTTCTCCACGTCCACGTACCAAAAATTCATTCGCTTGTCCGTGTACGCAATCTTCTTGCTGTCTGGCGACCACGTCGGCCCGTAAAAAAACGACGGCGGATTCCCCAGGCCGATTTTCTTCACCGCTCCGGAGCCCGATTGATCCACGATATGCAGCGCGTACTCTCCCGATTCATCCGAGAAAAACGCAATCGACTTCCCGTCCGGTGACCACGCCGGATCGCGTTCCGCCACTGCTGTCGTGCGCGTCAGATTCCGCACATCGCCCTTCTCCGCCGGCACCGTCAGAATTTCCCCTCGCGCCTCGAAGACCGCGCGCACGCCCGTCGGCGAAATCCCCGCGTTCTGAATCTTCTCGCCCACCTTTTCGTAGTGCGCCCGCGTGGACGGCAAATCCCCCGAAATCTGAATTGGCACCTTCGTGGACTTCCCGTTCTTCGGCTCGAACAAATAGATTCCGCCAAACTGCTCGTACACCAGCGCGTCCGGTCCCGCCGAAACCGTCTTCAGGTCCAGCCCCTTGTTCTCGACAACTTGCTTCACCGCCTTCGTCTTCGTGTCATACGCAAACAATGTCACCGCTCCGTTGCGATCGGACAGGAAGTACACCGTGTCCCCAAACCACACAGGATGCGAGTCGTTCGAGTTCTCGCGGGGAACCCTCTCCAGCGCCAAATCGCTCAGCTTCACGATATTGATCGGCGTAGTCTGCCCGCCGCGATACCGCTTCCACGAGCTTTGCCACTTCAAATTCGGCACGTACGCGATCCGCGTCCCGTCCGGCGAAAACCACGCATCCTCCCCCCGCCACATGGGCAGCACTTCGGGCCAGCCGCCCTCCACGCTCACCGTGTACAACCGGTCAAAATCCGCGTACGCCTCGCGCCCCGAGCGGAACAGAACCTTTTTCCCGTCCGGTACCCAGCCCTCCGCAATATCTGGCCCCGGATGCCACGTCAGTCTCCGCGGCTCCCCGCCTTCCGCCGGCATCACGAAAACGTCGAAATTGCCGTCGTACTGGCCAGTGAACGCGATCCAGTTCCCATCCGGCGAAAATATCGGCAGGCCTTCATGCCCACCCGTGGTAAGTTGCCGCGCCTCTCCGCCTTCCCGCGGCACACTCCACAGATATCCTCCATACGCGAACACAATCTGCGTGCGGCTCAGCGTAGGCGCGTGCGCCAGCAACGGCGTTTCCTCAGCGGCCGCAGCACGCCCGGCGAAGCACAGCAGCATCGCCATCAAAACCGTCATCCGATTAAACATTTTTCCTCCGACCGAGACTCTAACGCTGCCGCTAAATGCAGAGCTTCGCGACGGCCCGAAAAAGGAAGGGGGATTGTATCCCTCTCAGGACCGAACAAGAAGATAGTTCTGAACGGACCACGCCGTTACTTGATTACTGCACTCGGAGGCGGCCAGAAGCCTGGCTCGCTAATCGCTCTAGCGTCGCGCTTCTCCGCATACTTCTCCACCGCCTTGCCAATCGCAGAAGCCTTCCCAATCAGCACAAACACCAAATTCTCCGCCGGAAAATGTTTCTGGATCACCTGCTTCGCCATATCCGGCGTCACCGCGTCGACGCGCGCCTCCAATTGATTGATGTCGTCGTCGCCCAGCCCGTAAAACTCGTTGCTCGCAATAATCCGCGCCAACTGCCGCGAAGTCTCAATGTTGGGCGGAAACTGCCCCTTGACGTAACTCTTAGCCGACTTCAACTGTTCGTCCGTCACACCGTCCTTGTGCAGCTTCTGCAGCACTTGCAGCGCCAGGTCAATCGCCGGCGTGGTCGTCTCATTCTTCGTGAAGCTGAAAATCCCAAACGGTCCCGGCGCTCTCCGCGAGTCAAAGAAAGAAGACGCTCCGTAGGTGTAGCCGGACTCCACGCGCAACGCCTCGTTCAACTCCGACGTAAATCTCCCGCCGAAAATCGTGTTCACCACGCGAATCGCCACGCGATCCGGGTCATTGCGCGTAATCCCTACATTCCCAAATGCAAAATACGTCTGCGTCGCGTCGTTCTTGTCCACCAGCAGCAACCGCTTGCCTTTCACCGGCGGGGTAGCCGCAATCGGCGAAGCCGCAACCGTGCGCGCCGGCCATCCCCCGAATACGTCCTCCAGCTTCTTCCGCATCTCCGCGCCGTTGAACTCCCCCGCCACCGCCAGCAGCGTATTCCCCGGCGCGTAATTTGCTTCGTAAAGCTTTACAATCGCGTCGCGCTTGATGCGCTGCAGTGAAACCTCGTCGCCACCCGATGGCCTTCCATAAGGATGCATTCCATACAAATACCCCTCGTAGTACGCACCCAGCACCTGTTGCGGATCATCCTTCGCCCCGCGCACCCCATCGATGGATTGCGCCAGCAGCTTCTCCACCTCCACTTGCGGAAACGTCGGGTGCAGCAGCGCATCCGAGAACAGCTCCAGCCCGCGCGCCAAATCCTTGGTCAGGAACTCCGCGCCCACGCTGCTGAAGTCCGCTCCTGCTTCCGCTTCAAAGTCTCCGCCGATGTAATCCAGGTCCGCGGCAAACTGCTGCGCCGTTCGCGCTTCCGTCCCTTTCCTCAACAATCCTGCGGTGATCGAGGCCAGCCCTTCCTCGCCTGTGGGGTCTGCCGTCGAGCCCGTTTTCACAATCGCAAACAAATTAATCATCGGCACGCCGTGCTTCTCCAGCAGCAGCACGGTCAATCCATTCTTCAAGACGTACTTCTCGTGCGGCGGCATGTGCAGCGTCTGCGCCCCTGCCGTCGAAGCCACAATCGTTAGCATCACCGCAAAAGTTGTAGGGGCGCGCTTTAGCGCGTCCCAGTACGGTTTCCGCAAGCTCATCAAACTACGAACAATCTCCCGTACTCCCTTTCCGCCGCTCATGGCTTGCTCTTTTCTTCCGCGTTGCCCGGTGTCAGTGTCGCCACCGTGCGGTTGTTCGCTCCAAAGTACGCTTTCGCGACTCGCTGCACGTCTTCCTTAGTCACTGCCGAGTAGTTTTTCGCCGCATCAAACAATTTTCTGTAGTCCCCAAAGAAGACCTCATAGGTGCCGATGGTGTTCGCTCGCCCGTTGATCGTGCGCATCTCCCGGTAGAACTCGGCCAGCCGGATATTTTTGGCCTTCTCCAATTCCGTGTCGCTGACCGTGGCGTTCTTCGCGTTCTCGAACTCCTCGTACATCGCTTTCTCGCACTTTTGCGGGTCCACTCCTTGTTTCGGCTGTGCCGCTACCTCCACAAGGTTGGGATCGAATGCCGGCTCGACCGACGAGGAAACATCCAGCGCGATTTGGTCCTTGTCCACCAAGCGCTGGTACATCCGCGAACTCTCTCCCTGGAACAACACCGTCCGCAAAACGTTCAGCGCGTAATAGTCCGGGCTGTTTGTCTGCGGGATGTGATAGGCCACCAGCACCAATGGCAACTGCGCCGCCTTTCGCACAATGACCCGGCGCTCTCCCATCTGCTCCGGCTCCACTGTAACTACTGGAGGAGGTGGCGTGTGCGACGGAATCGGCTCAATGTATTTCTCGCAGAGCGCAAAGATTTCCTCGGGAGAAACATCGCCCGCCACCACCATCGTGGCGTTATTCGGCGAATACCCCATCTCGAAATGGTGCTTCAGTTGTTCCATGGTCCAATGCTCGATATCGCTCATCCATCCCACCACCGGCCACTGGTAAGAATGCGCGATGTACGACGTTGCCCATAGCTGCTCGTCCAGGAGACCGCCATTGTCATTCTCGGTGCGCAGCCGCCGCTCGGAAGCCACCACTTCGCGCTCCGACTTGATTTTTGATGGATCGAAACTCAAGTCGCGGATGCGATCGGCCTCGATGTCGTAGATCAAGTTCAGTGCCGAGCGCGGGAACCAATCCTGGTACACCGTTACATCGCGGGTGGTGTAGGCATTGTTCGCCCCGCCATTCGCCTCCATCACTTTGTCGAGCTCGCCCGGGCCATATTTCTTCGCGCCGTTGAACATCATGTGCTCGAAAAAGTGCGAGATTCCGGTTGTTCCCGGTCCCTCATTGCGCGACCCCACGCGATAAAAAATGTACAACGCAACGTTCGGGATGCCGTGGTCCGTCTGCACCAGCACCTTCATCCCGTTCTTCAGCGTCTTCGTCGCCACCGGAAACTCCTGCCCCTGCGCTGGAACTGTGAAACATGCGCAAATGCACAACATCCCAACCGCCGCATTGTGAAACCGCCGAATCGTCTTCATGAACCCATCCCCCCGGAACCCACACTGTAAACGTCTGAACAGCCCAAAATGTTTAGGATTTTGTTTTTGTAGGGGCGCAGCACGGCTGCGCCCCAGCTTGGCAAGACTTAATGTGTTGACCTTGGCATTTTTCTTTCTTGCCTCTCTGCTTCCCAGTCGCGCGTATCTCCTCACTGCCAAATCGCAAACACCCTCACCGCTCCCCCGGACCCGCCCTCCAACTTAATCGGCGCTACCACCAAAAACGCCCCCGCCTCCGGCAAGCCGCTCAAATCCGCCAAATTCTCGAGCTGGTACAAACCCGCCCCCAACACCAAGTGGTGCACCGCAAAATCCTCCGAGGCTCCATAGTCCGCACTCATTGTGTCGCATCCAATTCCGCTTACTTTGCGCGAGATCAATACTTTCGCCGCCTCCGCCGAGAACCCCGGGAAGTGCATTTTCCCCTGCGCGTCTTGATTTCGATACTTCTGCGCATCCGGCCATCGCGAAGCCCAGCCCGTCCTCAGCAGCACAATCGAGCCTTCCAAAATCCGCCCGTGCTTCTTCTCCCATTGTTCGACGCGTGAAACTGGCGCCTGATAGTCCGCGTCCTTCGCGCCTTCCTCGCGGACATCCAGCACTACGGCCGGGCCAAAGAATTGTTTCGCTGCAATTTGATCCACGGTGGTCTTGCCCGGAGGGAAATGAATCGGGGCGTCCAGATGCGTGCCGTAATGCTCCAGCATCCAAAAACTTCGCGTGAAGTACCCGTTCTCTTCCACTGTGGCATTCACTTGCGCTTCAAACCAGCGCTTGTCCCCCGGCCACGGCACCAGCTTGTCATTGATCGCGTAACTGAGGTCCAGCACCCGCGTCTTCCCGCTGGCAATGCCGGAGAGCAAACTGTCGCGTCGTGGTTCCTGCGGAAAAAGCGCCATAGGAAGGAACATCATAAATGTGACGACAGCAATGACGAAACGCCCCGACCGCCCGGAGACACCCATCTTTCCCCCAGCCAAATACTGTTGCTAAGTATTTGTCATCCTGAGAGCATCCGACGAGGATGCCCGAAGGACCTCAACGTAAGCATCAACGCAATTTCCGAGCGGAACACCTGGCGCTGCTTATGGCAGCGGAATTCCCGGCGTAGCCACAATTCCCGACATCCGCAAAATCTCCAGATACTCCTCGTCGGTAATCGAAGAAATCAGCACCCGCACGTTCTTCAGTAATTTCATCTTCCGCAGCGCCCGATTCTCCCGCAGCTCCGCCAGCGTCACCTGCCGCGGCAGCCGTTCGAACGCGCGCAGGTCCGCAACCAGATTTTTTCCCTTGGGATCGTGCGGATCCGGATACGGATCTCGTGTCACTTCCGCGATCGAATAGAGCGACCTCTCCGGCGCGGAGTGATAGCACAGTACGCGGTCGCCCTTGCGCACCTGCTTCAGCGCGCGGATCGCGTCCTGCTTCCCTTCGGCGCCGTGCCACATCTCTTTGCCTTTTACGAAAAGCGTATCCCAGTGGTAGTGGTGCGGGTCGGCGCTGAAGATCCAGTGGTGTCGTTGCGCGGTCGGAAGTGCCATCGAGGCTTCGAGTCGGCACTATACATTG
>WNFH01001368.1_pt1 | contig 16479 bp, 12 predicted proteins | sample 5400411 | NCBI WGS metagenome assembly WNFH01 (sample SAMN13153347, study PRJNA577476) | soil metagenome | isolation source: 200 cm saprolite under Douglas fir tree site 2 hole 3 | place: USA:California | collected 2015-04-18
CTCCAGGTCGAGAAGCGCATCCGCGGCCGCGTCAAGCGGCAGATGGAAAAGAGCCAGCGCGAGTACTACCTCAACGAGCAGGTCAAGGCGATCCAGAAGGAGCTCGGCGAAGGCGAGGACGGCGCCGACCTCGAGGAAATGGAAAAGCGCGTCAAGGCCGCGCGCATGCCCAAGGAAGCGCGCAAGAAGGCCGACGCCGAGCTGAAGAAGCTGCGCCTCATGTCGCCGATGTCCGCCGAGGCGACCGTGGTGCGCAATTACATCGACACGCTCGTCAATCTGCCCTGGAAGAAGCGCAGCAAGATCTCGCGCGACATCGCCGCGGCCGAGAAGATCCTCGACGCCGACCATTACGGCTTGGAGAAGGTCAAGGAGCGCATCGTCGAGTATCTCGCGGTGCAGATCCGCGTCGATAAGGTCAAGGCGCCGATCCTGTGCCTGGTGGGCGCGCCCGGCGTGGGGAAGACTTCGCTCGGGCAATCGCTCGCCCGCGCGACCAACCGCAAGTTCGTGCGCATGTCGTTGGGCGGCGTGCGCGACGAGGCCGAGATCCGCGGCCACCGCCGCACCTACATCGGCTCGATGCCCGGCAAGATCCTGCAGAACATGACCAAGATCGGCGTGCGCAACCCGCTCTTCCTGCTCGACGAAGTGGACAAGATGGGGATGGACTTCCGCGGCGATCCGTCATCCGCGCTTCTGGAAGTGCTCGACCCTGAGCAGAACCATACCTTCACGGACCACTACGTCGAGGTCGAGTACGACCTCTCGGAAGTGATGTTCGTGGCGACCGCGAACACTCTGAACATTCCTCCGGCGCTGCTCGACCGGATGGAGGTGATCCGCATCTCCGGCTACACGGAGGACGAGAAGGTCAATATCGCCGCCCGGTACCTCCTGCCGAAGCAGCTCAAGAACAACGGGCTGAAGAAAGAGGAAGTATCGGTTTCCGAGGCCGCTCTCCGCGACATCATCCGCTACTTCACGCGCGAGGCGGGGGTGCGGGGCCTCGAGCGCGAAATCTCGAAGATCTGCCGCAAGGTCGTCAAGCTACTGGTGACGAAGGACAAGCAGAAGAAGATCCTCGTCACCCCCAAGAGCCTGGACAAGTTCCTCGGCGTGCGCCGTTTCACCTATGGGATCGCCGAAAAGAAGAACCAGGTCGGGCAGGTCACGGGGCTTGCGTGGACCGAGGTGGGGGGCGAGCTCCTGACGATCGAGGCCGTCACCATGCCCGGAAAGGGGAAGACCATCACGACCGGGAAACTCGGCGAGGTGATGCAGGAGTCGATCCAGGCCGCGCTCTCGGTGGTGCGCAACCGCTCATCCAGACTCGGAGTCGCCGAGGACTTTTATCAGAAGAACGACATTCACGTCCACCTCCCCGAAGGCGCGACGCCCAAGGACGGCCCCAGCGCCGGCATCGGTATCTGCACCGCGATGGTGTCGGTGCTGACCGGAATCCCGGTCAGGGCGGACCTCGCCATGACCGGCGAGATCACCTTGCGCGGCGAAGTGCTGGTGATCGGCGGACTGAAGGAAAAGCTCCTCGCTGCGCACCGGGGCGGCGTCAAGACCGTCCTCATCCCGGAGGAGAACGTGAAGGATCTGGCGGAAATCCCCGACAACATCAAGAATCGTCTGGAAATTCTTCCGGTGAAGTGGATGGACCAGGTGCTCGAGCTTGCCCTGGAGCGCCAGCCGGAGCCGCGCAAGCCCGCGTCGGACACGCCGCCGATTCCTCCGGTCGGCGACGACAAGACTTCCTCCACGGTGGTCACTCACTAGATTGGTGCAACGCAGAGCGAGTCGCGCCGCGACCGCTCCCGTAGAAGTTTTTCCTGGTCGTCGCGCATCCCGCGTCCGCGGACGAACCGGATTGCATCCCGCAAACCGGAAAAAAATCGGCCATTGCAAAAAAAAGCGACGCGAGCGCTTGACACGGTGCTTTTGCGATTGCTATAAAATGCGAACAGGCTCGCGACGTTTGCGCCGGTCTCAAGATCCGATTTCAGCCGCGGAATAAGCAAAGCTCGGTTTTCGACAGGACCGCTCGCCTTCGGGTGAGCGGAGGGGAGACCGGTCTTTGCTGAGTCCACGGGCACGACTTGAGCCGGGAGGTGGGTCGCGTCCGTTGAATACGATCTCGTCACTATCCCAAGGGGGCCGAAATGAACAAGCTGGAAATCATCGATCACATCTCCAAGTCTGCTGACATCTCCAAGGCCGCCGCCGGACGCTCGCTCGACGCCGCGGTTTCGGCGATCAAGACCGCGATGAAAAAAGGCAGCATGGTCACCCTCGTCGGGTTCGGGACGTTTTACGTCGGCAAGCGCGCGGCCCGCACCGGGCGCAATCCGCGCACCGGCGTCGAGATCAAGATCAAAGCCGCGAGAGTTCCCAAGTTCCGCGCTGGCAAGGCCCTGAAGGATGCAGTAAACTAGCAGCCCTTCCGGAACCGGGCCGCGCTCGACGCAAGACGGTAGCGCCGGTTTCTTGCGAAGGGGTGCTTAGCTCAGCTGGTAGAGCGTCGCCCTTACAAGGCGAATGTCGGCGGTTCGATCCCGTCAGCACCCACCAAGTCGTAAAGCCGGACGCACGAGAAGGGATGGGGCCCCTTCTCCCCCATCTTGGGCGCCGGTTTACGTCGGCCAGTTCGAACGGACGCATAGCGCCGTTCAACTGGCCGGGCGGTAATACGACGGAGCGGTAGTTCAGTTGGTTAGAATACCGGCCTGTCACGCCGGGGGTCGCGGGTTCGAGTCCCGTCCGCTCCGCCAGACTTTCGGAAACCCGGGTCATGTCACCGTTCGATTGGGTCCACAACAACAAGCGCCTGATGCAGGTCGTGCTGGCGCTCGTCGCGCTGCCGTTCGCGTTCTGGGGCATCGACTCCTACCAGCGCGTCATGGGCCGGGTCGGAGAAGTGGCCGAGGTCGGCGGGCAGAAAATCGCCGAGCAGGAATTCGCCGAAGCGCTGCGGCAGCAGCAGGATCGCCTGCGCGGAATGCTCGGCCGGAATTTCGATCCGGCGATGTTCGATTCGCCCGCGATGCGCACCGAGCTGCTCGAAGGCATGATCTCGCAGCGCCTTCTGATGCAGCACGCGGCGCGCAATCATCTCGTCGTCCCCAACGAGACGCTGGTCGAGACGACGATGTCGATCCCCGCTTTTCAGGTGGACGGGAAATTTTCGCGCGAGCGCTACGATGCGGCGCTTCGAAACGAGAGAATGAGCCCGGAGACGTTCGACGCGGCTCTGCGCCGGGACCTGCTGGTGCAGCAGCTCACGAGCGCGCTGGCCGACTCGGGCCTGGCCTCGAAGACGGCCGCGAGCCGGTTTGCGCGGCTGCGCGCCCAGCAGCGCGAGATCGCCGAGCACCCGGTCCGGGCCGACACGCGGCTTGCGCAGGCCAAGATCACGGCGGACGCCGTCCGCGGATTCTACGACGGCAACCCCATGGCGTTCCAGGTGCCGGAGGAGGTGCAGGTCGAATACGTCGTGCTGAGCACCGATGCGCTGATCGCTTCGGAGCAGGTCGGTGGGGAGGAAATCAAGGCGTATTACGAGTCGAACGTTTCGAGATACGGCGAGCCGGAGCAGCGGCGTGCGAGCCACATCCTGATCGCGCTGAAGAGCGGCGCGGGCGACGCGGAGAAGGCCAAGGCGCGGGAGCGCGCCGCGCAGATCCTCTCGCGAGCGCGCAAGTCGCCGGGGAGCTTCGCGGAACTCGCGAAGAAGAACTCCGACGATCCCGGCTCCGCCTCCAAGGGCGGGGACCTCGGGTTTTTCTCGCGCGGGATGATGGTGCGTCCGTTCGAGGACGCGGCGTTCCGGCTCAAGCCGAATCAGATCAGCGACCTCGTCGAGTCGGACTTCGGTTTCCACATCATCAGGATAACGGGCGTGAAGGCGGGAAAAATGAAGAGCCTCGAGGAAGCGCGCCCCGAGATCGAGCGCGCGCTGAAGAGACAGCGGGCCGGCAGGCGCTTCGCCGAGGCCGCCGAGACCTTCAGCAACCTCGTGTACGAGCAAGCCGATTCGCTGAAGCCCGCCGCCGAAAGATTCAGGCTTCCCATCCAGCTCGCTCAAGGGATCACCCGCCAGTCGGCGCCCGTCCCGGCGCTGAGTAATCCCAAGCTGCTTGCGGTGCTCTTCACTGACGAGTCAATCAAGAACCGGCGCAACACCGAGGCCGTCGAGACGGCTCCGAACACGCTGGTCTCGGCGCGGGTGGTCGGTCACAAGCCCGCCAGCCGCCGCCCGTTCGACGAAGTGAAGGGCGAGATCGCCAGGCAGCTCGCGCGCGAGGAGGCCCTGGCGCTCGCGAGAAGGCAGGGCGCGGAGCGGCTCGAAGAGCTCGGAAAAGGCAAGGCTTCCGCGGCCCGCTTCGGCGCGTCCAAGCTCATAAGCCGGGACAGTCCCCAGGATCTGAGCCCGGAGGCCTTGTCGCAGATATTTCGCGCCGATGCGTCGAAGCTGCCGGCGTACGTGGGGGCGGAATCGAATAACGGCTACGTGATCTACCGCGTCAGCCGCGCCATCGACGTCGAGCCGGACGAGACCCGCCAGCGCAGCGCCCAGAGCGAGCTGGGGCGGGCAAGCGGGACGCAGGAGTTCAAGTCGTTCCTCGACGGCCTGCGGGCCGACACGAAGGTGGAGATCAACAGGGCGGTTCTGGAAAAGAAGAACAATTAAAGCCGGACTGCTGACGCAGCCGGTTTAATTCCGCCGGTTGGAGCGGACGCAGAGCGCCGCTCAACCGGCGGCGCAGACAGCCGCAGAAGACTTCGGTCCTATTGCGCAGTTCCGCCCGCGGGCAGGCCGCCCACCACGGTATTGAACCCGGCGTCGGCGTAAACGATCTCACCCGTGACGGCGGCGGCAAGATCGGACAGCAGAAACGCCGCTACGTTGCCCACGTCCTCTGTGCTGACGTTTCGCCGCAGCGGAGAATTCTCCTCGACGTACTTGAGGATCTTGCTGAAACCCGATATGCCGCTTGCCGCGAGAGTCTTGATCGGGCCGGCCGAGACTGCGTTGACGCGAACGCCCTTCGGCCCGAGGCTCGCAGCCAGATAGCGCACGCTGGCCTCGAGGCTCGCCTTGGCGAGCCCCATGGTGTTGTAGCCCGGCACCACCCGATCGGCTCCGAGGTAGGTGAGGGTCACCAACGCTCCGCTTCTTCCCTGCATGAGCGGCAGCGCGGCCTTGGCGAGCGCCGGAAAACTGTAGCTGCTCACGTCGTGCGCGATGCGGAACGCCTCGCGCGACAGGCCGTCGAGAAAATCACCCGCGATCGCCTCTCGCGGCGCGAAAGCGATCGCGTGCACCACGCCGTCGAGCGTACCCCATTTCTTGCCCAGCTCGGAGAAAAGCGCTTCGATCTCGGCATCGCTCGCGACGTCGCAGGGAAACGCAAGGCTGCTGCCGAACTCACCCGCCATGCCGGTGACGCGATCCTTGAAGCGCTCGTTCTGGTAGGTGAACGCGAGCTCGGCGCCCTCGCGCCGGGCGGCCTTGGCGACGCCGTAGGCGATCGAGCGGTTGGAGAGCAGGCCTGTGATCAAGACGCGCTTGCCCGCGAGAAATCCCATGCGAATTCTCCCTGAAACCTGCGCGGATTATAGCCGATGGCCTCGCCGGCCTGAATGACGCTGTCGGAGGGTCAACAGGCTGTTGAAAAACGCTTCCCGCGTGAAAATCGAATTCCGCGTAAGTCGAGTTTCAGAGGGAAGCGTTTTTCTACGGCCTCCAATTTGGGGGATCCCAAGGGGGCGTAGCCCCCTTTCGACAACCTGTTAAGCTACACTTGCCCGCGATGCTCGGCCGTTTGCTATTCGTTGCGCTGCTCGCGTGCGGCCTCGCCGGCTGCGGTCGAGTCTGGAACGATCCTTATCCCGCGGAAGATCGTGGCAAGAATATCCTCTACACGTTCTTCCTCGAGCGGCCGAAGCACCTCGATCCGGCGCAGTCCTATACGTCGGACGAATACGACGTCATCCAGCAGATCTACGAGCCACCCTTGCAGTACCACTACCTCAAGCGTCCGTACGAGCTGATTCCGGCGGCCGCGACCGAAGTTCCCAGACCCAGGTTCTTCGACGAGCGCGGCCGTCCACTCCCCGCGGACGCGGATCGCGTCGCCTACAGCGAATACGATATCCGCATCCGCCGTGGCGTTCTGTACCAGCCTCATCCCGCCTTCGCAAAGGACGACAAGGGCGACCCCGTATATCTGTCGCTTCCCGAGAGCGAAGTCCGCTCGAAGTACAAGCTGTCCGATTTTCCGAGGACCGGCACGCGCGAGCTCACCGCGGACGATTACGTCTACGAGATCAAGCGGCTCGCCCATCCGCGCGTGGTGTCGCCCATCTACGGCCACATGACCGATTACATCGTCGGCCTGAAGGAGTTGGGCGACCAATTGAAGCGCGACAACAACGCGTTGACGGCCGAGCACCAGAAACGCTACGGAGCGTCCGATCGCGGCCACCCCTGGATCGACTTGCGAGGCTACGACCTCTCCGGCGTGAAGGCGGTGGACCGCTACACCTACCGCGTGCGCATCAAAGGCAAGTATCCCCAGTTCGTCTATTGGCTCGCGATGCCGTTCTTCGCGCCGATTCCATGGGAGGCCGACCGCTTCTACTCGCAGCGCGGCATGAACGAGGGCCGAAATCTCACGCTCGACTGGTACCCGGTTGGGACGGGCCCCTACATGTTGGCGGAAAACGACCCCAACGCGCGCATGGTCCTTCAGGAGAATCCGAGCTTTCGCGGCGAGCTCTATCCGTCGGAAGGCGAGCCCGGCGATGCCGCGGCCGGGCTGCTCGCCGACGCGGGCAAGCGCGTGCCCTTCTCCGAGCGCATCGTGTTCACTCGGGAAAAGGAAAGCGTTCCCTTGTGGAATAAATTCATGCAGGGCTATTACGATAGCGCGGGCATCGGCTCGGACAACTTCGACCAGGCGGTGCGAGTCAACGTCGAGGGCGATGCGGCGCTGACCCCAGAGATGGAGGAGCGCGGGATCGGGCTGCGCACTTCGGTCGCTCCGACCACCTTCTATCTGGCGTTCAATTTCAACGATGCGGTCGCGGGCGGCAAGGGCGACGACAGGATGCGCGAGCGCGCGAGGAAGCTGCGGCAGGCGGTGTCGATCGCAATCGATTGGGAAGAGTTCATCTCGATCTTCGCCAACGGCCGGGGCATCGCCGGCATGGGGCCGCTGCCTCCTGGCATCTTCGGCTATCGGGAAGACGCCCGAGGCTACAACCCGATCGTATACGACTGGGTTGGCAAGCCGAAGCGCAAGCCCATCGAAGCCGCGCGCAGACTCCTCGCCGAAGCAGGGTATCCCGACGGCCGCGATGCGAGGACCGGGCAGCCGCTCGTGCTCTATCTCGATACCACCGAGCGCGGGCCGGACGATGCCGCCCGCCTCAACTGGTACCGCAGGCAGTTCGCCAAGATCGACGTGCAACTCGAAATCCGCTCCACGGACTGGAATCGCTTCCAGGAAAAGGTGCGCTCGGGCAACACCCAGATGTTTTTCCTGGGCTGGAACGCCGATTATCCCGACCCGGAAAATTTCATGTTCCTGCTCTACGGCCCGAACGGCTCCCAGGACGGGGAGAACAAGTCGCGCTACGCGAGCCCGGCTTTCGACCGCCTGTTCGATCAGATGAAGAACATGGAGAACGAGCCGCGCCGTCAGGCGATCATCGACCAGATGGTGAGAATCGTGCGGGAGGATGCGCCTTGGACCTGGGGCTTCCATCCCAAGGACTACGTGCTTTCGCACGCCTGGGTGATGAACAGCAAACCGAACAAGATGGCGCGCAACGGCCTGAAGTACATCCGCGTGGATCCGGAGCTGCGCGAGCGCATGCGCGAAGACTGGAACCGGCCCGCGATGTGGCCGCTGGCCGCGATCCTCGCGGTCCTCGTCTTGGGCAGCCTGCCCGCTTACGTGAGCTACCGCCGGCGGGAGCGCATGGCGGCGAAACCCGCGAGATCTGCGGCGTGATCGCCTATATCATCCGCCGCGCGTTCTACGCCGTCCCGATCCTCATCGGGGTGAACCTCATCACTTTCCTGCTCTTTTTCGTCGTGAACACCCCCGACGACATGGCGCGGATGCAGCTGGGCGTCCGGCGCGTCACGCCCGAGGCCATCGAGAAGTGGAAGGCGGAGCACGGATACGACAAGCCGATGCTCCACAACGACCGAGCGGAAGGGATCGAGCGAATCACGAACACGATCTTCTACGAGAAATCGGTGCGTCTGTTCGCTTTCGACTTCGGCAACGCCGACGACGGGCGCTCGATCCGGCACGAGATCCTGACGCGCATGTGGCCGAGCCTGGCGCTGCAGTTGCCCGTGTTCCTCGTCGGCCTCGCCGTGTACGTGACGTTCGCGCTGCTCATGGCTTTTTTCCGGGCCACGTATATCGACTTCTGGGGCGTGGTGCTGTGCGTGGCGATGATGTCGATCTCGAGCCTGTTCTACATCATCGGCGGCCAATACCTCTTGTCCAAGCTATGGAACCTCGTGCCGATATCGGGTTATGCGGGCGAGCTCGACGCCCTCAAGTTCCTCGCCTTGCCCGTCGCCGTCGGAGTCGTGAGCGGCATCGGCTCCAATTCGCGGTGGTATCGCACCATCTTCCTGGAAGAGATGGGAAAGGACTACGTGCGCACCGCGCGCGCAAAGGGCCTCGCCGAAACGGCGGTGATGTTCAGGCACGTGCTCAAGAACGGCATGATCCCCATCCTCACCGGCGCCGTCGTCGTGATCCCGAGCTTGTTCATGGGGGCGCTGATCACCGAGTCCTTCTTCGGCATCCCGGGCCTCGGGAGCTACACCATCGATGCAATCCAGGCGCAGGATTTCTCCGTGGTGCGCTCGATGGTGTTCCTCGGCTCGGTCCTGTACATCGCGGGCCTTTTGCTGACCGACATTTCCTACACGATGGTCGATCCGAGGGTTAGGTTCGAATGAGAGACTGCCCGTGCCGGTAATTCTCTGGACCGATGCGCTCGTGTTTCTGCTGGTCGCGGCGATCGCCGCGTATTTCGTCTATGTCCGCCGCCGGCCTCACCTGCTCATACCCTGGGGGCGCGTCACCCAGAGCGCCTACGGAATGTCCGCGCTGGTCGTGCTCGCGGGGTTCGTCGCGATCGGCCTGCTCGACTCGCTGCACTACCGGCCGGCGCTCGAGCGCAAGGCGGGGCAGGGCACCGCCTATTCGACCGAGGTGCTCTCGGTCTTCGACGCCGTCGCGAGCCCGCTTCGCGAGAGGAGGGAGCGCACCTACTCCGCGCCCTTCGCGCCCCGGGCCTACGCGCGCGAGACGCTCGAAATCGAGGGTCCGGACGGCAAGGTGCGGCAGCTGAGGGAGTTTCCCAGGCTGACCTGGGGTGGAAGCCATCTCAAGGAAGAAAGCGAGCGGGGCCGGGACATTTTCGTCCGGGCCGCGCTGGGGGTCGCACTGGCGACGCTGGCCTGGCTCGCCATCGCCTGCGCCGTGGCCTGGCGGCACGCTCGTACCACTAAGCGCCGCCTAGGCGATGCGTGGCGCGCGATCTGGCGGGCCGAAACCCGCACGCCCTGGCGCGCGGTTCTGATCACCGCAGGCGTGCTGCTCGCGCTTGCCGGCCCGGCGCTCGCGCTGTGCGCTCACTATCACGTCCTCGGGACGGACAAGGTCGGCCGGGATGTCCTCTACCTTGCCCTCAAGAGCGTACGCACCGGGCTCGTCATCGGCACGCTGACGACGCTGGTGATGATGCCTTTCGCCGTGCTGCTCGGGATCATGGCAGGCTATTTCCGCGGCTGGATCGACGACGTGATCCAGTACCTCTACACCACCGTCAATTCGATCCCTGGCGTGCTCCTCATCGCAGCGGCCGTCCTCTTGATGCAGGTCTACATCGACCGGCATCCGGAGCTCTTTCCGACCTCGGCGCAGCGCGCGGACCTCCGGCTCCTCTTCCTGTGCTTCATCCTGGGGCTCACGAGCTGGACCGGCCTTGCGCGATTGCTGCGGGGCGAATCCCTCAAGCTGCGCGAGCTCGAGTACATCCAGGCGGCGCAGGCATTCGGCGTGCGCGACCTCCGCATCATCACGCGCCACATTCTGCCCAACGTCATGCATATCGTGCTGATCTCCCTGGTGATGGACTTTTCCGGTCTCGTGCTTGCCGAGGCCGTGCTCTCCTACGTCGGCGTCGGCGTCGATCCCTCGATGATCAGCTTCGGCACCATGATCAACGCGGCGCGGCTGGAGATGTCGCGCGACCCGATCGTCTGGTGGTCGCTCGCGGCGGCGTTCTTCTTCATGTTCACGCTGGTCCTCGCGGCGAACCTGTTCGCAGACGCGGTGCGCGACGCCTTCGACCCCAGGGTGCGGGTCGGGGCCATGGCGGCGGCATGAGCGAAGCGCTTCTTCGCGTCCGGAATCTCAGGACCGTGCTCCACGGTACGGGCGACCCGGTGCGCGCGGTGGACGGCGTGGACCTCGAAATCCGGCGCGGCGAGACCTTCGCCATCGTCGGCGAATCGGGATGCGGCAAGACGATGACCGCGCTGTCGCTCATGCGCCTGTTGCCCGAGACAGGCCGCATCGCCGGCGGCAGCGTCGAGCTCGCGGGTCTCGATCTGCTCGGTCTTCCCGAGGCGGCGATGCGCACGGTGCGCGGCCGGAGGATCGCCATGATCTTCCAGGAACCCGCCACCAGCCTCAATCCCGTGCTCACCATCGGCACCCAGATCGGCGAAGTGCTCGAGCGCCACACCGAGCTGCGCGGCGCGCAGATCGAGGTGCGCATCCTCTCGCTGCTCGACTCGGTGGGTATTCCCGATACGCCGCGCCGCGCTGAGGAGTACCCCTTTCAGCTTTCCGGGGGCCTGAAGCAGCGCGCGATGATCGCGATGGCGCTCGCCGCCAGTCCGGATCTTCTCATCGCCGATGAGCCGACCACCGCGCTCGACGTCACCATCCAGTCGCAGGTGCTGGAGCTGCTCGCTGAGCTTCAGAAGAAGAACGGCATGGCGATCCTGCTCATCACGCACGACCTGGGGATCGTCGCGCAGATGGCGCACCACGTCGCGGTCATGTACGCGGGCCAGATCATCGAGCTCGCCGAGCGCGAGCGTTTCTTCGCCGCGCCCCAGCATCCCTACTCGCGCAAGCTCTTCGCGGCGCTCCCGGCGACCGGCAAGCGCGGCGCCGAGCTCGCGGTCATCAAGGGCCAAGTGCCGCCGCTCACGCAGGAATTCCGCCGTTGCCGGTTCACCGAGCGCTGCGATTTTGCCTTCGACCGCTGCGCAGCCGAGGCGCCCGGCTGGACGCGGATCGCCGAGAGTCACGAAGTGCGCTGCTTCCTCCGGGAAAAGGAGCGGGCGGGCCCGATCGAGCAGGGCGAGACCGGCGCGGCCACGCCCGCCGCGGCTTCGGAGGCTGCGCCGCTTCTTTCCGTGCGCGAGCTGAAGGTGCATTTCCCGATCCGCAAAGGCCTGCTCAAGCGGGCGGTGGGCTACGTCAAGGCGGTCGATGGGACGTCTCTCGAGATCCGCGCCGGGCGTACGCTCGGCCTGGTCGGCGAGTCGGGCTGCGGCAAGACCACCGTCGGGAAGGCGATCCTGCAGCTTATCCGCCCGACGGCGGGCGAGGTTCGTTTCGACGGAGTCGAGCTGACGCGCGTCCGTGGCGCAGAGCTGCGCACGCACCGCCGCGACTTCCAGATCATCTTCCAGGACCCGTACGCTTCGCTCAATCCGCGCATGCGCGTCGCCGACATTCTCTCCGAGGGGATGGCGGCGCTCGGCGTCGAAGCGAACGCCGCAGCGCGCTCACGACGCGTCGCGGAAATCCTCGACCAAGTCGGGCTCGCGCGCGATTCGGTCGATCGCTACCCGCACGAGTTCTCCGGCGGTCAGCGCCAGCGGATCGCGATCGCGCGCGCGTTGGCCGTCCGCCCGCGTCTCATCGTCTGCGACGAACCCACCAGCGCGCTCGATGTCTCGGTGCAGGCGCAGATCCTGAACCTGCTCAAGTCGCTGCAGCGGGACCTCAAGCTCTCGTACCTCTTCATTACGCACAACATCGCGGTGGTCGATTACCTCGCGCACGAGGTGGCGGTCATGTACCTCGGACGGATCGTCGAACACGGCACTGTGGACGAAGTGCTGCGCTCGCCGAAGCACCCGTATACACAGGCGCTGCTCGCCGCGGTGCCGAAAATCGAAGCCGGGGGCACGCGCGAAGTCATCCGCCTGGAAGGCGAGCTGCCTTCGCCCGTGAACCCGCCGTCCGGGTGCCACTTCCATCCGCGCTGCCCGAAGGTAATGCCCGAGTGCCGCGAGCGCTATCCGGAGAATTTTGTTCTGTCCGGCACGCGGACGGTGGCGTGCTGGTTGTACAAGAAATAAATTCCCTCTCCCTCCGGGAGAGGGCCAGGGTGAGGGTGGATTTCGGTCAGCGGCGCTCGGGAAGCCTCATCTAAAACAGGTGGCGCCGCCGCCTCCGCCGCGCTAAGCTTTTCTTCGGAAAACTATCAATGAGAATGAGGTTCTTAGACCAGCAGAGGTTGTCCGTCGTCTTGAAGCCCGGAAGAAGAAATGAACGTCTATCGCCTAACGCGCGCGTTGCACGGGAGCCGCTGGAGCCGCCGTGCTCTTTTGCCCGCGTTGTCCGCGGCCTCGTGAACGCGGGCGTTGAGCACGAAGGCAGGCGCAGTGCTACATTGAAAGTCGAATTTGAAAGTCGAATTCGAGGGGAATTTGCGATGGACTGGAGACCCTACATCACCGCTGATCCTCAGATCATGCACGGCGCTATGTGTTTTCGAGGTACACGCATTTCTGTTTCTGTGGTGCTTGACAATCTCGCGGCCGACGAAGCGCCGGAACGTATTCTTGACCAGTATCCGTCGCTCAAGCCTGAGCACATTCCCACGGCTATTGCCTATGCCGCGGACCTTGCGCGCGAACGCATCGTACCGATCCCTGTGTAGCTGCGGCGAATGGCCGCCCCGTTTCAGGTTAGGTGCGCAATCGATCGCGCCAGTAGCCCGGGCGTCTTGAGTGATGAGCAAACGCAAGTACCAAGATTTCCGTATCGCGCTCGTGGACAATTACAGAGTAGGGGAAACGTCTGAGTATCAGACGTTTGACGCCGCGCGTTCCTGCTGTGCCGGGCACGGATGTCAGGGGGACGATTTCTTCCTCAAGCAGATCGAGAGCCGCATCGATAGCCTGCTCAAATTCTGAACCGAGACCGGGGCGTTCTTTTTCATACCACCCTGCGGCCTCGGCTGCTTCATTCGCGGCCGCATCATGGATGCGCAGCGCGCGCATCAAGAACGGTTCATGCGAGCTCGCATTCGGCGGCGGAACTCCTTGCGATCGACCAAGTTTGCGGTGCCGGAATCGATCTCAGAAAGTCTGCGCATAATCTCCGTGTCCCACGCCTTTTCCACGTCCGAATCTGGTGGCCCATCGAGGCTGATTACCAGGTTGTAGGCAAGCTCCGCGCGCTCGGCTTCCGAGAGATTCAGCGCCTCAGAGCGTACTTTCTCCAGTGCTGTGCTACCCATATGCGCGCTCCATTTGCAAGGTGTTGCAACTGGGCGCAGGATAGCGCACCTGACAACGGCTTGCACGCGGACGCTGACGTCACTTCGGAATTTCGGGAATGGCCACCCGCCTTCAAGCTAGGCCAAAACCTCCCTCATGACGCGCTGACGCTGCCATGAAACTCGTACTTCTGATACTGACGCATGCGCTCGCCCTCGCGGTCGGGTTTGCGCTCGGCATCTACGTTCTTCCCATTCTTATCGCCCCCAAGGCCCCCTTGCTCGGCGAAGTGAGGGCTCTGGCCGACGCAGCGGAGTTCACGGGCGAGTTCCGCAGGGGTTTGAAGGGCAGCGATCTGCTGCATTGGGGCGAGGGGAACGTGTTCGTCGGCAAGACGGCGGTGTCGCTCGCGGGGAGGCTCGCTCCAGGTCCGGACTACAAGCTGTACCTGTCCCCGGAATTCGTCGATACCAAGGAAGGCTTCCTTCGGGTGAAGGGGCGCTCGGTGCGGCTGGGGGATGTGAAGACTTTTGAGAACTTCATCGTCCGGGTGCCCGAGTCGGTGGATTTGTTGCGGTACAACACCGTGGTCGTCTGGTGCGAGACGTTTTCGATGTTCATCAGCGCGGCCAAGTACCGCTAGCGCGGGCTTCACTACGGGGCTAAACTGGTTCGCGGAAAGTACGGGTATGTCAGGAGATTTATTTCAAGTCAACCCGAGATACTGGAAACTCAGGCGCACGGTTGTGAATGGCCTGAGTGCCAGCCTCCGATAGGCTCTTGAGAGGACGCTATGGCAAAGCTCAACATCAATGGCAAAGTCCGTGACGTGCAGGTGGAGGCCGAGACGCCGCTCCTGTGGGTGATCCGCGAGCAGGTGGGTCTCACCGGCACGAAATACGGCTGCGGCGTCGCGCAGTGCGGCGCCTGCTCCGTGCACTTGAACGGCGAGGTGGTGCGCTCCTGCTCGATCGCGGTGGGGAGCGTGAAAGCCACCGACAAGATCGTCACCATCGAAGGGCTCTCGGCCACGAGCGCGCATCCGGTGCAGAGGGCCTGGGCCGAGCTCGACGTGCCGCAGTGCGGCTACTGCCAGTCCGGGCAGATCATGGCGGCGGCAGCTCTCCTCAGGAGGAAACCGAAGCCGACCGACGCCGACATCGACGAGGCGATGACCAACATCTGCCGCTGCGGCACCTATCAGCGCATCCGCGCCGCCGTGCACATGGCGGCCGGCATGGCGGAGAAGGCCTAGGAGACGATCATGACAAAGAGAATCAGCGCCACCAATCTATCGCGCCGCAAGTTCATCGTCGGCTCAGCCGCGGCGGGCGGCGGCCTCGCGCTCGGATTCAACCTGCCTTTCATGGGAGCGGCCGAGGCCGCGACCGCTGCCAAAGCCGGCACAGAAATCAACGCCTGGGTCGTGGTGAAGCCCAACGACACCTGCGTGATCCGCATCGCGCGCTCGGAGATGGGGCAGGGCACGGAGACCGGCCTCGCCCAGCTCGTCGCCGAGGAGCTCGAGTGCGACTGGAAGAAAGTAGCCGTGGAGTGGGTCACGCCCGGCCAGAACCTCGCCCGCAAGCGCATCTGGGGCGACATGGCGACCGGCGGCAGCCGCGGCATCCGCGGCTCGCAGGACTATGTGCGCCGCGGCGGCGCGGCGGCGCGCATGATGCTCGTGCAGGCGGCGGCCGACCAGTGGAAGGTGCCGGCGGGCGAACTCACCGTGGCTGACGGCGTCATCACGCACGCGGCCTCCAAGCGCAGGACGACCTACGGCAGGGTCGCCGCGGCGGCGGCGAAGCTGACGCCTCCGGACCCGAAGAGCATCAAGCTCAAGGACCCGAAAGATTGGAAGATCGCCGGCAGGCCGATCAAGCGGCTCGACACCGCGATGAAGCTCAACGGCAGCCTGGTTTATGCGATCGACCTCAAGCTGCCGGGCATGCTGCACGCGGCGGTGAAGGCGAGCCCCGTGTTCGGCGGCAAGCTCGTGAGCTACGACGAGGCGAAAATTTCCGGTATGCCCGGCGTGCGCCGCATCGTCAAGGTGCACGACAACGCCGTCGCCGTCGTCGCCGACACCTGGTGGCACGCCAAGTCGGCGCTCGCGGCGCTGCCGATCGTCTGGGACGAAGGATCCGGCGCGTCGCAATCGAGCGCGATCATCGCCGAGCGCCTGAGAGAAGGCCTCACCGCGACGAACGAACCGTTTGCCTCGTGGCAGGATGGCGGCGATGCGTTGAAGACCATCGCCGGCGCCGCGAAGAAAGTCGAAGCGATCTACGCGACGCCCTTCCTCGCGCACGCGACGATGGAGCCCAACAATTGCACGGCGAAGGTGACCGCGGACAGTGCCGAGGTGTGGGTGCCGACCCAGAGCGCGGAGGCCGCGCTCGCCGTTACGTCCGAGGAGTCCGGACTGCCGCTCGGGAAGTGCGAAGTGCACAAGCACGTTCTCGGCGGCGGCTTCGGCCGGCGCGGCGGCACGCAGGACTACACGCGCCAGGCAGTTGCCATCGCCAAGCAGTTCCCGGGCGTGCCGGTGAAGCTCATCTGGAGCCGCGAGGAGGACATGGCGCACGACTTCTACCGGCCGATCTCGCAGTGCAAGCTTTCCGCGGGGCTCGACGAGAGCGGCAAGCTCGTCGGCATGCACATCCGCGTGTCGGGACAATCGATCAACGCATACCTCAACCCGGGCGCGATCAAGGACGGCAAGGACGTGCGCCAGCTGCAGGGACTGTACAAGGAGCCCGGCGACGCGCAGTTCGGCTACACCGTGCCGAATCTGCTCGTCGAGTACGCGATGCGCAATACGCACGTGCCGGTCGGCCCCTGGCGCGGCGTCAATACCAATCAGAACGGCGTGTACCTCGAGTGCTTCATGG
>WNFH01002195.1_pt1 | contig 16468 bp, 14 predicted proteins | sample 5400411 | NCBI WGS metagenome assembly WNFH01 (sample SAMN13153347, study PRJNA577476) | soil metagenome | isolation source: 200 cm saprolite under Douglas fir tree site 2 hole 3 | place: USA:California | collected 2015-04-18
TATTGAAATACGTGACATAGGCACGCAGGACACGATGCAGCTGCTTCTCATGGATGATCAAGAGATGATCCAGGCACTCTCGTCGCACACTCCCCAGGAAGCGTTCACAGATCGCATTGGCTCGAGGCGCGTGATAGGGCGTTTTGAGCACCTTGATGCCACTCGTTGCTGCGACTCGAGCGAAACAAAGCCCGAACTTGCCATCATTATCGCGAATAAGGTACTTTGGCGTTTGTCCATACGGAGTCGCTTCCCGAAGTTGTTGTGCGGTCCAGGCGTCGGTAGGACATCGGGTCACGCCCACATGAATGACTTTCCGCGATCGCATTTCGATGATGAAAAAGGCGAAAAGCGAGCAGAAGAACAGATCAGTGACCTGTAAAAAATCGCAGGCCCAAATCTCTGCAGCGTGATTGTGCAAGAAGGTGGCCCAGTTCTGTCCACCCGGTCGTTTTCGGCGAATTTGGTTCATATTCTTTTGGATGGTCCGTTTGCTAACCCGAATATCCAACTTGAGCAACTCACCACGGATGCGCTCAGCTCCCCAAAGCCGATTTGTTGCCGCTATGTCCTTGATCAAAGTGATCGTCTCGAGTGAGAGTCTCACTCGTTTTGAGCGCACCTTCGATTTGCGCTTCCAAAACAAACGGAAGAGCTCACGATGCCAGCGAAGAATAGTCCCCGGCTGGACAATGAAGAGGGTCTGTTTCCAGGTCCGAACCATCCTGGCAAGAAGCACCAGGAGAAACCGGTCCATCTTCCGGTAGACCGGTCGTTTGATCTGTCGACGAAGGATCATCAGTTGTTGTCGTACAGTGCGTTTTCCGCAAGCAGTTCGGATTTTCCTCTGGGCATATCAGCGAGCGTTCCGAGCAAAAGGGAGGTTGTCGGTGGTTTGATCCAACGCGAAAAACGCTTTTGGAGCGCATGAAAGCTGAAGCATACTCGTTGCTTCATTGAAATGAACACATAATGCACGAATTGAACCTCTCCTTCGTGAAGATAGGCACGTTGCCAGAGAGTAAGGACAGAATGGCTTTCGTTGATTGTACTCTCATCTTACATTCTTCGGCAAGGAAGTTTGTACAATTGTGCGCAAAATGGCGATATTCTGAACGGATGTCCCAAGTAGCCAACACAGGTAGAAGAAGATTATATCGTCCTCGAGGTGCTTATTTCCCGAAAGGGTGTCCCATATGTCCAGGACAATGAGGTTGTTCGAGTAAAGTTTTCTCCTGCTCACCAGAGAACGCATCAAAACTGCAACAGCGGCCTCTCTACTCAGGGTGAGGTTATACCCCACTCTCGTTTTTGAGACTGGTTTCAGGCTCACGACGTGAGACTTTGACCCTCTCCGTGTGCATTTTTCAGAAGATCGGCACATTTTTCGCCAATCATCATGCAGGTCATGCACGGATTGACGCTGATCATGGTCGGAAATATAGAGGCGTCTGCCACTCGCAGGTGGCGAACGCCTTTGACGCGCAGTTGCGCATCGACGACTGTTAACAGGTCGTTCTCATCTCCCATTCTGCAAGTGCCTGCGGGGTGATACACCGTATTTGCAGTCCGTCGCGCATATTCAGAAAGGTCTCGATCGTGTTGCACTGTCCTCCCGGGCGCTAGCTCTCGTTTGATCCATCTTTTTAAGGAGGGCTGTTCTGCAATCTTTCTGGCCAGCTTCATTCCCTCCACCAGAATGGTTTCATCATATCCCTCTGGATCAGTAAAATAGCGAAAATCAATCAGGGGGGCGTCTGCCGGATTGTTAGAACGGAGACGAACCACTCCCTCGCTCTTCGCCCGTGGAACATTGGGTGTCATCGAAAATCCATATGGTGCGGTGGGATACCCCAGTGGAACTGTATTCCAGTCAAAAGGAACAACTCCAAAATGGAACATCAGATCGGGAAGGGGCGAGGCGGGGAATACTTTGCTAAAGAGCCCCACTTCCCAATATTGGGTGGTTTCCTCTGGAACAGGTTGTTTGGCTTCCCAGTAAATCACTCCCTCTGGATGGTCTATGAGGTGTTCTCCCACCCCTGCTAACTCTACTTTTACGGGGATATCGAATGGACGTAAGTGCTGACGTGGGCCAATACCTGATAATAACAGAAGTTTCGGCGTATCGAACGTTCCACAGCAAAGCACGATCTCTCGCGTTGCACAGATTATCGAGCTGGCTGTTTCAACAGCACAGGCCGTGTTGCTCTCATCAAGCACGATTCTGTTCACACGGGTATTCGTGAGCACGGTGAGGTTGTTAGCCGATTGGCGCAGTGGATGGAGGTAGGCTTGAGAGCTGGACTGACGGAGACCGTTCTGAGCATTTAACTCAAATATGCCCGCTCCCTCACGCAATACTCCATCTTGATTAAAGGAAACGCGCTCAAATCCTGCTTGCTGAGCCGCTTCGAGAAATGCATGACTGACGGGATTGATCGAGGGAAGTTTCTCAAGTGAGACTCTTTCGAATACTTTCGTAAAGTATCTGCTCGTTTCACGAGCGCTCCAGCCGTCACATCCTAAGTGCTGCCACCTATCCATATCGTAATCAGGAGCACGAAAGGCTATGCAAGAGTTATGAGAGCTGCACCCTCCTAATACGCGTCCGCGGCTATGCCGTATGCGTGAATTTCCTCGGGCTTGATGCTCAATGGAATAATCATAATCGAGTTCCGTTCCCAGCAGGTTGGGCCAATTTTTCAAGGCTAAGATTTCCGGTCTCCCCTCGTCGGTAGGTCCCGCTTCAATCAGGCAGACGGTGATGTCCGGATGCTCCGCAAGTCGTGCCGCAACAACTGACCCCGCGGTTCCTCCTCCAACGATGATGAAATCATAGGTATGCTTCTGCTGTAGTTCCATCTGCTCTCCAGGCTATCACATCTCTGCTCCAAAGCAACCATACCACAACGGTAGCATAGAAGCGTATCGCTGTCTAGATGTCCGCACTGAGATGCTGCGAAACTTACCTCTTGAATATTATGAATGAATTTGTTACACTCTATTCAGATACCTCATCCTTACAGTTAGTCCAGTTTAAGCGCCGGCTTCTGGGTTCCCTGCTTTGCCTGTAAGAAACATGCTGTTAGTTACGTATTATTCTCCAGGGATGAGTCTATCCCTATCTATTGCTGTTCTGTCAGCGAAGTGCGTTATTGTTAGACGTATTTATTCATTCAGGCACATGGAGGTACTAAAAAGATGAGTAGCCAGGAACGCGTGCTATTCGACCCCTTATTTTCCCCACATAATCGCCGTGAATTTCTGAAGCGAGCCGGCACAATCGGCCTTTCCGGAGCCGCGCTCACCGCCTTTTTGGAGGCATGCGGCAGCAGTACTGGCAGCGCTACACCGACGGCCAGTGTGAATATGGCAGGGCCAATCGACTTGCCGACCCTGATGTCGCACGCCAAGACGGAGGGTAAGTTGCAGGCCATCGGTATTCCGCCCGAATGGGCCGACTACAAGGACATTCTGGCCGGTTATACCAAAAACTATGGCATTCCTGTACAGTATAAAGTCGAGGCTGAGTACTCCTCGGCGCAGGAACTGGTCGTCTTCAAGAACTCAAAAACCCATGCACATGGTGATATCGGCGACGTGGGTTTTGCTTTCGGTCCAAATGCCATCCAGGCCGGGCTTATTACTCCCTATAAGCATTCGCACTGGGATGACATACCCGCGAGCCTCAAAGATCCCAATTACTACTGGTGTACCGAGTATTGGGGCGCGCAAGCTCTTGTCGTCAACACCGACCTGGTAAAGAATCCGCCAAAATCATTCCAGGACCTGCTCAATCCCGCCTACAAGAACATGGTCGGCATTGACGGAGACCCACGCCAGGCCACGGACGCCTTCATAGCGGTCTATTCGGCAGCGCTGGCAAACGGAGGGAGCCTGGACAATATTCAGCCGGGTATTGATTTCTTCGCCAAGCTGAAAAAGATGGGAAATTTCACCGTCGCCCGGGCGAGCGAAGCCAACATTGCTAAAGGCGAGGTAGCCATCGCTATCAAGTGGGACTACCTGGGTCTGGGCCACCGCGATGATCTGAAAGGGAATCCCCATCTCACCGTAACCATTCCATCAGATGGATCGATTGCCGGGCCATACGTCTCCATCGTCAATAAGACAGCCCCAGATCCTTTCGCAGCCCGCCTCTGGATCGAGTACATCTTCTCTGACGAAGGGCAGTTGTTCTACCTGACAGGATACGCTCACCCGGCGAGATATAACGCGCTGGTCACGGCCAACAAAGTTCCACCCGATCTGGCTGCCAAGCTTCCTCCGTCGAGTCAGTATGCGAACGTGAAATTCGTAACCGATCTCACCAAACAGACTCAAGCTACGAATGTCATCAACCAGAACTGGGGGCCACAGGTACTCGGTTCGTAGCCAACTTGCTGAATTGAATAGCTGGACAGGGGCGCGCTTGGATGTGCTATGATGGACAGTAACATGAATCGCGCCCTTTCCATTTATCTTTCACTACATCCTACCAGGAGGTGGCTCAATGCAACCACAGATTGCCGGAGAAATAACTGAGACCTCGCTTACTGGAGGGGCGAGAAAGGCAGGTTCCAGGCCCAGGCGGTCAGGCGGGAGAGGATGGAGCTATACGCTCACAAGCTGGCTGGGTCTTGTTCCGTTTTTGTTGTTCTGCCTGTTATTCGAAGTTCTACCGGCGATTATCATCATCCAGGGCAGCTTTTCCCAGGATAACACGGGCGCTCCAACGCTCGATAACTACCGTCACATGTTCTCTACGGAAAACTTTCATGCTTTTCAAACCAGTGTATCCATATCATTTGTAACCGCTTTAATAGGAGGTATCCTCGGTGCGCTGGCCGCCTATGGAGTCTATAACTTGCGTACCGGCTGGTTACGCAATTTACTCATCAGCTTTTCCAGCATTGCAGCAAACTTTGCCGGCGTGCCACTTGCCTTTGCCTTTGTAGCTACGCTCGGTGTGACCGGTTATGTCACTGTAGCTCTGCATAACTGGCTGCATATCGACCTGTATAATCTCGGCTTCAGTATCTATAACTTCTGGGGGCTAGTCATCGTCTACGTCTATTTCCAGTTGCCGCTCATGATCCTGGTGACACTTCCGGCGTTAAGCGCGCTGCGTCCCGAATGGCGGGAGGCTGCAACCAACCTGGGCGCGTCGAATTTCACCTACTGGCGGCGCGTCGCCCTCCCCATTCTGTTCCCCTCGCTGGTCGCAGCCGCCATGCTTCTGTTTGCCAACTCATTTGGCGCGTTTGCTACCGCGTTCGCGCTGGCACAGGGCAACATCAACCTGGTACCAATCCTTATCAATTTCGTCGTCAATGGCAACGTTACTGTAGACTTTGGCCTGGGCGACGCGCTGGCTGTAGGTATGATCGTCGTGCTGCTCGTGGCGGTATCGCTTTATACCACGATGCTGCGCAGGGTCAATCGATGGCAGGGGAGGTAATTTCGATGAAAACAGACATCAACGCCATTGTGCAGCGTGGAGTCGCTGACGCCTATCCTCCTCCTGAAAACAAAAGCAGAAGTCGAGGGTTCGGACTGGACAAGGTCGCGTTGACGCTCGTCATACTCTACATGCTTGTTCCCCTGGGCGCTACGCTGGCATTTGGCCTTGCCACAGGCACAAGCTTCGATTTCTCTACCTTATCGCGCATCTTCAGCGACCCCGACTTCTCACAAACCCTGCTGACATCTCTCGAACTGGCGCTCGGGGCAACCATACTGGCAATCGTGCTGGTGACGCCAACGGCATACTGGGTACAACTGCGCATGCCGCGCATGCGTCCATTGTTAGAGTTTCTTTCACTGGTACCTTTTGCGGTCCCTGCCATTGTCCTCTCGGTCGGGCTGCTCCAGGAGTATAGCGGCAACAGCGGGTCGCTCATCAATATCCTGTCGCTTGGTCTTGTTCCGTTCATGAGTAATACCCTGAACATCGTCAGTACACCTCCGCTGCTGGTTTGCGCCTATGTGATTATCGCGCTGCCGTTCGTGTACCGCCCCATCGATAACAGCTTGCGCGCGATTAACACGACCGTGCTGACTGAAGCCGCCTATAGCCTGGGGAGCGGGTGGTGGCGGGCCTTTCTCACCATCATCTTGCCAAATATCTGGCCGGGCGTGATCAGCGCGGCCCTGTTAACCTTCTCAACCGTGATGGGTGAATTCACGATTGCCAGTCTTTTCAGCATCTACACTTTCCCGATTTACCTGAATGGCGTGGGGCAGAATGACCCGCACAAAGCAGCTTCCCTATCCGTTCTGAGCTTCCTCTTCACAATGATTTGTGTACTGGCGATCATCGTGCTGGTGCGGGGCCGACGAGGTAGAACACTGGGCAGTCAAATTGACATCGCGGGTGCAAGATAGCTATCTAAGGAGCGGAACATGGCCTTTCTTGAACTGGAGAATATCACCAAAGTTTTTGGCCGTAACACAGCCGTGGAGCATTTCAATCTGGCGGTCGAGCACGGGGAGTTTCTCACTCTGCTCGGACCGAGCGGCTGCGGCAAGACCACGATCCTGCGCATGGTGGCGGGCTTCGAGGTACCCAGCGAGGGAAACATTTTGCTGGACGGGGAAGACATCACCGGGCGAGCCGCCAGCAAACGCCCGATGGGCATGGTCTTCCAATCCTACGCCCTCTTCCCGCATTTGACCGCCGAACAAAATATCGCCTTCGGCATGAGCATTAAACGCTTGCCCAAAGACGTCATCACAAAGCACTGCGCCGAACTGCTCGAACTGGTTGGCCTGGGCGAGAAGGGCCGCAGCTACCCGCACCAGCTCTCCGGCGGCCAGCAGCAGCGCGTCGCCCTGGCGCGCGCCCTGGCGGTCGAACCCAAGGTGCTGCTGTTGGACGAGCCGCTCTCCGCCCTCGACGCCAAAGTGCGCGTGAGCCTGCGCAACGAGATCCGCCGCATCCAGCAGCAGCTCAAGATGACTGCTATCTACGTCACTCACGACCAGGAGGAGGCGCTGGCTATCTCCGATCGCATCGCAGTCATGGCGAAAGGCAAGATCGAACAACTGGATCAGCCGGAAGAGATCTACAGCAATCCACGCACGGTCTTCGCCGCCAGCTTCGTGGGCAGCAGCAACCAGTTTCGCGGCGTGCTGGAGTCCGCCTCTCAGGGCCTCTGCCAGACGGGAAACCGCCTACTCCACGTACCCTCGGCCCAGGGTCTAAAAGATGGAGATGCTGTGCTCGTCCTGGTGCGACCCGAAGAGGTGACGCTACAAGAGACAAACGAGCAGGATGGTGCTGATGCCAATACTACCGGGAATCATATCAAGGGCGTAATTGATCTGCGCACTTTCCTGGGACCATTTACGCGCTTTCATGTGCGCATCGACAAGAACACCGTCCTCACGGCTGATATCCCGAGTCAGCAATCCCACGGTTACTATGTCGCGCAACACGTAACGCTCACTTTCTCGCCCGAAGCCTGCCAGGTATTACCGCTTGATGCAATTGAGGTCGGACTAGCTGAACAGGCAGAGACGGAGGCAGTGTAGAGGTACAGAACGGGGACGCAGTCAACCGCGTCCCCTGAACGATCATCGAATAAGCCAGCGAGACAAATGTTTAGTCTTTGTCTTCAACGAGATCGCGCATTGGCTGCACGTTCTGGGTGTCGCAGGTGAACGCCAGACAGCCGAGCTTCCAGCTATCCTCGATTGTCGCAAGCATCGAGTAGTGGTTAAAGGCATCATTTGAGATAACGTGCTCATCTTCAGAGTGCGAGATGACCAGCGTGACCACATGACCACTTGTGCTGGCTACTTAGGATATCCGTTCGAAAAATCGAGGGATTATGCCAGTAAGATCCCCCCTCCCATTGCCATGACGAAGAGATAGATGCACTCGCCAGGAAAATCGAGAACAGACAAGCCAATGTTCAGCGAATATGTACGCAGATGCCTCCGCAACCAAGCAGAGGATTGAGGCGTTCTCCTCGCTTTTATGGAAAGAAAACAGGACAGGGAACGCAATAACCTTGATACGGCCCACCTCATTACGCCAAGTCTGCTTCACTCCCCCTTTGTGAATGCCCTTCCACGGTTCAGGCTGCTCTTAGGTAATCATGGTGTAATCCACCCAACACGGGAACGGAGATCACCCTGTCACTCGAGTCGTGCAGAGGTGCAGACGGCACTGGCGGGACTGGTATCTGCTGTTGAATCCCTTGATGCGGTCGAGCTTGATGGAAGGACACAACGTATGCGCTTCCGGAGACGATAGAACTGCTTCTCATGCAAGACCAGGAAATGATCCAGGCATGCTCGCCTCACACTCCCAAGAAAGCGTTCACAGATGGCATTCGCTCGAGGAGTCCGGTAAGGCGTTCGAAGCACCTTGATGCCACTCGTGGTAGCCACGCGCGCAAAACTCGACCCGAATTTGCGGTCATTATCCCGAATCAAATATCGTGGTTTTTCTCCATACGGAGTCGCTTCTCGCAGCGGTACGCGCAACCCAGGAATCGCTGGGAGATCGGGTCACATTCATGTGGATGACCTTTCGCGATTTCAGGTCGATGATGAAGAAAGCAAAAAGCGAACGGAAGAAAAGGTCAGAGATTTGGAGAAAATCGCAGGCCCAAATCTCTGCAGCATGATTGTGCAGGAAAGTGGCCCGGCTCGGTCCACCCCGTCGTTTGAGGCGAACTGGCTTCATATACTTTTGAATGGTCCGTTTACTCACCCGAATATCCAGCTTGAGGAGTTCCCCACGGATGCGTTCAGCCCCCCAGAGCCGGTTGTTTGCCGCCATCTCCTTGATGAAGGCGATCGTTTCGAGCGAGGGCCTCGGCTCACTCGAATACGCCCTCGATTTGCGCTTCCAGAACAAACGGAAGAGCTCACGCGGCCCTCGAAGGATAGTCTCCGGCTGGACAATGAAGAGGGCCTGTTTCCATGTTCGGACCATCCTGGTCAGAAGTGCCAAATTGAGCCGATCCCTCTTCCTGTATGTCGATCGTTTGATCTGTCGACGGAGAATACTCAGTTGTTGTCGTAACAGTGCGTTTTCCGCAAGCAGTTCGGATTTTCCTCTGGTCATATCGGCAAATGTTCCGAGCAAAAGTGAGGTTGTCGATGGCTTTATCCAACGCGAAAAACGTTCTTGGATCACGTGAAAGCTGAAAAATACTCGTTGCTTGATTGAGATGAAGACATCATGCACGAATTGACCCTCTCCTTCGTGAAATAGGCGCGTTGGAAGACGAGTAAGAGCAGAATGGATCTCGTTGATGGTACTCGCATCTCACATGCTCCGGCAAGGAAACTTGATCAATCGTGCACAAAATGCCGATTTTCCGAACGGATGTCCTAAGTAGCCAGCACAGGGGGGTCCAGTGGGGGGAAAGACTTTTACGATTTCTCCCCCCATGCCGTGAGCGGTAACATGAGGCCGCGGAAGTTATCTTTCCCCATCTCGAGTTGCATCTGTTCATAGAGCTGTTTCACTTCCTCCTGCGTGGCCGCTCCCATCCTAACGATAAAGGGCTGGAACAATTTGAAGACGATGCCAGCATCATGGCGAAAGCCTTCATACGCCTCGGTTCCGTAAGAGTAATCAATCACGTGTGATCTGTAGTTGACGCTGACGCAGCCTGCGTCGAGCAGGAAACGTCCCAACATCGGCAGAACGCCGGTAAATCGCCCACTCCGAGAGAAACTCTCTCCCTGTAGTTTGAGAGCGCGTATGATCATGGCGTTCAGGTTCTCCAGCGCAGGGCTGTTAGTGAAGTACCACCACTCGCTTTCCGTGAGACGAATGACACCTCCAGGTCGAGTGATGCGCCCGAACTCCTGCATTAACTCCGGCCAGGCCGCTGCGGGGAGAAAGTTGATGAAGCGGGCATTGACCAGGTCAAAGGAGCCGTCAGGGAAATTCAGCGGTTTCTGTATATCCATCACCTGGAAACTGACTTTGTCCAGACCTTGCACCCTCGCTTGCGTATTTGCATAGGCGATCATCGCCCGGCTGACATCGACCCCTACTACCTCAATCTCGGGATACGTAGAGGCGACCTCCAGAGCCCAACCTCCGGGACCGCAGGCAACATCAAGGATGCGGTGGACACCGGAAAGATCAAACCGCTCGGAGAAGAGCCCACCCATCCCTTTCGTGATGAGGTGATCTTGCCCAAGCAGACGCGCCATTTCAGCCACGTTTTCCGGGTCGTTAAAGTAGACACTATCGCTATGAGAGGGGTCGTCGCGTGTTGCCATTCCCTATGACCTCTTTCTCGTGAAGTGTTGCCTTGTTGTTTAACGGCCTGATCGATGACGATTGAAGGAGTTTCTCTTCCAGCAGTTATCAGGGTTTCCACTGCGATTCGCGCATCTGTTTTCCCTGTCGATTGAAATAGCTTCTTTGCACCTGTCCCAATGTTAGTATAGCGGCGACTCGTATTTGTGTCAACCAATTAACTCACGATTCGGTCATTTTTTGGATGTGTCAGAACTGAGAACACAGGAAGCGACAAAAAGTATTGGGCACTTCTCCCGCCCTCCTTCTGGAGTTAGGCCACCAACACTCTGGCCTTCAGAGCTTCCAATTGGTGGCGGAACACCTCGCGTTGGTGGGCAAGGGAAACCTGTTGCTTCATGGTGGTACGGACTCGGAAGAACTGGCGCACTTCATCGAAGGCACGGCAAAAGCGTGCGGCTGAGGCCACGCTCCCGAAGCCACGCATCGGGTAGTACCGCTGTTTGATTCCGCGGCGGTCTTGCTCCAGTCGATTGTTGAGGTAGCGATTAGTCCGATGCAGCACCTCACCACCCAGCGTCTCGCGGATCGCACGGGGGTAGGAGTCATGCCCATCGGTCGTCACTCGTTCTGGGGCGTGACCAACCACTTCGACGGCTTGCGCAGATCAAAGCGCTTGGCTGCTACCATATTTCGCGTCTCACTCACCATCGAGTCAACCAGGTTCCCATCCCGATCGATGGCACGATAGAGATAGCACCATTTGCCATGGACACTGACGTACGTTTCATCCACATACCAGGACGTTGCGGCTTGTCCGTATCGCTTGGCTCGTAACTGATCTGCTATCAATGGGGCAAAGCGCGCTTCCCAGTCTCGGACCGCCTCATGCGTGAACGCAAAGCCCCGCTGCAGAAACATCTCGGCGAGATCACGCAGGCTCAACTTGTAGCGCAGCCGCCAGAGCACGACGAGGAGAACGATATCGGTGGGGTATTCCAGATAGTTGAATGGGGTCCCCGTGCGTTCGTTAAAGGTTCGTCTGCCGTCTGAGCAACGGAATGTCCGATACCCAAGCGCGGTGATCTTGCGCTGTTCTTTTGTGCGAGGGGATGCGCAATGTGGACAGTTCATGTCTCACTCCTCATAAAGATGTTCTTATTGACTGCCAGTCTATCACAAGAAGTGGCCTCCACACTGGGCCTTGGTCTGAGTTCTGACGCATCCAGTTTGAGAGCATATCCCCTACAAGCGTACACAGCCCTGGCATCCGATGGATGCCAGGGCTGTGTACGCTTGTAGGGAATGTTCTGAAGAACTACTCTCCAGTGGGTTTTAGCCAGTTGCGTACCCAGAGGAATGCGCCTGTCGCGGCTGTCACCGCCAATGCACAGGGGATAAGCAGCCAGTAATTGAAACCCTTGTGTTCGGTCATCTCATGGAGATGGTCACCAATTTCGACTTTTTCCTTGATCGCTTCTTTTACAGCGTTCGTCATATCAATGCTATCCTTTCAAATTGCAGGAAAACAGTGATCGTACGTTGATCACTGTCATCTCAAAATAGATGTGTTAGTCCCCTCAACCAACATTGGCTATTGGGCTACCAACACTTTTATTATACAGAGGGGGTTATAATCAGTTTGCCAAATTGTGCTCGTCCCTCCATCAGCTGCTGCGCCGCGCCAACCTGGTCGAGTGAATAGGTGCCATGCACAACTGGTTTGAGGTGTCCTGCTGCCACCAGTTTGAGGATATCGGCTAAATCCTGGCGTGTGCCACCGTAGGAACCGATCAGAGCAATCTCTTTGGCGAAGAGCGACCAGATATTCACCTTGCCTTCATTGCCTGTCGTGGCTCCACAGGTGACGAGCCGCCCCTTGCGCGCCAGGCTGGCAACGCTCTTCTCCCAGGTCTGCTCGCCGATATGTTCAACTACCACATCGACACCGCGTTTATTGGTGATGCGCCTGACCTCTTGCGCAAAATCTTGCTCATTGTAGTTGATGACTTCGTCTGCACCAAGCTTGCGGGCCAGTTCCAATTTTTCCGCTGAGCCGGCAGTAGCGAGAACGCGCGCCCCGCATAATTTCGCAATCTGTATAGCGGCACTGCCTACCCCGCTGCCAGCAGCATGTACCAGCACATCCTGTCCCGGCGAAATGGGAGCCCGTGTGATGAGCATATGCCACGCGGTAATCGTGGATAGGCCAACCGATGCCGCCGAAACAAAGTCAACCCCCCTGGGCAAAACAACCACGTTGGATGCCGGAACACGAACAAACTCCGCTAAGCCACCCTGGTTACTCAGTCCAACGATGTCACCTTTCAGGCATAAGACTTCTTCACCGGAACGGCAAAACTCGCACTGGCCGCAGAAAAGATAGGGAGCAACGGCCACCGCTTGCCCAACGGTCAGCCCGCTCACCGCTTCTCCGGTGGCAACGATTTCGCCCGCCACTTCGGAACCCGAAATATGCGGCATTGGCGCGATCTTTGTGCGACCCGCGCGTGAATAAATATCCAGGCGATTGACGCCACACGCCCGTACCTTTACCACCACCTCTGTCAGGCCAGGGGTAGGTTGCGGCACTTCTTCGACACGCAGTACGTTGATATCGCCATGTTCGTGAAATAAAACGGCTTTCATCTTACGCTCCAATCTTTATATGCGAGACTGGTCAGAAAAATTCTGCTCAGGGTAATATGTATGCGGGTTGTGTAATTCATGGATGGTACGCATGACTTTTGCCAGCGAATCATCAAGAGGATTGGAGGTATCGATGATGCATCCTCCATCTTCATAATTCTCGAAGCGGGGTTTCCACTGCATCCATTCTTCCCAGGAGGTAATCTGGAACTCAGAAACCTTCCCCTTGCGCCCCTCCAGGCGGCGTTTCTGAACTTGCGGGGGACACTGACAGTGAACTACCAGCATAGGCATATGAAAGGACTGCGCTAGCGCCTTTGATTGTTCATAGGTGGTGTGATAGGTGAGGGGGGTGTCAACAACCACGCTGAGCCCCAGTCGCAATTGTTCTTCCGTCAGAGCAAACATCAGTTCATATGAAAAACGCCCAACCAGGGGCAGGTCTCCAAAAATATCTACCGCCTTCTGGCGTAGAATATCTCTATCAATCAGAGGTGCGTGCAAGGCATTGGCGATAGCGCGAGCAATCGTACTTTTGCCGGTGCCAGGATATCCACGCATTACAATCAACGTACTCCCATTATGCATAGCAATACTCTCTCTTCTCTGATTCAACCATGGGGTACCTCGTCATATGTTGTTTATTCAGTATAGCCGCTATCGTTTCCATTGTCTAGGATTTTGAGAAATAGCGGTACCAACCCAGGCACCTTGACTCCCCAATGTTGTAGCGTTATCAAACCGCCGCGTAAAACCCCTGCATTGGTGCGCGGGGATAGAAGCGGCGTACCTTGTCTGGGGCGTGGGCAAGGGAGTCCCCAGCTTGATGTTTACACCTTGACATGCTATCATCTAACCATGAAACAGCAACGAGCCTACAAGTATCGCATCTTCCCAACCGATGAGCAGAAACGCATGCTTTCTCGTACCTTTGGCTGTGCTCGTTTCGTCTATAACTGGGCATTGCGTCAAAAGACGGATGCCTTCTATAATGAGCAGCACCGTCTGTCATACAAAGATTTGAGTGAGGCATTGACCCAACTGAAGAAGCGGCTCGAATATTGCTGGCTCTCTGAAGTCTCTTCTGTTCCGTTGCAACAAGCCTTGCGCCATCTCGACAGGGCATTCCTGAACTTCTTCGAGGGACATGCTCAATATCCCAAGTACAAGAAAAAGCGCAATCAGCAATCTGCTACCTATACCTCAAATGCCTTCACATGGGATGGGACCCATCTCACCCTTGCCAAATTGGATGAACCACTCGACATCGTGTGGTCGAGGCCCTTGCCAAGCGGAGCCAAACCAAGCAGTGTCACCATCACGAAGGACTGTGCAGATCGCTACTCTGTGAGCATCCTGGTTGAAGAGGATATTGTTCATTTGCCACCTACCGATGCCTCTATCGGTGCCGACTTGGGCTTGAAGTCTTTCGTGGTCCTCTCTACTGGCGAAGCCATTGGGAACCCCGCATTCTTCCGCAAAGAGGAGAAGAAGCTGGCGAAAGCGCAGAGGCGACACGCCAAGAAGAAGAAAGGCTCCAAGAACCGCGAGAAGGCCCGCAAGAACGTCGCTCGTATTCACGCCCGTATCGCTGATCGCCGCCGTGACTTCCTGCAGAAGCTCTCGACCCGCCTGATCCGTGAAAACCAAACGATCTGTGTGGAGAGCTTGCAAGTGAAGAATATGGTCAAACATCCCAAGTTGAGTAAAGCGATCAGTGACGTGGGGTGGAGTGAGTTTGTGACCCAACTGGAATACAAAGCGCAGTGGTACGGGAGGAATCTGGTGAAGATTGACAAGTGGTATCCCTCGTCGAAGCGGTGCTTTGCCTGCGGACATCTTCTCGACTCCCTTTCCCTTGATGTGCGTGAATGGATCTGCCCTGAATGTGGCAGCCATCACGACAGAGATAGCAATGCCGCTAAGAACATACATGCCGTGGGGCTCACGGTATTTGAAGCCTGCGGAGAGGCTGTAAGACCTGGGGCGGTGAAAGCCAAACCTGGCAAGCCTCGGTGAAACAGGAAACCCAACGGGTGACCGTTGGAATCCTCCGGCTTTAGCCGTGGGGAGGAGGTCAAGATGAACAAACTACGCGGACGCAACCTCGCGCACCCAGGCTGCCTGATTGGGGTAACGGTTGGTTTAACGATAGGCATTGTGCTTGGGGAAATTCTTGCCGCCGCTTTCAAAGTCCCCTTAAATGCCGTGTTGCTCACATGGCTAGGGCTGACGGTTGTGCTTGGAGCGATTGGTTGGATCATTGGAGATCGCCTTTCTTCACGCTTTCCCGCCTTAGAAGAAGAGGCTGACGAAAATCAGAGTGACTAGACCTGGGTCGCAGGGGAGGGAACTCCCCTGCACTGATGGATGTAGCTATGCGAGCTAGAACTTGTAGAAGTGGTTGCGGATCTCGAAATCGAGATCCTGCTCGGAAAACTCCTTCTCTTCAGAACGGCGTACCGCCATGTAGGAGCGGTACATCAGGTCGCCCATTGTCTCCACGAGGAGTTGATCTCGCTCCAATTCGTCCAGTGCCCCGGCCATCGTGGTGGGCAGCCGGCGAATGTGGTTGCGCTCGCGTTCTGCTTCGCTCATTTTGCCCGGATCGTGTTCGCAGGGCGTACCTGGGTCGAGTTGTCGCTTGATGCCGTCCAGGCCGCAGGCAATCAGACCGCCCAGGGCAATGTAGGGGTTTGCGCTGCCATCGACTGATTTCAACTCGATGTTATAGGTCTGTTCTTCGCGTCCCCAGAACGGCGAGACTACGCGCACAGCCGCCTCGCGATTGTCGAATCCCCAGGCGGTGTACGCGGAACTCCAGGTGTGTGGCTGGAGTCGCCGGTATGAATTGTAGCTGGGACAGGTCAAGGCGATGAGCGCGGGTAGGTGATCGAGCATACCGGCCATGAAGTAACGTCCGAGCTGGCTGAGTCCACGCGGATCCTGTGGGTCGTAGAGCAAATTAGACTTACCCTCGCGGTCCCAGAGACTGAAGTGAACATGGCAACCGCTGCCGATGGCCTCCGGGAATGGTTTAGCCGCGAAACTTGCCAGCAGCCCATGCTGTAATGCCACACCGCGCACAGTGTCACGAAGCTTGATCTGATTGTCGGCGGCACGTACCGCCGGGGCGTGGCGAATAGAGATTTCCTGCTGTCCAGGCCCATACTCGTTGATTGCCTGCTCGACGACAATATCCTGCTCGCTCAGTGCTTTTACTATATGGTGCATGACCTGCGCGGCAAGGTCCAGTCCAATCGAACTGTAGACGGGTGCCTGGTCAAAGGGGATATACGCGCCGTCCTGCTCGCGTGCCAGGTAGAACTCGTTCTCGAAGGTAGCTTCCACCTGCAAACCCATTTGTTCCGCCCTCGCCGCGATCTCCTTGAGGAAGGAGCGAGGGCATGCACCCCAATTCAGGTGATTATGATCCAGTTGGTCACAAATAAGGCTTGCGCTGCTCGGCGTCCAGGGCAACACGCTGAACGTATCCGCGTCGGGTACCAGGCGGATCTCGCCGACAGGCTCCATGCCATCCACGTCGATGAGTTGTTCCAGCAGGTTCATCGCCATTTG
>WNFH01001370.1_pt1 | contig 16458 bp, 13 predicted proteins | sample 5400411 | NCBI WGS metagenome assembly WNFH01 (sample SAMN13153347, study PRJNA577476) | soil metagenome | isolation source: 200 cm saprolite under Douglas fir tree site 2 hole 3 | place: USA:California | collected 2015-04-18
CAGCGGCGCCAAGGGAAAACTGCTCAACGGTTGGGCGGTCTCAGGGATCACTACTTTTCAGACCGGATTTCCGATTCGCATCCAGTCGTTGGCAGATAATGAGTTGATGTATAGCTTCGATTTCGAACTGCCAGGCGAACCAAACCAGATTGCCCCATTCCGGACAATGAGACCGCAGTCGCACGGCAACTACTTTTTCGATCCCAATAGCTTCACGGAGAATGCTTCCGATAATTCCCAGCCGCCCTGTACTGCAGGTGCTTTATTCGGATGCTTCGATCCGACATTGTTCGGCAGCCTTGGCAACGCTCGCCGCACCATCTGCTGCGGGCCACACATCAGCCAGACAGACTTTGCCATTCTGAAAACGATCCAGTTGTCGGAGACGAAGCACTTTGATTTCCGCGCGGAGTTCTTCAATCTCTTCAACCACACGCAGTTTTTCACGCCGGACGGCAACACTTCGGACGGTTTGCAGTTCGGCCAAGTCACCCAGGCCCGTGATCCGCGGCTGGTGCAGTTCGCATTGAAGTTCTTTTTCTGATTCAACCCGGGGCGGCCCTGCCGCCCGGGCCTACTCTAATGGCCGCGCCAAAGAAGCTGCGGCCTGAGCATCTCCGGAGACCTCGATGTACCCTGACCTGCAGAAAGAGATTTCAACCTTCGAGCGCCGCACGCCGAAATCGGCCGAATCGCACAAGCGCAACCTGAAGCGCATCCCTCTCGGCGTGGCCAGCAACTACCGCGCTTACGATCCCTACCCGATTTTTGTGAAGGAAGGTCAGGGTTCGCATTTCCGCGACCTCGATGGCAACGACTACCTCGATCACAACCTCTGCTTCGGTGCGCTCATGGCCGGGCATTGCCATCCCGCAGTGATGAAGGCTGTAGAGAAGCGTCTCAGCACCGGCACAATGTTCGGCATGCCTCACGACATGGAGTGGGAGCTCGCCGAAGTGATCTGCGAACGCTTCCCGGTTGAAATGGTGCGCTTCGGCAACAGCGGCACGGAAGCGACCATGCACGCCGTCCGCCTGGCCCGCGCCGCGACTGGCCGCGACAAAATTCTCAAGTTCGAGGGTGCTTACCACGGCCTGCACGATACGGCGCTCGTCAGCGTCAAGCCCAAGGGCGAGGACTACGGCGATATCAACGCCCCCTCGTCGGTTCCTGGCGGCCTCGGTGTGCCCAAGGCCAGCCTCGCTAACGTCCCCATCGCCACCTTTAACGATCTGGCGAGCGTTGAACTTCGCTTCAGGCAGAATCCCGGCGAGATCGCGGCGATTATCCTGGAACCCATCCTGATGAACGTCGGCCTCTGCATGCCGCAGTCCGGCTTTCTCCAGGGTCTCCGCGACATCGCCACCAAAAACGGCGCGCTGCTGATCTTCGACGAAGTAAAAACTGGCGCCAAGCTCGGCTGGGGCGGCGCCTCCGAATATTTCAGCGTCAAACCAGACATGATCTGCCTGGCCAAGTCGATTGGCGGGGGCTTGCCGCTGGCGGCATTCGGCACGCACAAGTCGGTCATGGACCTAATCTCGCAGCACAAGGTCTTCCACGGCGGCACTTATAACACCAACCCCGTCTCCATGGCTGCGGGCCTCGCTACCTTCCGTGAAGTCCTCACTCGCGAGAATTACGCGCACGTAGACAAACTCAGCAAGAAGCTGACCGCCGGCTATCGCAAGATCGTCGCAAAATCCGGCCTGCAGGCTTACGTCGCCAGCGCCGGCGCCAATGGCGCCCTGATGCTCTATCCTCAGGAGATTCGCAACTACCGTGATTGGACCACGATTGACATCGACCTCTGGCGCCACTACTGGTTCGGCATGGTGAATCGCGGCGTGATGGCACAGCCGTACTGGTGGGACGAGGAGTGGACCATCTCCGTCCAGCACGCCGAAGCCGACATCGACAAGCATCTCGCCGCGTTCGCAGACGTCGCACCGGCGCTGGCTAAGGCCCAGCAGGAGCGCATGGCGGTGGCAGTTCACTGAGGAGCAGCCAAGGAGTGCAATTTGTCCGACCATGATGTGCGGGATCGTGATCGTGAGGTCAACCAGCCTCATTTGAAACGCGTCCTCGGCCGCTGGGACCTAGTACTGCTGTTCGTAGTTGCTGTCCTCAACCTGAACGTGGTGCCGTCGATCGCAGCGAACGGTGGTGTCACCGTCTGGTTGTGGAGCGTGGCCCTGGTGCTGTTCTTCTGGCCGCAGGGGATTGCGGTAATCGAACTTGCCGGCCGCTATCCCGGTGAGGGCGGTGTGTATCTTTGGGCCAAGCGCATCTTTGGCGACTTCCACGGTTTCTTGTCAGGCTGGTGCTATTGGACCAACAACATTTTCTATGTGCCGACGGTGGTGCTCTATTTTGTCGGTATTTCGGTGTTCGTTGCCGGGCCCGGAGCCCAAGGCCTGGCTGATAAGCCCGGTTTTGCGTTTACCGCGTCAGTAGGGCTGCTGTTGTTGCTGGTTGTGCTCAACGTGCTTGGTCTGGGAGTGGGAAAGTGGGTGAACAACCTGGGCGGCATCGGCACGGGCATCACTGCTGCGACGCTGATCCTCCTGGGAACGATTGTGACACATCGCTTTGGGAGCACAGTCACGGCAGCGGATTTTCGCATCCCGGGCGACATCCGCCTGGTCGGTTCGTTCGGCGTCATTTGCTTCGGCTTGGTCGGACTCGAGCTCGCCTCGGTCATGGGTGATGAGATCCGGGACCCGAAGCGCACGTTGCCTGGGGCGGTGGCCCTGGGCGGAGTGATCTGCGGGCTGCTTTACATGGGCGCCACGCTTACTCTGCTCATGGCGCTTCCTAAGAACCAAATCGGCGTCCTTGCCGGCATCATGCAGGCGGTGAGCCATCTGGCGGATCAAGTCGGTGTAGGTTGGATCACGTCCCCGTTTGCGCTGGTGCTGAGTATCTCGATTGCCGGGATTGCTTCCGCCTGGCTGTCGGGTTCCGCGCGCATTCCGTTCGTCGCCGGGCTCGATTCGTATTTGCCAGAAGGGCTGGGGAAGCTACATCCGCGCTATGCGACGCCGTACGTTGCCCTGATCGTACACGCTAGCCTCTCGGCAGCGTTCCTGGCGATGAGCTTTGTGGGAGCGCGAGTGAAGGAAGCCTTCGTTACCATGCTCGATCTAGCCGTGGTGCTGCAACTCGTGCCGTTTCTTTACATGCATGCGGGCTTGATCAAACTAGGGTTGAACTACGATGCGCGCGGTCATTACAGCAAGAGCACACTGCTGGTTGCCGGGTGGAGTGGCCTGCTCACGACAGCACTGGGCATGGCTGTGGCGTTTGTGCCTTCGCACCAGATCGAGTCGATTTGGTTGTTCGAGATCAAGATGGTCGTTGGAACCGCGTTATTCCTGGGTTTGGCTGCATTCTTCTTTTTTGTTTACGGCCGGCGCAAGATGCCGCAGGAAGTTCGCGCGGGGACGGCTTCCCTCGAATCGGGGTCCCCATCACCCCGGGTTTAGCGTGATGGGTGATTAGTCGTCCAGACCGGCGAAACTCGGTTAACAAGATTTTTCAGGAGGTATCCATGCCAGGCGGAGTGAAAACCGAAGTCCGAACCTATCAGATGTACATCAACGGCGAGTGGGTCGACAGCAAATCGACGAAGACATTTCCGGTTTACGATCCCGCCAGCGAGGAAGTGATCGCACAAGTTCCCGATGCAAATACTGACGATGTTAGCCGCGCTGTCGCCGCAGCGAAAGCTGCCTTTGAAGACGGTCCCTGGGCCACGACCACCGCACAGGAACGCGGCCGGGTCCTCTTCCGCCTCGCCGAGAAAATCCGGCAGAACCTGCCGATGTTGGCGGAACTCGAAGCCCGCAACACCGGCAAGCCCATCGTCGAGGCCGAATACGACATCAATGACGTCGCGACTTGCTTTGAGTATTACGGTGGCCTCGCCACGAAAATTCTGGGCTACGTGAACCCGGTTCCCGACAATGCGGTGAGCTTGTCGCTGAAAGAGCCGATAGGGGTTGCCGGGCAAATCATTCCTTGGAACTATCCCCTGCTAATGGCCGCCTGGAAGCTGGCGCCGGCACTCGCGGCGGGATGCACCTGCGTGCTCAAACCGGCCGAGCAGACTCCCCTCACTGCGCTCGAAATGGCCAACTGGCTCGCGGACGTCGGCCTCCCGCCGGGCGTGGTGAACGTCGTCACCGGCTTCGGCGAAACCTGCGGAGCGCCGCTGGTGCAGCATCCCGATGTCAGTAAGATTGCCTTCACCGGCAGCGCCGCCGTGGGCAAGCTCATCGTCAAGATGGCCGCTGATACGGTGAAGCGCGTTACGCTCGAACTCGGCGGCAAGTCGCCCAACATCTTCTTCGCCGATGCCGATTTCGACGCCGCTATCGATGGCGCGCTCTTCGGCGTCTTCATCAACCAGGGCGAAGTTTGCTCTGCCGGCAGCCGCATCCTGGTGCAGAAACCGATCTACAAGAAGTTCGTCGATGCCATGACCGAAAAGGCCAAGAAGATCAAGCTGGGTGCGCCTCTCGACCGCGATACGAAAATGGGCCCGTTGGTCAGCAAGGAGCAATACGAACGCGTGCGCTCCTATCAGGAAGTCGGCAAGAAGGAAGCCAAGCTGGCCATCGGGGGCGGACGCGCCGAAAAGTTCGCCAAGGGCTACTACGTTGAGCCGACCATCTTCTACGACGTGAACAACAACGCCCGCATCGCCCGCGAAGAGATTTTCGGCCCGGTTGCTTCCGTGATTCCCTTCGAAGATGAAAAAGATGCAGTCAAGATTGCGAATGATTCTCCTTACGGCCTGGCCGCCGCAGTTTGGACTCGCGATATCTTTAAAGCCTTCCGCGCCGTGAAATCGCTGCGCGCCGGCATTGTCTGGGTGAATCACATGCAGCCCACGTACGTGGAAGCGCCCTGGGGCGGCTACAAGCAATCCGGCTTTGGGCGCGAACTTGGGCCGTGGGGCATCGAAGAGTATCTGGAAACCAAGCAGGTACACATCAACCTGAACGAAGCTCCGATTGCCTGGTACTGAAGACCATCGGTGACTGAGAACCGAGACTAAGGACTGGAAACCGAGAACCGAGAACTAAGAGCCGGGAAATAAGATCCGAGACTAAGAACTGGTCGCTAATCATCAGTTCGTTAGTCTCCGCGATTATGGAATCGAACGACTGAAGACCAACGACCAAAATTGAGAACCGAGATGGCAACGATCCGACTGCAAACGCCAATTCCGGGCCCTAGGTCCAAAGCGCTGGCGGAGCGCCGCAACACTGCCGTACCGCGGGGACTTTCGCACGGGACACCGGTTTACGTGGCCAAGGCCGAAGGCGCTTGGCTCGAAGATGTAGACGGGAACCGCTTCATAGACTTCGCTGGCGGGATCGGTTGCATCAATGTGGGACATCGGCGTGAGCCGGTGGTTTCTGCCGTCCGGGATCAGCTCGACAGATTTCTGCACACTTGCGTGCAGGTCGCGCCGTACGAGAGCTACATCCGGCTGGCCGAGCGGATGAACGAAGTCACGCCCGGCAAGTTCCCGAAGAAAACTCTATTCGTCAACAGTGGCGCGGAAGCAGTAGAGAATGCAGTCAAAATCGCCCGCGCCCACACCGGCCGCCCCGCCATGATCGCCTTCGAAGATGCTTTCCACGGGCGCACTATGATGACGCTGGCGCTCACCAGCAAAACTCACCCGTACAAGGCTGGCTTCGCTCCATTTCCCAGCGACGTCTACCGCATCCCGTATGCCTATTGTTACCGCTGCTCGTATTCGTTGAAGTATCCCTCGTGCGATCTGTTCTGCGCGCGGCATCTCGAAGATACGTTCAAGCGCGTGGTCGCGTCCGAAGACGTCGCCGCAGTGATTGCCGAGCCGGTGCTGGGCGAAGGCGGCTTCGTCGTTCCTCCCAAAGACTTCTTCCGAGTGCTGATCGATATCTGCCACAAGCACGGCGTATTGTTCATTGCGGACGAAGTACAGAGCGGCTTCGGCCGTACCGGGGCTATGTTCGCCAGCGAGCACTACGGCATCGAGCCCGATATCCTGGTGACCGCGAAGTCGCTTGGCGGCGGACTGCCGATTGCCGCCATCACCGGGCGCGCCGAGATCATGGATGCTCCGGGACCAGGCGGTCTCGGCGGAACGTTTGGTGGCAATCCGCTTTCCTGTGCCGCCGCCCTGGCTGTGCTTGACCTCTTCGAGCGCGAAGACCTGCTGGCTCGCGCCAATCAACTGGGAAGTCATTTCCAGAAGCGGGCACGAGAATGGCAAAAACGCTGGCCCCTCATCGGCGACGTTCGTGGCCTGGGAGGCATGCAAGCCATCGAACTGGTGAAATCGTCCGAGCAGCGCGAGCCGGCCACGGACGAAACCAAACAAGTGACACAGTATTGCTATGAGCATGGCCTGATCACAATTACGGCGGGTTCGTATTCCAATGTGATTCGCGTGCTCGTGCCGTTGGTAGTCACTGGTGAGCAAATGGACGAGGGCCTCGATGTGCTGGAGTCCGCTCTGCAGGCCGTGTACGAAAAGAAGGAAGCCATCGCCCAGCCGGTGTAGCGAGGACAATGGCCGTGCGTGGACGGGCGCCGCGCCCGTCCGGGCAGCGAAGCTGGGCAGTTTTAGACTGAAGAGGAGGGCACGACTTAGTCGTGCCGCCAGGCGTATCCTTAGATCTTGTCATCCCGGATCTTGTCATCCCGGGCGCGCCTCCCGTTTCGCTTGCGCAACGGGAAGGCGAGTCGAGGGATCTGCATTTGCGTTATTCTTCAAGATTGTAGAGGTTTCAACGAATATGACTGTCGCTGCACCACCACTCACCAAGCTCCCAAATTACATCCACGGCCGCTGGATTGAATCCAACGCCACGGACTGGCTCGATGTCACCAACCCCGCGACCGGCGAGCCCATCGCGAAGGTCCCGTTGTCCGATGCCGCCGAAGTCGCCTCTGCGGTCGAGGCCGCGGCCGCTGCCTATCCCGAATGGCGGCACACGCCTCCGGAAGACCGTATCCAGCCGCTGTTCAAGCTGAAGCAGCTTCTGGAAGACCACATCGACGAGGTGGGCCGCATTATCACGCAGGAGAACGGTAAGACTTTTGCCGAGGCCAAGGCCGAGTTGCGCCGCACCATCGAGAATGTCGAAGTCGCCTGCGGCATTCCCATGATGATGCAGGGCTACAACCTCGAGGACGTCGCCCGCGGGATCGACGAGATCATGATCCGCCAGCCGCTCGGCGTGGTGGCAGCGATCACGCCGTTCAACTTCCCGGGGATGGTTCCGTTCTGGTTTCTGCCCTACGCCATCGCCTGTGGCAATACTCTCGTTCTGAAGCCTTCGGAGCGCGTGCCCCTTACCATGCGGTTTGTCTTCGAACTGCTCGAGCAGACGGGACTCCCCAAGGGTGTGGTAAGTCTGGTCAACGGCGGCAAGGCCGTAGTCGATGCGCTGCTTGACCATCCCAAAGTACGCGCGATCAGTTTTGTGGGATCGACCCCGGTTGCCAGGTACGTTTACGCGCGAGCTGGAGCCAACGGAAAGCGGGCGCAATGCCAGGGCGGCGCCAAGAATCATGTCATCGTTCTGCCCGACGCTGACATGCAGATGGCCACGCAGATCATCAGCGACAGCGCCTTCGGATGCGCGGGTCAGCGCTGCCTGGCGGTTTCGGTTGCCGTGACCGTAGGCGAGGCTCAGAAGACCTTTCGCGATTCGATCGCGGATGCCGCTTCGAAGCTGCGCGTAGGCAACGGTCTCGACGAAGGCGTGCAGATGGGGCCGGTTATCACGCCCCAGAGCAAGTCGCGTGTCGAATCGCTGATCGGCGTGGGTGAGAAACAGGGCGCAAAGGTCCTGCTCGACGGCCGCAACTCAAGAATCCCGAAGTGCGAAGCGGGAAACTTCGTGAAGCCTACAATTCTCGACGACCTTCCGGCCACTAGCGAACTGGCCGACACCGAAATCTTCGGCCCGGTGCTGAGCCTGATTCACGCCAGCGATATGGACGAGGCACTAACTTTCCTCGAGCGCAATCCATACGGCAATCAGGCTTCGCTGTTCACTTCAAGCGGTTCGGCCGCGCGCCGTTTCCGTTACGAAGCGCCCGCGGGAAATATCGGCATCAACATCGGCGTCGCCGCGCCCATGGCCTATTTCCCGTTCAGCGGCTGGAAGGACAGCTTCTTCGGCGTGCTCCACGGCCAGGGTCGCGACGCCATCGAGTTCTACACCGAGAAGAAAGTCGTCATCGAACGCTGGGCCAAAGACCACTCACGCAAGTTCTGATTCGTTGTTTTCCTTCGTGATCCTTAGTGTCCTTTATGGTTTGAACAAACTTCAAACCACAAAGGACACAAAGGTACACGAAGGAATACCTGAGGCATTTATGTCCGACACCATCCAGAAATACAAAGACTACGTGATGACCGGCTTCATGAAGTCGGTCGTGCCCATTGTGGTGGACCACGCCAGCGGTGCGATCATCACCGACGTGAATGGCCACGAATACCTCGACTGTTTCGCCGGCATTTCCGTGGTCAACGCCGGCCACTGCAATCCGCAGATCATCGCGGCGGCCAAGGCGCAGATGGACAAGCTGGTCCACTGCTCGTCCTATATCTACCATGTGCAGCCTGTCGCCGACCTTGCCGAGAAAATCGCTCGCATCGCTCCCGGCGGCCTGACCAAAACTTTCTTTGGCAACGGCGGCGCTGAAGCTATTGAAGGCGCGATGAAGCTCGCCCGACTATATACCGGCAAACACGAGGTCATCGCGCTTCACGCCAGCTTCCACGGGCGCAGTTGGGGCACACTCAGCATCACCGGAAACATGGGACGCAAGAAGCGCGGTGGCCCCTACGCACCGGGTGTGGCCTTCGCTCCCGCTCCGTATGCCTACCGCTCGCAGTGGCGCAACGATCCTGAAGATTGCGGCCGCCAATGCGCCAAAGCAATCGAGGACGTTATTCGCTTTGCCACTTCCGGCGATGTTGCAGCATTCATCGCTGAGCCAGTCATGGGAGAAGGCGGAATCATCGTCCCGCCGCTGAACTACTTCAAAGAGGTTAAGAAGGTGCTCGACCAACACGGCATTCTCTTCATCGCCGACGAAGTCCAGTCCGGCTTCGGCCGCACGGGAAAGATGTTCGCCCTCGAACACTATGGGGTCGAGCCAGACATTTTGGTAACCGCGAAGGGCATTGCAGACGGATTCCCGCTGAGCGCCTTCACCACGCGGCCGGAAATCGCCGCCGCTTTCAAGCCCGGCGACCATCTTTCCACTTTCGGCGGCAATCCCATTTCGTGTGCCGCGGCGCTCGCCAACATCGAGTTCATGGAGAAGGAAAATCTTCCCGCCCGTGCCGCTGAAACCGGCAACTACGCGATGGCGAAGCTGCGCGAGTTGCAGAAGCAGAATCCGCTCATCGGGGACGTGCGCGGCCTCGGACTCATGATCGGCGTGGAACTGGTAAAAGATGAAAAACTGACGCCAGCGGCATCCGAAGCGGAAGCCATTCGCGATGCTTTACTCCGCCAGGGCGTGCTGGTCGGCGTGGGAGGGGTTTACGGCAACGTCATCCGCTTCCAGCCGCCGCTGATCATCACCCGGGAGCAGATTGATCGCGCCATCAAGGCTTTCGCCTCCGCGCTCGCGGAAGTGGCTCAACTCGCGGCGGTCTAAAGCAGAATCAGCCCCATGCGGATGCCCATAGTTACAGCTTCGGTGCGGGTGGAAGCGCCAAGCTTGTCCAGGATGGAACTGATGTGAAACTTGACGGTGTGATCGGAAATGCCCAGGCGCTGAGCCATTTGCCGGTTCCCGAGCCCCTCCGCCAGCATGCGGAGCACTTCGACTTCGCGCGGCGTCAGTTCCTCTGACGCAGTCATGCGCGGAGCAGCAGATGAGCGAACGCGTGCCGCAAAGTTCTGCGCCACTTCCGGGTCGAGCAATACCAGACCGGCATAGGCGGCTTGGATGGCCGGCAAAATCTCGTCCATGCCAGCATCCCGCGGCAAAATCGCTTTGACTCCGGACCGCAAAGCTTGCGCCGTCCAACCTGGTTCGGGTTCGTCGACCAGGGCAACCATCGGCAAACCGCCGCTGATTGCGGGCAAGGCGGGAAATCCGGAATCCTCGGGCTCAAGATCCAGCAGCAATACGTCTGGCTGCAACTCCACAATCCGTTGCGCGATCGTGCGTATGCCTTGCTGACTTCCCACCAGTTTCAGCGAAGGGCTGTTCTTGACGAGCGTCTCCAGCCCGGCACGACGAACGGCGGAGGCGGCGGCCAGCAACACGCGAACCGCCCTGCCTCCGTCTTTTTTCGTCATCCCACGCTACCTCGCCGGACGTTCGCCCAACTTGATGGAGAGCTCAACCGGAACTCCCGCTCGCATGACGGTCGCGCCAACGCTTTGGCCGATTCGAGCGGAGGCCAGCAATTCTTGAATGGTCTCCGTATCCAGCGCCGGCTTACTCTCTAATTCGACGATCACATCACCCAGAACGATTCCGGCTTTGTCCGCCGGTCCACCCGCTTCGACATGGATGACCATCAGACCGCCTGCGGGCGCAGACTTGAATTTGCTGCGCAGGCCTTCTGGAATCGCAACCGGCTGCATGGCAAGCCCGAGATAAGGACGAGCGATGTGGCCTTTCTCGAGAAGCTCTTCGACGGTCCTGTTTACGGTTGAAACCGGAATCGTGATCGCACGTCCCCTGCCTAGCCCATTCGTGTTCACGCCAAGAACCTTGCCTTCCACATTGACCAGCGGCCCTCCCGAAAATCCCGGGTAGAGCGCAAGATCAAGGCGAATATTCTGCTCGACCCGGCCGCCGCGCCAGGTGCGCCATTCTCCACCCAGGCCCCCTATGATTCCGGCGCTGGCGACCAGATTCCCCGACCGGCTGCGTCCCAGCGCGAGAACGAAATTGGCAAGCTTTACGCCGCTGGCGTCGGCAAATTGGGGAACTGCGAGGCCGGAGTCGCCATCGAGTTTCAATACCGCAAGATCGGTGCTGGGATCGCGTCCCGCGAGTTTCGCGGACGCAGACTTGCCCTCGTGCAAGAGGATGGTGCTGTCATCCTCCCGGCGAATCGTGTGATCCGCCGTTACCACGATCCCTTTACGCCAATGTATTCCGCTGGAAGGTACGCGGTGCCTTGCGCGCACCGTCACCACCGATGGTCCTACTCGCTCTGCCGCTGTGGCGAGCTCTTGTGAAAAGGTGGCAATTACTGAAGATGCCATTTCATTTCTCCCTGACTTGATCTGCACGGACGCCCTTGTTCCCGTGTGGATTTCATCATGCAGGGTGCGTGAAATCTGCGCATCAGCCAAACGGCCAGGTAGCATCCAGACAATCGGCTAGTGCTGTGTTGTGTTACTTCACTTCAGGCTTTGCTTCTGCGATGGAATGTGGGCGGGGGGGGTTGCTCTTTTTCTCCGCTTCCGAAATTACATACACAATCAGGATCCCCAGCTCCGGTTCAATAGGATGCCGATAGCGCGGATGCGGGAAGACGAAGTAATACACTAGCGGATAACAAAGAATCAGCCAGAAAAACAACCACGCTCCCGGCCTGCGCTTGCGCAGAGCGCGTCCCAGTCCCCAAAAGCCAAGCACTGACGAGGCCAAAAAAATCAAGTTCTTGGTCGGGGCCAGCCACCAAATCCGCTCCAGCTTTGGAATGCCGCCCCAGTAATAGATGAACCGCTTTACGCTGAGGGTGGCAAAGCGTGCGTAATCCGCCCGAATAAACGCCATCGCCTCCCGCTTGCGCGCGGCCACATAAGCGATCTCGCCCATCTGCCGATAACGCCGCATCTCATAAACGTTCTGCGTGGGATGAAGGTATTCCATCCATGTGCCGTTGGCTCCGGGCCCGTTGCCTAGGCGGATTTCCGCTCCGAAGTTCGAACGGATAAAAACAAATTGGCCAAAGGTTCTGTAGTTGCGAGCCAGCCACGGCGTGATGCATAAAAGAAACACGGCCGATGCCCGCACAACTCCGCCCAAGGAAGCCTTGCCGCGTTTAAACCGCCGATACCAGGCCCACAGACCGGAGACGGGCAGAAATGAGAGCAGCGCGCTGTTGGTCAGCGCCGCGACGCCCCAGAGCAGGCCGAACAGCAGCCATGGCCGCAGCCCGTCTCTGTCTTCCATATCGAGGGCCAGCCAGAAAATCGCCGCGAGCAAAAGCGCGGCGAGACTGGTCTCCCACACCCAGCGCGTGCACCAGAACATCACCGACGGCAGCAGCGCCCAGGCCCAAGCGGTCCACACCGCAACCTTTTCGCTGAAACATCGTTTGGCGATCAGAAAAATCGGAATGCAGGTGAGCGCGGAAAAGATGCTGTTGACGGTAAGCAAAACCAGCGCCGCGGCGTGACTGTAAATGCCTAACAACTTGAAGACCCCGGCCACGAGAAACGGATAAAGTGGCGGCTCCCAGGCTGTGGGCCCGGTTAGCTCATTAAAGGGATTGCTGAATCCCTGACCCATGGCAAGTGAGCGTCCGATGCGTCCCATCTCCCAACCGAAACTGAAATTGTTGTCATTAGTACGGAACTTGTAGGTGTGGGCAATCAGAATCCAGCCGAAACGCAGCGCGAAGGCGAGAACCACCATCCAGAATAAAGATGTGCGAGCCTTCTCCCACCAGCGGCGAGCGAAGCTCAAGGGAGGGATCGCTGTTTCCTGAATCGTTGGCGTGGCATCGGCCATGCGGAGGTCCGGCCCACCGAACAGAAGCATTCAACGTGGCCGGGAATGATTCATTTGTAGCTGATGCAGCCAGCGTCGGCAATACTTGTGTGGGGACGTCGCCCGGAAACCTCAATTCCTTCCCGGATTCTTCTGCCGCGAGTTGGTGCGGCGGACGAAACTGCTCCTGGCCGCAAAGAAGCCAAGCATGCAACCCGGCGCCTGCTAGCACGCTACCGCTGGGATTTGGTTACGTTGCGATCCGCTTCCGGGGAGTCGAAACTGAGCCAGGACGCGGCTCTAGCGTAGTACCCTTTGCGCGCACGAATCTCCAGCTTTTCTCCCGTTTTTCGCGCTTCGATTTTGATTTTTCGATAGCGGCCGTCAGGCGTGAAATCTGCGGGCTTATAGGAAACAGCGTACCTGCTGCGCAACTCCCCCTCTATTTTGACGAAAGCTTTCGCCACGTCTTTAGGGCTTACGGGGAAGAGCACTCGCCCGCCGGTCTGCTCTGCCAGCTTGCGGAGATTTGAGTTACCCTCTTCGGCGGCTTGAGGAAAAGATGTCGTTGCGTAGTTCGTGCTGATGGCGTAGATGGTGACTTCGGCTTCCTGGGCGGCATCAATGGCGCCATCCAAACTGATCTGGCCGGCATTATTTTGGCCGTCAGATAGAACTACGAGTACCCGCGCGACCACGTCCTGTTCCGGCCGATGCAGTTTCTGGCAAGCGGTACGGACCGCATCGTAGAGTGCGGTTCCTCCTCCGAGGGTCAGCCGCTCCACACCTTGGGACAGTAGATCCGGATCACCGACGAAATCCTGCGTCACCGTGGCATGATCGCTGAATCCAAGGACGAACCCCAGGTCGCCGTTTCGATTCACTGCCTGGCGAAGAAATACGCTCGCTGCAGCCTGCTCAAACCGGAAACGCGAGGTCACAGAGCTGCTGGTATCGATCGCCATAGCTACGCGCAACGGCAGCTCTCGCTCCGTTCGAAAGCCCAGGATGGCCGCGGGCGGCTTGTTGTCGTCCCGAACAGAGATGTCGTTCTGCGAAAGGTCGCCAACGGGTTTGCCGTGGCGTGCGGCCACAAAGAGCACGTTGACTTCGTTCACCTCCTTCGTCAACAACCATTCACTCGTGGAGACAGGTTCTGCCAGAGCACCCGCCATCTCGCCTTGAGCACCGTTCTGCGCGTAAGCCTGTTGGAAGATCACTCCAAGAGTGGTGATAAACGCAAACAGCACGCACAGACATCGGCCGAGATGATCTACGCTTCGCCTAAGCGTACGGGCGGGACGGTGCATCTCGATGCCTACCTCCACGAATGCCACGACTCCACGCACGGTTCAGTGCTATGGCCTCCCTCATCGCGTGAATAGTTGGACCGAACCTCGGACCTTATCGCAAAAGGTAGAGCCGGTCGTCCTCGATTTTGTAGACCCACACTCCGTACCGCCATCCAGCTTCTCAGCAATGCGTTAGTCCGAGATGGGTCGGCCGATCATGGAGTCGGGCCATGTTAGGCGGGACGCAAGGGCAAGTCAACCTGAGGGCTCGATTGGAGGAGCCTACTCACATCGTATGGGGCATCGGCCATGCGGAGGCCCGACTCATCGAATAGAAGCACTCAACGTGGCCGGGAATGATTCATTTGTAGCTGATGCAGCCAGCGTCGGCAATACTTGTGTGGGGACGTCGCCCTGAAACCTCAATTCCTTCCCGGGGCGGGTCGCCCACTCATTCGCGTTCTTTGCGAATGAGTGGGGTTGATAGAACATTGTCGAAACTCTGACGCGGCCCGCCGCTTGATGACCAGTTCCCATTCTTGAAAGTTCACTCGCACAGGCCCGTGTTCCCCGTAAGCATAGGAGCGAAAACTGCTCCATGCCCACTGCTCCGGTTCGCTCACCAATCCTCGCTTCACCGGATTCCAATGTATATAGCGCAATTTCTCAATTCGCTTTCGTTCACTCCACACGTTGAAATCATAAAAACGCTTCTGCCACACCCTATCATTGTCCGCATCCGGCCAGAACCCCATCTGCGCTTGGCAGCGCCCTCGCCGCTGGCGCAGCTTGCGCGCGAACCTCTGTTTCACCACTTTCATCACCACCGACGGATCACCCTGCTCCGGCTCGCTGATCAGCAGGTGGAAATGCTCCGGCATGATCACGTATCCATACACCACAAACTGATAGCGTCGCCGTGCTTCTTCCAGGATCTTCAGAAACCAATCGCGGCGGCGTGCCGTGCCCAGGATGGGTAAACGATGATAGCAACTGCAAGTAATAAAATGCAGATCTTGGGCGCCATAATATCGCTTCAGGCCTGTGGGCACCGCATGAGTCTAGGCGCACATAAGGGGGCGAGTCTGTGACGGGAGAACATGACTCCCGCGACGGCACTCTAACCCCACTCATTCACAAAGAGCGTGAATGAGTGGGCCACCCGCCCGATTCAAGAATTGATCAATAACTGGAGTGGGCCTGGGGGCCTTCCCAGGGGAGCCACAGTGCCATGGAGTTTCAACATCATTGCATCGACGCCGGTTGAGCCTATTGGCCCAGCCCTAACCGTTGCTTACAATCCTGCGACAACTACTCTGTGCGTAGGAGGAGGCGTGGGTGTATCGGAAGGTAAGAACGCTAGTTTCGGCCCTCTGTACCCTGTCAAGGGGACGAGTCTTAAGAATGCAGACAATGTACTTAGTGGGGCTAGCTTGAGTGCAGGGTACAATTTCCTCAATCTGCTGGGGGTCCAGGGAACAGGCAATTTCTCTGGAAGCTTGGCTGGTCCCACAATCGGAGTCCCAGGTGCGGGTGTCGCTGCTACCTACTCTTTCTGCGTCAACACCGAGAAGTTGATAAACTTACTTAAACAGTACTTTTAGAGATGAGACTAAAAAGCTTATGAAACTCTGGCTCGTTCTCCTGAGCGCGTGTCTAGTGATGACTTGGTTGTTTGTTAATGGTTTGCTGATGTTGCGTCGACCAGATAAATTCAACGGGTTCGTTTGGTGGCCACGGTTTCGTAGCAGCGGCGTTAATGTCGAGGCGACAGTTCTAAGCCGAGGAAGAATACGAGTGCTGGGAATCGCGTTCGCTGCAGCGTCTAGTCTCCTTCTACTGGGAGTAATTTTGCCAGCGATTGTGGGGCTGATAATTCAAGATTTCAAGCGCTAAGGGATTGAAAAATGGCTGCAACTCTTTATGGGATCATCGTGCTGGTCGTCTTCTGCGTTGTCGGCGTGTACTTGACAAGTGACCCAGGTCACTTCCTCGCTAAGCTGGGTCGTCCTGCAACAGAAAAGCACATTATGGCGACCCGCCTGATAGGCGGAGGCTTCTTTTTGTTTGCCCTGCTCGTGCTCCTGAGATGGCTCCGCGCCATGTAACTGAACCAGTGCCTACAGTGACTTGGGTTGGCTACAGCTTGTCCGGCTTCAGTCCCGCAGTTTGTGAGTCCCACAGTATTCCCGCTACGAGGCCCGTCGTGCTCGACGCGTACCGCGAGCGGAAACCCGTCACCCACTTGATCTCGAATACCGAGTCGCGCCCGGAGAAGGGCTGGCAGGCACGACCGAGGAGCATGGGGATGAAACCTGCGGGGAGAGACACTCGAATCAGTATAGCGAATCTAGTGCTGGCATTCTGGCTGCCGCTTCAGAAATAGATTTGATGGGCATGCTGCACAACTCTCCACCGCCCACACGCGCCGCGCCCCCCGGCCCCCAAC
>WNFH01001810.1_pt1 | contig 16443 bp, 12 predicted proteins | sample 5400411 | NCBI WGS metagenome assembly WNFH01 (sample SAMN13153347, study PRJNA577476) | soil metagenome | isolation source: 200 cm saprolite under Douglas fir tree site 2 hole 3 | place: USA:California | collected 2015-04-18
CCGCGCTGAAACGCCTGGTGGTAGGGCTTGGAGCCGACGAACGCGGGCAGGAAAGAGTGATGAATGTTGATGAGGTTCTCCGATCCCAGGGTGGCAATGAACTCGTTCGAGAGCACCTGCATGTAGCGCGCGAGGACGACGAGACTGCATTTGTGTTCACGGACGAGCGCGATCTGCTTCTGTTCCGCTTCCCGCTTGTTCTCTTTCGTGACCGGCACGACGAAGTAAGGGACGCGGTAGAAGTCGGCGATGCGCTGGTTATCGGGATGGTTGGAAACGATCAGAGGGATTTCGCAGCGGAGTTCGCCGCTCTGGTGGCGGTAGAGCAGATCTTGCAAGCAATGGTCATACTTCGAGACGAAGATGGCGAGGCGGGGGCGTTCGGTGGAGTTGGCGAGCCGCCATTCCATCTGGAAGTCGCGGGCGACTGGAGCAAATCGCTCGGAAAACTGAGCAAGGTCAAAATCAAAATCTGCCGGATCGAACTCGACCCGCGTCAGAAAAAGACTGGATTCCTCGTCTCCATGCTCATCGGCGAACAGGATGTTGCCGTCGTGGCGGAAGATGAATTCAGCAATCGAGGCAACGACGCCTTTGCGGTCGGGGCAGGAGACGAGGAGGATGGCGGAGTTACGCATAAAAGACTTCTGATTCAGTCGGTTTCCCCTGTGGACCTCTGTGTACCTCTGTGCTCCCTGTGGTAAAGACTTTTTTGACCACAGGGAGCACAGAAGTACACAGGGGAAATTCAGTGCATCACTACTTCTTCAGCGCCTTCGCAATCTCCCTCGCCGCGTTGGCGCCGGAGCCGCCGGTGAGACCAGTCCCGGGATGCGTTCCGCTGCCGCACAAATAGAGGCGATTGATTGGCGTCTTATAACGCGCCCAGTCGAGCAGCGGGCGCATGGTGAAGAACTGATCGAGCGCAAGTTCACCGTGGAAGATATGGCCTCCGGTGAGGCCGTAGGTTTCTTCGAGATCCTTGGGCGTGATGATCTGGTGGCTCAGGATCGTCTGCGGCAAATTCGGTGCGTACTGCGCGATCGTCTTCACCACGGTTTCACCGAGCGCTTTGCGTTGGCTCTCCCAGTCGCTGTTTTTCAGTTTGTACGGAGCGTACTGCATGTAAATGGACATCACGTGCTGGCCGGCCGGAGCGAGCGACGGATCCGAAAGAGACGGAAAAGTGATTTCAAGGTATGGATTGCGTGAGAAGTTGCCGTACTTTGATTCGTCGAAGGCGCGCTCGAGATAATCGATCTCCGGGCTGATCTGGATGCGGCCTTGAAGCACTTTGCCGTTGCCCTTTGCCTTAAGCGCGGTAAATTCCGGGAGCGCGGAAATCGCGAGATTAATTTTCGCGACCGTCCCCATGCAGCGGTAGTTCTTGATTTTCTGAACGAAGTCCGGGGTGAGGTGCGCGGGATCGACCAGGCGCATGAGAGTCCGCTTGGGGTCGGCGTTCGAGACGACGGCTCGCGCGGAAATCTCTTCGCCAGATGTGAGCACCACCCCAGTCGCGACGCCGTCCTTCACGCGAATCTCGGCGATGTCAGCACCGGTGCGAATTTCCGCGCCTGCCTGTTTCGCCGCCGCCGCCATGGCTAGCGTGATGGCGCCAGCGCCACCGGCAGGGAACTGAACGCTGCCGGCAGGAGAGGGGTCAGCAGCGCCGCGTAACATCAGCACGAGTGCACTGCCCGCCGACCACGGGCCCAGGAAGGTTCCGAAGATGCCGCGGGCGGCGATCGTGGCGCGCAGCGGTTCGGTGTCGAAGAATTCAGCGACCAGATCGGCGGCGGCCATCGGTCCCCAGCGCAGGACGCGATACAAATCTTTCTTACCTAGATTTCGAATGGACCGCCCCGTCTTCAGCATTCCCCAAAGGTCGCCGCTGTTAGGGCTGTCAATATTCGGCGGCGTGAGAACGAGCGCTTCGCCGATGACCTTGCCGATCTTTCCTAGCGCGGTGCCGAAGTCCACGTAGGACGCAGCATCTTTCTGCGACCACTGCGCAATCTCCTGCGCTGTTTTTGTTGCGTCGGAGTAGAGGACGAGCGCCCGGCCGTCGGGCAGCAGGGAGACGGTGCTCACGTCGGGAGTCGTCAGCTTGAGGCCGTGCTGCTCCAGCTGCATGTCGCGCACGATGTCAGCGCGGAGCGGGCCCGTGTTATGCGCTAGGATGGAGCAACGGAAGCCGGGATGAAATTCTTCGGTGATGGCAGAGCCGCCCACTTGAGCGCGGCGTTCCAGTACTAGCGGTTTGAATCCCGCTTTGGCGAGATAGAAGGCGGCGACCAGACCGTTGTGTCCGCCACCGACGATGATGACATCGCGCGTTTCGGCCACTGGTCTTATGCCACCTTCCCGTCTTTCAGAATTTCGAGCGCCGCGAGCCGTCCGGGAGCACCCATGATCCCGCCGCCGGGATGCGTGGCCGATCCGCACATATATAAGTTCTTGATCGGCGAGCGGAATTGCGCCCATCCGGCAACCGGGCGCAGGAAAAATAATTGTTCGAGCGAAAGTTCGCCCTGGAAGATGTTGCCTTCGGTCAGTCCCCATGTGCGTTCAAGATCGAGCGGTGTGACGACCTGGCGGTGCAGGATGATGTCTTTTATGTTCGGCGCATATTCGGCGATGGTGCTGACGACGTTGTCGCCGAATTTTTCTTTCTCGGTGTCCCAGTCGAGGCCGGGCGCCAGCTTGTAGGGAGCGTACTGCACGAAGCACGACAGAATGTGCTTGCCCGGTGGCGCAAGCGACGTATCGGTGAGCGTCGGAATCACCATGTCGATGTATGGGTGCGAAGACCAGTGCCCGTATTTCGCTTCGTCGTAAGCTTTCTCCATGTACTCGACGCTCGGCGAGATCGACATCGCGCCGCGCAGGTGAGCGCCGACTCCCGGCATGCACTTGAAGTCCGGCAGGCTGTCGAGCGCCATGTTCACTTTGCCCGACGACCCGCGAAACTTGTAGCGCTTCACACCGTCCATGAATTCATCGGGCAGATTTCCGGGCTCGATCATCTTGGTAAACGTTAGTCGCGGATCGACGCTGGAGGAGACGACGGCCGCGTAAATCTCGTCGCCGTTCGTTAGCGCAACGCCAATAGCGCGTCCGTTCTTGACCATGATCTGAGCAATCGGAGCTTCGGTGCGGATTTCGACTCCGACCTCGCGAGCGGCGTCGGCAATGGCGTTCGAGATGGCGCCGGTGCCACCCCGCGCGAATCCCCAGGCGCGGAAGGCGCCGTCAATCTCGCCCATGTAGTGATGGAGCAGAACGTAGGCGGTGCCGGGTGAGCGCACTCCCAGGAATGTTCCGATAATGCCCGAGGCTGACATCGTCGCTTTGAGCACATCCGTCTCAAACCACTGATCGAGAAAATCGATCGCGCTCATGGTCATGAGCTGGACTTGGTTGTACTTGTCCTCGCTTGACATGCCCTGGAAGCGGCGTCCGATGAAAAGCAGCTTCATCAATTCTTTCGGATTCAGCGTGGCTGGATCGGGAGGGATCATGCTGAGGATCGGCTTCACGAAGCGGCACATCGCCTGCATCGCTTTGCCGAATTCATCGTAAGCTTCGGCGTCAACGCGGGAGTGGCGCGCGATTTCGCGATGCGTCTTGCCGTGATCGTTCACGCGCCACAGATGGTCGCCGTTCGGCATGGGAGTGAAGGTGCCGTCGAGCGGCAGAATCTCAAGTCCGTGGCGGGGAAGATCGAGGTCGCGAATAATCTCGGGCCGCAGCAGCGAGACAACATACGAGCAAACCGAAAACTTGAAACCGGGAAAAACTTCTTCCGTGCAGGCCGCGCCGCCGAGGACGTGACGTCGCTCGAGCACCAGCACTTTCTTTCCCGCTTTCGCCAAATAGGCGGCGTTGGTAAGGCCGTTGTGGCCCCCGCCAATCACAATCACATCGTACTTCGTAACGCTGGAGACCGCAGGCATAGATTAAACCTAGAGAGTTGACTAAGATCACCCGGAAATTCCACAGAAAATGACTCGCTATTCTATCGAGAAACTGTCGTTTTGTCGCTACTTACATGTGATTCCTGACCCATGGTCAGTACCATTTCGGCGCTTGCCGCAGGAGTGTGCCGGTGCATATAATCCGGCGTCAGGGTGGTTTAGATTTCCCCTGTGAACCCCTGTGACCTCTGTGGTTAAGAAGTTCTATACCACAGAAGTAACAGGGGTCCACGAAACCATGCGAGGTTTGCTTTGCCCATTGGAACAGCATTTCACGAGAGAACTTTCGCCCTCTGCCAGAGTCTGAATTACCGCGAGTGGTCGGGATACTACACAGTCAGCGTATACGAAGTGCACCACGAGCACGAGTACAACGCGATCCGGAACGCCTGCGCCCTGATTGATATATCTCCCCTTTATAAGTATCTGATCACCGGCAACGATGCGACGAAACTGGTCAACCGCGTGATCACGCGCGACGTCAGCAAGGTAGCCGTGGGGCAGGTCATTTACGCCTGCTGGTGCGATGAGGACGGCAAGGTCATCGACGACGGCACGATTACGCGCCTCGAAGAAAACAAGTATCGCTGGACGGCCGCCGACCCGAGCTTGCGCTGGTTCCGTCAGAACGGCCTGAACATGGACGTTCAGATTGAGGACATCTCCGAGCAGACGGCGGCTCTGGCGCTGCAGGGGCCGACCTCCGCGAAACTCTTGAAGACGGTTGCGGATGCCGACATCACTAATCTGAAGTATTTCCGCAAAACGAGCGGCACGATTGCCGGCGTGCCCGTGGATATTTCGCGCACCGGATACACCGGCGATCTCGGCTACGAAATATGGATGCCGTGGAGCGATGCCGTCAAGGTCTGGGACGCGCTGATGGACAAGGGTAAGCAGTTCGATATTCATGCCGCCGGAATGCTGGCGCTGGATGTGTCGCGCGTCGAGGCGGGACTGCTCCTGATCGAGGTCGATTACACGAGCTCGAAAAAGGCGCTGATTCCGTCGCAGAAGTATTCGCCGTATGAGTTGGGCTTCGGGAAAATGGTGCATCTCGAGAAAGAGAACTTCATCGGCAAGCGCGCCCTGACACGAGATAACAAGCAGGGTGTGGCGCGGCAGTTGGTTGGACTGGAAGTGGATTGGGTAGAAGTGGAGGAGCAGTTCGACAAGTTCGGACTCTCTCCCGCAGCGCCCGGCCAGGCGTCGCGCGTTGCGGTGCCCGTCTATGCCAATTCCAATTCCAACGATAAGCAAGTGGGCAAGGCAACGACAACTGCGTTCTCTCCGCTGCTGAAGAAGCTGATCGCGCTGGCCAGCGTAGGCACGGAGTATTCGAAGCCCGGCATCAAGTTGCAAATGGAGCTAACGATCGAAGCGCAACGAATGAAGACAACGGCGACGGTGGTGACGTTACCGTTCTTTAATCCGAAGCGGAAGACGGCAGTGCCGGTGTAAGCCTACTCGGTGAAAGCGTCGAACAGCCTTAGAAATTGTCGCGGTTCAAACTTCAGAAAAGCTGGAGGCGCGGGCACCAATGAACCGTTAGCGTCAATAACGTTGAACTCAGGACCCAATGCAGCTGCTTCACTGTTCAGATCCGAAATCGTGAGGTCCCTCCATCTTCCGGTCGCCAGGCGGAACTCAAGCGTTTGCAGCGCGGCGATTGTTTCCGCCGGGGTGAATTCGCAGTGACCCGCGCGATGCACGAATGTTTGCCGCAACTGCGTGCTGTCGTTCGCTTCGTGCACAACCTTCTTATAGGCTCTCTCGTCTTCCACCGGCACGAGTCCATCGCCGGTCGTGTGCAGCGTCAAGACCGGAATCGTTAGCTCGCCGTTGTAGATGATGTTGTCGCTCAAGTAAGTCAAGGCGCCTGGATCGGCTGCGATTCGCGGAGCGGACTTCAGGATCGAAAGATCGGCGTCCAGGCTCAGTCCGGCCGCCGCGTACAGCGCCTGCACCTCTGCATTATCGGCCGAGTGCGCCAGTTGCCGTTCGTAGCCCACGCCGGTGTTAAACGAAGGATTGCCCCCGGCTCGGAACTCCAGTTCAGCGCGGAAAGCAAACTGGAATGGTAAGTCCACGAATTCTAACCAAAGGAACTGGTTGGCTTGTTGCGTCGCGTAGTCAGTGCGCGCGGGTTCCGGAGAAGTGGGATCGAACCAACCGGGCACATCTGCAAGGGCCGCGACTAGTGCTAGTCGGGCTCTCCCTTGCGGAGTGGCCTGCGCCGCAGCGAGGATCGCCTCCGCGGCGATGAAATTCTGCGTTGGGTTCGTGATGTGGACGACTAGCAAAGCACCCCCTGCCAAGAGCGTGTTGAAGGCGAATGCCCCGTCCAGCGCCTCATTCCACAGGCCTACACCGCCGCCCACTACTCCGCACATGGGAAGCGCCGCATTGAAGCGATCCGGGTGCTCCTGCACCAGTCCGGCAGTAATCATGCCACCGAGAGAGTGTCCCCAGGCGATGGTCTTGGTCGGAGTTCCCACCGCATTTTGAAAAACATCGAGTACCGCAATCTGATCCGGGATCGCCTCGTGAACCGCCCAGCCGGTCGTCGCGTAGGACGAACCTGCCAGCGCGTAACCCGCTGCCAGCATAAAACCACCGGTGAAGGGATCGCCCACATCTTGCGCGGGATTTGGCGATCCCGGCCCGACGTATCCGTGACTGTAAAGCAGCAAAGTGCCGTTCCAATTCGCCGGGACATCGATCACATAGGTTGCGCCATCCGGCAAGGTACCGGTGATGTGCTGCTGCGCCACTGCGCTGCCGCAGAACACAGCAACCAGAAGGGCGGTTAGGACGAATAAGAGAATGCGCGCCGGGATATTCGACATAGGTGTTTTCCGTTTCTGATTAAGGTCCTTCATTTTGACCAGGAAAGAGCGTCGCTTCGTCCCGCCTCTGGCTCCAGCGGCGGATGCGGTCCTTGGCCCCGCACTATTTAGCATCCGAAAGGTCCAACCGACCGCAACACGCTTGCTCGTTCGATTCAAAAGAGTTATTCCCCCATTGGTTTTGGGGGCACACCAACGCTGGCCGGCAATCATCGTCGGCTCGTCAGCTCGCACGACCACCCATGCCGAGCCACAATTCTGTTTTCGCAATGCTGAAAACCCTTGCCCCAAGCCGGGTTCAGAGTGTTGCGACCGGCGACAAATCGCCTGAATTCTGTGCCCGCCCTGCGAACTTGTCAAGGCAAAAAATCGGGATCAGCGCCAATGCGCCTCGTCGGCGGACCACAACACAAGAACGGATGAGCAAAACCTTTGGCTGGCGTATTCACGTAATTTCTGGGTGCGCAGTGGCAAGGAAATCAGGGCCCGAAAGAAACTTGTCATAGCATTCTGTGCACACCCAGTCGCGGCCGTTCGTGTAGCAGATGCCATGTTCGGGCTGATCTTCTGATTCGAACAGTGCCCATTCGCAGACTGCGCACTGATCGCTTTTCCATCCGGCTGGGCGAAGCTCGAATTTCTTGCCCTCTTGCGCGAGACTTACGTCAAACGACAGTTTGCCATCTTCTCCGACCGCGAGGTCGCGCGCCTTCCATTCCCGCTGCTGCCAATACCAGTTGGATCGCCGGAGAATTCTTACGCGTTCGCTGATGGTGGCGCCATTCCACTCGGCCTCATGAATCCTGATTGGAGACGCAGTGCGGAAGCGAGGAGGGGTGCTACTTTCCTGGGGAGATATTCTCGCGTAATGTTCCCTCAACTGCTCCAGAGAGACTCCTCGTTCGCGTAGGAGTCCGGCCGCGAAGCATCCCTTTTCCCGCAACAACCCAAGGAACAGATGCTCCGTGCCTATATGGCGGTGGGCCAGACGCTCCGCCTCCTCGGCAGCATACGTGAGTACCTGCTTGCACTCTTGGCTGATGGGCAGGTCAACTGACGTCGAAACTTTTTCGCGAAAGACCGTATGAGCTTCGATCTGCTGGTGGATGGACTGTACGGACGCGCCGGGGAGCAGGCGGACCAGTTCCTTATTCTCCCGCAGGAGGCCCAGCAGGATGTGCTCGGTTTCTATAACCGGAGAACCAAACTGACTGGCCTCGTAGCGGGCGAAGAAAATTGCCCTCCGAGCCTTCTCGGTGTATCGCTCAAACATGGACTACTCCGAAGCGGATATTCTACGACCGCTTCGCTTCCAGTAGAGATATCCCGGCACGCCGATCAGCACAATCGTGGCACCCCAGAAAGCTTCGGTTGGCCGCCGGATGATGGTGTTGAGTGTCCAGGCAGCACCAACCAGAACGTAGATCGCAGGCAGCCACGGGTATCCCGTGCAGCGATAGGGGCGGGGAACGTCGGGTTTTTTCCAGCGCAACACGAACAGGCCGATGACAGTCAGAGTGTACGAGAGCACCATACCGAAGATGACGTAGGTGTAAAGCTGGTCGTAGCGTCCGCTCATGGTGAGCACTGCGCCCCAGATGCCCTGGCCGATCAGGCTGAAGGCGGGTGTGCGCCACCTGGGATGGATGACGGCCATGCGGCGGAAGAACACGCCGTCCTGCGCCATGGCGAGATAGACGCGCGAACCCGAGAGGGTGCAGGCCGCCGCCGCGCTGAAACACGAAATCGCGATCATGGCCGAGAGCCACACAGCGGCTCCGGGCGAGAAGAGTCTCGCCGCGGCGGCGTGGGCGATGGTCTCGTACTTCGCGACCTCATTCAGCGGTAGGGCATAAACGTAGGTCATGTTCATGGCGAGATATATCGCGCCTACCGCGAGTACGCCCAGAACCATGGCCAGCGGCACATTTCGCCGCGGGTCTTTGACTTCGCCGGCAACCCACGTGATGTAGACCCAGCCGTCGTAGGCAAAGAAGACGGCGATCAAACCGATGCCGAGCGCGGAGATCAACTGTCCGGGGCTCAGGCCCATGCTCAACCCGCCCGGTGCCTGCGCAGTGAAGTTCGACCAGTGTCCCTTGCCGACGGCGAACCCCAGAACAACGAAGACTGCCATGGCGATGAACTTCGTCCAGGTGGAGACATTCTGGAGAAGCGCGCCCCAGCGCAGCCCGAAAGCGTTGACGCAAGTCAGGACGCCGATGAGCAACACCCCGACCGCGTGCGCGCGCGTGAACGGCATGCCGGCCAACGAGAAAATCACATGCTGCTGTGATATAGCGGGAATGATGTTCCCCATGTAGGCGGCGGACGCAACTGAGAGTGCGGCGATGGTGCCGCCATTGGCGACCGCGAACAACATCCAGCCGTAAAGGAACGCAACCAGGTCGCCGTAAGCTTCGCGGAGGTAGATATATTGTCCGCCGGAGTCGGGAAACATGGAGCCGAGTTCGGCGAAAGCGACGCAGGCGCACAGCGAAATTACTCCACCGAGCACCCACACCAGAAAAAACAACGTTGGATTCGGCAACGGCCCGGCAATATCTTTGGCGGTAAGAAAAATAGAAGAGCCGATGATGCCGCTCACCAGTAGCAGCACGGAGTCGAGCAAACTAAGCCCACGCACGAGACTCGGCTGCTGACCGGATGTTTCGGCTTTGGGAGCTTGGGAAACGGGAGCGGTGTTCATCAAGTTGTCGGTGGGCTCTTCATCCCATGCCTAATTCATCCGAAGATTCCAGCGGCGTTCCGCAACGACGGCAGATTACGGCGGAGCAATCACCGCAGGTCAGCGGATCGCTGACTTCCACGGCGCAGACTGGACAGTAGAAAGCCGCCGTGGGTTTCCGGGCATCTGGCGCTGGTTTCGGAGGGATCTCCATGAACATGAACTATGAGCACGACACTGTAACACAATTCTCAGACGCGCTCGCGACACGTTACTCCGCCGGCTTCCGCAGGATCAGGTCACCTTCCGTCGGTGGCAGCGAGAAGGGAAATTGCCAGACTTTGTCTTTCATCCCGACGCCGAGAATAAAATCCTCGCGGTCCTTCCACGGGCCGATCCACTTGTTGCTGGTCGCGTAGAAGACCCAGCCGTGGGCTTCGGGATTGCCCGGGTTCAGCGTGGCGGATTCGAGGCTTTGCGTGCTCAGAAACTCGATGAATTCGGCCGCTTCCTTTTCGTACTCGCGCAGGCGAGCCGTTTTTTCTTCGGTGACTGTGGGATTCTTCTTGATCTGGCGTTCGGTTTCGAAGACCAGCGTATCCACGTCGTTCTGCAGTTTGTTGGAGAGTTCGGTGGGATCCATGTAGCCCTCAAGAACGTCGTGATGACGAACGAAGTCCATCCGCACGTCCGCCGGAAACTCGAATTTGCCCTGACCGGTGTAAGTAACACTCAGGTACACGCCGAGGAGGTGATAGAAGCGGCGGCGGCTTTTCTTGAGTTCCTGCGAATCCACGAGGAGCGTGACGGCGAGATCATCCCCGGTCATCGTCCAGCGGTAACGTCCGTCATCGCCGCGTTCGAATGCGCAACCGGGGGCGCCAGCGGTCCAGCGCACGGCAGGCAACTGCTTTTTCGCCGCGTGACTAAGCGTCGGACACAGAATTGTGCAAACGGCGAGCGCAAGTTTTGCCCAGAAGAAATGGGGACGCGGCATGAATGGAAAGTGTATCGCTTTTGCCCTGGCAACGTCAGCGCCATGATGAGTGCCTGACGGGCAAAGTCGCGTGGAAAATGTGTTAGATTGAAATTGGTGGGGCGCGTAGCTCAGTTGGTAGAGCAACGCCCTTTTAAGGCGTGGGTCGCAGGTTCGATTCCTGCCGCGCTCACCATTACATAACCAGCATAAAATGGCCTTCCGCGAGAGGGCCGAATTGTTTCCTGCACAAATTGTATACAAACTCCCTGGGCGGTGACCCACTAGCGGGCGCCCATCCCCAACCTTCATTTCTCCTGGGCAATGTAAATTAGATGCGATGGTTACAATCCGTTGCAGAGCCCTCCTGTTCGACCTGGACGGCGTGCTCATCGATTCCACCCCCGCGGTCACGCGGGTGTGGCATCGGTGGGCCGCTGAGCATGGCTTTGATCCAGAGACCGTGGTTCGCATGGCGCATGGGCGCCCGAGTCGAACCACCATCCGCGAGCTTCTGCCCAGCGCGGACACGGATATTGACCGCGAGGATCGCGAAGTCGAACGCAGGGAAATGGAGGACCTCGATGGTGTGGTCCTGCTGCCGGGCGCTCGGCAACTCCTGAACCTCCTGCCTCCGGAACGCTGGACCATCGCCACCTCGTGCACGCGCCCGCTGGCGGAGGTGCGTTTGCGGGCTGCCGGGCTGCCCATCCCAAAGACATTGATTACGTCGAGCGACGTGAAGATCGGCAAGCCCGATCCCGAGCCCTACCTGAAGGCAGCGGCGGAGCTCGGGTTTGCCGCCTCCGATTGCATCGTGGTGGAAGATGCTCCGGCTGGTGTTCGCGCCGGAAAGGCAGCCGGCGCCAGAGTGATTGCATTCCTCACGACCATGATCCGCCGCGACCTCGAGGAAGCCGGTGCCGATTGGATCGTTCAAAACTGCGCTGACATTACGGCATCGAGCGATGACGACGGCCTCGAGCTATGTCTCAGGTGTTAGGTGTCAGGTCTCAGGAGAACAAAGAACTGACACCAGAGACCTGGGCAATTTGCGCGCTCCCATCTGCTCAACTAGAATCCTCAGTTCCGTGGAAGTTGGCCACGGTTGCAGGCTTGATGCAAGCCGGGCGGCTCCGAATCTTCTCAATCGCGATACAGAGAATCGCTACACAGAATCGCACTACAGGCAGGGCCTCGTGATCATCGGTGTGCCGAAAGAAATTTATCCTGGGGATCGGCGAGTTGCCATCGTGCCGGCAGTACTCCCGACGTTGACCAAAGCGGGTTTCGAAGTCCACATACAATCCGGCGCTGGAATCGAGGCCGGCTATCCCGATTCCCTCTATGCCGACAAGGGCGCAAAGATAAAGATCGTCGACGACCGCGCCGCGGTGTTTGCCAATGCCGATGTCATCGTGCAGATTCTCTGCTATGGTTCCAACGACATCACGGGGAAGCAGGACGTGCCGTTTTTTCGGCGCGACCAGATCCTCGTCGGCTTTCTGCGTCCGTTCGGTTCAAAAGACGTGGTGCAGGAGGTCGCGAAGGCCGGCGTCACCGCCTTTTCCATCGAGTTGATGCCCCGCACCACGCGGGCTCAAAGCATGGACGCGCTCTCCTCGATGGGAACAGCCTGCGGATACAAAGCGGTGTTGATGGCCGCCGATTCCCACCCGCGCATCTTTCCCATGCTCACCACCGCGGCCGGAACCATCACACCCGCCCGGGTGTTCGTGATCGGCGCCGGCGTTGCCGGACTACAGGCGATCGCGACCGCGCGCCGCCTGGGCGCGGTGATTTCGGCATACGATTTAAGGCCCGCCGCGAAGGAACAGGTGCAGAGTCTCGGCGGACGTTTTGTCGAGCTTCCCATTGAAGCGAAAGACGCGCAGGACGCTCAAGGATACGCCCGTGCGCAAGATGAAGACTTCTACCGCCGCCAGCGCGAGTTGCTCGGAAAGGCAGTGCAGGAAAGCGATGTGGTCATCACCGCGGCCGTGATTCCGGGAAAAAAATCGCCGGTCCTGGTGACCGAGGACATGGTGAAGGGAATGGCGCCGGGTTCGGTGATCGTCGATCTGGCGGCCGAGCGTGGCGGTAACTGCGAGATCAGCGAAGCGGGCAAGACCGTCGTCAAGCATGGCGTGACCATCATCGGAGCGATCAACGTGGCCGCCGGGGTCCCTTATCACGCGAGCATGATGTATGCGCGCAACATCACTGCTTTTCTGACGCACCTGATCAAAGATCAGAAGTTGAATCTGAACCTCGAAGATGAAATTATTCGCGAGACTCTGCTCACCCATGGCGGCGAGGTTGTGAACGCAAGGGTTCGCGAGTTTTTTATGTTGCCCGCGCTGACACCATGATCGTATGGAGAGACGGGCGTCTCGCCCGTCCGGAGGGATGCCTGCGGGGACCGGGCGGGGACGCCCGGCGCTCCACGAACTAACACGGAGGAAAGATGAGCAGTAGTTCGAACCTGATCAGCGCACTCTTTATTTTCGTGCTTGCTGGATTCATCGGCTTTGAGGTGATTCGGCGGGTCTCGCCCCTGCTGCACACTCCGTTGATGTCGCTCACCAACGCATTGGATGCGATCGCGGTGGTGGGTGCGATCGTGCTCGTGGGCGAGCACCAAAGCACGCTCTCCACCGTCTTCGGATTCATCGCCGTGGTCGCCGCCACCAGCAACATCGTCGGCGGTTTCTTGATCACGGACCGCATGTTGAAGATGTTCAAATCCAGTCGCCCTGCGGCTAAACCGGCGGCCAAGTGATGACGGGTGATCTCGCAGGAGGCCAAGTCGTCATCGAGGTTTTATATCTCATCGCGAGCGTGCTTTTCATCCTCTCGCTGAAGTGGATGAGCTCGCCGACCACCGCCCGCCATGGCATCTGGGCGGGCGAGGCGGGCATGCTGCTGGCGATCTGCGGCACCCTGCTGCGCCACGGCATTGTGGATTACCGGCTGATCGCCATTGCGCTTGTGCTCGGCACCATCATTGGCGTTCCGCTCGGGCGGGTGCATATGACCGCCGTTCCGCAGCGAACCGCGCTTAGCCACGCCTTTGGCGCACTCTGCGTGACGCTGGTCGGCTCGGCCGAGTATTACCTGCGCACACCCGATATTTCGCGCTTCATGATGGCGGTGTTGTCGCTCGAGGTCATTCTTGGGGGGTTGACCGTCACCGGCAGCTTGATGGCTGCTGGCAAGCTGCAGGAAATTCTGCCGCAGCGCCCGCTGACTTACAAAGGCCAGAATCTCGTCAACTTTGTGCTGCTCGCCGGCGCTCTCGCGATCGCCGTAACTCTGGTCCGGCATCCAGAAGCGCAGTCGTTATTTCCATTCATGATACTGATCGCGCTGTTGTTCGGCGTGTTATTGATCATCCCCATCGGCGGCGCGGACATGCCGACCGTCATTTCGTTGTTGAACGGCTATGCTGGACTGTCGGCGGCGGCCATGGGCTTCGTGCTCGACAGCAAGCTGCTCATCATCGCCGGCGCGCTCGACGGATCGTCGGGCCTCATCCTCTCCATCATCATGTCGAAGGCCATGAACCGCTCCTTCACCAACGTTTTGTTCGGGGCCTTTGGTCAGGTGCAAGCCTCAGCCGTCGCGGGAGAAGAAGCCCGGCCCGTTCACAGCGCGACCCCTGAAGAAGCCGCCGCCATCCTCTCTGCCGCCAACCGGGTCATCGTGGTTCCCGGATACGGCATGGCCGTGGCCCAGGCGCAGCACAAAGTGCGCGAGCTCTACGACGGCCTAAGCAAGCGTGGCGTGGACGTGCGCTTCGCCATTCACCCCGTTGCCGGACGCATGCCCGGCCACATGAATGTGTTGTTGGCCGAAGCCAATATTCCCTACGACCGCCTGATCGAGATGGAAGAGATCAACGGCGACTTTCCCCAGACCGACGTTGCCCTCGTGATTGGCGCCAACGACGTTACTAACCCCGCCGCCCGCTCCGATGCTTCCAGCCCCATCTACGGAATGCCGATCCTCGACGTTGACAAAGCCCACACCGTGATGGTCATCAAGCGGAGCATGAATCCTGGCTTCGCGGGCATCGATAACCCGCTTTACTATCTCGATAACACCCTGATGCTGTTTGGAGACGCCAAGGTATTTGTTGGCAGCATCGTGCGCGAGCTTCGTGCGCGAGCTCAGCGGAGGACACGGCTAGCAGCCCGGGTGGGAGTGGGATTGGTATCAGGGCATCGCTTTAGCGATTCCATAACTTCTTCGAGACCCGGCGCAGTGTAACCAGGTCGCCGGGCAGAAATCAGGCGGGCTTCAGTCTCGCGAGGGGAAGCTCGCGTAGCCTCGGCCCGCCCGACGGTTAGGCTGCTTTCTTTATCTGTCTGATCTTCGCCCAACGTGCTTTCTGAGCAAGAGAAATTCTCCGGCGCCCTGCCGCGGAGAGAACGCGCTTGGCGCGATGTGGCGCCCCGGCGTGCCCTGTTGCGCCCGAGCCTCGAGTCAGCTTTTCCAGAACGGAAATAGCCTCCCCAAGTTTCTGGACTTGGTTCTGAGCGTCCCGGCGTTCCTCACGGAGCCGGACTATTGCCTTTGTGATGTTTGTCATCAATACCCCCTCGGGTAACTTCCGTCGGCCATTGTATTACTAAGTCCGCGATTCTGTCAGAATTTATTACGGCCGAATGGGAATTACCTAAAGCCTCGATGTCAGCAGACGATGACACCACGATGATGACCCGGGGATAACTATTTCCGCCCCCAGATGGCCTGCCCACAGCCTCATCCCAACGGTGGAAGGAGTCCCGACGAACCGAACAGGAAGAAGGCGCCAACCGCCAGGCTATAGATCGCCGTCAGCGCCGTAATCACAAACTGAAAGCGCGGCAGCGCCGAACTGAAGCCGAAAAGTCCTACTGCCGAGGCCGTCATTACCGTATTCATCACCAGCAGGCCCGCGATAAACATCGTTAGGCCGACAAAGCCCTTGCCGATTCCGCCAAGATTCGCCGCCAGTAAGAAGATCATCAGTTGGCTGGGCGTCTCCGCGCCGAGCCCGTGCACAACGCCGATCATGAGCACCGATTTCGAACTGTAATTCCATGCCTTGTCCGTGGGCGGCGGGACATCGTGATCGTGCCAGTAACCCTTCATCTTCCAACGGACCCAGCGCAGCGCCCCAGCGATAAGGTGAAAGCGGCTGCGAGGCGCGGGGTTCCCGTTGAAAAGCGATCCCAGAACATAGACCCCCAGGACGAGCAAAGTCACTCCCACCAGCCGCTCGGCGATACGATCCATGCCATGCGGCAGTGAGAGCTGTAACAGAATGATCATGCTGCCCAGTACGGCAACCATGGCCGCGTGTCCCAGGGCATAGAGCAAACCAAGCCGCATGCCGCGCCCGCGACTGGTCTGCACACTGGTGATGTCGGAGATGGCGGCAATGTGGTCGTAATCGAACCCGTGACGGAACCCAAGGACCGCCGCCGACAGGAGCGCAAGTTGAAGGCTGTGGGTTGTGGCGGTCATGGACGCATGCGGGCCCAGCTCGGAGCCATCATTGTTCCACACGGCGCCAGGAATCGGAAATCCACCCGGAACTCTCGCATGCATCGCAAGACTTGACCACTGCGCCGGTTGCGTTCGCTTCGACTCTTCTGCAACGGATTGCACCCGCGACGAAGATCCCGGAAGGGATCTAACAGGTAACTCATTGACGGTAAACCATGTTAATTTCCGCTGAAGCTGGAAGGTGAATTGCCGCACGCCAGCCTGATGCAGTGTCTCTGGCCGAGCACGAAAACAACGAAAACAACCAGAAGGGAAGCGAAGACAGCAGCGACGATGGCGAAAGCACTCGCGGCTGCCCTGTCACTGGCCGGCCTCTGCTGCATCCTCGCCTGGTACGCAGTTGCATCCGCGCCGCTCGCGGCTCCGTATCGGATCCCGCTCACACAATTAGAA
>WNFH01001374.1_pt1 | contig 16407 bp, 11 predicted proteins | sample 5400411 | NCBI WGS metagenome assembly WNFH01 (sample SAMN13153347, study PRJNA577476) | soil metagenome | isolation source: 200 cm saprolite under Douglas fir tree site 2 hole 3 | place: USA:California | collected 2015-04-18
GACGGGTGATTTCGCCGAACTGGTTTGCTCGAATTCGTTGAAGTCGGACAGTAAAAACACCGCGCCCTGGCTGCTGAAGGAGGAAATGCGGCGGGCTGGATCGTTGCTGATGGAAATCGCGCGTGAGTGCGCGGTCCCTGCCGGACATGCACTGGCCGTGGATCGCACGACATTCGCGGCGAAGGTGACCTCGGCCATCTCGCGCCAGCCGCTGATCAGGGTGCGGTGCGAGGAAGTCACCCACATCGAAGAAAAGATCGACGAAGACCAAGTCACGATCATCGCTACTGGGCCGCTCACCTCGGATGGGTTGTCACAGGAGATTGCCCGCCTGAGTGGGGCTTCGCATCTGTACTTTTACGATTCGATCAGCCCGATCGTGGAAGCGGACTCGATTGACATGGCAAAAGTGTACCTGGCGGCGCGCTACGACAAAGGCTCAGCCGATTACATCAACTGCCCGATGTCGCAGGAAGAGTATGACCACTTTTACGATGCGCTGCTTGCGGCGCAGGCGGTCGAAGAGCGTGACTGGGAGAAGCCGAACTATTTCGAAGGCTGTCTGCCGATTGAGGAGATTGCACGCCGCGGGCGCGACACCCTGCGCTTCGGCCCTATGAAGCCGGTGGGACTGAACGACCCGCGCATCGGACGAATGCCGTACGCGGTAGTGCAATTGCGGCAGGAGAACCTGCGTGCCGATTCTTATAACCTAGTCGGGTTCCAGAATCATTTGAAGTTTGGCGAACAGGTGCGGGTGCTGCGGCTGATTCCCGGTCTGGAGAATGCACGCTTCCTGCGTTACGGGCAAATCCATCGCAACACGTACATCAACGCTCCGACGCTGCTGCGAGAGACGTTGCAGATGAAAGAGCATCCCCCGGTGTTGTTCGCCGGGCAGATTTGCGGGGTCGAGGGATATGTAGAATCCATCGCCACCGGACTTATGGCGGGAGTTCATGCATCGGCGCTGATTGCGAATGCAGAGCCGGTGGCGCCTCCGCGAGCGACTGCGTTCGGATCACTGGCGCACTACATTACCCATGCCGATGCAAAGAACTTCCAACCGGCGAATATCACATTTGACCTGTTGCCGCCACTGGAACAGAAGATCCGCGACCGCCAAGAAAGGCATCGGCGGCAGTGTGAGCTGGCTTTGCGAGAATTTGAACGATGGATGGAGAGGCTCGAACTCTGTCCGGCAGTAAGAAGTCAGAAGTAAGAAGTCAGGATTCAACCGCTTAACTGCCATGTATGCCAGCTTTCATTCTGCATTCTGACTTCTGAACTCGGTCTTTCTTTTCTGCAACAAAGTAACGGCCCATTTCGTATTTTCTTCCAGGAGTCTGGCATCCGGCTTACGTTCGGCCGGTTTCCGCGTCCAAAACAACGATGGTTCTGCGCGATCTCATTGGCGATGTGCTCCGCACTCTTTGGGCGCACAAGCTGCGCACGTTCCTCACCATGTTTGGCATCGCTTGGGGGATCGTCTCCATTGTGCTAATGGTGGCTGCGGGCGAGGGCCTTCGAAAAGGGCAAGAAGATCAGGCTAGAAACCTAGGCAAAGACATACTGATTGTCTTCCACGGCCGGACCAGCCTGCAGGCAGGTGGGACGCGCGCCGGGCGAGCAGTGCACTGGGTGGACGCGGACGTACCGGCAGTGCAGGCTGACTCTCCAGATTGCGAATACGCCATTCCGGAGCTGGAACAGAACGATGTTCGCGCCCACAGCAGCTACAACAATGCCGCGTTTCTGATTACCGGTTCGTTGCCGCCCTTCGGAGACATCCGCAGCCTCAATGTAGGCCAGGGGCGGTTCTACAACTGGGACGATCAGCGCGAGGCGCGTCGGGTGGCGTTTCTGGGCAGCGACGCCGCCAAGCAGCTCTTTCCCGGCCGCAACGCGGTGGGCGAGACCGTTTACCTGAATGCCTTTCCTTACGTCGTGGTCGGAGTGATGGCGCAGAAGAAGCAGGACTCTAGCTATGACGGCTGGGATGTAAATAAAATTTTCGTTCCTTTTGCCGCCATGCGCCGAGATTTCCCTGATAAACCTCCGGGGACGCCCACTTCCTTCGACCAGATGCTGGTTACGCCCAAGTCGGTGGAACAGCATGAAGCCTGCAAACACGAGATCCGGCGCGCTCTGGGGCATATGCACAACTTCGATCCCAATGACAAAGAGGCCTGTCCCATCTGGGACACGGTGCAGGAGGCAAAGGCCTTCCGCCAGATGACCGACGGCATGAAATATTTTCTGGGCGCGGTTGGGGTCGTTACGCTGTTTCTGGGCGGGCTCGGCGTGATGAACGTGATGATGGTGGCCGTACGCGAACGGACGCGCGAGATCGGTGTCCGCAAGGCGTTGGGCGCCCCTGCTCATACCATCCTGAAACAGTTTTTCATCGAAGCGGTGCTGATCGCGTCTATCAGTGGGGGCATTGGATTGGGGATTGCGTACGGGATCTGCTTCCTGGTGAACCTGCTCCCCATGCCAGATTTCTTCGCAGGCTTGCTGGCGACATGGAAGTCAGGGCTGCTGGCCTGCGGGCTGCTGGGGACGATTGCCGTGCTCTCGGCGCTGTATCCGGCGCGGAGAGCGGCGTCGGTGGATCCGATCGAGGCGCTGCGGTACGAGGCAGGAGGATAGAGACTCGTGGGGGCACGGGGCTCTGCCCCGTGCATGCCGAGCGCGAGGCTCAGCGTACCACTAGGTCTTTGACCCGGCCGGACGGGACATAGCCCCGTCCCCACACGTGCAATAGCAATGCTGACCGAGATCATTCGCGAAGCCTGGACCGCGCTCAAGCGTAACTATACGCGCAGCCTGCTCACCATGCTGGGCATTGTGTGGGGCATTGCGACGGTCACGCTGCTGATCGCCTACGGCAGCAGCTTCCGTAACATCTTGGTGAGCGGGTTCGACGCCTTCGGCAAGAGCGTGGTCATCTGCTGGCCGCAGCAAACCAGCGAGCAGCCGGGTGGCCAGCGCGCCGGCAAGAAGGTTGTGTTGGAGAAGGCTGACCTGGAGATGGTGAAGCAGGAAGCGCCGCTGGTGAAGCACGTCTGCTTGGAGACAGTCCGGCGTCCTGGAATTGCGTACGGCGACCGGATGGTGGGGACTGCCGCCGTGCGGGGCGTATGTCCTGAGTACGGCGAGATGCGCAACGAAGTGCCGTCGGAGGGACGCTGGATCAATGCCAGTGACGAACTGGAACGGCGGCGCGTGTGCTTCCTGGGCGGGCGTCTGCGCGAGCAACTGTTCAGCGGACGACCGGCGGTGGGCGAGACCGTCCTGATTGGCGGCGTGCGCTTCACCGTGATCGGCGTGATGCAGCGCAAGATCCAGTTGAGCAATTATTTCTCGAGTGACGACGAGTCGGTATGGATCCCGTATTCGGCGGCGGGTGATCTCTGGAACACACGCTACGCCGCGGTGATGGTGTTTGAACCCATTGCGCCGCAATTTGAAAAGAAGGCCATGGCGCAGGTGCTGGCGGCGGTGGCAACACGGCAACAGTTTTCCCCGACGGACAAGAAAGCCATCCAGATGTTCGGGCGTGACGAGTTCCGGCCGATCATTGACGCGCTGACCATGGGTCTGCAAGTGCTGCTCACGTTCATCGGAACGCTTACGCTGGGAATCGGCGGCGTGGGGGTGATGAACATCATGCTGGTTTCGGTGGATGAGCGCATCCGGGAAATCGGTCTGCGCCGCGCCCTGGGCGCGAGAAAGCGGCATATCAAGCTGCAGTTCCTGGCGGAGACGTTGCTCATTATGCTGCTAGGCGGAGCCATTGGCGTGCTGCTTTCCTACGCGATTGCCGCTGCGGTCGGTACGCTGCCGATGATGGGGCCGTTGTTCGAAGATGATTCGGGCAAAGGCGATATCCACCTGCGAATCTCGCTGGCCACCGTGCTGCTTTCGACCGCCGTGCTGCTGGTGGTGGGCGTGATCAGCGGATTGGTGCCGGCGCTGCGGGCCTCGAAGCTGGATCCGGTGGAGGCGTTGAGGTACGAGTAAAATTGATGATTGCCGATTTTCGATTGCCGATTGAAAATCGAAAGGCAGTCAGAAGTAAGAAGTCCGCCTGGGTCATGACGTCTCGCTTCTGCATTTCGACTTCTAACTTCTCCTAGTCTCCAAAATCCATTTGACCTCATCGCCACTTCGCAGTACCTTGCTGGCGCCTGGCACTTCTAGTTTCGGAGGTGCATGCTTGCCGATTTCCGCCGTGGATGCCATCAGCCCCGCTTTCCAGCACACCAAGCAGCAGCTAATCCAGCCGTTCCGGGCGGGCCAGTGGGCGAGACTGGCATTGGTAGGGTTTCTGGCGGGTGAACTCTCGTCGGGAGGAGGCTGCAACGGGGGCAATTTCCAGATACCGATGCGGACTGGAGGCGCACAGCGCTTTCTGGAGCTCGGCGCGCCGGCGGCCAATCCCGTGCTGTATGCGGCATTGATCGCAGTGCTGATTGTGGCCGGGCTCGTCCTCTGGGTGCTATTCATTTACCTGAACAGCGTGATGCGTTTCATTTTGTTCGACAGCATCATCGCCAAAGCGTGCCACATACAGAAAGGCTGGAACCGGCGACAAGGTCCCGGTTTCCGCTACTTTGTCTGGCAGCTGTTGTTGATGCTTGCCGCATTGGCCGGGCTCACGATTCTGCTGGGCATTCCGGCGGCATTCGCCTTCGCCGTGGGCTGGCTGAAAGAGCCCAGCCGACACATACTGCCGCTTGTCCTCGGCGGGATCGTGCTGTTTTTTCTCTTGTTCGCGTTTGTTGTTCTCCTGGTGGTGGTTCATGTGATGACCAAGGATTTCGTGGTTCCGCAAATGGCCCTGGAGAATCTAGGCGCGATGGAAGGGTGGCGCCGCCTGCTGCCCATGCTGAAATCGGAAAAGGGCGGCTACGCCGGCTACCTCGGGATGAAGATCGTGATGGCACTGGGAGCTGCGGTGATCGTGGGGATCGTGGCGACCATTGTGATTCTAGTGATGCTCATCCCGGTGGGGGGCTTGAGCGTCATCGCCGTGCTCGCAGGAAAGACCGCGGGCCTGACGTGGAACCTCTACACCATCACGTTGGCGATCGTGGTGGGATGCATTCTGCTCGTACTCATCCTGTACACCGTTTCTCTGGTCTCGGTGCCGGCCATTGTGTTTTTCCCGGCGTACTCGATTTACTTTTTCGCCTCGCGTTACCCGGCGCTGGACGCATTGGTGCACCCGGCGCCGCCACCACCGCCAGCGCCACCAGAGCCTCCAGTCATGCCTCCGCCCTTGCCGCCAACCCCTGAACCGATCGGGTAGCGCGCCGAAGAGTCGCGTCGTCATTCAGTATTTCGGCGAGGTTTTCGACTGCGCGCTTCGATCGTGCCTCCAGGAAAAACGCCGGCCGAGGATGCATTTGATAATCAGGTGATCGGTGGAACCGGTCATGCCCACGCCCACGCCGAAGTTGAACTCCCACTTCGGCCCCAGATCGAGATCAATGCTGGGAAAGATCTGCTGTTGCTGATCTTTCAGCGGGTCGAAGCCGGTGATCGATCCGTACGATGCGTAGTACTCCAGCCCAGCGCTAATTCGCCTGGTGAAATCAAAGGTCACTTTGGCGTTGGGGGAGAATTCCACGCCTTTGTGTACGCTCTCGCCGTGCCAGGAGCGGTCCAACGCGGGGTTGAAGCTGAGATACCAGCGGCCGATTTTCTTGTCGATGATGGGGCGGATTTCCCACGTCCAGGTGTCGGGTGAAAAGGCGCGGCGCTGATAGCCGATTTCCTGCGACAAACTCACGCCCACCGGCCAGTGCCAGGATTCCGGGACGCGGAATCGCGGGCGAATGTGATCGCCCACCCATTGCCAGCCACCATCGGGTTGAATGCTGGTGAAGACGTAGAAACCGGTTTCGAACCAGTCGTTGAAGCCTTGGGTGATTTCCAGGGTCTCGTGCATGGCGTGGTTGCTGGGTAGGACGCCATCCTGCACCGTCTTGCTGCCTTGGGCGGTGAAGTTCGAGTGCAGTTCGACCATGGTGGTGCGAGGGGGCACTGTGTCGTAGCTGTAGACCTGAATCTCGTAGTTGTCCTGGGCAAAAGCGGGGACGGGGGCGACGAAAAGCAGCAACAACGCGAGAACGATGAACGCGGGAACCAGGGGCCGTCGAGTGTTCATGCATGTCCGCCAGAGGCTTCGCGCCGCAGCCGCTGGTGATGATGATGCACGGGACAGGCAAGGCGGTGCAAGAGTTCCCCCAACGCAAACGCGGCGAATTGCGGTGACCGCGGGTCAATCCCTTGCCCGGTTCTTGATCCAGATGGGCGTACCCACAAATCCAAAGGCGCGGCGGATCTGGTTTTCCAAGAAGCGCTGATAGGAGAAGTGCAGCTTCACTTTGCGGTCGGTGAAGAGCACGAACGTGGGCGGGGCGACGGCGGCCTGGGTTATGTAATAGATTTTCACCTGTTGGCGGGCGGGCACGGAGGCGCGGTCGAAATCCACGTGCTTGAGGAAGCGGTTCATCTCGCCGGTTCCAATACGCTTGCGGCGTTCGGCCGCGACTTGCTCGAGTGTAGGGAAGATTTTTTCTGTCCCCCGGCCGGTGGTGGCGGAAACAATCAGCACGGGCGCGTAGCTGAGGAACTTCAGCGCATAACGCAATCTTTGTTCGTAAGCGGCGCGCGCGACGGGCATTCGCTGGTGTGGTGCGGACGCCCTTGTCCCCACTTTCTTTTCGCGGGCGAGGCCTGTCCTGGGGGTAGTCGAAGGAGCGCCCACGTTACACCACAAGTCCCACTTGTTGACGACAATGATCACCGAGCGTCCGCTCTCGTGGGCATAGCCGGCAATGGCCGCATCGAGCTGGCTGACGCCTTCGGTGGCGTCGAGCACCAGCAGCGCGATGTCGGCGGCTTCGAGATGCTTGCGTGCCATCACGACAGAGAGCTTCTCGGCCATCAGATGGGTTTTTCCTTTGCGGCGGATGCCGGCGGTGTCAATGAAGCGGAAGCGGAGGCCGTCGCGCTCGACAACTTCGTCCACCGCGTCCCGTGTGGTGCCGGGAACGGGCGACACGATGGCGCGCTCGGCCCCGATAAGCCGGTTCAGCAGCGTGGACTTGCCCACGTTCGGATGACCGATGATGGCGACCTTGGTCTCGCGGGGCGCAGCGTCTGTTTCTTCCTGCTTCTCTTCCGCCGTGTCTCCTGTGTCCTCAGTGGTTATCTTTCTCTCTAGCGGAAGAACCTCAAGAATGGCATCCAGCAAGTCGTCCACGCCGCGGCCATGCTCGGCGGAAATGGGGAACAGCTTCCGGATGCCGAGACGATGGAATTCGTCGGCCAGCCCCTGCTGTTTTTCGCTGTCGATCTTGTTGACGGCGAGAAACAGCGGCTTGCCAGCGCGGATCAGCAGGCGGGCGAGTTCGAGATCAGGGGCAGCGAGCTCGGAGCGCCCATCCACCAGCATGATGACGGCGTCGGCCTCCCGGAGTGCGACTTTCGCCTGGCGGAAGACTTCTGCGGGAATGAAGTCCTTTTCGTCGGGGATGATGCCGCCGGTATCCACGATGCGCAGGCGGCGTCCGCGCCAGTGGGCCTCACCGTAGAGGCGGTCGCGTGTGATACCGGATTCATCGCCGACGATTGCCCGCCGCGAACCGATAATCCGGTTGAACAGCGTGGATTTGCCCACGTTGGGGCGGCCCACGATGGTGAGGGTGGGGAGCTGCGCGCTGGCGGCGTTGTTAGGTGAGCCCTGAGTCATGGAGTCAGCAATGGCCATGTGGGGACAGGCGCCCTCGCCCGTCCGGTTGGGTCGAAGACCCAGCAGCCAATCTTTCGTGCCGTATTCTTACTTAGCAGCCGGCTCTTTCAGCCGGCCGGACGGCCGAGGGCGGCCGTCCCCACACGAGTATTGCCGATGCATGCTGCCCGGAACTCGTTATTATAGAGACTCTGTGGCCTCCACCTCCCAGCCCGCGCCTTCCGCCGCCCCTGGCACCAAGAAACAGGACAGCTCGCTTTATCAGTTCTTCGCGCCCGGCGGCGTGCTTTCGCGCAAGCATCCGGCCTACGAATTCCGCCGCGGACAACTTCAAATGGCGCAGGCGGTGGAGCAAGCACTCGAAGAAAAACGTCATCTGATCGTCGAGGCGGGCACGGGTACCGGCAAGACTCTGGCGTATCTGCTCCCGGTCATTCGCTCGGGCAAGCGGGTGATCATCTCCACCGGCACCAAGAACTTGCAGGAACAGCTCTTCTACAAAGATATTCCGTTTCTCGAGCCACTTTTTCCCAACCGCGAAGACAAGCGCGGGGCTCCCGGGACGCCCGGTGTTGGCGTGACGGGGTCGAAGTTGAACGTCTGCTACATGAAGGGACGCAACAATTATCTGTGCCGGAAGAAGCTGTACGACCTGACCAATCAACCGGTGCTCAGTGGTTTGGAGGAAATCGAACACTACCGCGCCATTGCGGCGTGGGAGAAGACGACGCAGACGGGAGACCGAGCCGAGCTGGCGGCGTTGCCCGAGGCCAGTGCCCTGTGGTTCAAGCTCGATGCGCGCGCCGACACCTGCCTGGGCCAGAAGTGTAGCCAGTGGGACCGCTGCTTCATTACCGAAATGCACCGGCGGGCAGTGGAAAGCGACATCATCATCGTCAATCATCATCTATTTTTTGCTGATCTGGCAATTAAGCAGCAAGCCGAGTATGCCCCCGATGCGGGGATCCTGCCCGATGTCGGGACCGTCATCTTCGACGAAGCCCACGAACTGGAAGACGTGGCGGGCAGCTACTTCGGGATTTCTGTCAGCAACGCACGGCTGGAAGAGCTGTGCCGCGATGTGGAGGCATCGCTGCAGCGCAACCGCATGCTTTCGGCGGCGCTTTCCGGCTCGCTGAAGAGCCTGCGGGAACGGGCGATGTTCTTCTTTGCCTTGCTACCGCAGGGCGAAGGACGCTTCGCCTTCGAAAACCGGCGCGAATTCCTGGAAGAGAACGGCGACGAGTTTTTGGCGCTGCAGCAATCGTTGCGGCGGCTGGGTTCGGAGCTGGAGAACCTGCCCTCCAAGCCGGAAGAAATCTTCAACTTCGTCCGGCGGGCGCAGGAGTTGCAGGTGCAGCTCGGCTTCCTGATGGAGTCGGAAGAACGTAACACCGTGTTCTGGATTGAGCGGCGAGGCACTCGGGGAGGGCACGGCTTCAGCCGTGCCGATAGCGGAAATCTTGAAAAAGGAGCTTCAGCTCCTGAGGGAAAATCGTTCCGCGGCCGTGGATCGTCGAATGTGTTCCTGCAGGCCACGCCGATCGATGTGGCGCCCATTCTTAAAACCTGTCTGTTCGACAAGCTGGAGTGCGCGGTGCTCACCTCCGCCACGCTGGCCGTGGGCGGAGGGTTCGAGTATATGCGGCGGAGACTCGGCTTGGAACACGCGCGCGAGCTGGTGTTACCCTCGCACTTCGATTACGAGAACCAGGCGCTCTTTTACGTGCCTCCTGATCTGCCTGATCCGCGTACGCCGCAGTTTGCCGCCAAGGCGGCGGATCGCATCCGGCGGCTGCTCGAGATCACGCGCGGACGAGCGTTCGTTTTATTCACCAGCTATGCGCAGATGAATGATGTTTATCAGCGGCTGCTGGGCGAGATGGAATTTCCCATGTTCTTGCAGGGTGACGCACCCAAAAGCGCGCTGCTGGAAGAATTCCGCCTGACGCCGAATGCCGTGCTGTTTGCGACGTCTTCATTCTGGCAAGGCGTGGACGTGCAAGGCGAGCAGCTCAGTTGCGTGATCATCGACCGGCTGCCTTTCGCCGTGCCCAGCGACCCGGTGGTGGCAGCTCGAGTGAAGTCCATCGATGCAGAGGGCGGTAATGCCTTCTTCCAGTATCAGGTGCCGGCGGCGGTGATCACCCTGAAACAGGGCTTCGGACGCCTGATCCGGTCGCTCAACGACCGTGGCCTGCTGGCCCTGCTCGACAACCGTATCCTGAAGAAGGCCTATGGGCAGGTGTTCGTGGAGAGCCTGCCGAATTATCGGAGGACGACGGACATGCGAGAAGTGGAAGAATTTTTCGGGGCGGGGTAATCGCTCTTGCTCTGCGCTCTGTCGGGTTAGAATAAGAGGATTGAGCGGTCGGGGCAGGACTGCCCTGTATTTATGCGGGGCCGCCGAGAGGGTTCATGTTCGAAGTCACCGTAGAAGACTCCTTTGCTGCAGGGCATTACCTGCGCAATTACAAGGGGAAGTGCGAGAATCCGCACGGGCACAACTACAAGGTGCGGGTGACGCTGGCCGGCAAGGAGCTGGACAAGGCCGGGCTGCTGCTCGACTTCAAAGACTTGCGCGAGGTCATGAAGCATGTGATTGACCGGTTTGACCATCAAATGATCAATGAGTTGGAGCCGTTCACGGTGATGAATCCCTCGGCCGAGAACCTGGCCAAGTATTTCTACGAAGAGACCAACGGCCGTTTGTGTTCCGCGACGAACGGCCGGGTCTGGGTGAAAACGGTCACAGTTTTTGAGACGGACACGACGACAGCGACATACTCGGAATCGTAGCACCACACCCGTGGCGGCTGTCCTGCGGGCGTCCCGCCCACAACCGGGCTGCGAGACGGTGGCGCTATTTGTCCATGCAGATCACAGAGATCTACAAGTCGATCCAGGGCGAGTCCACCCATGCCGGGTTGCCTTGCGTATTCGTGCGGCTGACGGGGTGCAATCTGCGTTGCTCCTGGTGCGACAGTGAGTACACGTTTTACGGCGGCCACAAGATGACACGCGAAGAGGTCTTGGAGGAGGTCGAGCAACTGAGCCCGGGTGGCGGACTGGTTGAGATCACCGGCGGCGAGCCCATGTTGCAGGAGCGGGAGGTGGTACCGCTGATGCAGCGCCTGCTGGATGCGGGCTACACGGTGCTGCTCGAGACCAGCGGCGAACGTCCGCTGGAGCGCGTGCCAAAGGGTGTGGTCAAGATCGTGGATGTGAAGTGTCCGAACTCGGGCGAGCCTGGCACCTTCCGCATGGAGAACCTGGAGACGCTGGGTCCACAGGATGAAGCCAAGTTCGTGCTGAGTGATCGCACGGACTACGAGTTCGCGCGTGATTTCGTGGCGCGTCACAACCTGAGCCAGCGTGTGAACGCGGTACTGTTCTCCCCGGCCTTCAGCAAAGACGCCAGCGGCGCGCGCGATGCGTCGCACTGTCTGCTCGACCCGCGCGAACTGGCGGAATGGATGCTGGCGGACAGTGTGCCGGCACGGCTGGGGCTGCAGTTGCACAAGTTCATCTGGGACCCCGCGATGAAGGGAGTGTAAGAATGGAGAAGTTAGAAGTCAGAATGCGGAAGTATGTCATTCAGGCTTTCAATTCTGCATTCTGACCTCTTTTTTCTGCATTCGTTTCCAAATCGCAGCCATGTTGACACATGCAAAATCCCGCGCCGTGATCCTGCTCAGTGGAGGGATGGATTCGTGCGTGTGCGCGGCGCTGGCGGTACGAGACTACGATGCGGCGGCGGTGCACGTCAGTTACGGGCAGCGCACGGAAGAACGTGAGCGGCGGTCGTTCTCGGCGGTCTGCGACCAGTTGGGAATCTGTGATCGGCTGGTGGTGCGGAATGAGGCGCTGCGGGCGATTGGCGGCTCAGCGCTGACGGATGCAACCATTGCGGTGCCGGAATCACACGCCATTGGACACGATATTCCAGTCACGTACGTGCCTTTCCGCAATGCGCATTTTTTGTCGGTCGCGGTGAGCTGGGCTGAAGGTTTGGGCGCCGAGAAGGTATACATCGGCGCGGTGGAGCAGGATAGCTCGGGGTATCCCGACTGCCGTCCGGCTTACTACCGCGCGTTCAACGAGGTTGTAAAAGCCGGGACGAGAGAAGGGCGGATTGAAATCATCACGCCGCTCATCGGCATGCGCAAGCCGGAGATTGTGCGCCTTGGCCTTGAACTGGACGCGCCCTTCGATTTAACGTGGTCTTGCTACAGCCGGGAGGACAGCGCCTGTGGGGTGTGCGATAGTTGCGTCCTGCGTTTACGGGCGTTCCAGGAAGCTGGAGCGGTGGACCCGATTCCGTATGCGGCAGCAGTTAATTGTTGAATTTTGATCGCTGATTGTTGATTGAAAAACCTAAGCGCAAAGTGGAATTTGAAAATCAACAATCAAAAATCAACAATCAAGAATTGGGTTGTTTGAGCCGGGAGGCCAAAATGAAGCAACGTTTTGTGGTGCTGGTGGTGCTTATGGTGGGACTGTGCGTACCTCCAGTCTTTGCCCAGGCCACGGGCACGGTGAAGGGTGTGTGCAAGGACATGGAAGGCAAGCCGATCGCGGGAGCGACGGTCGAATACTACAGCCAGGAAACCGGGCGCAAGTACCCCCTTAAGACGAATAACAGGGGCGAGTATTTTTCGCTGGGCATTGCGCCGGGAAAATACAGGGTCACGTTGAACAAAGACGGCAAGGAACTGGACAAGGTCAATAACTTTCCAGTGAATCTGGACGAGAACACACTCGACTTCGACTTGAAGAAGTCGCAGGCCCAGGCGGCCCAACAGCAGGGGATCAGCGCTGAGCAGATCAAAAAGATGCAGGAGCAGCAGGAAAAAGTTGCGAAAGAGACTAACACGGTCAAATCGCTCAATGAGAAGCTGGCGGCGGCCAACCAGGCTTCGCAAGCAGGAGATTACGAAGCGGCTATCAATGTACTGACAGAAGCCACGCAGACGGACCCTACCCGTGATCTGCTCTGGTTCAAACTGGCCGATGCCTATCGCAATTCGGCCTTGAAGCAAACCGATGCCGCGGAGAAAGCCAAGCGCCTCGACGCTGCAGTGAGCGACTACGAGAAAGCCGTGGACCTCAAGCAGAAAGCTCTCGAAGCCGGCCCCAAGACCCCGGACGCTTCCAAGCAGCTCGCCGCTTACTACAACAATTTGGGGGAGGCGCAAGCCAAAACGCGGAAGACCGACGAAGCGGTGAAGGCTTACACACAGGCAGCACAGTTGGATCCCAGCGGGGCCGGACAATACTACTTCAATCTGGGCGCGGTGTTGACTAATGCCAACACCTCCAATGACCCCAAGATGCGTAAGGCAGCCATCGAGGCTTTCGACAAGGCCATTGCTGCAGACCCGAACCGGCCGGACTCTTACTATTGGAAGGGGGTAAATCTCATTGGCGACGCAACTCTGAAGGGCGACAAGATGATCGCGCCCGAGGGTACGGCCGAGGCCTTCAAAAAGTACCTGGAGTTGCAGCCGGCTGGACCGCACGCCGAGGAAGCAAAGGCGATGCTGGCCAGCATTGGAGCGACCATTGAAACTCAGTTCGGAAAGAAAAAGGCGACCACAAAGAAGTGACGAACCTGTTAGCTGCTAGCTCGTAGCTATCAACTTTCAGCGATCAGCAAAGAAGAACTAGGGTGGCTTCGACCACCCTTTTCTATTTGTCGCGGCATGGAGGGGACAGTTCTTTGGACCCCTCAGTCTGAGTGAAACCGGCAAACACTCTACCCGGGGCGACTGCCCACGCTGGATCCTCCACGGATCAAAGCGTCCCAATCCCCACACAGTCCACGGGCCAGAACCGCACATTACGAAGGTCCATGCACCTGCCGTTCTTCGTAGAACCAAGCGGTTATTTTCGCTACAGTGATGCTTTGGCATCTCTGGCATCAGAGAAGAGGAATCGGGAGCAGAGCTTGCCCTGATTTTGCCGAAGCCCCGAGCGAAGTCGAGGGGGAAGCCGAAGGGCGCCCGTCCCCACGCGATCTCTCTCCTGTTCGCACCGCAGTCCTCCCCCCGAGGAAACGCATGGCCGCACCAGGCACGGCTCCTATTCAGGTAACGCTCGACGCCCCGTCCGGCTCAGGTGCGGTGGCCACGCACGCGCTGCTGGCGGCCATGCTACGCGCCACCGCCCAGGTCAGCGACCTGATTTTTTCGCCGGGACGCCCCCCCCAGGTGGAAGTGTATGGGCAATTGATCCCGGTGCAGGCTCCTGGACTTCCATCGCTTAGCGCCGACGACACCCGCCGTATCGCCTCCGACCTCATCGGCAACAACAAACAGGCGATCACCATGCTGCGGGAGCAGGGCTCATGCGATGTATCGTTTGGCCTGCCAGGAGTGGCGCGCTTCCGGGTCAACGTTTTTATTCAACGCGGCAGTTGTGCCGTGGTGATGCGGGTAATCCCGACTGCGATTCCGGAGTTCGACGCCTTGGGCCTGCCGCCACAACTGGGAGAAGTGGCAAGTCTTCGCGATGGCATCGTGCTGGTAACCGGCCCCCGGGGATCGGGGAAATCATTCACGCTGGCTGCGCTTCTGGACCGCATCAACCAGGAGCAGACCTGCCACATCATCACTATCGAGGATCCAATCGAGTTCCTGCACAACCACAAACGCGCGACCGTACACCAGCGGGAGTTGCACAGCGACACGCCCAGCTTCGCCCTGGCTTTGCGAGCGTCGCTGCGGCAGGCGCCGAAGGTAATCCTGGTGGGCGAGATGCGCGACCGCGAGACCATGGAGATGGTGCTGGAAGCGGCGGAAACCGGACATCTGATACTCTCCAGCCTGAACACGGTGGATGCCGCCAAGACGGTTGAACGCATCGCGAGCGCGTTTACTGCGGCGGAGCAGGCATCGATTCGTAGCCGGCTGGCCAAGACTCTGCGTTATGTAATCTCTCAGCGGCTCATCCCGCGCAAAGATGGTGGCCGCGTCGCTGCCCTGGAGGTCTTCCGGGCGAACCCTCGTACCATGCAATACGTTGAGTGCGATGACCACTCCGGCCAGAGTCTGCTTGAAGCTATGAAGAATGGGACCTCCGAGGGCATGCAGCACTTTGATGGGGAGATCGAGAAGCTGGTGCGCTCTGGGGTTGTGGATTTGGAGACGGCGCTGGCCTATGCGACGGATATCCAGGCGCTACAGAAGGCGTTGGAGGATTTCAGATTGTAGATTTCAGATCGCAGATTTCAAACGTCACTTGGTGCCCGTATGTTTGTGGAATCTGCAATCTTCAATCTGAAACCTGTAATTCAAATTACAGGCGGTTAGATTTTCCCCTCCATCCCTCGTATCATCTGCTGCATGGCTGCCATGCCCGAGCCGTCCCTTATTCTGAGCTTTGAAGAAGCGCGACATCTAGTCGAGGAGCATGCCGCGCGCTTGCGTCCGCGGGGCAAAGAGCTGTTGGATTTGCTGGATTCTGCCGGACGCATTCTGGCCGAGTCCGTAGCTGCGGATCGAGACTTCCCGCCATTTCCGCGCACAACACGCGACGGGTACGCAGTGCGGGCGGCCGATCTGGCACGGCTTCCCGCCACGCTCGAGGTGATTGGAGAGATCAAGGCCGGGGCCGCGCTGGAAAAGTCTGCGATCAAGCTGGAGCCCGGTCAGGCAGCGGCGATCATGACGGGTGCGCCTGCACCGCCGGGCGCCGATGCGGTCGTAATGGTGGAGTACACTTCGCCCCAGGGCGACCAGGTCCAGATCACGAAGGCAGTCGTTGCAGGGGAGAATATTGTCGCTGCCGGCTCGGAGGCGAAGCGCGGCGATCGCCTGCTTTCTCCGGGTGTGAGACTCGATCACGCGGCGATAGCCGTGGCTGCTTCCGCGGGAAGAAGTCACTTGCTGGTGTACGGCAAGCCGCAAGTGGCGGTGCTCACAACCGGCGATGAAGTGGTGGATATCGACGTCCCGCCCGGGTGCAACCAGATCCGTAACTCCAATAGTTATTCTCTGGCCGCTCAGATCCAGGCAGCAGGCGGAGAGCCGATGCTGCTGCCCATTGCCCCCGATGAACCGGTACGCCTGCGCGAGTTGATCGTCGATGGATTTGAAGCTGACCTACTGCTGCTGACCGGCGGAGTCTCAATGGGCAAGTACGATCTGGTGGAGCAGGTGCTGGCAGAGTTCCAGGCGGAGTTCTTCTTCACCGGTGCCCAGATTCAGCCGGGACGGCCGATCGTGTTCGGGCGCGTGCCGTGTGGCCCCGCCCGCGAAAGGGAAGAGCACGACTTCCGCCGGGCCGAGCAGGGTGCCAGCGCCACGGCGGCTTCAGGTGCTGAGGAACACAAGTACTTCTTCGGCCTTCCCGGCAATCCCGTCTCCACCATGGTGACGTTTGAACTCTTCACCCGGCCGATTTTGGAAGCGCTAGCCGGCATGCCGCCGCGCAAGCTGGTGTTCCTGCATGCCAGGATGAAATCCGAGATCAAGACCAAGACCGGGCTGAAGCGATTTCTGCCGGCGATTCTCTCCGGTGAATTCGAGCAGGCGGAAGTGGAGTTAGCCCGCTGGCAGGGATCGGGCGACATCGCGGCGACAGCGCGCGCGAATTGCTACGTCGTGGTTCCTACCCATCGCGAGCGGATTGCGGCG
>WNFH01001375.1_pt1 | contig 16406 bp, 33 predicted proteins | sample 5400411 | NCBI WGS metagenome assembly WNFH01 (sample SAMN13153347, study PRJNA577476) | soil metagenome | isolation source: 200 cm saprolite under Douglas fir tree site 2 hole 3 | place: USA:California | collected 2015-04-18
GTCGGGTGCGGCAGACGTTGGGGTATCCATCAGCTCCTCCCTTGGTGCCGGTTTGTCGCGGCGCTAATCCCGAACCTTATTGGTTAATAATTCGTTTACGGCGTTGTCTTGCCACCTGGGCCCTGGCTGCCGCCCGTGGCGTTCCGGTCCGCAAGGTGCTGCGCCAGCGCGGCTGGTCGAAGTCCACCTTCTACCGCAAGCTCGACGGCGGCGCGGCGCGCATTGCCGCCATCCTGGGCGAGCGCGGCGTCGTGGTGCGGTGATCGGTGGCCGAGTGAGGCCGGAACAGCGGCCTGAGCTCCTCGCCGGCGGCCGGCGGCAGGGTGTGTCCATAACGGACATTGACCGGCCGCCGGCGAGCATCGCCCAAATGAGGCGCGAGTTCCGTCCGAACCAAGAACCCCAACTGAATCGAATGTCGCGTGTCGGCCTATACGGAAAACCCATTCGACTTCGGTTCGAGAAAGGGGCGCATCCAAAGGCTTTCGCGATCGTGCTTATTCTATACCGAAATCATTTGATTTCGGTATAAATCTGCGTTATGGTGTGGTTGTCGGGCAGGGAGATCTTCATGAAGCGCGTCGCAATCTACATTCGGGTCAGCACCTCGAAGCAGGACACCGACAATCAGCGCCGCGAGTTGGAGGCGGTGGCGGAGAGATCCGGCTGGAAGGTCGTCAAGGTCTACGAGGATGCTGGCATCAGCGGCGCCAAGGGCAGGGATCAACGCCCCGGGCTTGACACCATGATGAAGGCGGTGAACGCGAAAGAGTTCGACATGGTCGCGTCGTGGTCAGTGGATCGGCTCGGTCGATCGCTCACCGATCTGCTCAGCATACTCCAGGGTCTCCATGAAAAGGGCGTTGGTCTGTTCCTTCATCAGCAAGGACTCGATACTTCGACGACTGCGGGTAAGGCGATGTTTCAGATGTTGGGCGTGTTCGCTGAGTTCGAGCGGGGGATCATTCGCGAACGAGTAAACGCTGGGCTCGCTCGTGCCAGGGCGAACGGCACGAAATTAGGACGCCGTCGCGTTAAGCCATCGGTGGAAGCGCGTATACTGGAGTTGAGGGCCCATGGTGACGGAATGCTCAAGATCGGCCGTAAGCTCGGCATCGGCACAAGTGTCGTGCAGCGGGTTTTCAAGCAAGAGCCCTGGCAAACTTGATCGACCCCTCTTCGGCTAGGTCACGAGCTGAGCCAAATACGGCCGGAGATGTTCGCTGACGGCCTCGAACTGGGCATCGCTGAAGCTGGTTCTTGCGTACGCCGCCGTTCACGAACCGCGCTTCGTTGTCCGCAATACCAACGGCTTCCTCAACGCCAAGGATCAGCTGGCCGCCTCTTGACCAAGAATGAGATGATCGCAGGCAGGTGTTGTGCATCTTGGCCCTGCTGGTTAGGCGCATCGATGACCAGCGGACAGAACACCGATGATCCAAACTCTCGCGCAGTGTGCAAGAACGCATAGTCGTAAGCAGCGAGCCCTCGTGGGCCCTCGCTGCCATTCGCGACGGCGTAGCGGATCCGACAGCCTCTCCCGCGATGTCCGCGGTGCTCTCCGATCCCTCGCAGCATCGCGACGAACTTCAATCGCAAAATCGAATATAGGGACCAAGGAATTGCGTGAGATCAAATCGATGTGGGCCACCGTTGCCCCGCCGAGCGGTGGCGACTTGGGGGCCGTGGTCGAGGCGTTTTTGGTACGTGGAAGGGGACACGGTGACCATGTGCTCGGAGTCGGGAACGCCGACGGGCCAGAGCGAACGACTGGAGCCGGGTGGAAATGAGCGCGCCGTTGCCAGTCGACTGCGGAAGCGAGCCTGGGCCGCGGAAAGCGGCGCTTCGGATTTTAATCGGCCGTTGTCTTATGGGCGGCATGGGGGTGGCGTGAGGATCAGGCAATGACAGCTATGACTAAATCAAATTCAGCCGTCGGTGCGCTCGACGTTTTCGCCACGCTGGCGCACTTGTTTGTCAATTTCGGAGGCAATATCCCGGAGTTCCTCAATCACCGCGCGGTATGGTTCCGCAGTCAAGTCGGTGCTGTGCCCGCATCTCTCACAACTCCATCTCGTGACGTCATCGAGCCGACCAAGGACTATTGGCTCGACATGGCCGCATTGGCAGCGGAACTGGAAAAGCTGCTGATCAAACATACTGACGGCCATCGCAATTCTCCCGATTTTGCCGCTACAGGCACAACCTAGGCGATTGCAGGCTTAAAAGTCGAGTCGGTTGAGGCTTCAGCCCTCGATCGGCTCCCGCAATCGGCCGCGACCAAATAAAAAGCCGCCCGTAGGCGGCCTTTGTAGCGAGCTGTGAATCAGCAGGGCGGGTTATTGTGGCGCCTCCTTCGCATCGACGATCGCAAAACCGGCATCGATCAGCCGCTGCAGGATGAGATCGGCCACGCTCTCCGGGTCCGCGATTTCGACGGGGAAATCTCCGGACCCGAGCAGATCGGCCAGAACTTCGCGGGGGGTTATCATCGGTTCAGCGCCCGGTCGATAAAACGCGCCGCTTCCAGCAACGTCAAATCGCGAACCACACACTGCCGGCGCCACAAGATCGCGTACGTGCAGGGTGAGCGGTTACCTAGGGCATGCAGCCGCATGCCTGCGGCTTTGAGCTGTTCGTGAAGTGCGGGCGCGGATGTGCTAGGATCGGTCTTAGCTTGAGCCATTGTGACCTCAGTGGTTCGAGTTAGGCTCGTCTCGGTGTTATCAGCACCGCGGCGGGCCGCTTGTTTTCCAAGCTTGAATAGGGTAATACCTAATCATGAAAAAGGCAATACCCAAAACCGCAGGCGGTAAGCGCCCTGGCGCCGGCCGTCCCGCGACCGGGAAAGACCCAGTGCGCACAATGCGCCTCTCCGACGAGTTCATCGCAAAGGTCGATGCTTGGGCGGAAGATCATGACGCCGGCCGTTCCGAAGCCATCCGCCGGCTTGTAGAACTCGGGCTCAAGGCGAAGAGCTAGTGCTGGCTGTGACGTGACGCGTGACGCGTGGCGCGTGACGTGCGCGCCTCCGATGCGGTTCACTCGATCACCTCATATTCGAACGCCACGCCCTCAGGGTCGTTTTCTTTGAACCACTCATCGGCTGTTTCTGGAGTGGCAAAGACCTTGAGATGGCCGGGATGGCCAACATGGTATCTGGTATCGACATAGATCCAAACGGTCGTCATTGGTCCCTCTTCAGCTTCCGCCGTCCCCAATGGTGATCCTTGCGCGATGAATCAAATGTCCTTTCGACGTGTCGGTTCAAGGCCCTCATGATGCCGATGCGTGCAAACATCGTTGGCCCGCCATGTTCTACGACCAGCAACAGCGCCTCCATCGCGGCCTGCCATTCTTCGGTATCGTGCTCTGCTTTCGGAAGCTTGGTGATGTAGAGCGCGGCGTCGCGCAACGTGATCAGGTTCTTGCTCCCGGTAATTCGATGGGATCGGCAAACCTGCGATCCCACGACATCGGCTCACGCCAACTGCAGGGTCAGTTGCCTGTCGGGTCCGAGGTGGCTGTCTACAAATGCCTGTATCGATGACGGCAGCTCATGCCCGGCGAGATCGAGGCGGCGCATAATTTCCCGCGCGACATCCTCCGAGGCATCCTCAGCCCAATGTTCGGCGGTGTTGAACGCGACGACGCGAACCGGGTCGCTGTATTGGCCGGACATCAGATCGCCGATGACGGTTTCGAGGTCGGCCTTATCGACATCGGTTTCCGGAAATGCGGTGCCCAAGTTTCCGAAATTGTTGACGACGAGATAAAGGGTCTGATCGTGACCGCTCGGCACAATCGACGGAACAAACCTCCGGCCCATAAAAACTCCAAACGCAACGGGTTACCGGGAGGATTTAAGCACGAAACCGAGGCGTCGGAACCGCAGTCGATTACCGCCGACCGCCCTTGCGATGATATCGGGCGAGCGCTTCACTATTCGAGCTGGTCGCGGTAAGCAGCAATAACGCGCTGCAGATTCAACTTGCGCCTCTCAATCTCAGCAATGGTCTGTGCTGTCGTGTTGGTGCGAGTGCCGTCAGCTAAGTCGAATGTCTCGCGCCGGCCGCTCTTAAAGTCTTCCAAGTCGCTGTCATGTACGAGAGTTGTTGTTCGAAATAGGCGATCGTTTCTTTAATATCGGACATCGGTCCTCCTCGACGGTTAGCGTTTGCCAGACTTCAATTCGATGCGGTTGCTGTCGCAGTTGTGGCGAAACGTAACAGCACCTTTAAAGTACATACATTGGCGAGTGCTCCAATATGAATTCCCGGAATGCGCCTCATCTTCGTACTTTGCGAAAAAGAGGACGTAGATCGCGGCTCTCCCGATCTGAAACTCCGACCATTGTTTGTCGGAGAGCATGATTGTTCCTTGGGGCTTAGCACTGCCGTCGGCAATTTTGGGGAATCGATCGGGAGGGATGTCCTCAAGAGTGATTACTGCCGACGAATTTGGCCTGATTTGTGCGTGAAGACCGAACTTGGGATTCGTCCTCTCTATCAGTTCCATGGCGTTTGCTAGTCCATCCATCTCCTTCGCCAACGCGTCGAGCGTAAAGCCATCGGCTGATACATGGCCGATCATTAGGACGCGAACTCGCTCGGCATCAAGTTGTCCAGTATTGCGAAGCTCAATGTTGACGAAGCCATCGGGGGCATCGGAAGGCAGTTTTACGAACGTGGGGATGCCCGGCTCAAGAATGGCGCGACCGCTCGGCGGCTCCTTTACGAGCACGATCGAAAGGACCCACGATGCTAGCACCAAGAGAAAAACGGCTGCCCCAGTTGCTATCAATAACTCTCGTGGCGGTGGCCCTCGGTACGGGGTACGTCTGCTAATCGCCTGATAAGCACGCTTCAAATGCCCAGCGTACATCCAAATCACGCCGGCAGCGCATATAGCTGCCACGCCGAAGCCGACGTAGGGGAGAATTCGGGCTGTCAGCAGCGTCAAGCCCAGAGTGCCGCCCAGACCAATAAGTCCTAGAGCAGCTACGACGCGCGTGTTCAGCAGGACGTGCTTTGTTGGTTGTGGCTTGGGCTTCATTCGCCCAGCCTAGCCGATGTTGAACGGCTAAGAACCGGATACCAGCAAGATGTCCACCGAGCACGTCGACCCGACGGTCTCGGTTCACGCCTACCGCAAAAAATACGCGACCGGCTTCACGCCAGTTCCGCGTCGGTATCCCGGTCAACCTGGTTGCTGACAGCATTGCGCTAGCCTTCTGCACGGGACCAGGAAATAGGTCCCGCTGTCCGCCACCGCGCTTTCGGCGGAAAATGAGGCGGGCGCGCGCGGAAAAAACATTTGCGCGCCGGATGTCGCCTACTGACCCTTCGCCGAAATTTCGTGTAGGATATTAAATCTATTTAGTCGTGATTTGGCACTATGGCGTAGCGCTGACGAACGTCAGCCCGTGAAATGTCCCCTTATATCGATCCTCGGGGAACACCACGAGATTCTTTCCGCCGTCCTGCACCGAACTGGGATAGATCAGCCCCCCTAGCCTCCTACCTTCTCCGGGCTCGAAGACCTGAGCTAGGTACTCGCAGATCACTTGAGACGGGACATAATCGATGTGTTCTTGTCCGTCCTTCGTTACCGGTGTGCTAATGGCCTCGACAAATGCACGCACGATCAATGCCTGCTCACGTACTTCTTTATTCGCGACGTCGAACAAAGACGGCACCGGTGGCAACGTGGTCAGATCCATGACCCATAGGGGCCTCGTCAACGCAAAGGTCGCGGTAAATACGGTCCTGCTCGTACGTCTCATGATGCCGACTTCGCGCCACGCCGTGGTGTTGTCGAAGGCCGTATAGAGATAGGGAATGCCGGCTGGATTCATGCGCCCCGCAGACGCCTTCGATTTGGGCGGTGGCCCCATCTGGTCCGCTGTCGGTTGCCACTTCTCGCCGCGTCGGCGCACTCGCGCACGGTACACTGCTGTGCCAACCGGAAGCGCCCGCATCTGTGGACGCAAACGCTCTACAATAGCAGGCAACACATCCGCGACATCAATTTCGTATGGCGATGCCACGCCCGAACGCGGCGTGTTCGCAAAATGGAAGCGCGTTTCGTGCTTGATCGCTTCGCTGAATAAGTGCCAGGCCGATGACAGAACTTCATGCGGATGGCTTCCTGCCCAGTGTCCGTCGGCGACCGGTACGAAGTCATTGCCGTTCGCTTCAGCATCGATAACGGCTTGTAAGAAATCTGGATGCCCGTCAAAACCCAGTTCGCCTAGAACATCAATAATGTCGATCGGTGGAACAATAAAGCCGCCGTCGTACGGAACGCCGGCATCCGCGGGTTCGCCGTAATAGGTGTGAACAGTGTCGTACACAGCTTCAATCACCACGCTGGCCTCTGCCGCGATAGCTTGCACAGCGTGACGACCGCAATAGTCACAAGTGTAAGCTGAGGCCATTTTACGAACGAGGTCCTTGAGGTGAGAATCCTTGACGCAATCGGCACAAACGTGCGTGTCTGGCGCTGACCACCCACGCTCCTGGACCTCAATCCATTCGGCCTTCGCTAATCCCATATTGCCACCTATCTCAACGTTCAAATTCGTAAGTCTTTTGATGAACCTCTGCGTTGATGATATCGAAAAGTTCGGGAGGTTGTTCAAGCCCCGGCGCAAGTTGGTGACGATAGCCTTTCGGAACGTCGCTTCTTGTGCTTTGGCACTTTTCGGACGTAGCACGATGTCCGAGTTGAGTCCGTAATGCGCAGCAAAGCGGACCTTGATAAGCCATTCTGATCACGCCGGTGCCGCGCGGTCCTCCTTGTCCGTACCCAGCGCAACAATCATCAGGTCAGGATCGGGCAGGGGACGCTGCAACGCCTTTGCCTCATCCCACGGCGCGCGCATCCAGACGTCGCATTCCTCTTGCGTTGTCAGGATCACCGGCATGGCTTTGGGATGGATCGGCTCGATTATCGCGTTCGGCGTGGTCGTCAGGAAGCCGTAGACCAGGTGAGGGCCGGGGATCGGCTTTGACTTGGTGCCGCGGTCGCCCTTGAATTCGGTCCAGATCCCGCCGAAGGCGAACAGCGGTCGGTCGTCGTTCAGCGCGAACCAAACGACGTCCTTCTTTTTCGTTTCCGGGTTTGGCTCCGGCGCGTATTCCGCGAAGCTGTTTGCTGGGACCAAGCAACGATTTTCCGGCTTCAACCAACCGCGCCAGTGCGGCGAGGTGGTGTTGCGAATATGGGCGCTCTGCGGTCCGGAGCAGTCTAGGGCGCGCCTATATAGAGTGCCGTCCAGCGTTTTCATGTCTCGTCCGATTTAACCGGCGGAGATAAGAACATGCGATATGCTTTGGTCATCGCGATGTTGCTTGGGTCGACGCTTCTTGCTCAGGCGGAGCCTATCGATCGTGACAAGTGGATCGCGCAGACTGGAAGAGCGAGCAAATCCTGCCTCGCTAAATTTCGGCAGAAATTCGGGGAAGACAAGGGCCACAATTACTCAGTCTGTGTGACAGATCAAACTAACAAAGCGATCGATGACTGCGTTGGCAGTAGTGAGTTTTCTAACTGTGTTTTAGAAAAATCATTGAGGGTATTGGAAGTCTGCGACCTATCGAGCTGCTGAAAGTGCACGTCTCAGGTTGCCTTACCCAATACCGTGAAGGAGCCTCTCGCAACCAACGGCGAGTCGCCTGAACCTCTTCGGTGTCCCGCCCGTGCTAGTAGATGGCGAGAACTACAACGGGCTGCGCGAGCCCAATCCTCGACAGGTTTTTGGCAACGGCCCGCATCATTGCGCGGGCGCGCACCTGTCACGGCGAACCGTTGGCGTCATCCTGCCGCCCATGCTGTTCGAGCGCTTCCCCAACATGACCTTGCCTGATCCCGCGAGCGTGCGCTGGCACGGATTCGGTTTCCGCTCCTGAGGGTAAAACGGACGTGCCGCGCGAGCCCGGACACTTCCGTTTTTGACCCATCGCGTCAATATTGGCATGTCTGCTTCTGCGCCGCTCTTGGGGTTAAGCGGACACGATCAACCTACGAGTACCGGCCCAATCAGCGGTGCAAGGACTCTGCTATCTTTCACGTCTCGCGGCCGTTATTTGGATGGCGCAGGCGGAGCTTGCCGGGTGAGATCTTGGGCCAGAATCTTCCAGTCCGAACCTTCCTTCACCAGCACCCGCATCCAGTTGCCCGTGACCGTTTCACCCGGCTTCATATTCGGGTTTTTGCTGTAACTCGCGCTAAAAGTGCCGCTCGCCAAGAGCACCTGCCCTGACGCCAGGGAACGAACGTCATCGACCTTGTTCGTCAAGTTGATGCCCAAGTTGTGCACTTTCTGGGTCAACTCACCAAGTTGGGCGCCAGAAGTTCTGCCGTAGACATCAATATTGAGAGCATCAGGCGTGAAGAACGATGACGCGGTCTCGCTGTCTCCCTTGTTGACCGCCTGCGCCCATTTTGCCACCATGGTTTCGATCGCCTGCTTCGTCTGGTCGTCAGCTTGCTGCGCCCTGGTAATGGGCGCCACTGCAATAGCCAGCGCCACGATTGTTGTCGCCGTTATGATTGGCCTCATGTCTCCCTCCTTGTTACGCCCTGATCGCGTCGTAGACGCTCTTCGCGAACGCGGCGTGAAGCGCGAGCGCCTTGTCGTAGAACCCGGCGGAGCACGGTGAGGGATCGGCCCCGCTCCCTCAGAGTGGCAGCCACCAAGGACTGTACCACTCGGAATACGGGTATGCCACGACGATGCGGCGCTTTCGCCTTGAAAGGGGCTACGCCCCCACTTTTTTGGTGCAGTGCATGAGTCTCTATGTTGGCACTTTTCGGACTTGGCGCGATGTCTGACGTACGTCCGAAGGCTGATCAACAACTGACATGGACAGGAATGCTCAAAGCAATCCGGCCCCCGCGTGATCCTTGAATAGTTCCGCGTCGGGAACGTAGCGCCGCCGCTGGGGTTCCGGCCGATCGCCCCAATGAAATCAAGATTTCTCCTAACTCGTGTCGGTGATTCTTGCTTTTCAGGCCCTTGATAGCGGGGTGCTGGCCAACAAGAACAATAAGAAGCTGATGCCAGGGATGCCCGATTTTGCATTTAGCGTGGAGGCGTTACCCATGGCGAACGATCTTATTCCTCTCTTTCTCTCCGATCATACCGAAGAACCCGAGCAGCCGGTTATTGGGAAGGCTTGGCACAGAGCGGCTATTTCGTCCCGAATCCTCAAGACGAGTATTTTGGTTGTAACGGCGGCAGCGATCGTGTTCGCAATTCGATTGGTGGGAAATCCACTCGTGCTGTTTACGAACACCACGGCTTCCCTGGTCGCCACATCGGCGCCTCAGGATGGCGCCGATCAGTCGATGTCAATAGGTCAATCGACCCCCGGTGTTCAAGCTTTGCCGCCGACTGCAAGGGAGGCACCGACGGGCGCCGAAATTGCTGCCGCCTTTAACTCCGCCTATCAGAGTCAGATCGAAAATCCTCAGCCACCAGCCGAAGCCGTGTTCAAGCAATTCCAGGCTTGGGCGGCGGAGGAAGATGCACAGGTCCGGCCCGTGCAGCCCGTACAAGATGCCCAACCCCAGGTCCAAGATGACCAAGCACGGGTCGTAAATGCCCGAGCGGAGGTCCGGCCCGTGAGAAATGCCCGCGCGCATGTGCGGTCCGAGCATGATGCCCGAGCAAAGGTCCGGTCCCTGAAAAATGCCCGAGCACAGATGCGGCGCGAGCAAAATGCACGGGTACTGGTCCGGCCCGTGCAAAATACACAAGCACAGGCCCAGCCCGTGCAAAATGCCCAGCCACCGTGGCTCCTGCAAAGCCTCGGTTTGATGGATAAGTGACGCTGTACCTTGCCAGGCCCCCGCGGCATCGGCGGACAGCCCCCTAGAGCAAACCGGTCCCGGCATGATCCTTGAACAGCTCCGCATCGCGGACATAGCCGCGGAGCGTGTCGACGGACTTGTGCCGGGATACATCCATCATCTTGAAAATAGAGGCGCCGTTGGCAGCCGCCGAAGTCAAAAACCCCGATCGGAGCGAGTGACCGGAAAACACAGTTGCGTCCAATCCGGCCCGCGCTGCATAGGCCTTGACGATATTGGCAACCGATCGATCCGTAAGCCGCCCCGAGCGCAACTTGCTGGCCTTACCGATCGGCCGGAAGATGGCGCCGGCCTCGATACCGGACGCCTGCAGCCATGCCCGCAACGCCTTAACCGGGCAAGCCACGTCACCGCGGGCGAGTGCGATAACGTCGCCAGCGCCTTCCTGATCGGTCTTGCTTTGGCGGATCGTCACCAATAACCCGGTTTCGGTTTCCTCGATATCGGCCACATCAAGGGCAACGAGCTCGGAGCGGCGGAACGCGCCGGCAAACCCGACCAGGAGCAACGCCCGATCGCGCAAGCCGGTTAGACTGTCGGGCGCCAGCGCAACCATGCTCTGCATCTTGGCCGCGATCGCGGGGGCCTTCTTGGTCCGAGCTGTACCGAACGTGCGCCGGATCCCGCGCATGGTCGCCTTGACGCCCTCTGCGTCGGTCGGGGGCTCGAGGCTGGCCAGCTTGTGAGCGTAGCGGATGGCGGCCACACGGCGGCCAAGGGTTGAGGGTTTCGAGGTCGCGGCATGGGCCGCCAGATACGACGCCACGGTTTCCGGGGCGGCGGGGAGGGCGGATACGCCCCGGCCGTCGCACCACTCCCGGAACATGCGGAAATCGGTCTTGTAGGCCTTGCGTGTGCTCGGGGCCTTTTCGGCCTTGGCCAAATCGAGGGCTGCAGTCAGGTCCGCCCCCAGGGCAACAGCTGAGGCGGGAACCGTGGTCAGATCGGTCGACATCGGGATATCCATTTTTACTAGCGAGAAGAAACATTATCGGAAGTAAACACCATATCGAGATATCGTGCCATCACAGAATAGAGAAAGCCTGCTTTCGAGCCATCGTGTTGCAAATTTGATTCAGTCGTCGTCGCCCCGTAGGGTCACTGCCCGTCGCATAGGAAGAGTGTCAGCCATGGGCCGCAAGCCAAAGACCACCGGGCCCCGTGCCCGCGATCCCGGCGCGTTCAAATTTGTACTGACCCGCATCAATATTGAGGGTTGGCGCGCCCTTAAGGTTCTGGCGGCCGAGCAAGAGGCAACGCTAAACGCCTTGGCAGTCGAGGCATTCAATGATCTGCTCAAGAAGCACGGCAAGCGGCAGTTGGTGGAAAATCCGCTGCTGGATTAGGTTGCGGTATCATGCTCTAGTCTTCGTCTGGCTCGCGCACGACCGGCGGTTCGTCGGCGAGGTCCTCGTCCTCTTCGTCCTCTTCGTCTTCATCAGGATCTCGGGGCGGCATCGTGTTGCCCATGATCACGAAGGGACTCCAGTCGATCAACCTGGTGGAAAATTCCTCGGGGATGTGTGGGGTCATGTTAACTCCCTTAATCAAGCTGACCGCCTTCTGGCCGTCTTTTTGTTTGGGCGGCCACTACCTTGCGCGGCGCCGCGACGCGTTCGATCAGACGACGGCTGGATCCGGAAATCATCGAGATTTTTCCCGGACCTGAGCTGTGCAGTCAGCCAGCGTGGTTGTTTCCCGCGGCCCGCCCAAGTTTCGGACGGCCGGGTGGGATTTCTATATTTCGGAAAAACCTGCGGGTAAGGGCGCCGCGCGTGGCTCACTTTTTTAGCGCTGTCAGCTGTACTCTGGCCAAGCTCGCGCAATCTCTGCTCAAGCGGTGCTTTTTCGGCAGATATCTTGCTCGCCAATACCGAGACGACTAGTTCGTGAAGAGACCAAAGCTCCTCCACGGACATCGATTTGAGATCGTGAGGTTTCATTGTCTTAACTCGGATGATTAGTCCTTGTCGCGGCGTAGGATTGGCCGTCTGCGGAATGCCACGTCTGTTGATTTAATTGCCTGACGGTGGTGACAGTCGCAGCTGCGGCAGCGATACCAAACGCAATCACTAGCGCTACAAGGGCGATATACGCGGGGCCATGGGGCGCTCCCGTATTCAATCGTCGCCCTAGGGTTTATTTAGGTGCCCCCAGGGGGCGCTTCAATGGTCAAAGAACGCCGAAGCTGCGAGGAATCGCTGCCTAGGGCGCGGTCTGCCGCTCGGTCGTGAGCCTGATCATGCTCACCGGCGGCGAATATCGTGGTGTTCTGCACGATCGGCATTTCAGCGGCGCAATGCGAACCTGTTCACACTTGCCATTCGCCACCCGTGCTATTCATCAGGGGATGGCCTCAAGGTGTCTGAGACACTGGCGGCCTAAACGCTGCGATACCGAAAGGATTCTCAGATGGACGACCAGCGCGCCGCGACACCGGCATTCTTTGACGCCTCCGGACGACAGGTAATAGATCAAGCCGCGCACCAAGCGGCCCGCATGCCCGCCGGGACTGCCACTGCCTGCCTTGAACTGCATGGGGTTGGGCAAGGGGGGGCCGTGGTCTTCAAGATTGAGGTGAAAGTCAATCCTAACTCATATCCCTTTCTTATTCTGGGGGGGAAGATCGGCGGTGACATTTGCAACGTCCTCACCACGCAGTGGGTAGTGACCGGAGGCTCGCTAGGCTCGAATCTGGTCATTGAAGCTAAGCGCGTTCGCCCGTCCAACGCCCCGCCTAACGCCGCATTGGTGGCCGGCGAGAGCAACTGTGCGACCACTTTGAGCGTCATTGGTTTCTTCCAGGCTCCAAACAGCTACGCCGGCACGTACGGTTCCGACGGATCCAACTCCGACTTTTCTCACACTACCCTCTTCAAGGGTTGGGATGCCTGCCCATAGTGGCGTTGAGACGCGACAGCGTCGTATCCATGCTCGGTCCTTTTGGGTCCACAGAATGCCCGCGGACTCAATCGAACCTGTGCTGCAGGGGTTGATTTCCTCCAGGGCCTCAAACCGCCTTAAGCCGTTGAAATGGCTTGGCAGGGGGCCGATTCCCTCCGTGCCCAATGAAATCTTGAAATCATTTCAAACCTTATGCTGGTCCAGGCAACAATATGGGAACATTGCGGTTTCGGGTTTTAACCCCTCGCAATTTATTGCCTTAATTTATTCCCGGATTCGCAATGTGGTCGGTCTGGCTGGCGCCAAAGTGCGGATTATCGTCGTTCCGTCCCATAGCTTCGCGGCGAGGACGCCACCTGCCGCAGGAACGGTCACGGTAATAGTGCCGGACGCAAACCATGTACCAGTAGAGCCTTGTGCGGCGCTGGGACCATCATATACCGTATTCTGCGTCGTCATCGTTATCGGACTGACGACGCTGTTTGTGAATGCAGCCGGCATTCTATCTGCGCCAGTACCACTATCCGAAATTATACAGTTAGGATTATTCGTTATCCTGTAACGAGTGCTAGTGCCTGCTGTTACGGTGATCGTTCCGCCATTGAAGAAGTTATTGGCAATGATGAAGTCATTGACGTTGGCACCGACGAGAACATTGATGGCAGATGCATTTACGGCCGAATTGCCTTGAATGATGGTTCTTCCGGTGTATCCACCGTTGATGGTGATGCTGCCAGCTAACTCACAGCCATTGAAGGTTGTTAGAGTACCGCTTGTGATGACGATCGGGGACGAAATAACGCAGTCTGTAAATGCGGACACAGCGGGACTGCCGGTAGCTAGAACAGCGATACTGTTTGAGTAACCGGCACTGGAAAAATCACACTGATAAAAATGGTTTTCAGCAGCTCCAGCACCAAGCAAGAACCCGTTATACGAACTTGGGGCAAGCAACTGCCATGTGACGCTGCCATCCGTAATATTGATGCCGTAATTTTTAACGGTTGGAGCCGAGCCACCACTTGTTCCGCCGACCGTGCAGCAAAGTGCATATCCCCCGGTGGTTCGAACTTTTCCAACAGTATACGCTGTAGTTGCGGCCCATGCCGCAAACGGAACTAGATCGGTAACGCCGCCAACAGGCACATGATCGAACTTACATCGAATATACCAATTGGCTCCAACTGTCGCGACATTGGCGTTGCTGTAAGACTCCCCGGTATTCAAATCGTAAAATGAATTGTCGGTTCCGGTGACGTAGATGGCGTAGTTGCCGCCCCAAACCCGAATGCTTCTAATGACATTTTCAACACCGCCAACGACGAGGGCATTGCTCGCGGCTCCCAACGCACCGGTGTCGTTGTTGACGCCCTTTCCGAATATAGTGAGATGCTCAACGCCGCCCGCATTACCCGAGATAGTTAGAACATTTGCATCGACATACCACGACTGAAGCGTCGTCGCGAACTTGCCGGCACCACGTAGAATGACATTGCCCGGAAGGGTCAGACCCGAGACAGCAAATGTGCCGGCCGGGATAAGAACGACACCACCGCTAGCCGCAGCCACTGCATTGATAGCTAGCTGGAAGACGGCGCTGTCGCTTGCTTGGCCTATCGGCCCGAAATCAGCAACATTGTATATATCAGCGACTTTCGCGTTCCATGTTCTGGTAACGGCTCCAGTTCCGCTCTGAAGAAAACCAACCCATGCGGGATCGGAGGCGCCCGCCATCAGCGCATAACCCGACGTGCCTAGCGCCAACCGGCCGTTGGATGCTGCACCCCGACGCGTGCATGCATCATGAAGTCGCGGCCTTCCGCGGCGCCGATCAAGCAACCGGTCGCGGTCTGCCATTCCTCGCGATCCTGTTCGGCCTTCGGCAACTTCATGATGTAAGCAGCGGCGTCCTCAGGGATGATGAGCTGGCGACCGCGCACCAGCCTCGGTCAGCGCCTGCGCCAGAATCCTCTTTTTTTAGCGGAAGGTGCTGCCTGGATGCTCCGCCTCGCGCATCGCTAGTTCAGTATTAGCTGCAAGCCGCATCGCTTCGGCATATTCTTCGGCGGTGAACACGCCTTTGGCAATCAGCAACAGCGCAAGGCCGCCTTGGTCCGCTCTCGATAACTCGATGCTGGTTCGCATGTGCTTCGGCGTAATGACTTTTCGGCCGAGTCCGATTTCGTGAGCGATGGCGGATTGAATGCCGTGCGCGGCCTCCTCGTAAGACAGGCCAAGGTCTTTCGGTTGCCAGTTCATTTCCCTCACTCCCCGATGACGGCGGGCTGCACCTGTCCCGCCAGAAACTCCTCGACATCAGCCAGCCGGACTGGAATTTCCGAAATCAGGCCAAGATGCGCCCTCGTCCGGAATCGCTGGCATCAAGCTCTAGTTCCGGCAGATCGAGCGGCGACAGGAAATCGTGATAGTAACCCTGCGCGGCCTTGGCCGCCATTTCGTCAGGCAGCGGGATAGGCTCTTCGAAGTGCCGGCGCCATCCCTTGTCGGGCATCAGGTTGGGCATTTCATCAGGGCGAACAGCTCGGCGCCGGTTGCGGTGAACCTGACATAGACGCCGGACTCATGCCGCCACAGCCATCCCTTGGCGATCGCGCGCTCGATACCTGCCCGGTATTCGAGCCGCAATATCAAACCTCGCGGCAAGACTTAAAATCAAGCCAGAGTTCAAATTTAACAAGTGTCGCCCTGAGGTGCGGGATGCATTCTTCAATGCTGTAGCGCCGTTTGACTTTTGCGTCCGCGCCATCGTCGTCAAGAAAGAAAAAATCTACAGCCCACATCTTCGAACTAACAAAGAGGCGTTCTACAACTTTTTTGTGAGATCGATGTTGCGATTTGACAACGGACTTCTCCAATCGGCCAAGGTCGTCATTGACGGTTCGGGAGACGGAATTTTCAAAATCAAAAGGGGCCAGCACCCGGTCGCGATGGAGACGACGGCGATGGCCGGGAGCAGGGTGTCGGGGTAGGCTCTGGACCTGACCACAAATTCGTTCATGCCATGTCCCCTATGTCAGATAGCTGACATGGTAGCTGGACAGGCAGTGAACACCGATAGATTGCAAGGTGAGTTTGCTACCTGATGCCCGATTTTCGGCAGGTTGCGGCCGGTCAGGATTGTGAGGAAGCGCGGTGCCATAGCGTCACTCCCCTTCGCGATTCGTTATATAGGAATTTGTTAACGAAAGTCGATAAGTCCGCTGGCAATCAGCGTTTGAGCCGCATCGCTACAGGCTGGCGGATGGCTTCAGAGCGACCGGTCATCGCTCTTCGAGTCGGGCCAGCCCAACTCGCCATCAAGCCAGCCCAGCGCGTCCGACTTAAGCGGGTCGGCCGGAACCTGGGCCGCGTGAATGAGCCTGCACTTGGTACACTTCAGGGTCCAATGCTCAAACCCCGGCCGCCCGGGAGCGACGCTTTGAATTGTCATGCGGGATTGGCACTGCGGACAGCGAGGTCGCTGGATTTCGCGTGGCGATAGCCGATTGGTGAGTTGAGCGTCAGGCATAGTGCTAATCTGCGCCTGTTATGTCCGGGAGTCGACTTAAATCCCAGGCCTAACGGCTGAAAGATTGTCGGTTCCGTGCCGGACCGTAAATCAG
>WNFH01001376.1_pt1 | contig 16404 bp, 12 predicted proteins | sample 5400411 | NCBI WGS metagenome assembly WNFH01 (sample SAMN13153347, study PRJNA577476) | soil metagenome | isolation source: 200 cm saprolite under Douglas fir tree site 2 hole 3 | place: USA:California | collected 2015-04-18
CTCGTGGCGCTCCCCATCGCCACCTCCCACCAGGCCGCCACCGCGAGCACTCAGCCTCGGCATGTGGCGGCTTACGTATGGGCCTACCATCACGCGGGCGCCCCGTACTGCTGGGGCGGCGCCGGGCCCTGGTGCTTCGACTGCTCCGGGCTGATCGCGGCCTCCTACGCGCATCAGGGCCTGTATTTCGGCCGGTCAACCTACGCGATGCTCGCCTCACGGCGGCTAATCCGGGAGAGGCAGTCCCAGGCGCGCCCGGGTGACCTGGCCTTCTACGGGACGGGGCATGTGGAGTTCTTCGTCCGGCCCGGCCTCTCGTTCGGGGCGACCGAACCAGGCAGCCGGGTCGGGTGGCATCGCTGGAACGCGTGGTGGCACCCGACGCTGTTCTTCCGCGTGCGGGGCGCGGGCTAAGGCCCAACGTGCGGGGTGCGGGCTGAGGCCCAGCGGCTGCAACGAGCCCGGTGCCGGGGGCGAATCCAGGAAAACATGTATCTCTGGCGCGGCGGACGAGGCGGCCGCGCCGGCTATCGCGCGGCCGGGGGAGTCAGTGCCTGGGCGGCGGGAGTCAGTACCCGGCTGGCAGGAGTCAGTGCCTGGGCGGCGGGAGTCAGCGCCTGGCCGGGGGGAGCAGGCCGTGCTGCAGCGCGTACCGCGTCGCCTGGGCCCTGTTGCGCAGCCCGAGCTTGCGGTAGATGGTGGCGAGGTGCCGCTCGACCGTGCCCTCGCTAAGGTGCATGTCGTCGGCGATCGCCTTGTTGGACAGGCCGGCCGCCACATGAGCCAGGACCTCCGCCTGGCGAGCGGTCAGCGCGCCAGGCGGCCGCGTCCGGGCCGGCTGCCCCGCTTCCGAGAGGGCCACCCGCACGTCCGGCATCCGGTTGACGTTTCCAGCCCCGATCGCACGCGCCTCGGCCTCGCGCAAAAGCCGGGCGGCCTTGCCGGGCTGGCCCAGATGATGAAACGTGACGCCGAGACCGGAAAGCGCGAGTAAAGCATGGCCGTGCTCGATTCCGCGACGGCGCGGAGTGTGCCCACGCGGCGATCGTCGCCGGGCTGGGCCCCGTCGAGCAGGTCGAGCCTTCGGTCGAGGATCTGGCTGATGGTCAGGGTCCCCACCCAGCCCGCCGCGAGCTCGATGGCCAGCGGCAAACCGTCCAGCCGCCGGCACACCTCGGCCACCGGCGGTGCGAGTTCGGCGGTGATCTCGAAACCCGGCAGGCGCTCCGCGGCTCGGGCGGCGAACAGCCGGACGGCGTCGCTTCCGGCAATTGCCTGCACCGCCGCGCCCGGTGGCGGGCAGGCGAGCAGGGGCACCGGCCAGACCTGCTCACCGGATACCCCGAGCACGCACCGGCTGGTGATGACGATCCTGGCCTCCGGGACCTCGGCCAGGATCCTTCTGGCCAGGTCCGCTACGCCGGCGAGGACATGCTCGGCGCCGTCAAGCACGAGCAGGGTTGGCCGGCCCGTGAGCGTTCCGGTGATCGAGGCGCCGGCAGGCGCACCCGGGCGGTCACGGACACCGAGCGCCGCCGCGACCCTCGTATCGACCAGTGCGGCATCGGTGATCAGGTCCATGGCGACGAATGTGACCTGGACGTGCTCAGCATCGGCAGGCAAGCGGCGCATGACCTCGAGAGCGAGCCGTGTCTTCCCCGATCCGCCCGGGCCGACCAGGGACAGCAGCCGGCTGGCAGCGAGCAGGGGCGGTGAGGGCCGCGATCTCGTGCTCGCGGCCGACGAAGGACGACACCGGGATCGGCGGCGTGCCCGGCGGAGGATGCTCTGGTGCGTCCGTCGTGTCCAGGTCATCGAGTCGCCGCCGGGACGCGGCCGATATGCCGGACCGCTCTTTCTCCCAGCGTTGGACGGTCACGGGTGACACGCTGAGCCGCATCGCCAGCTGTTCCTGGGTCAGACCGAGGCGTGTCCGGAGTACCCGGACCCGCGCGGCCTGGGTGCGCCCGTCCTCGTCTCGCGCACGCGCGGAATTCATCGGCCTCACATCTGCGCCGCCCCGCCGCAGGCCTGAAATCACACTGGCCCGATCCGAATCAGGCGGTTACAGTGCTTCAGGACAAACGTTTGCGTACCCTCCGCGGCCCCGGCAGCCAGCGTCGGCCAGTCAGGCAGCGATGACAGGCACGGAGGCTGGGTGCACAGCATCTCGCGCACTCCCCGGACGGAAGCCTTCCTGCCAACTGGCGACCGCTACTCCCGAACGGGCCCGGCCCGGTGAGCGGCGGCCTGGCCGGGAAGACGGCCGTCGTGACCGGAACGGCGCATGGCATCGGGGCCGGCATCGCCGACACCCTGCGGGGCGACGGCGCGAAAGTCCACGGCGTCGACAAGGACACCGCCGACCTGTCCGTGTCGGCCACAGTCGCGGAGTTCTTCGCCGACGTCGGCCCGGTCGACATCCTGGTCAACTGCGCCGGGGGCGTGGCCGGGCAGGTCGGCCAGCCATTGGAGGAGGTCACTGACGAGGACTGGCGCGCGGTAATCGACGCCAACCTGACTACTGCGTTCCTGTGCAGTCGGGCGGTGGTGCCGGGGATGAAGGAGCGGCGCTGGGGGCGGATCATCAACATCGCCTCCACGGCCGGTCTTGGCGTCAGCAAGACCGGCATCCAGGCCTACACCAGCGCGAAAGCGGCCCAGATCGGCTTGACCCGGCAGCTGGCCCACGACTTGGGCCCGTTCGGGATCACGGTCAACTGCATCGCGCCCGGCTTCATCCGGTCCAACCCGACCACCGAGAAGCAGTGGGCGAGCTACGGCCGCGACGGGCAGGCGGCGCTGGTCGAGGGCATCAGCATGCGCCGGCTGGGGGAGCCCGCGGACATCGCCAACGGCGTGCAGTTCTTCGCGTCCGAGCGGTCCTCGTGGGTCACCGGGCAGATCATCGCGATTGACGGCGGCCATGCTGGACTTTGACCTGGCCGACGACGGCTACCTGGCCGAGCTGGCCGGCCTGGTCGCCATCCCGAGCACTTCACGACCCAGATCGGCCTCAGCCCGACCGCCTACCGCCGGACCTTCGGACACGTAAACCCCAGCGATCGTTCCCGCTAACCGCGGGCGGGACTCTCATATCGCGCTTGGTGGTGCCGATGAGCTGTTGATGCGCCAGGTCCGCCCGAGCCGGTAGAACGGGTGGGTGCCAGAATTGCCCGAGGTTGAGACCGCCCGCAGCCTGATCGCTGACCAGGCCCTGCACCGGCGCATCGTGGAGGTCGACGATTCCGACAGCTACGTCCGGCGGCCGCACTCGGCCGGCGAGTTGCGGAGCGCGTTGACGGGACGCAGCCTCACCGCCGCGTACCGGCGCGGCAAGACGATGTGGTTCGAGACCTCACCGGCCGGCGACGCGCCCGTGCCCGGCGACGCGCCCATGCCCGGCGGCCCGCCCGTGCCCGGCGGGCCGGAGCTCGGCATTCACCTGGGCATGAGCGGCCGGATCGTGGTCACGGGCCCGGACGGCACCGTGGCCGAGGGCGGCGACCCGAACCGCTATGACGCCCGGCCGCGCAAGGCCGAGTGGAGCCGCTTCACCCTCACGTTCGCGGACGGCGGCAGCCTGGTGCTGCTCGACCCGCGCCGCCTGGGGCGGGTCCGGCTCAACCCCAACATCGGCGCGCTCGGGCCTGATGCCACGCAGGTCACGCCCGCGCAGTTCCGCGCGCTGATCATGAAGGGAAGGATCGCCGTCAAGGCGCGGCTGCTCGACCAGTCCAAGATCGCCGGCATCGGGAACCTGCTGGCCGACGAGATTCTCTGGCAGGCCAAGATGTCACCTCTGGCGCCGGTCGACAGCCTGTCCTCTGCGCAGGTCAATCGCCTCTACCGTGCGCTGAAGTCGGTCCTGGCGTCCGCCATCGCCAAGGGCGGCGCGCACACCGGCGAGATCATCGCGGCCCGCCACCCGGGCGGCATCTGCCCGCGGGACGGCGCCCCGATGGCGCACGGAATGGTCGGCGGGCGGTCCACGTGGTGGTGCTCACGCGAGCAGGCCCTCCGGCCGTATCAGCAGCCACGCGGCCGGGCCTCATGCGCGGCGAGCGAAGTATGAAACTTCCCGGCGCGTATCGCGGCTGGTATCGCGTTGGGCCGATCGGGACCAGCGCCGACGGTCGGCGGCTGCCAAACATTTCTCAACAGACGTTGACGTAACTCAACATCCGGGCTACACCTGAGGCACTTTGCAATACGGGCATTGATGGAGGAGAGATGATCTTACGCAGACACAGGCTGTGGCATGTCGTTGGAGCCGGTCTGGCCCTCGCCTTGCTGCTGGGCTACCTCGGCGTCCAAGCGGGATCGCCCCGCCAGCATTCGCCGCCACCGGCCAGTTCCACGGAGTGAACTGGGCCGACCCCAACGACAACTTCATCACCGGCCCGAACATCCCTGTCGGCCTGTCCACGTCGGATAGCTACGCGACCACCTTCACGAAGGCCACGGCGATCCTCAAGGGTTTCCAGAGCTTTGGTGCCAACACGGTCCGGATGGGGATCAACGCGGCGACCACCTCGTCATCGTGGTGGAACAGCGTGACCGGGGCGTACGACGCGGCCACCGCGCTCGGCATGAACGTCATCATCGCGCCATGGCTGCAGGGCGGAACAGTCAGCGACACCACGTCCTTCTACCAGATGTGGGACACCGTCATTAACAAGTACGGGGGAAGCAGCAACTTCTATTTCGACATCATGAACGAGCCCTATGCGTACAGCGCCACCAACCTGACCAACTTCGAGGCCGGGTGGCTGGCCCGCTACCCCAACGTCCCGCGGGGCCGGGTCATCGTTCCCGGCACGTTCGCCGACAACAACCGGGTGCCGCGAACGTGGCACCCGGTCCGTCATGTCTCGCTGCGTCATTGACCTCTTAGCTGGTGCAGTTGTGGCTGAATGGACGCGGCACCTACCTCGATGAAGGGCGGGCATGATGGCTACACCAGCGCCGGGGAACCCGATCTCACATGTCGTGATCTTTGTTCAGGAGAATCACACCACCGACAACTACTTCCGTTCGATGGCGGCGTACGGCGCCAACGTCGCAGCCGACTGGCCGGTCGCGGCCAATCCGCCGGCTTCTGATCAGCCCCACGACCGGCACGCCTACTACCGGTGGCTGACCGGAAGGATCACCGGCGCACACGTACAGTTCGACACCACAGCGGTGCTGCCCTTCTACGCGTGGCTGGCCGCCTCGGGGGCGTTCCTGGAAAACCACTGCTCTGGTTTCGGAACGAACTCCACCCCGAATCATCTGCTGATCGTCGGGGGCCAGACCCCGACGCTGAAAAACCCCTCACGTAGCGCACCCCAGCCGGTGTGGGACATGCCGTCGCTACCGGGCCACGCCGCCGACAACAACCTGAGTTGGAAGGCGTACACCGGCTCCAGCGGCTACCCGCTGGAGTTCTACACCCAGCTGAAAGGCTCACCGAACATCGTCCGCTCAGCCGGGCCGTCGGCGCAGTTCCTGGCCGACGCCGCCGCAGGCAGCCTGCCCGCCCTGTCGATGGTCTGGCACGACAGCCCCTATGACGAGCATCCGGTGGCCGATGTCACACGCGGGCAGAACGCGATCTGGCAGGCCGTCGGCGCAGTCGCCTCGGCCGGGTTGTGGAACTCTACGGTGTTCCTGCTGACCTGGGACGACTGGGGCGGCTACGACGACCACGTGGCGACCCCCAACGTCGAGACCGACCTCGGCGGCATCCAGCTCGCCTACGGGCCACGCCTGCCGCTGCTGATGTTCGGTGGCCGCGTCCGGCCCGGCATCGATCATCGCTGGTGCTCGCATGCGTCAATCCCCAAAACGGCCCTGCAGTTGTTCGGCCTGCCGGCGCTCGGCGTGGCCCGCGTGGACAACGATCCAGGGCTGGCCGACCTGATCGACCTCAGTCCGCAGCCGCCGTCGTTCGCCCCGGCGCCCCCGGCCTACGGCACCACCATCACCCAGCCACCAACGCCGCAGCCCGCTCCAGCCCCGAGCCCGCCTCCGCCCCCGCCGGTATCCGTGCCGGCGCCAGTCGGGCCGGTGCTGCTCCGCGACGGCACCACCTTGCCTCCGCCCAACGACGTACCGCTCCCATAAACCGCAGGCCGGGCTCCTCAAGATCAGATCGGCCAGCGCGTCATTTCGGTATTATCCGTACCTTCAGGAAACCCGCAACTAATAGCCTTAGTGACTAAGGCTATTAGTATGAGTCGTTTATTCCCAGTGGTGGCTTGGTGTTGGGGAATTTTCCACTAAAGTCCCCCTTTCAGCGTACGGTAGATGCCACAAAGGTAACCCAGGGGAGGGCTATCAGATGCGGCATGCAAGCTCATTCGGCGCAGCCATCGGCTATCGGACACCGCTCATCTGGTGGAAGAAGGGCCGGATCGCCGCCGCGGGTGCAGCGGTAGTCGCTGCGTTAGCGGGCACGTCGATGGCTGGCGTCCCGGCGGCCTCAGCGAGCCCGAGTGAGACGGTCATCGTCACCTCGGATGGGCTCCTGAGCCCGGTCGCGGCGGTGTTGGAGGTGGGCGGCACCGTTGTGACGCAGTACCACCTCATTGACGGGGTCGACGCTTTGATCCCCACGGCTGCGGAGTCGCTGCTCGCGGCGCTGCCGGGTATCACCGTGACTCCTGATGTTTCGGTGAATGTCCAGGCTGCGACGGAATCGACCGGGCCCCACCCGCCATCTGATGCGTTCTTGCAGGAGACCGGGTCTACGCGGCTGGCGTCCAGTGGCGACACCGGGCAAGGGGTCACCGTAGCCGTGCTGGACACAGGTATCGACAACCTGCCCGACTTCTCGGGGCGGCTGGCCGGCGGGGTCGACCTGACGAACGGGAACAGCCCGTACCAGGACAGCTACGGCCATGGCACCTTCGTGGCGGGGCTGATTGCCGGTAATGGAGCCTCGTCGAACGGGCAGTATTCAGGCGAAGCGCCTGGCGCCAAACTGGTGTCGGTCAAGGTGGCGGGGGCAGACGGCACGAGCCACCTGGGGGCTTTGATCTCGGGCCTGCAGTGGGCGGTCGATCACCAGAGCAGCTACGGCATCAAGGTGGTCAACGTCTCCCTGGGGTTCCAGCCCGCCAAGTCCACGGTCAACAACCCCTTGGACAAGGCGGCAGAGGCGGTGTGGAACTCGGGTATCGCGGTGGTGGCCTCGACGGGCAACGCCGGGCCGTTCAACGGCACTGTGCTTTCCCCGGGCGATGACCCGCTGGTGATCACGGCGGGCGCTCTGGACGACGTGGCTACCGCGTCGATCACCGATGACCAGATGAACGACTTCAGCAGCGCGGGGCCCACCTCGCCAGACGGCTGGGTCAAGCCTGACCTGGTCACCTCGGGCCGATCTGTGGTGAGCCTGGCCGCGCCGGGCTCGACGATCTACAACAATTACCCCTCGGCGCGGATCGGCTCGGCGAACTTCGTCGGCTCGGGTACCTCGTTCAGCGCGGCTATCACCAGCGGGGCGGCCGCGTTGGTCCTGGCCGGCAACCCGGGTCTCACCCCCAACCAGGTAAAGGCCCGCCTGCTCGGCACGGCCAGCCCTGGTCCGGTCGGCAACCCCTTCGTCGACGGCCATGGCGCCCTCAACGCCTACGCCGCGGCCACCTCGGGCCCGATGAACTTCAACCAGTCGGCCGCCAGCCTGACCCCGACCGCGCGTGGCACCACGGTCTCGCTGTCGCCCACCCGCCCCGTCGACACATGGAACGGGAACCTGTGGTCGGGGATCTCCTGGAATCAGCCGCCATTCACTGGCTGGGCGTGGAACGGCGCAGCATGGAACGGCGGAGACTGGAATGGCTGGGCCTGGAACGGCTGGGCCTGGAACGGCGCAGCGTGGAACGGCGCAGCATGGAACGGCGGAGACTGGAGTGGCTGGGCCTGGAACGGCGCTGCCTGGAGCGGCTCGGCCTGGGACGGCTCCGCCTGGAACGGCGGGGCCTGGAACAGCTCAGCATGGAGCTGACAGGTGCCCCGATGCGGTAGTCAGCCTATGAAGGTACCGCATGCCACCGGGGCCGTCGTTGCGGCTTCGGTCGTGGGTGGTGCGCTTACCTTATTCGTCGCTGCATGGAGGCAATCGGCCTCGTTGCACGTCGGCGAGAGCCAGTGGATCGTGGCGGCGGCAGTAGGCGCTCTTGCCCTGGGGAGCTGGGTGTGGCCGGTCGTGGTGTACCGGGGAGGCGAATCAGCGGCCTTCAATATGGACGAAGGTTTCTTTGTGATCCTCGCCCTCCTCGTGCCGCCGCTAGTCACTTTGGGGATTTTTGCTCTGGCGACCGTCTTGGCTCAGATCGCCCGGCGGCGTCCTCTACTCAAGTCGGCCTTCAATATTGGGCAAGTTCTGATCGCGGTGGGTCTGGGACTGGCTGTGAGCCGCGGTATCGCTGCTCCCTCGAATTCCCTCACCGCAGGTCAGATTGCAGCCATCGTGCTCGGGGTGGGAGTGTACTTCGTCATCAATACGTTTCTCGTGGCCGGCGTTGTGGTATCGATGGGCACGACCTGGGGAGAGTTCACCAACGATCTTCCGATCCAGGTGACACTTGCTGCCGCAGGAGCATTGGTGGGCGTGGTTTTGGCATTGGCGATTCAGGCTCATCTGTGGGCAGTGGCGTTGGCCATCCCGGGACTGGTCGTGGAACGCTGGCTCATCAGTGCCCGGTTCGCGGCGCTGTATGACCGTGCCCGGATGGAGGGGTTGTACGAGGTCACGTTGGAGGCAAACCGGGGGCTGCGGCAGCAGGCGGTGCTCGAGACGATCTTGGTGGCGGTGCGGCGGCTGCTTCGCAGCCCGGAGGCTACCTTGACATCTGCCGACCCGGGCGCTGGTCAGCTGGCGGCGCCGATGACCGTTGCCGATCAGCAGCAGTGGCTGGTGGCGTCGGGTCGGCGGCGGGATGAGCCTTTCGACGACGCCGATCGGGGTCTGCTGAGGGCCCTGGCCGCCGTGGGCAACGGGGCGCTCAGCAATGCCGAGCTATACCAGCAGGTCCATGCCGGACGCGAGAGGCTCTCCTCGATCACTCTCAACATCGGAGAAGGCGTCTGCGCCATAGACGCAGGCGGGAAGCTGACCTTCATTAACCAGGCCGCAGCCGACATGATCGAGCTGCCGTCGCTCAACATCACGATCGACGACCCGGTTAGCGATGGTGCCCTCACGGCGCCCGACTTTCTGCTCGTACCGGCCCGCGAAGCCATGCACACGGGCCGTACCATCCGGGAGGACGACGCCCGGTTCCGCGGCAAGAACGGCGGCACCATCCCGGTTGCGTACACGGCTTCTGCCGCCATGAGCGACGGCACACCGTCAGGCGCGGTGATCGCCTTTCGCGACATCACCGAACGCAAAGCCTTCGAAGACGAACTCCACCATCACGCCTGCTACGACAGCCTCACCGGCCTGGCGAACCGCCGGCTGCTGGTGGAGCGCCTCGAACAGGCGCTGCGGCGGTCAGCCCTGGACCGCAAGACTCACGCCCTGATCTTTGTCGATGTGGACCGCTTCAAGAGCATCAACGACAGCCTTGGTCACGTGACCGGTGACGAGTTCCTGGTGGCGATCGGGGCCCGCATGAAGGGAGTGATGCGGAGTCACGACCTGCTGGCTCGCTTCGGCGGCGACGAGTTCGTGGTGCTGCTGGAGGACGTGGGCGGAGTGGAGGTGGCGGTCGCGGCGGCGCGGCGCATCTGCGCCGCCGCCGAACAGCCCATGGTGCTGCCCGACGGCTACGAGCTGGTGGCCAGCGTATCGGTCGGCATCGCCCTCACCGAGCCAGGTAAGACAGCCGACGACGTGCTTCGCGACGCTGACGTGGCCATGTACGACGCCAAGGCCAAGGGCGGGGGTGGCATCTACCGGGTGTTCGACAAGGCTTCCATGGGAACCCGCTCCTCGGAGCGGCTCCAGATCGAGGCCGACCTGCGCAAAGGGCTCGAGCGAGATGAACTCGAGGTGTACTACCAGCCGTTCTACTCCCTTGACCAGCAGCACATCGTGGGCGCAGAGGCGCTGGTGCGGTGGCACCACCCCACGAACGGTCTGATCAGCCCCGCGAGGTTCATCCCGATAGCAGAGGAGACCGGGCTGATACTTCCGCTGGGTCGTTACGTGCTGGACAAAGCGTGCCGGCAGGCGTGCTCGATCCGGGACCGGCTGGACGTGGACCTGCCGATCAGCGTCAACCTCTCACCCCGCCAGTTCCAGGAAAGCAGGCTCTTGTCGCAGGTGACGGCGGCCCTCGATGCAACTGCCCTGCCCTCGGAGCTGCTGATATTCGAGATCACTGAGTCCATGGTCATGGAAGACCTTTCCAGTGCTCGCGAGGTCATGAAGAAGCTCAACCGGCTGGGCGTGCGCCTGGCCATCGACGACTTCGGCACCGGCCACTCCTCACTCGCGTACCTCAAGCAGTTCCCGGTGCACGAAGTAAAGGTGGACCGCGCCTTCGTCCAGGGCGTCGCCGAGAGCCCGGTGGACTCAGCGATCGTCCGCGCCATCATCGACCTGGCCAATGCCATGGGCATGTCAGTGGTGGCCGAAGGCGTGGAGACCAAGGACCAGGTCGCCGGGCTCAAAATGCTCGGCTGCCCGGTGGGGCAGGGCTTCTACTTCTCGCGGCCGCTTCGCGCCGAGGAGTTCGGCGAGCTACTCACCGGCCATTTCGCCCGGACCTCGGGACCAACCGGCCCGGTGCTGATCAACAAGGGCGCGAACACGTCGAGCATCACCACGGTCTCCTCGGTCCGGGCCTGCCCTGCCGATGCCCCCACGCTGCCGGGCTGAAGGCCAGCCGCCCGGTCTCGCTTAGCGGCTGCTCCTGCCAGCCCGTGGGGAGGTCAGCTTGCCGTCTTCAGGCGCTCCAGCAGGGCCTCGTGCTCCTCCCACAGCTGGTCGGGCAGGTGGCTGCCGAAAGTCGTGAAGTAGTCACGGGTGAGGTCGGCTTCCTCCTGCCACGTGTCGGCGTCCACTGACAGCAGCAGTTGGAGGTCACGTTCGCTGACCGCCAGGCCGTCGGTGTCGATCCCGCCGGCGGCGGGCAGGTTGCCGATCGGGGTGGCGTCGGCCTCGGCCTGGCCGGACAGGCGCTCGACAATCCACTTCAGGACGCGGCTGTTCTCGCCGTAACCAGGCCAGGCGAACTTGCCGTCAGCGTCCTTGCGGAACCAGTTGACGGCGTAGATGCGCGGCAGCTTCTCCGGATCGGTCATGCCGCCGACAGTCAGCCAGTGGCCGAAGTAGTCGCCCATGTTGTAGCCACAGAACGGCAGCATCGCGAACGGGTCATGGCGCAGCCGCCCGACCTGGCCGACGATCGCGGCGGTGGTCTCGGAGGAAATGGTCGCCCCCAGGAAGACGCCGTGCTGCCACGAATAGGCCTCGGTGACGAGCGGCACCGCTGTCGCGCGGCGGCCGCCGAACAGGATCGCCGAGATCGGTACTCCCGCCGGATCGTCCCACTCGGGAGCGATCGATGGGCACTGGGCCGCGTCGACCGTGAACCGGGCGTTGGGGTGGGCGGCGGGGCTTTCGGATGCGGGTGTCCAGTCGCGGCCCTGCCAGTCGGTCAGATGGGCCGGCGGCTCGTCCGTCAGCCCCTCCCACCACACGTCGCCGTCGTCGGTGAGCGCGACGTTGGTGAAGATGGTGTTCTTGGTCAGCGTCCGGATCGCGTTGATGTTGGTCGTGACTCCGGTGCCGGGCGCGACGCCGAAGAACCCGGCCTCCGGGTTGATCGCCCGCAGTTGCCCGTCCGCTCCGTAGCGCATCCAGGCGATGTCATCGCCGATGGTCTGCACCTGCCAGCCGGGGATCGTGGGCTCCAGCATGGCCAGGTTGGTCTTGCCGCACGCGGACGGGAAGGCCGCCGCGATGTACTTGGCCTCGCCATGCGGCGGGGTGACCTTGAGGATGAGCATGTGCTCGGCCAGCCAGCCCTCGTCGCGGGCCATGGCCGAGGCGATCCGCAGGGCGTAGCACTTCTTGCCCAGCAGAGCGTTTCCCCCGTACCCGGACCCGAACGACCAGATCTCCCTGGTCTCGGGGAAGTGGGAAATGTACTTGGTCTGGTTGCATGGCCACGGCACGTCCGCCTGGCCTGGCTGCAGTGGCGCGCCCACGGAGTGCACGGCCCGGACGAAGAACCCGTCGTCGCCGAGTTGCTCCAGCACGGGCGTGCCGACGCGGGTCATGATCCGCATGGAGGCCGCCACGTACGGCGAGTCCGTGATCTCCACACCAAGCTGGGAGATCATGGAGCCCAGCGGGCCCATGCAGAACGGGACGATGTACATGGTGCGGCCGGCCATGCTGCCTGCGAACAGCCCGGTGAAGGTCGCGCGCATCTCCGCGGGGTCGATCCAGTTGTTGGTCGGCCCGGCGTCTTCTTCCTTTTCCGAGCAGATGTACGTGCGGTCTTCCACCCGGGCGACATCCGAGGGATCGGAGCGCGCGGCGAAGCTGCCCGGTCGCAGATCGGGGTTGAGCGGCGTGAGCGTGCCCTGCTGTACCAGCAGGCTGGTGAGCTGCTCCCATTCCTCCTGGGAGCCGTCGCACCAGTGAACGCGAGCCGGCTGGGCCAGCGCTGCGATCTGGTTCACCCACCCGACCAGCCGGCTGTGTGCCGTCGGGGGGTGATTCAGCCCGGGAATAGCGTCGCCCACAGGATGTCCTTCCGATCGCCCGCCGACACCCGCTGCTTGTCCAGCGTCGGGTCCATTGCCAAGGAGGCATGTACCTTAACAAGATGCACTCAAAGCCGGCGGAGCGGTAGACCCTGCATGTGTGGAGGTTTGTGGTGCCCAGACTGCGATACTGCAACGTTTGCGAAGACGAGGCGTGATGCCGACCACGAAGGCGCGCGTCGGGGTCCGGCTGCGACGCTTCCGTGAGGAACGGGGATTGACGCAGGCGGCCCTGGCCAGTGCGCTGGGCATTTCCCCGAGCTACGTGAACCAGCTGGAGTCCAGTCAGCGCCCCATGACGGCTTCTGTCTTGCTCAAGCTCGTCAGCGTCTTTGACGCCGATATGCAGCAGTTTTCGGCTGAGGACGCAGATCGGCTCGTGGCGCAGCTGCGTGACGTGCTGACCGACCCCTCAGTCGGCGAGCAGATCTCCATGGCCGAGATCCGCGAGCTGGCCGCGTCCATGCCGGCCGTCGGCCGCTATGTCATCGAGCTGCACCGCCGGTACCGGCATGGTCGCGACGTCAACGAGACGATCATGACCCGCATCGATGCCGGCGCGGCGGGCTCGATGTCTGTGCCGCCGCCGATGGCACAGGAAGAAGTGCAGGAGCTGTTCTACGCACGGCGGAACTACTTCCCGTCACTCGACCTTGCCGCGGAGCAGATCTTCGCGCAGGCCGGCCTCGCGATCGGCAACGCCGCGGCCGGGATCACCGAGCGGCTGACTCGCCGGCACGGCATCCGGGTGGCTGATCTTCCTGTCGGCGACCAGGCCGTCAAGCGGCGCTACGACCCTGATGCCCGGGTGCTGGCGCTGTCCCCCCTGCTCAACTCCGGTCAGCGGGCGTTCCAGTTGGCTACCCATCTAGCCTCCGTGGAGCTGGGCACGGAGATCGATCAGATCGTCACCGAGGCGAACCTGTCCGGCGACGATGCTCGAATGCTCTGCCGGATCGGCCTCGCCAGCTACTTTGCTGGTGCCCTGATCCTGCCGTACCAGACATTCCTGGATGGCGCGGAGGCCCTCGGCTACGACATCGCGCTCCTGCAGCGACGGTTCGACGTCGGCTACGAGACCGTCGCGCACCGCCTCAGTACACTGCAGCGCCCCGGGGCGCGCGGCGTGCCGTTCATTTTCGTGAGGGTTGACCGGGCGGGCAATATCTCCAAGCGTCAGTCGGCCACCAGTTTCCACTTCTCCCGGGTCGGCGGCTCCTGTCCGCTCTGGAATGTCTACGAGGCCTTCGTGCATCCCGGCGAGATCCAGACCCAGCTGGCCCAGATGCCCGACGGCCGCAGCTACCTGTGGGTCGCCCGGACAGTCTCCCGGCGCTACGGCGGCTACGGAACGCTTGGCAAAACCTTCGCTGTCGGCCTGGGCTGCGATCTCCAGCATGCCCAGCGGCTCGTCTACTCCCATGGACTCGACCTGGCCAGCCCGTCGGCGCTCGTCCCGATCGGCCCTGGGTGCAAGGTATGCGACCGGAACACCTGCCCGCAGCGGGCTTTCCCTGCTATCGGTAAGCCCCTCGACGCCAACCCTCATCACGGCAGCTTCATCCCCTACGCAACCGGGGACAGCGTCGCTGGCTTGTCCCGAGGCCAGGGGCTTACCGGCAATCACGGTGCCGGCCATACCGGCGTGCCCGGCACATCGGCGCACCTTCGGCACACGTAGCGTGGCAGGCTCGGCAACTCGTCGCGTGACGGGTGTCCTCCATTGGCCGTCACCAAGCCTGGGCGCCCGCGCGTCGCCTTCCCCGGCGCGTTCGAGGCGATGGACCTCGCCGCAGACGCAGGCCTGCGAATCAGTGCGTACACGGCCGAGCCTGGCACCCCATCACAGGACGCGCTGAATCTCCTCGCGAGCTGGGCGGCGACGCTCGACCAGGCCGAGACAGCCCACGCGGCGGACGGAGCCTGACGCTCTCTGGGAGTCGGTGGCCGCTCAGGCGGGTGGAGCCTCCCGGTCCCAGCCTCGTTTTAGGTGCAGATATCCGGGCCACGGTCGCTGCGTTGCCTTTCAAGCCAGATCACCGCCGGACTGACGTCACGAAGTTGTGACTGACACGGTCCTTGCCCCTCACCGCGCGACCCGCCGGGTCACCGTTCAGCACCTGGATCGGCCACCGACCGCAGCCTCGCCCCGCAGTAGATCCATCTACCTGATATGAGCACCGGCTACGCTCAGTTCCTCCAGCGGGCCATCGGAAAATGTCCAGATTACATACAGCAATTCTTAAGCAGACGGTCAGGTTCATCCGTGATATTCGAACTGGCTCCTCCTGGCGTCGGCCGCTAAGCCGTGCCGGGACGCGCCCGAGAGCGCGCCCCGTCGGCCCGACCCCCGTGCAGGCCGGCGGGGCGCCCTCGCCATGCCTGCCTGTTCTCGGGTGATTCTCGAGTTGCACGGCCGGACGGCTCACTCGAAGGCCATAGAAGCGCCGCAGTGACGCCGGCCGAGACGCTACGCGCCCCGAAACTTCGGGCTAGTCAGGTGCCGGGCGAGTTCTTGCTCAGTTCTGCGATCTGGGCGCGTGCGGCGCTGACGAGTTCGGCGTTGGTGTTCGCATGTCCGCCCAGGCCCCATCCGCCCTCGGGTGCCTCGGTCAGCAGCACCCAGGTCCGGTCGACGAGGGTGGGGTCGTCGGCGGCTGCCGCCACGATGTCGGTGAGCTGGCGGACGACCGCGAGTTGCTTGTCGCGGTCCAGCGCGCCGGAGTTGGTCAGGACCTGAACGCGGACATAGTTGCTGTCGCCGTCGACGTTGGCGAGAGAGTCGGCATCGAGGTCATGAACGAACGCCGCGGTGTTCTTGCGGAACATCGGGATGTCCGGGACCTGCTCGATCGTCATCACGGCGGTAGCGAGATCTATGGCTAGCTGGTGCTTGTCGGCGAACGTGCCGGCCGCAGCGTAGGCGTCAATCATGGGCATGGGGAGAATCCTTCCGGTCTTGATGTGCCGCTAGGCTCGGGACTGCACAGTCTTGGGCTCGGGACTAGTGGAAAGCCACGCGCGGGCCGCGCGCAGGGGATCAGCGGCGCTGCCCGGCTATTCCGGCGCTTTGCTGAAGGCGTCGCTCAGAGCCGGGTCGTGGTCATCCAGGGTGCCCATGAAGTGCTGGAAGAACACCAGCGCAGGACGTTCGGGCACCCCGAGACGGCGGTATGCGAAGCGTATTCCGTCGCCCTCGGCCGTACCGGGCGGGGGCCGTGTCCTGCGTGAACTCAGTCATGACGCCAGCGTCCCCGCCGGACGGGTACCGGGGGTATCCGCCACCTGACTGCACTGTTGCCGTGCCGCCGTTACGCGGCTCTTTCCCGGCCGGCAGGACCGGCAGTATCGCCACGCTGACCACGCAACAGGCATCCGCCATGTGCAGTCATGCTGCGGATACCCAGGCGGGCCCGGCGCCGTCCATGGTTGAGGTACTCAGCCGAAAGGACACGACATGAGCGACCATCGTGACCTTGAGGGCGTATACGCGCCGGTCACAAGTGCGACCTCAGGCATCCGGAGGGCGACTGCCGAGGCACTGGTGCGGCACGGCGGCGAGGTCATCGTGCACGGGCGGAACGCCGGAACGCGGCGGGGGCGGTAGTCGATGCCATCACCGCCGGGGGCGCAGCAGAACCTGCCCGGCGCGCAGCTGATCTTCTACCCGGGCTTCGGTCACGGTGC
>WNFH01001382.1_pt1 | contig 16374 bp, 19 predicted proteins | sample 5400411 | NCBI WGS metagenome assembly WNFH01 (sample SAMN13153347, study PRJNA577476) | soil metagenome | isolation source: 200 cm saprolite under Douglas fir tree site 2 hole 3 | place: USA:California | collected 2015-04-18
GGACCCGCTTGGATTGGAGCATAACATCGCAGCGGTGGGCGTCTTGCCGTCCGCCATGAGCCCTCGTACGGCAAGGGACGGAACAACGTCTGTCTTGCCAACGCCCTTGGACTGGCGTATGCCTTCGTAGTCGCCGAAGAAGAATGTCTTATCCTTACGGATAGGCCCTCCGATGGAGGCGCCGAATTGGTTGCGGCGGAAAGGCGGAATGGTGGCGGGATCGAAGAAATTGCGCGCGTCCAAGGCGTTGTTCCTGAGGAACTCGTATGCGTTCCCGTGAAGCTGGTTGGTTCCCGCGCGCGAAATTGCATTGACCACTCCGCCGGAGGTCTTCCCGTATTCTGCGGAAAAGTTACTGGTCAGAACGGAGAACTCCTCCACGGCGTCCACGCCCAGATTACCGCCCAGCACGCTGCCGGGCCCGCCGTTGGAGTAATCGTTGAGGCTGATGCCGTCGAGCCTGTAATTGTTCTGCGTGGGCCGTGCACCCGAGATAATTATTTGCGCTCCAAAGCCGCGGTTTCCTCTTCCGCTATCTCCGAAAGGCACCTGTGTCTCGACGCCGGCCACCCCGGGCTGGAGGCTGGCGAGATCCGTCCAACTGCGGCCGTTCAGCGGCAATCCCACAATCGTAGGCGCCTCCACGACTGCGTTCAGGGCTGACGACGCGAGCTCCACCGTGGGAGCTTCGACCGTGACGGTCACTTGCTGGCTAATTTGTCCCACTCGCAAACTCGCATTGAGCACTTGTTGAGCGCCCACTGTCAGAGTGACGCCGGTGTGCACTTCCGTGGTGAAACCCGAGGCGGAAAACCTGACTTCATAATTTCCGGGCAGCAGATTGGGCGCCGTATAAAAGCCAGCGGCGTCGGCCGTAACCCCTCGAGTTATGCCCGTGGCCGTATTCCTGATGGACACCTGAGCATTCGGCACGGCCGCGCCCGACGCATCTGTAACCGTGCCAGAAAGCGTGGCGCCTACAACCTGCGCAGATGTCCGCGTTTCCCACGGCATCAAAAAGGCCGCGGCCAAAATCAGTAACACGCACAGAAAAGCGCCATCTCTCTTTTGAAAGGCTTTGGCTAGCATAGGAGCACCTCCCGGCGTTCCCGACTCACACACGTATCGGTATCCCAAGATCCTGAAGAGCCACAATGCCCTTGCACCCAAAGATGGTATGAATTGAGCCCCTTCTATCCCTGCTAGAAACGAATGTCAAGAAAAAAAGAACCACATGAAATTGGACTGAATTTTGGGGCGCACCAAAACTTGGTCGACAATAACGCCTAAACGTGAAATCGTCGAAGAAATGCCCCGGATTTACGCTAGCTCCATTGTGTACATCCCTCCGGTAACCTACGAAACGCTCCTCCTTGGACCGTTGCCTGAGATAGATTTTCAGGGATCTGTTATTACTCCGCCAGGGTCCGCCGCTCTCGCGGCGTTCCTCGTCTAGTTTCTCTCCGGCGCGAACAGAATCGCTGTTCGGTTGGCAAATTTGTTGTGTCGAGAACGGGAGAAGCGTACAATGCCCACGCTATTGGGTCTAAATCGGAGATTTCGGCTAATATTTCACAAGTTCAGCCTTGCTATCAGCAGTAGGCATCGCGACTAAACCCTTTCGACCAGAGGACTCGCATATGTTTTCGACACTTAGGCACGCGATTTGCATCTGTGCGGCGCTGACCTTTTGCACCGCAGTGTACGTCGAGGCTACAATTCCAGCAGCACCCCAACAATCAGACGTGGTCGTCGTCAAGATGACAGCAGAACACAAGTTTATGCCCGAGAAGATAGTGATTAAAGCCGGGCAGACCGTGGAATGGGTCAACGACGATAAAGATATGCCGCACGAAGTTACCACCGATCCGAATCTTGCATCTGATCCGAGTAATGTTTCCATCCCGGGAGGGGCTGAGCCCTTCGATTCACGTTTGATTACGGGTGGGAAATCATTCCGACACCAGTTTACAGTCGTCGGACTTTATCGATATGCCTGCCCGCCGCATGAGAACGACGGAATGCTAGGAGAAGTTACCGTTGCAAAGTAGGTCCTTGCCGGTACGGTGTTGCGTTTATTGCCCAGCCCAATTTTCAATTTGCGGGAGTGGGCCATATGGCTGTGTGAAGGCTGGACCCGGTCTAAAACAAACCGGGATGAAATATTCCACGCGCCCGAGCCGCCCCACAAGGCTGTTTTCATGCATATCGCGTTGCGTATGGCTAGCGAACACCGTTCCAACATTGTACTTTTGATCCTTGCGATTTCACTTTCTCGTCTGAGTGGCCGTGCCGACATATTCGGAACAATATCGGTAAAATGCCAAATGCCAACGCAGAAACAAGAAGTATGGCGAGACTCTATAAAGACGCTCGAGAACCTCGCATTTCCTTCTTGACAACCGCCCCGCCATTTGTTATGGCTCTTGCCCAAGAGAGCGACACGTGCAAAGGTGTTTGACTTACACGTTGCCGCGACACATGAAATCGCCACTCCGCAGTTCGTTTTTTTTAATCGAGGGGAGGTTTCCCCGGGCAGAGAATAACTTCGTCATTTTCCCAATCAGATTGTTTCGTCGGAGGTTCCTGTGCATCAAATGAAGACAGCGTTGTCTTATATGCTCGTCGTGGCGTGTCTGTTCTTGGCGGCGGCCGGGTCGTTATGGGCCAAGTGGCAGGCGAAGGAGAGCCAGCCAGCTTCTTCCTCCACCGAGTCGGCGCCGTTAAATTACGAGTTTTTCAAAGTCAAGGTGGAGCCCATCTTCCTTTTCAAGCGTCCTGGCCACGCTCGATGCATTGTTTGCCACACGATTAACCATGTGCCGTTACACTTGGCGCCGCTTTCACCCGGGAGCACGACGTGGAACGAAGAGCAGTCGCGCCAGAACTTCGAGCTGGTCCAGCGGGTAGTTGTGCCCGGCAGTATGGAGAGCCCCCTGCTCAGACATCCGCTCGCCCAGCAGGCGGGAGGTGATCCCGCTCACGGTGGAGGCAAGCACTTTAACTCGCAGGACGATCCGGAGTGGTTAACATTGAAAGCATTTGTGTTTGGAGCGACGCTGAAATAGCCGAGGGTAACGGATTTGTCCCCTGGCAAAAGCCCGTTGAGGATCGCTTGTCGTTCAATAGAGGAGATGACGAAGATGACGAACAAACAACTGTTTCGTGCGTGTCTCACAGTTTTAGGTGGGATCGTTGTATGCGCGGTGTCCGTTTCCTTGCTGGCCGCACCGAACTCGAAGCTACGGATCATCCAAACGAACTCCGCCGGGGATAACATCCACATCATCGACCCCGTCACGAATAAGGTAATAGGAGAGATCAAGGGGATCGAAGCGAGCCATGGGATTGCAGTAGCCCGGGACGGATCGCGAATCTACATCAGTGAAGAAGCAACGAGAACGCTCGACGTTATCGACGGGAAAACTCTAAGCGTGATCAAACGGATTCCTTTGAGCGGGGTCCCCAACCTTATTTCACTGACTCCTGATGGGCAACGGATCTATGTTGCGATTCTACCTCCATGGGACGACTTATCACATTTTCCGCAGATTCGAGCCCAAGCCAGCGGCGGAGTCGACGTGATCGACACGAGTTCGCTTCAGGACGTCAAGGCCATCTCGATCAGGGGCGGCATACACGACCTGTACGTCACTCCGGACGGCAAGTACGCAGTTGGTGGGGTCAGCAGATCGGCCGTACCGGCGGGGAACATGATGAGCGTGGTTGACACACGGACCAATGAGGTCGCTTGGACGCTTTCAATTAGTCCATCTCCCTCTCCGATGGCGATATCGGCGAATCCCGACGGCTCTACCAAGTGGGTATTCGCTCAAGTGGGTGGTGAGTTTAATGGATTTGCGGTCGTGGATTTTGCAACGCACGAGGAAATCAAGCGCATTAAGAATCCGGACATAGCCCCCGAACAACAGAATCACTTCGGACCGCCCTCCGCATCTCACGGCATTACCGTCACCTCGGATCAAAAGACACTGTTGGTCAACAGCAGGTTAAACAGTACCCTCTACGCGTACTCGCTGCCGGACATGAAGCTGCTGGGAGGTGCTGCGCTTAGCGGGAAGGGTGCGAGCTGGCTGACGATCACGCCTGACGACAAGACGGCCTACGTGGCGAATGAACAGACGAATGACGTCTCGGTTGTCGATATCAAATCTCTGAAGGAAGTCGCTCGTATCCCGGTCGGGTTCGGGCCGGCACGGAACATCACCTGGATGGTCCCGTAGGCAATCCGAAGGTTAGAATCGCATCGCAGGTCGTTGAATCACGTTGTTCGGCTGGCCGGACTGAGTTTTTGTACCACAAAGAATGGACGAGTTTACATCACAGCCATCGGCTGCGAAATCGAGTCTGGTGGAACCAGCGGGCGATAGGCCACCGGCGCTGGCGGCCTATTGCCGAATACCGAGTGTGGTCGGCGTTTGTTGAAATCCACCCGCCACTGTTCGATCACGATCTGCGCCTCCTCCAGCGAGCAAAAGATTTCTCCATTAAAGCACTCGTCCCGCAACTTCCCGTTGAAGCTCTCACTGTAGCCTTTCTCCCAGGGACTGCCGGGTTCGATGCACAACGTCCCCGTTCCCACGCCAGCCACTTCCGTAGTTCCTTCGCGACGAATTCCGGACCGTTGTCGGAACGAATGTTCTCTGGCACTCCCTGCCAGAGCATCACATCTGCCAATGTCTCGATCACCTCGTAGCTTCACAACCGCCGCGCTCCGCGGATCGCTAAACACTCTCGCGTATATTCATCGATCAACGTCAGCATGCGCGGCGTTCTTCCGTCGTGTGTCATTGCGCTGACGAAGTCGCGACTCCAAACGTGATTCGCCCGCTCGGGCCGAAGCCGTACACAAGACCCATCATTCAGCGTTAGCGAGGATGTCAAGTCATTTCTCATGTTTTGTCAAAGCTTGTCCAGCGTCAACCTCTGGTTCAACGAACGGGAAATGTGATTTGGGGTCGCCGGGAACAGGCCTCGACAGTCACCTCAAGGCGACCGACGAGCACATTGTCGGCCACGACTTCGGGAACGATCCTCTCAATCGCGAAACTTACTTCCCGATGGGCGAAACGACAAGGAGCGCGCTAAATTTCGCGATGGCCGAGTGCGCCAGGTAGAGATTTCCGTTTTTGTCGAGCACACCATTGCGGGCGCCTTCACGAGTGGGCACCTGCGCAACGATCGAAAGGTGACCTTTCTCGTCCGCACGAGCGATGGTAAGTTTCGCAGCTTTAGCAGCGCCAACATACAACAGGTGCGTAGCGGGCGAATAATAAATATCATCGACGCCGTCTCCAGTGTCAACCATCGAGAGAACAGAACCGTCGCGCCCAACATCGAGCACCTCCGCGAGCGTGCTACAGGCGACGAATAAGTGGCCAGCGTTCACGTCGACCCCCAACCCGTGAGGACCTTCTTTGCCGCACGATGGATTCCAGGTTGCGATCGTCTTTTGAGTTTTCAAATCGATGGCGAGGGTGCGGTCCTTGTCTTCCAGGTTGGTATAGAAGCGGTCTCGCTTAGCGTCCACGGCAAATCCCTCGGGGTTACCCTCAAAGTCAAGCTTTGCCTTTTGTTCCAATGTCTTGGCGTCGAGCACGTGGATGGATTTGTCGCCCGGGGTAGTTACCCAGACTTCTTTAGTCGGAGCGACATAGACAACGGCATCAGGCGTGGAGTCGAGATGGTCGCAGGCGCCTTTCGCTAAAGAGGCAGAGTTGAAGGCACAGACGGTCGAGTCTCCGCGGTTGCCGATGTAGACGACGCCTGCACCGATGCTGGCGGCAGTGGGGCCGAAGACACGCTTGCCTGCACGGACTTCCACCTCCTTAGTAGAAAAGCCGGGAATTTGCCGCACCTTACCGGTGGCGACATCGACCACATCGACGGCGCCGGTATTTCCTCCCGGCACCCAGACGGAGTTAGTGCCGGGGTCATACGTGATGTAATCCATAGAAACGTCGCCTGCGTTGTTGTCGGGGAGCGGCAAGGTGCGAACGCTGTAGTTCGCACCTTGGTTGGGTGCATTCTGCAATCTGGCTGAAGATGACTCAGTCCGGGCAAACACTGCCCAAGCCGCTAGTACAGCCAGCAAAATAGATCCGAGCGCGGACGCCGATCGTCTCATAAATCGCCTCCTCTATACCTTACCTGCTGAGATTTACTGTCTTGACCCCGGATATAGCGGGCATTGTACACCCGTCTTACTGGTTAGGAGCGGGATTACGCAACGCGTTCCAGCTGAGGCAGGGCCGCAGTAGTGAACCACCTCTTTACAAGCCGGATGCAACAGTGTTGGGTTGCAAGCACGCAAGTTACCGATTCTGTTCAACGGAGAATTGTCAATGATGTCAGCTTCGACAGCGAAGTGAGGTTTCTTGCCACAACCCTGCCACAGTTTTTTCAATCAGGAATTTCATACCTAGCCTCGTCGCACCCTCAACTTTCGATTCGTCGTTCTGATGGGCTCCAATCGATGCGTCGTCGAATGTAAGGGTTTTTCTAAAGCACTGCAATGCCGCCGTTTTCCTCAACCCATTCCCTCCCCGATGCCTTGGTCTCTGTTGCGCCTTCTTCAGCGCGGGCGACCAAGCAATAAATCACCCAAGGTGACGAGGGGTGACGGAGCACGTCAGACGAGGTGCGCCGGACATTGGGATGGAGGCGGGGCGACTTGCTGCGGGGACAGAATGAATCCGGGCTATCAGACGAGGAGAAAACCGAAAGATCCCAAACTTGAAAGGCTTAAGCGTGGGGCACCCGACGGTTCAAAATCGCCCAAGGGCTCACGCACCCGGCCGCCACAGCCGCTACGGAAAGGATGCCTAAGAAAGGCGCCGGTGGGTCGAGCGTGTAGGGATCGGGTTCGAGTTGCGGCTGTCCAAGTAGGCTTAGGTCACCCATCCAACGCTGCGTAGAGCCCTATTCCCACTGCGACCACGCATCGCCCTGTTCTTCATGTTTTTTCCTAGCGAGCGCCTCGATGCGAATCCTTTCTGAACACCCCTCGCAGATCGTGCTTTCCGAAGTCTTGCCACATATATTGCACACGTGCCTCGCGTGTTCGGGCCGGGCTGTGCCTTGCTCAACGGCGTTCATCTTAATCTCCTTCACTGCTAAACGCAGACGGCTTTACAATGTTCAATCTCCTTGATCTCCTTTGGCGTAGAACCATGGCCGTAGGGTTTCGAAAACGGCTTCCTAGCTAGGCGAGTCAAGAGCCACCGCGATCCTTACCGTCACTTACTCGCAATCTATTGTCGATGAAACGGTGGTCTTGTTACGTTCTGGTACAGAAATCATATTCTCTTTGGATGTCGTTGTGGTAAGCCTCGACTCAACTCCGACTCCTGTTAACGTCGAAAAGGAAATCGATCGCGCGACGGAGTTCGGCCAGAGACTCGAAGACCTCATGGTCAACAAGGGGTCCGTCACGAAAGGTGAGGGCGGTGACCGTGACAAGTTGCTTCTCGCACATTGGTCTCTCGCCTTCGACTACAACAAATGCATACTTCCCCTCATGCGACCCAAATTCTACAGCGGGGCCTTCGCACTTCTGCGCCCACTGGTCGAAGTTGAGGTTCGTGCTCACGTCGTGTTAATGGGTTCTGGTGACGACGTGTCTGAGATTAAGAACGACACATATCGAGCCATCTTCAAAAAGATTTCGCCCCGAGCATTCGGCGCGTGATCTTTTCAAAACTCTCGTTCGGTTACCGGTTACCGTGGTGTTTGGTCAACAAACGTTGTGAGTCGCGGCTATCGGCCCACATGATCGAAGACCGAGCCCTGACTGGCAAGCAGTATGAATCGGTCAATGGCGTCTAGCTCTTCCGGGTTGAAGCGGGCTTGGACTCCATTCCTTAACTGTACAGAAAGTTTGGCCCATTCTTCTTTTGAGGGGCCAAGTTGATTTTTAGAGCTATCTGGTTGTGTGCCGCCATGCTGGAGAGTACTTTGTTCTGAGACAAACCTGCGATGAACTGCCTGCATGTGGTCGCGCAATTCATGTTCCGAATCGTAAAAACCGTTGCATTGACTACAGGTGATCCGAGCCAACTGTGGTTGTGCCATGAACGCTTACCTCCTAGATATTCGCTTGCCTCCTTTAACAGTGCGATTTTGTCTTAGGATATACTTTTGTCCACTCCAGAGAAGGGAGCATGCGAGAAAGTTTTCAGGAGAAATGGAGAATGCACGCTAAGAGACGCGGGCCGCTCTTGCGCGTGCCTCTGTTAACCGGATACAAAAAGAGCGCTTCTCTTGTGTGATCACAATCTTGTCTTCGCGTGCCAGCCAGCCGATGGCCCAGTCGAAGATAGGCGTCTTGCCGTTCACCTCTTTCTTGAGTTGTGCGAGTGACAACTCGCCTTTGGCATCCAGCGTACGCCAAATCATCCCCGCTGTCGAACCAATTTCTTCTTGCATCACAATACTCCTTGCAGACCGGAGCACGAGTGTATCGTCAGCCAGGTTGCAGAGACCGCTGATGGCAGTCAGGCACGAGCCGCCTTGGCGAGGACGGGAATCTTCTTGCCCATGTCGGCCGCCTTGAGTAGTGTGATCTCAAGGATGCCGCCGCTCAACGTTGCCTCCGTCAAGTCCGGGTCGGTTTGGGAAGGCAGATCCAACACGCGGAATATGCGACGGGAGCGGCGTTCAGAGTAGACCGTCTTTCCTTCCTGCTGCTCCGAAGCCTCTGGGCGCTGGGCCGTGATGCACAGGCGGCGAGGAGCAATTCGTACTTCCAAATCGTTCTCGCTAAACCCGGGAACGTCCACGCGGATGGTGACCGCGGTTTCCGTCTCCCTGATATCCACCGGGGCATGAAACAGGATCTCGGCCTCAGCCCGGAGCCAGTTCTCACGATCATGGCCGTCCGCAGATCCTCCGGACTCAAACAACTCGTAGGCACGACGCGCGATCAGGTCGTTGATCTCCCGCGCGACCTCGATGAATGGATCGTCTGGAACGAGTTTGAGCATTTCTGACGCCTGCACAACTACTCTTGCGGCTTGATCTTCCATGCGAGTTTCTCCTTTCTAGAATCTCTCTGAGCATTCGGATTTGGCTTCATCAGGACACCGCCTACGTCTACTCGGTCACGAAGCAGGTGGACGCGGACTAGATGTCGGAGTTCGTCCCTGGTGAGCCGTCAGCTGGCAAGCTAACGCAGATCGATTGTGGATATCAAGCACACAGAGGCAGCGGACGATAAGTTAGAATGCTCTGCCCTGGTTGAGCCAGCGGGCAAGTCTTTTTGAGGGCGCTTTAGAAGGGGAGGGATCTATGCCTCAGTACAATTTTCTCTGTCGAGCCTGCAAGAAGAAAGTTTCTTTCCTTCACGGATTGCGCGGATGCTGGCCAAGGGAAGGAAGCCGTCAGCCGGTATTCGCTGGAGCTCATGAGTTTGGAACGCCATACCCGGGAAGCGATGAAAAATACAGCAAATCTCTCTGCTGCGGCGCTATAATCCAGACCCACAGGGTACCCACGAAGGGAAGAGCAGACCCATAAGACCTAAAGCTTGTGCTGCAGCACGAGAGTTGAAACGGATGAACTTAGTTGACACGGTCAGATCGGTATTGAAACAGAAGGGCCAGGACATCTGGTCAGTGCCCGCGGAAGCTTGGGTCTACGACGCGATAGAAATGATGGCTGACAAGCATGTCGGGGCGCTGTTAGTGATTTCCGAAGGCAAGCTGGTTGGCGTCATCTCCGAGCGTGATTACGCGCGAAAAGTCATCTTGCAAGGAAAATCCTCAAAGCAAACCCAGGTGAAGGAAATCATGACGAGTCCTGTGATTTTCGCGGCTCCGCAGCAGACCGTCGAAGATTGCATGAGAATCATGACAGACAGCCGCATCCGTCATCTTCCGGTAGTTGAAAATGAGAAAGTATTGGGCGTCGTTTCAATCGGTGATCTGGTGAAGTGGATAATTTCTGCTCAAGATGAAACCATCCACCAATTGACGCACTATATTACCGGTAGTTATCCGGGGTAAACAGCCACCATAAGCGTGAGGACTTTCGTCGGGTCCGAAGGGCGTCTCCTTCCACCGAAATCCAAAAGCCTGAGCCGAACAAGCGGTGGGAATGACTGGCGGCCAGACAGATAACCGGGTCGCAAACGGCCCTCCCCTTCGATTCGGAGGCGCAGATGATCGTCGGCGTTCCGAAAGAGTCGGCCCCCGGCGAACGGCGCGTGGCACTCGTTCCCGAGCTCGTCGCGCGGCTGACCAAGGCAGGCCTGGGGGTCATCGTGGAGTCCGGCGCAGGCGCCGCGGCTGGATTTTTGGACTCCTCCTACATCGACGTGGGCGCTCATGTCGAGTCGGAAGTTTTCGATAGGGCCGACATTCTCCTCAAAGTCCAGCCTCCCACGACAGTTGAAGTCGAAAAAATGAAAGCCGACGCCGTCCTTATAAGCTTTCTCCAACCGTACACGAGCACCGCAGAGATCCAGGCGTTGGCCGCGTGCAGGATCACCTCATTCTCCATGGAGCTCATGCCGCGTATCACCCGCGCCCAACCCATGGACGCTCTTAGCGCGATGAGCACGGTCGCAGGGTACAAAGCTGTCCTGCTGGCAGCGAGTTCTTTGCCGAAGTTCTTCCCTCTGCTCATGACCGCCGCGGGTACCGTGACGCCCGCCCACGTTTTCGTCATCGGCGCAGGCGTGGCAGGGCTGCAGGCAATCGCAACGGCGATGCGGCTCGGCGCAGTTGTAGAGGCCTACGATACACGCCCCGCCGTAAAGGAGCAGGTGGAGAGCCTGGGGGCCAAGTTCGCGGACCTAGGTCTTGAAACCAGTGATGCGGAGGCCAAGAGTGGTTATGCCAAAGCGCAGACAGAGGAGTTCTACAAGAAGCAGCAAGAGATGATGATTCGATACGTGACGGCTGCAGACGCGGTCATCCCAACGGCGCTGATTCCAGGCCAGCGCGCCCCTGTGCTCATCACCGAAGAGATGGTTCGGGGTATGCGACCGGGCTCCGTCATCATCGACCTCGCTGCCGAACAGGGTGGCAACTGCGCTCTCACTGAGCCAGGCCAGGAGGTCGTGAAATATGGCGTCGTCATCATCGGCCCCATAAACCTTCCCAGCACTATGGCTTTCCATGCCAGCCAGATGTATGCAAAAACCACCACGAATTTCCTCGCCCACCTGCTCAAGGACGGCGTCATTCATCTTGACCTCAGCGACGAACTGACCCGAAGCCCCTTGGTGACACATCAAGGGGAGATCCTCAACGAGGCAGTGAAGGCAAGGCTCTCCTCGGTCGGCAAGGTTTCATGACGGAGCAGCGAACGAGAAAACCTTGAAGAGATGTTCATCCCATGACTACAGAACTTGAAATCGGGCTTTACATATTCATGCTCGCGGGCTTTCTCGGATATCACTTGATTTCTCGCGTGCCTCCCTTACTGCACACGCCGCTTATGTCTGCAACCAATGCGATGTCAGGGATCTCGCTGGTTGGCTCCCTGTTAGTTGCTGGGGCCCATTACAACACCTTAAGCACGCTTTTTGGGTTCATCGCGGTGACCTGTTCTTCCACGAACGTAGTCGGCGGCTTCCTTATTACTGATCGCATGCTGAAGATGTTCAAGAAAGCCCCCGCAGTGGCCGAAGAAGGAGCGAGGGCCGAGGCACGGTTGCCGTTCAAGCCAGGATCGCTGACCTTGCCTGTTCTTGCCGCTGGCCTCTTCGCCCTCCTATATTGGTTTGAGCAGATACGGGCAGCGGTAAGCAGCGTCGTTGATCCCACCAAGGCATTAAGCTTTTTCTATATCCTTTCAGCCGCCCTGTTCATCCTGGGCCTGAAGGGTCTAAGTTCACCGAAGTACGCCCGCAAGGGAATGTTCCTGGCCGAATTCGGCATGCTTATGGCCATCATTGGTACTCTGTTCCACCACGAGATCGTCGATTACCACTGGATTAAAGCAGGGCTTCTCATGGGCTCGATCATTGGGGGCAGTATGGGGCTTTGGATCCCGATGACGGCAGTGCCGCAACGGACAGCCCTGTCACATTCACTGGGGGCCTTGGCGGCCACTCTGATTGGAATTTCTGAATACGTCCGGCACGCGGGAGTCCTCGACAGAGTATTGATGACAACCATCGGATTTGAGGTGCTCATTGGTGGACTGACGTTTACCGGAAGCCTGATGGCAGCAGGGAAGCTTCAGGAGCTACTCCCTGGGGCTCCTATGACGTACAAGGGGCAAAACGCGTCCAACTTCACCTTGCTGACAATGATGGTAGGAAGCCTCGTCTACGTGATCGTTCAGCCCTCGGCGAGCACGGCCTTCTTCCTCATGGTCGGCCTGGCTTTGGTTTTCGGGCTGCTCTTGGTCATTCCCATCGGGGCGGCGGACATGCCGGTAGTCATATCACTGTTGAATTCCTACGCTGGTTTGGCTGATGCATCGATGGGCTTCGTGCTCATGAACAAGATCCAGATCATCACTGGTTCGCTCGACGGGACGTCGGGTTTCCTCCTCTCCCTGCTCATGTGTAGGGCCATGAATCGCTCGGCAATGAACGTTCTTTTCGGCGCGTTTGGCAAGATTGAAGAAGAGGCGGTTGGTCCGGCAGCGGAGGCAAAAGGCATTGTCCGGACTATCGTGCCCGACGAAATGCCTGCTCTGCTGGACGGCGCTCGGTCCGTGATCATCGTGCCAGGGTACGGGATGGCGGTCGCGCGGGCTCAACAAGGCGTCAGCGAGTTGGCGAAATTGCTGATGAAGCGCGGCATCAACGTGAAATATGCTATTCACCCCGTGGCCGGCCGAATGCCTGGGCACATGAATGTCCTGCTCGCAGAGGCGAATGTTCCTTACGACCAACTTTGCGAAATGGATCAGATCAATCCGTACTTCGCAGAGGCCGATCTGGCCTTGGTAGTTGGAGCGAACGACGTGACGAACCCGGCGGCCAAGAACAATAAGAGCAGTCCACTTTATGGAATGCCAATTCTGGAAGTCGAGCGAGCCAAGTCAATAGTTGTTCTCAAGCGGAGCCTGCGCCCGGGCTTTGCCGGTGTGGACAACGAACTCTACTATAACCCGAAGTGCATGATGCTCTTCGGGGACGCCAAGGAAAGCCTCACCAAACTCTTCGCTGCCCTGAAGTCTTAGGTATTCATGGAGCCTGCATGGATCGCTTGATCACGGATACGGATTCCACAGATCACATCACAGGAACGCAGCGAATTCGATCCCCCGAGATGGTGCGTCAGCGCATAGCCGTTGCCTCCGCAGGAGGTCTTGGCGTCTGCGTCTGCTTATTGCAACGCCCTCGCCATTCCGGCGCGAGAGTGCACTCATTTCTTGGACCTGAGGCGTATTGATTATTTATGTCTGAGAAGGGAAAACACTTTGTCGCGATCATAGGGGGAGCCATAGCGGGTCCCGTCTGTGCGGAAATACTGGCGGACCACGGAATTGGGGTGGCTGTCATTGAACAAAATAGAAGGCCTTATGGAAAGATTGAGGATGGTCTACCGCGTTGGCACGTGGAGCAACGCAAACAGGAATACGGCCGGATTGATGCTCGCTTGAAGAAGGCAGGTGTTTACTTCATTCCGTCGACCAAGCTCGGCCGGGACCTGGACTTTCAGGACCTCTGTAATAAATGGGGCTTTTCCGCGGTAATCCTTGCCAATGGCGCATGGCGGGATAGGGATTTCGGAGTACCCAGAGCGGACAAGTTTGTTGACAAGGGCCTGATCTACCGAAGTCCATTCATCCGTTGGTACAACCATAAGAATGAAAAGGCCTACACTGGGCCGCTGTACGATGTCCCAGACGAAACCCTCGTGGTAGGCGGCGGGTTGGCCTCGATCGACGCCGTGAAGGTTGTGCAGTTGGAGATCTACGAGCGAGCGATGAAATCCCGCGGCATTCAAACCGACATGCACGAGCTAGAAAAGAAAGGTGTCCCAGCTGTCTGCGAAGCGCATGGCATCCAGCCGGAGGATTTGGGCGTGAAAGGGTGTCTCTTGATTTACCGCCGCCGGGAGCAGGACATGCCGCTGGCGCAGCCACCAGAAAAAGCCACCCGGGAACAAATCGCGAAGACCGAGCAAATCCGTCAGAAAATGCTTCACATAGCGCGAGAGAAATATTTATTTCGGGTTCAGGATCGTAGGCTGGCAGCCCGCCTCATTTTGCAGGATGGAAGGTTGGCAGGCTTGAAAATGGTGGAAACAAAAATCGAAGGGCGGAAAGCGGAACCGATCCCCGGCTCAGCGTACGAACTGCGAACCCCCTTGGTGATTTCCTCAATCGGGTCGGTGCTGGAGATCATTCCGGGCGTCGCCATGAAAGGGGAATACTACACCTTTACTGGCGAAGGTCTGCCACAGTACCGCGACTGCGATCGTGTATTCGGGGTGGGAAACGTAGTAACTGGGCGGGGTAATATTCGGGCCTCGCTCGTACACAGCCAAAAGGTGACCACCCAACTCGTCGAAAATTACATGGGTGTCGGGAACGCTGGAGGGGATTTTTCTGGATTATATGCGGTCGCCGATGAGCACGGCGGAATCTGCTATGGATATGATCTCATCGAAGCTGAATGGACACCCGCTCAGGCTGGTCGTCGCGCACATCTGGGTTATCTATGATCAGCCGAAAATCAGATACACTCTGGCCGAGCTTCGCTTTGTCCCGGACGCCCATCAGCGAGGGACTGACCGTAAAAATGTCACACCACTCTGAAGGGTGGTGCCGATCTCCCGCGACTACGCCGCGCCCGCTGTACTCAATTGTGTTGCCCGCCTTGTCAACGATTCGAACACCCAGCAGGGTTTCATCAAACGTCTTTCCAAACGGCACTGTTTTGTTTTCGAGCATTCGGTAATAGACGCGAATTTCGAGGTTTGGGCCCTCACTGGGATGGACGAACTTCGAAGACTCTTCTGTTCGCTCCACCTCAAATGAGAAGAGACCCATATTGATCGGTTGTTCCAACCGGTACTCCTGGATCTTCTGCTCGCAACCGAGCGAAGCGAGCAAGGCGCAGAGCGCAAGAACAATTCCTATGACGTGGCTATCGCAAGCTTTCATAGATGGCCCTTGCCTCTTCCTTGCTTCGCCTGGCTGCGTTCGCGTCCACATCGTTTGGATAAAACAAAGCCCCCTGATAGCTGGTGTAAGCATTCCAAATACGCACGTTCAGCCGCGTCAAGGATTCGTCTTGCCATCTCTCCACCAAATTACGACCGCCCGCCTTTTTGATTAGCTCAGCGAGTTCATCGTATTGCGCACGCGCTTCCGCTCTTTTGTTGCCTTTTAGCACGGCGTCCATGTGGGCGTCCAGCTTGTCCATGGTCACGATCATCTCAGCTGCGCATGGCAGGAACTCAGTCCGCGTGAGACCCTCTTCCTTGTAAACCAAGTTATCGCAGGCCGTTCTACGGTTGCCGGAGCAGGCAGTTAACACGATTAGGATCAATGAAGGAAAAAGAGGTGATAGCACGGTGAGTCGATTCATTCGAGAGGCCTCTGAGGATTGAGTCCCATTCTTTCACCCGCTCCCGGCCGGAGGAAGCCAATTTCGGAAACAGGAAACACCTCGATTTTGTTCAAGCTGGAATTCCCGATTCTTGTTCCGGGCGTTCCCTTTCGGGCACCGTCGCTTGCTCGTGCTCCGCGTGGCCGGAATCTGCTACTTTGGCTAACTCCCGGACGCGACGCGCGTTACTCAACCCTGACCGCATCACCTCGATGGATCATGCCTCCGCGCTCGACTGTCGCGTAGACACCGACGTTTACCTTGTTGTGTTGCGCCACCGTGCGCAAGATGCCCGGATCCCGTGGCAGGTCCCCCTGGGCCAGTGTCGTCATCACACAGCGGCCACAGGGCCCGGTGATGCTCAGGCGAACAGAATCTCCGATGGCGAGCGTGTGGCCGCCCCAGGCATTCTCGACGAAGTCCTTCTCACCCGAGGCAGGCGTTACCACGATGTTGGGACGAAAGCGCGGGATCTCGAAACGCCCTTGCGGATAGAGTTGGTGGAGCCGGTCGAGCGTAGCCGTTGTCAGCAGATGCACCATGGCACAGTCGAAGAATGTCCCCTCCGGCAGACCGAAGTCGGTGACGGTGTCCCTGAAGTCGAGGCCCTCCATGTCGGGCCAGTACTCCTCGGCATTCACTGGTCCCGCGTGGTCACGCCCGGCGGCATTCAGTGTCACCGTGCGATTGAGCGCCTGTGAGAGGAGCTGGTTGAGATCCGCCTGCTGACTCGTAGCCGTGGTGCCATCCGGTAGGGTGATGCGAACCGGCGGCGGCACACTCGCACCGGGGCGCGGTGGCTCGATGAAGGTTGCGCGAAAGCCGAAGAG
>WNFH01001386.1_pt1 | contig 16348 bp, 17 predicted proteins | sample 5400411 | NCBI WGS metagenome assembly WNFH01 (sample SAMN13153347, study PRJNA577476) | soil metagenome | isolation source: 200 cm saprolite under Douglas fir tree site 2 hole 3 | place: USA:California | collected 2015-04-18
CATTATGCACGTGCAAACTAGAGATGCTTAGAGTTATCCACAAGGGCCGCGGACGATTGGACAAAGAACCAGTATATGTTGCGGTCTTGGGGGATACCGAAGGTCGAAGGGAAGATTCTAGAATCACACCTCTCGTTTTCCTCGGAAAGGTCGAAAAGTCATTCGATTCTTTTCCAGATATATGGAAGTACCTGCCCAAAAAGGCTCGGTACGCAAAAGATGCGCGTCGGCACCCGTTAGGGGATCTATATCCACCAAGCCTAGTTCGGAAGTTTCACCAGACGGGGCGAATTAGATTTCCTAACGGACACTCCCATGCAAACGGAGCCTATAAGAAAGATCTGAGGGAATCTCATCCCATTGTGTTTAAAGAATGGGAAACCTGGCCTGGGGCGAATGTAGGCTTTAGTAGGGGTGACGAAAACAGCCTTGCCTCAAAAGAGGAGAGAATAAAGTTTAAGAGAATGATTAAAGCCCCGAGACAGTCCAGGTACGGCTGGTTGTATAGCCTGCCTAACTTAAGGTCACTTATGCGCCGGCATGTTTTGTGACTGACAAAGTCAACTTCCGAGGAATTGCCCCTTTTTAAAAATCGCACAGAAGAGGATTTCAAATCATACTCCGGCGTTCAAAGATCCAGATTAGATTCAATTCTCCTTCAAAGCGCAGCCCATTCGTCTCTAATTCTCATTCAACCTCCACCAGCTTTCTTCTGCCGGTTTGTCCGCGGATAATTCTGACAGCGGATTTCGGAATAGAGAAGTAGCGTGCCAGAAGTTCGATCAGCGCTTGGTTGGCTTTGCCTTCGCGGGCTGGTGCCTGAACCGAGGCGACGTACTCCCCCTCGGAAATTTTCTTAACCTCTTCTCTTTTGGCTTGGGGTTTGACGGCAACCCAGATTTTCACGCCATCAACTCAGGTAAGCTCTTGGAACGCGCAACAGCCTGCGGAGAGATTGAGCGAGCGGACTGAAGTTGGGAATACGACTAGGCCGCGAATTCGATCCGTGAGCGGATAATTCTCGATCTTTGAGGGGCAAGCTTTTTGATGCGAACAAAAACTACTTTCTCGCCTTTGTCAATTTTCTTTTGCGCCAGTTTGAGATTTGCCTTGTATAGCTCCTGATCGTACTCCGGAAGCATAACCATTGTCGACCTGTTAGGAATCCTGGCAGCGATCTCTGGGTGATCGACCATATATTTGTCAAACTCCGCCCCAAGAATAAGATTCTTGTACGCCCACTCTTTTCGTCTCACCTTACTTCTCCTTTCTTCCCATATATGCACAGGTTATGGAGAGGAAAAAACCCGCAGGAGACGCCAGCGCCCGCCGCCGGCGTCATCAACCCATCCGGCTAAGGCGACAAGATTTTCGTTGGAATCCACCAAGCGCACGATCTTCTCGCCTTCTTTCGGCGTTCCCAGTTCAGCTAAAATTTCTTGCTGGCCCCTCCTGAGCCTGGCCAATGAATCGCCATCCAAGCAGATGTAGCGAAGACGACTGAGCGCTTGATTGAGAGAAAGAAGCGGGATTTCACCGAGGCTTCTTAAACGCGCAATTTCATCCAGCGAAACCGCCTGCTCGACATTGAGATGACCACACGAAAGACGCCGCAAGCTTTTAAGGTGCCCGCCGCAGCCGAGGAACTCTCCCATATCGGCCGCCAGCGTACGAACATAAGTCCCTTTCGAACAAAGGAGATCGAAACCCAACTCCGTCGGATCCAGCTTCCATAATTTGAGTCTCTCAATTGAAATCTCGCGCGGTGATCGCGGCACGCTTTTCCCCTGCCGGGCAAGCTCGTACAGTCGGATCCCTGATTTCTTGAGCGCGGAAAACATCGGCGGAGTTTGCGACAAAGGGCCGGTGAAGGCCTTTTGAAGTTCCGCAAGCTCTTTCTCGCCAAATGAAGGGACATCGTGGCTCTTCAGAACCTTTCCAGTTGAATCCTGAGTGTCCGTCTCCACACCCAGGGCAACGACGCCGCTATAGCCCTTTTGTTCGGTCAAAAAAATGTCAGCGATCTTTGTCCCATCATTGATTCCCAGCGGAAGAAGACCCGAGGCGAAAGGATCCAACGTCCCCAGGTGTCCGACTTTTTTTGCCCCAAGAATGCTTTTAACTTTTTGAACCACTTGGGCCGAAGAAGGGCCCCCTGGTTTGTCAATTAAGAGGAGACCGCTTAAATGAAATGATGATTGAAATTTGTTTTGAGGTTCAGCCACCGAGAACTCAAAAATTCCCCCAACAATCGCGTGCCAACATGGCTTTAAGTGCCGAAAGGGCCTGCCGCAAAGAGCAGACCAATTTCAGACCCCTATTTTTGGAAAGAGAGTATTCAATAACGTGGTCTTATGTCTCTCCCCGCTGGAAATAGGCTAACCGGAGATAGGACGGTCTCTTCTATCCGTTTTATTCCGAAGATCGTCGGATTCCTTGGTTACGCACCAAACTACCTTGGCAGGACCACCAGGGTGCCCTGCATGTTGGGCTGGTGTTTCGTGCAGATGATGGGGTACAGACCCGGCTTGCTGGCGGTAAAGGTGACCCGGGTAATCTGCCCGCGCTTGACCGTGAAAGAATCCACAATGCCTGGGATCTTTGATGGATGCACATCGCCGTTCACACCCGCGATCTCAAGAGTCACCGTTTCCCCTTGCTGCACCACAATGGTCCCAGGCGACCACTGGTAGGCTGAGACCTCCCACCGTCCGGCTGGGTTGGGCGGGATTTTGATGTACCCTTCGCCTGAGGGCAGCGGAACCTCCGGGTATGGTTCCTTCTCCTGTTGGGCCCCGCCTTTCATCTCCACCGCAGCCATGTAGATCACCCGCCCCTGGGTCTGCGCTCGAGGGGCGTCGGCCCCCACCAGGACCAGAGCCACTACCACGGCCGCCATCGGGTGCCAGACCGAGCAACGTCCCTCCCCCTTTCCCTCGCTCCTCATAGCCTTCCCTCCTTCCGTCTGACCTGTTGGGTATCCATCTGGTAAATGGAAATCTTTACTCTCTCCCTGAAGGCTGTCAAGTCTGTGCTGGCTCTGTGACAAAAAGTGTCGGCTTCGGGACTCCCCTCGCTCCACGGACTCCCGCAGCAAAATGATAGGAATTTGTTTTGAGGTTCAGCCACTGAAAACTCAAGAATTCTTCCAATAATCGCGTGCCAACATATTTTTATGCAGAGCGTATCCGGCAACGTGGTCTCATGTCAATCTTAGGTCGATTTCTGGGCATAGGTGGACATTTGCTCCAGCTCAGCAACGTCTTCCAGGGGAGCCCCAACCCTCGAAAGCGCACTGCCCCGGTTCTGTGGCCGATGGATATTCGATTGAAATCTGGATACGGAATCGTGTACTCTTTTTTTTGTCTTCCGCTTTTCTCAAACGACCGTGAATCCTTCTGAGCTGCGCTCTATCCGCTGGTTGTTATTCGGGTACTGCATTTTTATTCTCTACGGATCGTTCATCCCATTCCACTTCAACGCCGATATGGGGTTCATACGTCTTCAGTTTTCCATATTTTTCTCGGCGCCGTATCAACAGGGCGTCAGAAACTTTTCAATCCCCGACGTTGTCAGCAACATCCTGCTATTTGTGCCGTTTGGGGTTTTGTGGGCCGGAAGTAGAGTCCGCGGTCTTTTGGATGACTCGATATCCCTGGCGTGTTTGGCAGCCGGGGCCATAGGACTGATCTTCGGTCTGGGTATCGAGTTGGGGCAAGTCTTTTCTCCCGGTAGGACACCGTCACTAATGGACGCCTTCTGCAATGGCCTTGGATCTGCCATAGGAGGCGCCGGGGCCCATGTTCTATTTCGCGCTCTCCGCGGACGACTGGGTTCGATCGTTTTGCAATTGATACGGGAGCGTCCCTCCATTATTTTGTTGGCTTTTGTTGCGTTAGTACCGATTGCGGACGCGTTTTATCCATTTCAAATCACATTGGATGTATCGACGGCTTGGGGCAATTTGAAGCGCACCCAATGGATACCTTTCGCGGGAGGACTGCATCGATTCTGGGCAGACCTTCTGGTGGAGAAGATCTTTGTTTTTGCTGTAATCGGCTACCTAGCTTTTCGGAACCTTACCCAAAAGAAACCGGCTCGACGGATACTAGCGGCCTGGGTCGTATCAAGTTTTTTTTCTCTCATCGTGGAAGCTGGAAAATTGTTGTTCGTTGGCCGTGTGCCAAACATCGAGAACGTCATCCTAAGCTCAGCCGGGGCCTTGTTCGGCGTGCTCATCGTTCCTTCGATCGCTGAGATTCGTATTTTCCAGGAGCGGTCTGTTGAGAGCCTGTTGGTGTTATGGGTTGTACTGATCGCATATTCGGAGCTCACTCCGTTTGATTGGGTTCAATCGGTCAGTGAAATTCATTCAAGGATCGCGAAGATAGAATGGCTTCCGCTAGCTGATTACTACGGCGCCGATCCGCCGGCGGCCATATTTGATCTGGGAAAGAAGTTGTTTTTAGCCGGTTCTTTCGGGTTCCTTTTGTCGGGATGGAACGGTGGCGGCGCTTTCAACCGGCGGCGCAGAATTGCAGCGACGGCCGGCTTGGCGCTGGGCAGCCTCCTCGAAGGATGCCAGATTTTTCTGCGGTCGCGGACCCCGTCGGTCACCGATGTCATCATTTTCGGATTGGCGTTGTGGATTGGAGCTGCGGTGTTCAACCGTTTCCGGAGGATGACCAGTTCCGTGGAATTCTTCAATTGGACCCGGTGAAATTTTGTCCCGGGCCGACGTGGCTTTTAAAGCCGCGCCTAGTGAGAAGATGCGTCAGCCCTGCATGTGGGTCCGCACCGAGCGGTCCAGCATGGATAATGAAAGGCCACCCACACACTCCTCTTAGAGCTGATAGTTTAATAAAACCGCGGCTCCCCGCTGGGGCGGGACTTGAAGCGCTTGTAAACCCACAGATACTGCTCAGGCAGGCGGCGCACGGCCTGTTCGACCGCAGCGTTCAGAGCCGCCATCGATGCTTCCAGCGGCCCTTCGTTCAGCACCGCCGGCAGGGGCTCGAAATGCAGGTGATAACCCCGGCCTTGGGATAAACGTTCGGCATAGGTGAGAAACACCGGCGCGCCGCTCTTCATGGCTAGGCGCGAGACCAGGGTCATGGTGTTGGCGGTTCGCCCGAAGAAAGGTGCAAACAGACCGGCCTCGCGGCCGGGGCCCTGGTCCGGCAGAAGGCCGACGGCCCGGCCTTCGCGCAGGGCCTGAAGCAAGGCGCGCACCCCGCCGGTGTCAGTAGGTACCGCCTGCCCGCCTAGCCGCTCCCGCCCGGCGCGGATCACGTCATCGATGTCCACCCGACTCGGGCGGTAGAGAATGGTCAGGGGATAGTGCTTGGAGACATAAAGGCCCGCTACTTCCCAGGCTCCCAGGTGCGGGGTGATGAAAATGACGCCGACGCCGCGGTCCATGGCGGCGCGAGGCGTCTCCCCGCAGTCTACGGCATGGATCAACGTCAGTATCCGCTCCCCCTCCCACAGCCACAGCGGACCCAGCTCCAGTATGCCCTTGGCGGTCTCTGCCAGATTGCGGCGCAGCAGCCGGCGGCGGGTCGAGCTGCTTAACTCCGGAAAGCATAGCTTCAGATTGACAGCCGCGATCCGCCGCTGCTCATTGGGCACCAGCCAGAGCAGCCAGCCCGCCAGCACGCCCAGCGCATGTAACATCGGCAGCGGCAGCCAGGCCATGCAGTGCAGCAACCCGACGATGAGGCGGCCGTACACGGCTCTAAATGTCGAATTCACCTTAGATGGATTTCTGGGCATAAGGTGGACGTTTACTCCAGCTTAGAGGAAGACTCTTTGGGCAAGATGGAGCAAGGCAAAGAGAAACAGAGTGCTCATCTCTATTTTCTATTCCTCTTTTTTAATCTGCTTCAAAAGCTCTTCAATGCGTTGGACGTGACTCTGAGTATCATCATAAACAAACTCGATTGTTGGGACGAAGCGGAGCTTCAGCTCTTTGGCTATCTTGGCGCGGATAAAGCCCGTTGCGCTCTTAAGCCCCGAAAGGACTTCCTCTTTTCTCTCATTTCCGGTCAAAAGGCTAAAGTAGATCCGCGCCTGTTTTAGATCCTTAGTGACCTCGGCTCCTGTGAGGGTGACTGGTCCAATCCGGGGATCGCTGACCTCTTTTCTGAGTAATTGGGAGACTAACTCCAGGAGAAGTTCCCCAAGCCGAGCTGAGCGTTTGTTATCCATAGATAAAAGGACTCAGCCTTCAGCCCTGTCCTGACGGCTTTCTAGCATTGACTAACAGAAAAATAGCTCCGTTTCCGCATTAGACACCTGAGCAAGCCCTAGTTGATCGACAAAATCCACCACGCTTTGAAGCGTCGCTTCCACGACTTGGCGGCTGCTGCCGACCACGCTGAAGCCCAAGACCGCGCTTTGCCAAAGATCCTGGTTGCCGCACTCGGCCACAGAAATATTAAACTGCTGCGATACCCGTGCTTCAATTTTTTTCAGCACTCCCCGCTTCTCTTTTAGGGAGTGATTCTCGGCGAGAAGGAGGCTTAGTTTCAGAACCCCCACGATCATGGGGGAAGAGGTAGGCTGCGGATGTTTTCTTCCTATCGCTTGTCTCCTGCCGAGGCCCGAGAGGCCTCGCGTCCTCCGGGAGGAGGGGTCATGCGCCGGATGACGGGCACGCGCTCAAACGCCTCGATCACATCTCCCTTCTTCATATCCTGAAAGCCTTCGATCGCCAAACCGCACTCGTATCCCGCCGCTACTTCGCGGACATCATCCTTGAAGCGCTTGAGGCTGGCGAGCCTGCCTTCGTGGACCACTACCTGATCTCTGAGCAGCCGTATCGGAGTGGAACGCTGGATCTTCCCATCGGTCACATGACAACCTGCCACAGTTCCCACACCATGGATATTGAAAATCTCCCGCACCTCGACGCGCCCAAGAACCTGTTCCCGGTAAGTCGGCTCCAGTAATCCCTCCATGGCGGCCTTGATGTCGGCCAACGCATCATAGATGATCGTGTAGAGCCGCACGTCGACCCCTTCTTGTGTCGCCAGGTTGGCCGCCTTGGTCTCCGGCCGCACGTTAAAACCGATCACAATAGCATTGGAGGCAGCGGCCAACAGCACATCGCTCTCGGTAATCCCGCCGACGGAACCATGAATGACCCGGAGCTTAACCTCGTCATTGCTGGAGAGGCGGTTCATCGCCTCGGTCAAAGCCTCCACCGAACCGTGGACATCGGCCTTAAGCACGATTCTAAGTTCCTTGACCTCTCCCGTCTTGATCTGATCGTAAAGTTCTTCCAGGGAGATCTTGCTCGTCTTCGCCAACTCCGACTCTCTCTGTTTGCTCTGCCGATACTCCGCGACCTGCCGCGCCTTGGCTTCATCATTCAAGGCAATAAAGGAATCCCCCGCTTGCGGCACGCCTTGGAAACCCAAGATCTCGACCGGCATCGCCGGTGGGGCTGCCTCGATCTTGAGACCCCCGTCATCGATCATGGCGCGGACCCTGCCGTAAAAAACGCCGCAGACAAACGGATCTCCGACCTTGAGCGTTCCCTCCTGAACTAAAACAGTCGCCACGGGCCCTCTGCCGCGATCCAGCTTGGCCTCAACGATAGCCCCTCGAGCCAGCTTCTCCGGATTCACCTTGAGTTCGAGAACATCCGCCTGGAGCAGAATCATTTCTAATAGCTGGGGAATGCCCTCTTTGGTTTTAGCCGAGACCGGAACGAGGGTCGCGTCGCCACCCCACTCCGCTGAGACCAATCCGTAATCGGCCAAGCCCCTTTTGACCTTTTCAAGATTGGCGTCGGGCCGGTCGATCTTGTTGATCGCCACGATGATCGGCACCTCAGCAGCCCGGGCGTGGTTGATCGCCTCCACGGTCTGCGGCATCACTCCGTCATCCGCGGCCACAACCAAGATCACGAGGTCGGTCACCTGAGCCCCTCTCGCCCGCATGGCGGTGAACGCCTCGTGTCCAGGGGTGTCTAAAAAGGTCACGCTCCTGCCGTCGACCTGCACGTGATACGCGCCGATGTGTTGGGTGATACCGCCGGCTTCCTGGGCCGTCACGTTGGCGCTGCGAATGGCATCGAGAAGCGATGTTTTCCCGTGGTCCACATGCCCCATGATTGTCACGACGGGTGGCCGGGGTTGGAGCGAGCCTTCAGGATCTTCGACCTGATGCTCAACTTCTAGGGCAGTCTCGACATCGAACGCAACATTCTCCACTTGATGATCGAACTCGGAAGCAATGAGGGTGGCTGTGTCGGCGTCGAGCACCTGATTGATCGTCGCCATCATGCCCAACCCCATCAGCTTCTTGATCACTTCACCCGCCTTGACCCCCATCATTCTAGCCATATCCGCGACGCTGACGACCTCGGATATTTTGACAATCCGCTTGCTGGCTTTAGGAACGGTGATCTCCGTTTTCTTCTGCTCTTTTCCCGGCAGCGCGCGCTTCTTTTTTGGGAATCGACCGGAACGAAAGTCTCGCTCCCTGACATCCAGTAGTTCCTGTTTCTTGACGACTCGCTTCTTATGTCGGACAGTCTTTGTCGGCTTCCCTTCCTCTCCTCCGGCTTCAACAGCCCCCTTGCCATCGGGACGTGGAACCTCCTTTTGGACCTCTGCCCTCGGCGCAGGAGGCGGGACGATCTCCGTTGGGCCAGGACGCCGTGTGGGAGGGACAGGTTGGGATTCAACTCTGGTTGTCCGCTTCAAGTCGATGCGGCCCAGGACTCTGGCGCCTCTGGGCGCCTCTGGGGGAACAGGCGCAGGCTTTTCCTGGACCGTTTTGGGCGGGACCTCGGGCTTGGCGGCTGGCGTTACATGGAGGGTTTGCGCGGCCTTGGCCTCGACAGCCGGGAGCTCCTTTTTTTTCTCCTCATGTGTGGGATGCTCGATCTCCGCGACCGCTTCCTCGCGAGAAGAAGCCGCCTCAGGAATTTCAGGCGCGCTCGTTTCTTCAACCGTCGGCTCTTTGGGTTCCGGTTTTGCAGGTGCACCTTGAGAAATGATCTCTGTTCGACTCGTGCGACGGCGGATTACATTCGCCCGAACCCGCCGCTCCACGACTTTTTCCCGGGCCTGGATCTCACCCAAGCTCTGGTCCTCTGCAGTCACCACCCGGTCGGCTACGACCTTTTCCTCGCCGATGACCACCTGAGGTCTTGGAGATGCGGCTAAGGCGGCACGAACGCGAGCCGCCTCGTCATCTTCGAGAGCGCTCTGGATCTTTTTCCCCCGGATCCCCAACTTCTCCAGATGGGCGATGAGATCCTTGGGCTCTATACCGAGATCCTTAGCCAGCAGGTGGACTCTTGTCTTTACCATCTCTTGCTCCAGCAACCGACCGCCGTAATGTTAGAACTAGCCTTTCCTTTGCGTCGCGCCCGACTTCACAATGGAGCGACCGATAGACACTTTTCTTGCGTAAGAAGGATTGCCAACATTCCTCTGTTTTGTGAAGATAACCCCCGCGTCCTTCTCCGTGCCTAGCGAGCTGCAACTCGCCATTTTCACCGACAACGAAACGCAGGAGTTTTTCCTGATCATCTCTTGTGCCACATCCGAGACAGCTCCTTCGAGGATGGTGGCCTCGCTTCAACCTTTCTCACCTACCTGCGTCGTCTCTTGTGCCTGGTCCTCTGTCGCATTCTTGGGCTCATTCGTCGTAGCAGATTCCGCCTCAGCTTGAGCAGCAGCCTTGGCCTTCTCCTCTTCTTCCTTGCGCTTTTTCTCCGCGACATACTCCCGGCTTGACTTATAAATCGTCTCGGCCTTCTCCGGCCCGATCCCTTCGACTTCAAGAATGGATTCCAGCTCGGCTTCCGCCACCTCCTCCGCGGACTTGAAACCTTCCTGATAGAGCAACTCCGCCACCATGTCGCTCACTCCCGGGATAGCGCCGAGAGAGATGCGCGCGCGGCGGGTCTCCTCGTCGGCTTCGGACTCGCCACGGACATCGATCTTCCATCCACTCAGCCGGGCCGCCAGCCGCACGTTCTGACCTCTCCTGCCGATAGCCAGGGAAAGTTGGTCATCAGGAACAATGACCTCCATGCTGTGCTCTTCATCATCAATGATGATCTTCGAGACCTTTGCCGGAGCCAGAGCGCGGCAAACATACTCCGCCTGGTCGGCGGTCCAGTGAACGATGTCGATCTTCTCTCCGCGCAACTCCTGCACCACCGCCTGCACCCGCGTTCCCTTCATCCCGACGCAGGCCCCGACAGGATCGACATCCTGATCGTTTGAGACAACGGCAATCTTTGCCCGGCCTCCAGGCTCCCGCGCCGCTCCTTTGACCTCCACGATCCCCTCGTAGATCTCCGGAACTTCTTGCTCGAAGAGTTTGATCAGCATTCCGGGGTGGGTCCGGGAAAGAACAATTTGCGGACCTCTGCTCATCATCTCCACCGCCACGATATAAGCCCGAATCCGGTCGCTCTGACGGTAACGCTCTCGAGGAACCTGCTCTTTCTCGGGAAGAATCGCATCCGTTCTGCCCAAGTTCACGATAATATTTTTCTTCTCAAAGCGCTGCACGATCCCATTGACCAGTTGCCCTTCGCGTCCTTTAAATTCGTTGTAAATGATCTCTCTCTCGGCGTCTCTTACCTTTTGGACTATGTTCTGCTTGGCTGCCTGCGCGGCAATGCGGCCGAAGGAGCTGGTATCCAATTTGGAGAGAAGCTCATCGCCGACCTCGGCATCCGGATCGAGGTTTTCCCGCGCCTCCTGCAGGGTGATCTCAAGGGTAGAGTCCTTGACCTCCTCGACAACGGTCTTGGCCTCAAAAAGCTCCACCTCTCCGATTTCGGGATTGTACTGCGCTTCGATCTTGCGCTGGTGCCCGAACATTTTCTTGGCTGCGGAGACCATGGCGTTTTCCAGGGCGCTGATCAAAATCGACTTATCGATGCCCTTTTCCTTACTGACCTGTTCTATGACTCGATTTAAATCTTGCGCCATTTTTATACGCTCCAGTCGTGCTCGTAATTCGCCCTTTCAATGGCGAGGAGAGGGATGTGAAACTCTGTTCCGTCTTGCAGGAGCACGATTCCCCCGTCTCTTACCTCTTTGAGAAGCCCTAAAAAAGACCTTCTGCCTTCGATCGCCTCTCGGGTCCGAACCCGAATTCTCTTTCCGGTAAAGCGGATAAAGTGTTCCAATCTCTTGAGGAGACGGTTGATGCCGGGCGAAGAAACTTCCAGGATATAAGGCCCATCCACGGCCTCACGGGTATCCAAGAGCTCGCTCAATTTTCGGCTCACCCGAGTCAAATCATCGATGTTGGCTCCCCCTTCTTTATCCAGATAAAGCCTGAGCACTCTTCCTCCCCTTCTCCCCTCGCGTCGAAGCTCGATATCGACGATCTCCATCCCTTCATCCGCCGCCAATGGAGCCGCTATCTCCCATACCCGCGTCAGGGTCGAATCGGAATCCATCGTCGCCCCAAAAATAAAAAAGCGGGCAAAGCCCACTTTGAGGAGTAACCCGCAAGTGTAAGAATTTTTTACCACAGACGGCATCCGCAATGCAAGACCGTGTTTTTTCTGATGTTTCATGAAAAGAGTTTATCTGCTATGTATTGGGTAATGCTGCATGAATGACCACGATGAGGAGACGCGATGAAAAGAACCCTCCCAGCTCCCAAATCCCATGGGAAAATGTCCTCACGAGCTTGGAGGAGGGAGTGATCGTAGTGGACCTGGACGGAAAGATTTGCTTTTTTAATCAAGCAGCCGAGGTTCTAACCGATCTCTCTTCATCGCAGGCCTTGCAGCAACTCTATTCACGCCTGTTTCACAGAAATCCCTGGCTCATTGACAGGGTCAAGAAGAGTCAGCCCCCGCAACAGAGCAGTAGCCGCACTGAAGGAGACTTCGTCAACTCCTGGGGACGTCAAATCCCCGTCAACCTAAGCGTCTCTCCTCTACAGGACCAGAATGGTCAATCTCTCGGAACCATTTTACTGCTGCGCGACCTGACCCGTCGAAGAGAACTCGAGGAGGATTTGAAGCGCTCCGACCGACTCGCGATGCTCGGAACCTTCGCGGCGGGATTGGCCCACGAGATTAAAAACCCGCTGGGGGGAATCAAGGGAGCAGCTCAACTGCTCCGTCGCTCTATGGCTCACGATCGCTCCCTGGCCGAATATACGGACATCATGATACGGGAAGCCGATCGGGTGAATCTCCTGATCGAACAGCTCCTCGACCTCTCGCGGCCTGTAAAGCTCGAAATGCTGCCTCTCAACATCCACGAACTCCTGGAGGACATCCTGCTCCTACAGGGAAAGACTCTCGAGGAGAGTAAAACCACACTGAAGAAGAATTTTGATCCCAGCTTGCCTCCGATCCGAGGGGATCGAGCCCAGCTCACCCAGGTGTTTCTCAATTTGATCAAGAACGCTCTGGAAGCTATGAAGGAACAGGGGTGCCTCACCATCACGACCCGGATAGAGACCGATTTTCACATCCGGGAGGAAGGAAAGCGAGGAGGAACCTTTATCTGGGTGGACATTGCCGATAGCGGGTCCGGCATCAAGGAGGAAGATCTTACCCACATCTTCTCCCCGTTCTTTACGACAAAAAACAACGGGACCGGTCTCGGCCTGGCCATCTCCTATCGGATCATCAAAGAACACGGCGGCCTGATCCGGGTCGAGAGCCATGAAGGCCATGGGGCAACTTTCAGGGTCTCATTGCTCGTGGCTGACCAGGAAAGGGTTTAAGGGTTTAAAAGTTGAAGGGTGAAGGGTGATGGACCAGGGAAAAATCCTCATAGCTGAAGACGAAGAGTCCTTGCGCTGGGTTCTGAAAAAGGCCCTCGAAGATGAGGGATATTGGGTGCAGACGGTCGCGAGCGGGCAACTCGCCAGGCAGAGCCTTCACGAGAATCGCTTTGATGTCTCGCTGATCGATATCCGGCTGCCGGATCTGGATGGACTTACACTCCTCAAAGAAAGCAAAGAGGCGGGCGTCGACACCGCCATGATTCTCATGACCGCCCAAAACACCATGCACAACGCGATCGAGGCGATGAAGAATGGCGCCTATGATTACGTCACTAAGCCTTTCGATCTCGAGGAGATTTTGGTCCTGATCCGCCGGGCGTTGGAGAGCCGCAAGCTGAGCCGGGACTTCCGCGAGCTCAAAGAAGAAGTGAAAAAGAGATTCGAGCCCGGAGTGAATATCATCGGCTCGAGCTCGGCCATGCAGAAGGTCTACAAGACCATCGGCCAGGTCGTGGATACGCACGCGACCATCCTGATCCATGGAGAGAGCGGCACGGGAAAGGAACTCGTGGCCAAAACCATCCATTACAACTCACCGCGCTGGAATAAGCCCTTCATCACCGTCAACTGCGCCGCCATTCCCAGAGAGCTCTTGGAAAGCGAATTGTTCGGCCATGAGAAGGGCTCCTTTACCGGAGCGCTGGAGAGAAGAATCGGCAAGTTTGAGCTTGCGGCAGAGGGCACCCTCTTTCTCGACGAGATTGGAGACATGCCTCTCGACCTCCAGACAAAACTGCTCAGGGTCGTCCAGGACCGGGAGTTCAGCCGGGTAGGCGGAAGGGAGGTCTTGAAGGGCGATGTTCGGATATTGGCGGCGACCAATCAGGATCTTGAGAAAGCGGTCAAAGAAAAGCGCTTTCGCGAGGATCTTTACTTCCGCCTAAAGGTCATCCCGATCTTTCTCCCCCCATTAAGGGAGCGCCGAGGAGACATTCCCCTCTTGGTCAGTTACTTTTTAGAGAAGATCAATCGAGAGATGGGAACCCGCATCTCCGGGATTTCCCCCGAAGCGCTGAAGCTCCTTGAATCTCATTCCTGGCCGGGGAACGTTCGGGAGTTGGAGAATACGTTGATCCGGGCCGCGGTCCTTTCCCCCGGACCGATTCTCTTCCCCAAGGACTTTACTCTTCAGGGGAGCCAGACCAGCCATTCGCGTGAGGTGGACAACTTATCCCTCGAGGAGGTCATCCGGCACAAGCTCGAGGACTATTTCGAGAGGACCAAAGGAGTGGATGTGGACAATCTTTATTCTTTGGTGGTGGAAAGAGTGGAGCGGCCCTTGATCGAGCTGACACTAAAAAAGACGCAAGGAAATCAGGTCCGGGCGGCAGAAATCCTAGGCATCAACCGCAACACCTTACGGAAAAAAATCACCGAGCTCCACATCAGCGTCAAAAAAGACGATGAGTGACGAGACCTTTCCGCTAACCAGCCGAAAGTCACTTCCTTCCCCTCTCTACGCGATCTTAGATCCCAGCCAAAGCAAGGACCGGCCCGCAATCAGAATCTTAACCGATCTCCTGACTGGAGGCGCAAAACTTGTCCAGCTCCGGACCAAAGAGATGAGCTCAAACGAGTTCTATCGTTTAGCTGTAGAGGCTAGGGAGCTTACCCGTCAAGCAGGCTGCCTGCTGATCATCAATGACCGTGTGGATATCGCCATGGCCTCTCACGCTGACGGAGTCCACTTAGGACAGGAGGACTTACCTCTCGCGATCGCCAGAAGATTGATGGGAAAGGAAAAACTGATTGGGATCTCCACGCATGACCTCGCGCAGGTTCAAGAAGCTGAAAGAGGCGGCGCCGACTACATCGGCTTCGGCCCGATCTTCGGAACCGCCACGAAGGATACGGGCTATTCCGCGCGCGGTCTCACCATGCTTCGAGAAGTCCGTAAGGTAGTTAAAATTCCCATCGTCGCCATCGGCGGCATCACCGAGGACAATGTCGCTCAGGTCTGGGCCGCCGGCACCGACAGCGCCGCCATCATCAGTGATATCATGAAGGCAGAAGATATTGCGGAGAAGGTAAGAAAAATCCTAGCCGTCCGCCGAGCCCTCTGAACGGTTCAGGAGCCTTTAGGCCACAGGCACGTCAGTACCACGATGATCTATACCCATGTCTTGAATCGCGGCGGTAAGGGAGTTCGTAGTCTGGCGGATCAACTTGGGATTGATTCGGGCCGACTGTAGCCGGCAAAGGCTGACAATAGTGCAGTGTTTGTCGGGTCAGGTTTTTTGTTGTTAAGGGGCGAAAAAGATTATAGGATTGCCCATAATTATGAAATCATCGATTGGGATAGGCTGACCGACTCACTTAATAGTTAGAGGTCATGACAGACAAACAAGCGGACCGTGAGCTCGAAGTCGTCGAAAGGTTTCTCGTCGCGCGCGGCATGCCGAGGGACGCATTGTCGATCGAGAAGCGTCAGCCGCCCGAGCCCGACGTCCTCGTTCGGCACTCTGACGGTTCGTGCGTTGCGTTGGAACTCGTGGAGGTTCTCGAACAGAACTACGCGAACAACCGCCACGGATCGCATGGCACCAAGGTTGCGGTCGAGGAATTCTTTGGCAAGCTACCTTCAAAGGCGAGAGCACGGTTCAAAGCGAAGTACAGCGACTCCTTGCTCTTTTTCCGGTTTGTCCGCGGAAGCTCCCTGAATCGCCGTCGACGAGTGTTTCCCGAGGCCTTCGACAAACTCCTCAACCTAGACGACGGCTTCACCGGTGTCGCTCTCGAGCAGGATGCGGCGCTGTCCGGAGTCTTGACCTCCGTACGGATTGGGCGAGGTCGATTCAAGGGACCGAAGTTCGACGTTCCATCGGGCGGCTGGGTAGCTGATCCGACGACTCGACTGATTCAACGAAAATTCTCTAAGAGCTATATCACCGACCATCCGCGCCAACTCCTCGCGTACGTGGATCTCAACCCAATGTTCCCGGAGGCGGTGTGGCGCGGCAACCTGCTCGACTTCCTCGGTGCTCAACCAGCACCACTTCCGTTTGAACGTTTCTGGATTTTCGATTACAGGAGAACCCAGATCTTGCTGGAGTATCCGGAACGTTGACCTCTAACTTCAGGCTTCCTTATGACAAAACGCGCATCGAAAAAACTGAAGCGGCGCCCGCGAAAACTTGCCGTAGCCCTCGCCATTCCAAAACCTTCTGAGGTTACTGATGAATACTGGTTAGATGCGGAACGGAAAAAGGGGCACTATCCGGAGCATACGGAAAATGGTGGGAAATGGTTGGTATTTGTGCCATTGCCACAGGTTGATGAGGTGTGGGAGAAAATCAGGCGCTCGACTGAAGAAGGAAGGCTTGGTGGCTCCGCCAAAGTTTCAACCGCGAAACCGAATCCAAACGCGCGAGATCAGAATACGAAAGTCATTTGTGTATACACCTATGACTGGACTGATGAGGAAGACGTAACGCGAGTCCGCGAAGAGCTTCGTCGTCTCGGTATTTTGTCCAAGATCCCTTACAAAGCGGACGACGACACTTTTGCCGGGAAATACGCAGTCCGCGGGAACACACGTATTTCCAAACGG
>WNFH01001449.1_pt1 | contig 16344 bp, 17 predicted proteins | sample 5400411 | NCBI WGS metagenome assembly WNFH01 (sample SAMN13153347, study PRJNA577476) | soil metagenome | isolation source: 200 cm saprolite under Douglas fir tree site 2 hole 3 | place: USA:California | collected 2015-04-18
GATGATGGCAGGCCCAGACCCTGGGAGTAAGCAGCCTAAGGGGTTGGCGTGAGTGGCCCTCGAGGCAGAGGCCCATTGCCCACGGCCCGAAGGCTTTCTTCCCCGAGATTGTAACATTACTTAATGCGTTTGTATTAGTCAAAGAGCGATTTATTTGCATTCGCTCGAGGATAAGTAATCCGCTCGCCTTGAATGACGGCAAACGGGGTTAATTCGTGGGGCGGAGAACTTGTCTCCGAGATGATATGACTGACTTCCACCTTTTTGACCAGCAAGGCATCGGCGATGAGCGAACGATGGCAGCGCCAGGGAACAGCCTCCGCGCACATGAGCACTACCCTTCTTTCTTGGAACACCTCGATCAAATCTTGAAGGGCTTCCCAAAACTCGTCCGTCTGCATGTAATCGGCAAATCCCCTGAAGCTCGCATTGCGCCAGCCTAGATTGACGGAATCCTTGATGGGCTTCCGCAATCCTCCGAGCTTTTTTTGATGCTGGTATTCGATGCCTTGCTTGTGAAGCGCTGCCTTCAGCGTATCCGAATTGAAGTGGGGAACGTGCCGCGACTTCGGCACCGTACGTACGTCCAAAAGTATCTCGATTGGGTGAGACTTAAGAATTTTCAGAAACTCATCGATCGAGCGTGTCGAATGGCCGATGGTCAAAACAGACATCTAGCTCTCAGCCATCAGTGTTCAGCAGCCTTGAATCTCTCTCAGTCCTGCTTCCCAATCCCTGTGACCTTCACAGTGGCGTGTTTCGATTTGTACTTCCGGTTGAGATAAAGCAAGACGCCCGTCAGCCCCTCAATCACATAAGCATTAGCCGCAGGGCCAGCGTCAAAGGCCCGCGCGCCCAGTTTCTGGATGATCTCCATAACCTTCTGCTTGGCGGCATCGCTGTCCCCGCAAACCAGAACGTCTCCGAGGGAGGAGTCACGATCCTGCAAATCGACTGCGGAGATATTATGGAATGCGCCCACCACCGGGACTTCTGAGCCGAAAATCGTCTGCGCTTCCTGGAGGGCCGAGCCGGCCGCAGGGACAAAGGGCCTGCCCTTTCTCAATGGCACGACGGCATCGATCACGATCTTGTCCTTGAGACCAATGCCCAGCTCCCTGACCATCTGCTCGTGACCTTCGTATGGGACGGCGATGACAATAAATTCCGCCGCTTTGATCGCTTCTGAATTGACTTTGCCCTCGATAAACTCCTTTCCCAGGCTTTGGTTGAGTTCATCCGCCGCCTGTTGAGCGCGATTTTGATCCCGCGAGCCGACTGTCACCTTGATTCCCGGCCGCGCCAGCCGCAGCGTCAACCCCCGACCCAGGCTGCCTGTTCCTCCAACAATAGCTATGGTGATCTCTTTTTCCATGAGATGTCAGAAATTGCGAAAGAGATCCTCCGCTTCCGGACGGAGAAGCTCTTTGGCCGATCCTTCCCCCCTTCCCGTTGTGTAGCCCCGAATGAGCGCGACTGGAATTCCATCCCTCTTACCCATCACCAACTCCGCGGCCGAGGCCAGCTCATCCGTCACGGCCGCCAGCGAAGCCCTGAGTTCATAGCCGTGGAAATCTTTTTTGCCTCGATCATCCTTCAACGATTTGATCCCCGAAACACCCACAGCCACATCCACCGCTCCCAAGCGCCAGGGCCGGCCAAAACTATCGCTGATGATGATCGCCGGCGCGGCGCCGATCAGTTGGCGGATTTGTTCTCTGATCTCTCGCGCCGAGCGATCGGGATCTTGAGGCAACAGAACCGCTTGACCTAACCCGGCATTGGAGAGATCCACGCCGGCATTGGCGCAGATAAATCCGTGATGAGTCTCCACGATGATCGTCCCTCCGCCCATCCGAATAATGCGGCGGCTCTCTCCAAGAATAACCTCTAAGAGAGGCGCCTCCTTTCCTAGTTGCTTTGCCAATTCCAGGGCCTTTGCCGAGGGCTTAACTTCATCTAACGGAATCGTTCGACCTTCCGCCTTAGAAACGATCTTGTGGGCAACAACTAAAATATCTTCTGAGATCAGGGAAAGACCGAGCCGGGAGCAGCCTTCGATGATGATTTTGGCAACCGAGTCGCCCTGCCTTACCTCTGCCAACCCCTCAATGCCGATGACTTCGATCCGCCTCATAATCTCTCCGGGCTCATCCCCATGCTTGCGAGTGCTGAGCAGGTCTCCCCGACCGCTCCCAAGGACAAGAGGCGCTCCAGATCCTTTGGCTCATCGATGTCCAGGCCGATCCGCTCATTCTCCAGAATCACCGGCTTAAGACCTCGAGCCGCGACTTGACTAAGATGATAGGAAAAACTGTCATAGCCGAAGCGAAGCCGGATCAGATCAGGAGGTGAAAGCAGCAGACCATTGGTCCCCATGCGATCATGAGACGGGACCAAAAGAGCAAAAGGTGAAGTCAGGTTCTGGCTGTCGCCATGCTCCAGGATCTCCTCGATGTCTGTGGAATGGACGAGCGGAATGTCCGCCGGAACCACAAGCGCCATGCCGATCCCTTGTTTTTTCATCTCGCTCAGAGCGAACTCGACGGCCTGGGTTTCGCCTTTCTCTTCGCTCTCCAAAATGACCTGGGCGCCCGTCGCAGAGGCGATCTCAGCAACCCTGCTGTCTCCGGTCACCACGAAAATATCTTCCAACCCGCGCGCAGGAGCTACCTGACCCAGGACATCCTTTAGCATCGCCTCCGCTAAAAGGGCGCGCTGGCTCGCGCTGAGGAGCGAAGAAAGCCGCTGCTTCGCGTTGGCAGAACCCTTGGCAGGGATGAGAAGGGAAACACTCATAGTAACGCCAAAACCTCGCGCGCAAGCCGGCGCTTGTCCGACAGCGAATCCATTCGAATATCCATTGTCGCCGATCTAATTCCGATCTCTTCAATCTTGGCTTTCAAATCGCCGTCCTCCTCTGCGATGATCATCAGATCGATGAAGTCGGCGTACGCCCGGGCCACGCCGAACGCCGACGGCTCCATGCCCATCGCCGTCATGAGTTTGTGCGCAGGGCCACTGATCGCGGTTTCGCCAATGATCGGGCTCACCGCCAAGACGGGAGCCTTAACTTCCCGCAGCGCGTCCCGGATGCCCGGAACAGCCAGGATCGGTCCTATGCTCGTCACCGGATTACTCGGACAGACAACGACGGCGGAAGCCCCCCGGATGGACTCGATCACTCCCGGAGCCGGAGCGGCTTTCTCCACGCCTGAAAAAAAGAGCGACCTGACCTCGACAGCCCAACGCCTTTTGACGAAGTATTCTTGAAAAGAGATCTCGCCCTCTGGCGTCACAACCATCGTCTCGACATTCTCGTCCGTCATGGGAAGAATCTTCGCCCTCACTCCGAGCGGCCTGCGCTGCCGCTCGACGATCTCCGAGAGCCTCATCCCCTGGTGCAAAAGCCGCGTTCTCGTGAGATGCATCGCCAGATCTCTGTCTCCCAGCTTGAACCAAGGCTCCGCGCCATACTTGCTGAGCCACTCCAAGACCACAAAGGTGTCATCCTTGATGCCCCAACCCTTGGACACATCACCGATTCCCGCCAGCGTGTAAACGATCGTATCGAGGTCAGGAGAGATATGAAGTCCATGCAAAACAAAATCGTCAGCCGTGTTACAGATGATGGTCAATTCCTCAGGGTTTGTTTCCTGGCTCAAGCCCTGAACGAGTTTCGCGCCCCCGGTGCCTCCCGTGAGAGCTACCAGCATGCATCACCTAACCGGACCCCGAAACCCTTGGCCGCCCTTCGACCGCCGCAGCGGCCGCGCGTAGCGGAGACAGCTCGCGTCTAACCAAACCGTCGTCACCACACAACCTCTCCACGTGGGGCATGGGCGAGGCCGGGATAAATTTTTCTGCTTGAAAAATGAACTCAGGATAAATCGGGAGTCTCGCCCTCAACTCATAGCCTGCGGCGGCCGTCTTTTCCTCGAGCGCGACGAGCGCAGGCCACGGCGCCTCTGGATTGATGTAGTCGGGGGTCAATGGAGAGACTCCGCCCCAATCGTTGATTCCCGCTCCGAGATAAAGCGGATAAGTCTCCGGGCTTAGGTTTGGCGGCGCCTGGATATTCATCTCGCCGCCCAGGATCAGTCGGGCCAGAGCGATGGTTTTGAGCATCTCTTCAAGCGACGGTTCCGGACAGCCGCGCATCGGAATCTCCGGCTTGGCGCGAAAATTCTGAATGATGACCTCCTGAATGTGACCGTAGCGCCGGTGCAGGTCGCGGATCGCCAAGAGGGAGTCGACCCTTTCCTCCCAGTTCTCTCCGATCCCAATGAGGATGCCGGTTGTAAACGGAATGCAAAGCTTGCCCGCTTCCTCGATCGTCTTCAGACGGAGAGCGGGTTTTTTATCCGGCGCGTTGAAATGAGGCCCTGGCGGCGTCAGAAGGCGCTCGCTGATGTTTTCGAGCATGAGACCGAGGCTTATATTGACCTCCTTAAGTCTACGGAGATCCTTTTTCCCCATAAGTCCTGGATTGGAGTGAGGCAGCAATTGAGTCTCTTCCAATACGGCTTTGCAGGCCTCATAGAGATAATCGAGCGTCCGGCGAAGGCCCATCCGCGCGAGGAAATCTCGCATCTCGGTGTAGATCGCTTCAGGCCTATCCCCAAGACTGAACAAAACTTCCGTGCAGCCCAAGAGCTTTCCCCGACGCACGATCCTTAGCACCTCGTCCAAGGACATCGTCTTTGCGCCCGCTTCATCGGGCGCCTTCCTAAAGGTGCAGTAGCCGCAGAAGTCACGGCACAGATTCGTCAGCGGGATAAAAATCTTGGGCGAGAAGGTAACGGTCTTGCCTTTGTAGCGGTCGCGCAACTCAGAGGCGGCGGCAAGGAGCAACTGGAAATCTTCTCCCTGCGCTCCGGAAAGAAGCAAGGCTTCGTTCCTTGTCAACTCCTTGCCGGCCAGAGCGTCCTTGAGAATTTTTCCTGCCACCTCTGACTCAATATCCAATTAGCCAACCGGGGTCAACCTGCGGTGATCTCTGCGCGAAGAGCTCCTCGGTTCTCCGGTTGCCATGAGAAAAAGAGTGGGCTAAGCTCCGACTGTTCGCAACTCGGTGCAGCCATGGAGGAAGCAGTGAAGAATGGGAAAATTCGTAGACTCAAGGTTCTCGTCTGTCTGTTGTTCGCCGCAGTTATTCTCGTGAGCGCGCCTGTTCAGGCCGAGTCTTTGCGCATAGCCTATACGTCGATCGGAATCATTTACGAGGGGCTGTGGGTCGCACAGGCAGCCAGGATATTCGACAAGTACAATATCCAAGCCGAGCTGCTCTACATCGGCGGCGGGCCGCCTTCGACCCAGGCGCTGATCGCCGGAGACGTGCAGATCTCGTTCACGGCGGCGGGAGCCGTGGTGGCGGCCAACTTGGCCGGCTCCGACGTGGTTCTTATCGGCGCCACCGTAGATACTCTGCCCTTCGAGATCTGGTCAATTCCAAGCATCAAAAACCCCGAGGGGCTCAGAGGCACTAAGATGGGCGTCTCGCGCATCGGCGCCACTACGGACTTCGTCGCCCACTACGTTTTAAAGAAGTGGGGATTGAAACCGGGTCAGGACATCACGATCATTCAAGCCGGGGCAGGGCCGGAGGTTTTCACGGCGCTCAAAGCGGGCGCTGTTCAGAGCGGCGTCATGAGCGCTGGCCCTTACACGGTCCAGGCCGAAAAAGACGGCTTTACGCGCCTGATCGATGTGTCGACTACCGGCGTAGCGTATGCTTTCGGGCCCTTTGCCGCGCGGCGATCCTTTGTGCGCGAGCATCAAGATCTTGTCGGCCGCTTCATGAAGGCCTACGTCGAAGGGATCCACCGCTTCAAGACCGACAAGCGGCTTGCATTGGCGACGCTTGAGAAGTACGCAAGAATCAAGACCTCGCCGGCGACCGAGCAAATATACGAAGCGTATGCCAAGCGCTATTTCAAGCGCGCGCCGGAGGTGACTTCGGCGGCGCTGCAAACGATTCTGGAGGAACTCTCGGCGAGCCGGCCGCTGCCGCCAGGGACAACGCCCGAGCGTTTTGCCGACAACAGCTTTGTAAGAGCCCTTATTGAAAACGGCTTTGTGGATAGCTTATACTCCGGCCGCTAAACCAAAGGTCGACAGCGGAGGGAAGTGCGATGGAGAACTTAGATGGGATTCTCGTGGTAGATGCCGACGGCCATGTGAATGAAGGCGATGTTGATCTCGCGCTGCGCATGCCGGAGAAGTGGCGCGCTTGGGCGCCGCGTCGAGTCAAAGACAATCTGGGCCACACGCGGACTTTTCTGGAGGGGAGAGTCTGGCCGATGACTCAAGGCCCGGGGCCAGGGGTTACCGGACCCTTTACCGAGAAAGCACGCAAGGGCGGGCCGGGCATGACCGAGCCTGTGGCGCGTCTCAAAGACATGGACTTGGAAGGCATCGACGTGGCCGTGATCTTCGGCACGCAGATCGCTCTCACCGTGAACGGCCTGATGAACGGCGAACTGGCTGACATCCTCTGCCACGCAGTGAACGATTGGCTGTTCGAGTATTGCTCGGCCGACCCCAAGCGCCTCAGGGCGGTCGGCCTGATCCCCTGCCAGGCGCCTGAACTCGCCGTCAAAGACCTTCAGCGCTTGGCGAAGGCGGGGGCGACGTCGGTGATGCTGCCGACGAATGTGTATGGCAGAAACATGGGAGATCTTTTCTTCCATCCGATCTACGAAGTCGCCCAGGACCTGGGAATGGTGCTCAGCGTCCATCCCCAGACCGGGCACGACGGAATCTCCGGCGTATCCGGTGTCATGGGCGCGGGCAGTCGTCGCTTTCATAAATATGTCTATGTCCACATGACCGCCTTCCCCTTCGAACTCATGATCGCCATGATGCACATGATGGGCGAAGGGATCTTCGACCGTTTTCCTCGGCTGAAGATCGCCTACATGGAAGGAGGGGCGAACTGGCTGCCCTCCTGGGTCGAGCGGTTGGACGAGCATGTCGAGAAGCTGGCGCCACAAATGCCCGACCTCAAGCGGAGAGCAAGCGAAATAGCGCAGAGCGGGCAGTTGGCCATCAGTTGCGAGTCGGAAGAGAGCGGGCTCGACCGAGTGCTCGAATTCGCCGGTCCCGGAAGCGTCCTCTACGCCTCCGACTACTGCCACTGGGATTGCCATTTCCCATATTCCGTCAAGGACATAGTCGAACAAGACGAACTCACGTCGGAGCAAAAGAAAAGGCTGTTAGGCCAAAACGCGGTCGATTTCTTCCAGCTCAAGAATCTGCCGGAACCGAGGGCGTTGAGCATCGCGCGAAGCCATTGGGAAAACGGAGGGGCGCTCAAAGAAGCTACCGGAGCCTAAAGATGATCTCCCGTAGCTTCGTGCGAGCGATCTCAGTTGTACTCCTACTCTTGCTTCCCGGTTCAGCCTTATCCGCCGAGAGCCTGCAGAAAATTCGCATCGGCTTTCCCTCCCTCGCCTTTTCTTACATGCCCTTCTACGTCGCTCAGGAAAAGGGGATTCTCAAGAAGGTGGGGCTTGAGGCAGAATACATTCAGATGCGCACAACCATTCAGCCGCAGGCGGTGATCAACGGCAACATCAATTTCTTCCCGTCGGTTTCCACCGGTATGTCCGCGGCCGTCTCCGGGCTGCCCCTCGTCGTCGTCCTCAACTTCTGCAACGGCGCGCCATGGATGCTCGTAACGAGCAAGGAGATCAACAAACCGCAGGACCTGATCGGCAAAAACGTCGCCATTTCCGGAATCCGGACATCGCCGCACTATTTTTTTCAGGCCGCTCTCAAGAAATGGGAAATTGCCGAGAAGGACGTAGGGATAATTACCACCGGCGGCACGGCTGACAGCTTTACTGCGCTGGTGAGTCATCAAGTGGCGGGCACTGTGCTGACGCCGCCCTTCGACGACAAGGCGGTCTCGCTGGGCTTTAAGAAGTTTATGTTCCTGGGTGATCTCGCTGACATTCCCTATGTCGGCGTAGTCACGTCGCAGGCCGAAATCAAAAACAACCGGGAGACTATTCGCCGAACCCTCGCGGCGCTTTTCGACGCCGTCGCCTGGCTGCGCGCCAACCGCGCCGAGAGCTCTAAAATGATCGCCGACAAATTCAAAGTGAGTCAGGTCGAGGCAGAGCAAACCTACGCTACTCTGGTCAAACTGCTCAACAAAGACGGCCGGCTCGATCCCAAGATCGCCCGCGGCTATCTCGACCTCCTGCGCCAGGAGCGACCCCTGCCCGCAGACCTCGATCCCCAGAAGTTTCTCGACTTCTCGCTGCTGCCGCCGGTAAAGTGAGGCCGTTCCACGCTTACGAGCTATCTCGAGCCATCACTACTTTTTAAGCCTTGCGCAGTTGGTTGGCGTGCGCTTCCATTGTATAATCCCTCCAAGTGTATGAACGTGAGCCGGCAAAACAATTTCATCCCTAAGCAGCGCTTAGTCCGTAACTTTGGCGCAGCAACTGTGGCTGTAGCCACGCTCCTCTACGGCTGGGCCTCGAGTCTCTATTCGCAGAGCAGGCAGCAGATCAAGGTCGTTGTCGAGACGCAGCAGTCGGGCAGCCAGAGCCGCGAGGCGGTGCAGGGAAGCGGCGGCGTTATCATCAGAAACGGCACCGTGCAGCCTTCCGGCCGCGTGAGGGCTGGCGAAAGAGAGACCACGGTGCAGCGCTCCAGCGCGATCTTCACGCTCGTCCAGGACGGCGGCGAGTCGATTCTCACCGTCGCCACGAGAGTGCCGTACAACCAAATCACCTTTTATCGCAACTACGCAACCGGCGCCGGCTACATCGCGAGCAGCGTAGCATTCAATGAAGTCGGGACTTCACTCAAGGTTAGTGCGACCATTCTTGCTGGTAACCAAGTGAGAGTTCGACTAACACCGAGGATCAGTTATTTCTCTGCGGACCGCTTCGACGCGATCGACTTCACCGAGGCGACGACGGAGCTGATCGTGCCGAACGGCCAACCGGTCTCCCTCGGCGGCTCGACCACAAAGATGCACGAAGTCACCCGCCAGATCTTAGGATACAGCGACCGCTCCAACGCGAGCGAGACCAGCATGCTCCTCACGGCCACGATTCAGTAGGCGACAGAAGAAGGCGGCCTGTTCCCTTTTTTGCCCGTCTAAAACTTTTCTCTTGCGGAAGTCGTTCCCTTTAAATAGTATCCTTCCGTTGTAGCCACAGTCCAAGTTCCCGCACATTTTGGCTGGCAGTGTAACTCTCTCTAAGGAAAGGAGACATACAATGATTACGTTCAATGGAAAGAGACTCAGCGTCGCGGCTCTGGCCGCTGTTACGCTGTTATTCTCTGCAGCAGTCTTACAAGCCGCTGACACAAAGCAGCAGGCAGGGCCGAAGCGCCACAAGCTAGCCGCCACGCTGGAGACGACGCAGTGGGGATGGTTGGATCCTAACGAGCCGCCGAAGCTTACGATCGATTCCGGCGACATCGTCTCTGTCGAGACCATGATGCATTCCCATAACAAGATCCAACCTGGCACCACGATGGATGAGATCGTGGCGTTGAGAAAGGCCAACCCCGGTGGGGGGCCTCACTCGGTGACCGGTCCCATCCATGTCAACGGCGCCGAGCCAGGCGATGTCATGGAGATTCGCATCTTAAGGATCACGCCCAAGCCATTTGGGTTTAACTTCAACCTTCCGGGCAAGGAGTTCCCCACCATCGGCGCCCTGGCGCCCGAATTCCCCGAAGGGTTCGTCAAGTATTTCAATCTCGATTGGAAGAACCGCCAGGCCGAGTTCAAACCCGGAGTCATGATCGATCTAAAACCGTTTCCCGGCATTCTGGCCGTCGGGATCGATCCCAACGACTCCTCGCCGCGCAAGGGCGGAGCCAAAGAGCCGATGGCGCCGGTTTCGACCCTTCGCCCCTGGAAGAACGGCTCGAACATGGACCTCAACGAGCTTCAGGAGGGAACTACCATCTTTATCCCGATCCTCCTCAAAGGAGGGCTCATCTGGGTTGGGGACGCGCACTGTCGGCAGGGAAACGGCGAGGTCAACCTCACAGCGCTCGAGTGCGCCTTCCGTGAGTTCGTGATGCAGCCAATCGTCCGCAAGGACATGAAGCTCGAGTGGCCGCGGATGGAAACCAAAACGCACTGGATCTTGATGGGTTTCGATGAGGATCTGAACAAGGCGATGGTGGCGGCTGTCCGCGAGACTGTGGACTTCCTGGCCAGTCAAAAAATGGTTCCCATGGACCGATACGAAGCCTACTCCTTGACTTCGATGGCGGTTGACTGTCGCGTGACCCAAGTGGTCGATGTCCGAAAGGGGGTCCACTGCATGGTCCCCAAGTCGGTCTTTACGAAAAAGAAGTAGCGGGTGCTGAGCGCGCTTGCCCTGGTGCTGCTGGCTGCCGCCCCGCTCGGCGGCGGCCAGCTTCCTATAGTTACGACCTCAACGGACCTAAAGGCCCTGGTTGAAGCCGTAGGCAGCGAGCGCGTGCAGGTTGAGAGCCTCGCATCTCCGCTCCAGGATCCTCACGCCGTCGAAGTCAAGCCAGGTCAGCTCACCAAGCTCAAGACGGCCCGGCTTCTCGTCAGGATCGGCTTGGACCACGAGCCGTGGCTCGCCAGTGTGCTGAGCATCGTAAAGGATCCGCGGTTCGCTCGCGGCAGCCCGAACTATCTCGACACCTCGAACGGAATCCAACTGCTGCAAGCTGAGACTCCAAGATTAAGAACCGACGGCGCCGGTCATCTCCACGGCTTCGGCAATACCCACTACTGGCTCGACCCGGAGAACGCCCGCCCGATAACCGCGGCCATCCTTGATGCTTTGGCACGTCTGACCCCTTCTGATCGATCTTATTTTGAGGCCAACAGGAAGCGATTCCTCGATCAATTGGAGGGACGCCTAAAAGGCTGGCTACGCACAATGGCTGCGTATAAGGGGACGCGCGCGGTCGCGTTCCACGAGACCTGGCCTTACTTTGCCCAACGCTTCGGTTTGATCATTGTCGCAGTTGTGGAGCCTACTCCCGGAGTCCCGCCCTCACCATCCTATCTTGCAGAGCTAATTCAGAAGATGCGCGAAGCAGGAGTCAAATTTTTGATCGCTGATCCCTACTCAAACTCCTCGATTGTGGGACAAGTCGCACAACGAAGCGGCGCTCCCGCAGTCACGCTGATTCCCTCTGTGGGCGGGGATCCTGAGGCCCGGGACTACCTCAGCCTCTTTGACCTCAACGTCAAGCGGCTCATTGAGGCCGCAGCGGCGGCTCGCTAAAAATTTCGCCCCCTGTCGAGGTCGACAATTGAGTCTAGCCATCGAATTCCTTTGGATTCCGTTCCTCGCCTGCTTGGTTCTTACGGGTATCCACGTCTACCTGGGGCTTCATGTCCTTGCCCGCGGCATCATCTTCGTTGACCTGGCCCTGGCCCAGGTTGCGGCCTTGGGGATCACAGTCGCGCTCCTCGCCGGCCACGCCATCCAGAGCGAGGCGGCCTACTGGTATGCGCTGACGTTCACAGTGGGAGGAAGCCTGCTCTTCTCCGCAAGCCGCGTCCACCGAGCCCCGATTCCGCAGGAGGCGATCATCGGAATCGTCTATGCTGTTTCCGCGGCGGCCGCCGTCCTGGTGGTCGATCGAGCCCCGCAAGGAAGCGAACATATCAAGCAGCTTCTTGTGGGCAGCATCCTCACCGTGACTCCGACGGAAGTTGGCACTCTGGCGCTCCTCTATGCGGCTATCGGCATCATCCATTGGCTCATCCGCCGGCCGCTGCTCAAGATTTCTTTTGATCCAGAGCAGGCCGCGAGGCAAGGGCTTTGGATTCGCTGGTGGGACTTTCTGTTCTACGCTTCCTTCGGCTTCGTCGTCACCAGCTCTGTGCGCATCGCCGGAGTCCTCCTCGTATTCTCCTATCTGATCGTTCCCGCGGCCGTTGCCGCGCTCCTCGCGAATTCGGTGACGGGGAGATTGCTCATCGGCTGGGGGCTCGGTTTCGTCGTAAGCGTGCTGGGCCTTGTCGCCTCTGCCGCCTGGGATCTCCCGACCGGAGCCACCGTGGTCACGACCTTCGGCGTGGTCCTAGCCGCTGTAGCACTCGGGCTGGGCGCGAGATCCCTCGTTCGCGCGGTCAGAACTCAAGGTCCAAGCGCGCTCACAGGCATTGGCGTGGCCGCATCTGTCGCACTGGCATTGGTCGGTCTGCTGCTCCTCCTCTTTCCCCAGATGGACCACCACTGGCTGAATTGGCTCGAGGAGGCCGCGCCAACCGTTCGACTCGCTTTCCTCGACCAAGATGAGCGCGAAACTTACCAGGAGAGCTACGAATCGGTCCGGCGCGGTCTGGCTGAGATCCAGCAGCTCCGGGCCAAGCAGCAGGAGGTCCAGTGGGGAACACGGGAGATGTCCGAAGAGATGCAGGAGAGGCTGAGACAATACCTTGCCAGCCGGAGCGAAATAACCGCTGGAGAGCAGATGGCGCTCAACTATCTCCGCAGCAAGGCAAGAGAACGCCAACGCTTTTGGTTGGGCATTCCGCTCTTAGGAATCGGACTCTTCGGCGCTCTCGTTCTGGCGCGGCTGAGGGGCAAAAAAAGTAATGAGCCGAGAGGGGGTTGACATAAAAGCTCTCGGTTAGATAACCTTCGCTACAACATGAAAAGCGTAGGAGCGTTTTTGTTGCTGCTGCTCACAGTCGCCCCGGCGCTGGCGCAACAGCCAGAGAAAAAACTGCACGTAGCAACGCGCTTGGTCAAACCTTTTGTCTTTGAGGACAAAGGCCGGCTCACAGGCTTTAGCATCGAACTCTGGCAAGAGATCGCCAAGCAGATGAACGCGAAATACGAGTTCGTCGTCAAGCCGACAGTCAAAGAGCTGCTTGATGCGACGAAGTCGAAGGAAGCAGACCTCGGTATCGCGGCGGTCTCCATCACGGCCGAGCGCGAGGTGGACTGGGATTTTTCCTATCCGATGTTTGAAGCGGGGCTGCAAATCCTGACTTCCGCGCAGGGATCCGAAAGCAGCTTAATCGGCAACATCATCTCCGGCGTCTTTACCTCCGCTTTTTTGGCGATCGTCGGCATCGTGCTGCTGACGATCTTGATTCCCGCCCATGTGGTCTGGTTCTTCGAGCGGCACCGCCCGGACGGCATCCTGTCGAAACGCTCCTACTTCCCCGGGATCTTCGAGTCCTGCTGGTGGGCCGCCGCCACATTGGCGACGCAGGCGGACCAGATGCCGAAGAGCGCGGCGGCGAGAATCGCCGCCGTCATCTGGATGTTCACGAGCGTCGTCTTCATCGCTTACTTCACCGCCAGCGTAACCTCATCGCTGACGCTTCAACAGCTTAAAGGGGAAATTAACGGCCCTGAAGATCTGCCGGGAAAGCGCGTCGCGACCGTTAAGGGAAGCACTTCTGCCAATTACCTTGAACAACACCACATTCAATTTATGGAGTTTGATCACGTCGAAGAGGCTTATCAGGCGCTGCAACAGAACCATGCTGAAGCCGTGGTCTACGACGCGCCGGTCCTCCTCTATTACGCTTCCCACGAGGGCAAAGGAAAGGTTCAGGTCGTCGGTCCGATCTTTCGTAAGGAGAGCTACGGCATCGTTTTTCCCTCCGACAGCGCTTATCGCAAGCCCGTCAACGAAGCGCTGCTGCTCCTGAAGGAGAACGGCACCTACGATCAGCTCTACAAAAAATGGTTCGGCGGCGAAGGGTCGTAACGCTGCCAGTGTCGAGTTTAGCACCGACCCGAAAACCCGGGGCTCGAAACCGCAACGCCGAGTATTGACAAGCCATCGCGGATGACGGAAGAAGTAATGGGAGGATTAAGCCATGGCATTCAACGGCTACACGATCATTGATGGTGACGGACATATCATTGAAGATCCCAAGGCGATCGTCGAGCTCATGCCCAAGGCTTACCGCGACAAATACGACACCCATACTTTTTTCAACCCCTTTCCGCCGCTGGATCATCTTCATTCGTCCAACCTTCACGACTTCCAGCCGGGAGCTTTCAACAAAGTCGGCCCCGACGGCTGGCTCGACTTTTTGCAAGACGTAGGCATCGAGGCAACGGTTCTTTACACCACTCTTGGTCTCGCCTTCGGCAAGATCGTGAGTCGCGACTGGGCCATCGATGTCGCGCGGGCCTATAACGATTGGCTCTACAATACTTACATGAAACGAAGCCCGCGCTTTAAGGGCATGGCGTTGATCCCATTGCAGGAACCTGCAGCCGCCGTAGAAGAACTAAAACGCGCAGTGAAAGATCTGGGTATGTGCGGCGCCATGCTGCCGTCGACCGGCATACAAGTCCACTTGGGCGATCAACGCTACTGGCCTATCTATGGAGAAGCCGATCGGCTCGGCTGCGCCATTGGCATCCATGGCGGAGCCCACGAAAACTTGGGCCTGGACGACTTGACCCCTTATGCGCCGGTCCACGCCCTCGGTCATCCCTTCGGCCAGATGATCTCCTTTGCCGGGATCGTTTTCAACGGAGTCTTCGACAAGTACCCCAACGTCAAGTTCGGTTTTATGGAAGGCGGCGTCGCTTGGTTGCTTATGTGCTTGGAGCGCTTCGACCGCTCATGGGAAACGCATATTCAACATGACCCGCGCAAACGATTTCTCGACCTGCGATCCAAGGAAAAGATCAGCGACTACATCCAGCGCCACATCGACGAAGGACGCATCTTTGTCGGCTGTGAAGGCGGAGAGCCCGACATCGCTCATGCGGTCAAGAGGGTCGGCAACAAGCCGTTCGTTTACTCCAGCGATTTTCCCCATGAGGTCAACAATGAATTCTGCAAACATGAAATTAACGAGATGCTGGAGAACGAAGAGATGACGGCAGCGGACAAGGCGGCCATCCTGCTCGGCAACGCGAGAAGGTTTTACAACCTAGGCGCGTCGGGCCTATGAATACCCAACCGCGCATCGGTCTCATCATCCCCTCCAGCAACCGGCTCACCGAGCCGCAGTTTAATAGATACGCGCCGGCGGGCGTGGGCGCGCACGTGACTCGGCTGCGCATGACCGGTCCATTCCACAAGCCGCTAGGCGAACTCAAAGAGGCGATCGCGGGCGTGGCGGGCGTCCTGTCCGACGTGAAGCCCGGAATCATCGTCTTTCATTGTACCGCAAGCTCCATGGAAGCGGGGCTTGCAGGCGAAGCGGCGGTCACGGAATGGATCCGCGCCGCCGCCCGCTGCCCCGCCATTACGACAGGCCAGGCGATCACCGAGGCTCTCAAATATCTTGGAGTAAAGAAGCTTGTTCTCATAAGCCCCTACGTCCAGAAAACCAACGAGCACGAAGTGCATTATCTTCGCGAGGCGGGCTTTGAGGTGCTTCACGATCTTGGCTTGGGGCTCGTGGGCAGCGACGAATATACCGCGGTGACGCCCGAGCGCTGGATAGAGATTGTTCTAGACAACACGCGCGCGGACGCGGACGGCTACCTTCTCAGCTGCACGAATACGAGAATGATCGAGGCTATCGAAGATCTCGAGCAGCGTCTAAAAAAACCCGTGATCACGAGCAATCAGGCGACGCTCTGGGCCTGCCTAAGGAAGCTGAGCGTCTACCAGCCGATCGCCGAGCTCGGTCGGTTGTTCAACGGCGCGGCAAGATAGAAGGAGACATCACCCCCATTAACTTACACAGTCGCCGCTGAGAGCCGCTGCTTCAGCCCGGTGAACCGCCGCTCCACGCGCACGTTCCGAATCGCCATCGCCAGCGCCTTCGGGCTCCCGACAATCACGACCCTTTCTTTCCCCCGCGTGAGCGCGGTGTAAAGAATGCTGCGGTGCAGCATCATGTAGTGCGAGGTGTGGAGCGGAAGGATCACTACCGGATATTCGCTTCCCTGGCTTTTGTGGATGGAGGTCGCGTAGGCCAGGCTGATCTCATCGAGCTCGTCCAGCTCATACGAGACTGACCTGCCGTAATAATCGACTTGCAGTTCTCCTTCTTCACGGTCGAGTCGAACGATTCTTCCCAGATCCCCGTTGAACACGCCTTTGTCGTAATTGTTGCGAAGCTGCATGACTTTATCGCCCAGCCGGAAGATTCAAAAGTGTTTGCAACTCCCGGTTCAGGAGTACCGTACCCAACAGACCGCGATGCATCGGAGTCAGCACCTGAACTTCATTAAAGGGCTGGGAGTCCCTTAAACCTTTAAACCCTTGAACCCTTAAACCCTCTTTTACTAACGTCTTGACCGTTTCGAGAATCTCCTCTTCGTTCTCGCGGGCGATAAAAGTAAAGTCGCGCTTCGTCTGCGCCTCGCCGAAGAGCAAAGACTGCCCTTGAAGAATCCGGTGCGCGTTGACCGTGATCAGGCTCTCGCTCCC